>Ga0116229_10000372_pt1 | contig 57322 bp, 34 predicted proteins | sample S1TSphgellanicum_3_FD_87313 | JGI IMG/M metagenome (GOLD analysis project Ga0116229, IMG submission 87313) | Host-associated microbial communities from peat moss isolated from Minnesota, USA - S1T2_Fc - Sphagnum magellanicum MG | ecosystem: Host-associated > Plants > Peat moss > Unclassified...
CACCCCCTTGTGTAAGGGTATTGCATATAAACATTGGTTGTAAACATGATTTTTTAGGTGTTCAGAAGGTATTGCAAAGTCTTTTGAAAATCTAAAGTATGTGAAACCCCACGATGAGGGTATTGCATGTTCTTCTTCGGGAATGTTTTCCATGATGGCGGGGGTATTGCAAAGCCAACACATTTAATGGATATTGTACACATAGGGGGCTTAGATTAAACAATAAGGCCTAGATAAAACAATTTAATTTGATTGTTTTAATTATGTACTTAAGCAATGTGGATTATATTTAGCAATATTATGTTTCTACAATTATTTATTTTATTTAGCACCACGGGTTTAGAATTTTGGATTATGGAAACACCAAACATTTATGATTTTTTGCACCTTTTAAGCCTTACTAGAATTAGACCTAATATGGATTTTGGGGGGAATTTGGCATTTGCACATATATGTGTCATAATACATTTTTCTTTTTCTTTTTCTTTCAAAGAGAATGAACAAAGGCTCACAAGCAAAGACTAAACTAAGAGGTAAAAGGCACACCTTGGCTTACATTCATTTGTTTGTTTCATTTAGTTTTTTCAAATTAAAATTAAATTAGTGGTTTTAATGAGGTTTCATTTAATTTGGCTTCAATAATGACTATGTGTATTTATTTTTTAGGGTCATGTGTAATTGTTTGTTTAAAATTATCATAGTTCATAACATCCACCATTGGAACTATTTAGGGTTTAGTGTTTATTTCTTTAATGACATCCATGTTTATCTATCCATGGATGAGTTTTCATATAAGGCCAAAACCTCATTGAGCATCAGTGCCATCGCCCTCGAACATCAACAGTACAATATTCTCTCTTAATAAACTCCTTTCATCTTTTTTTTGTTTTTGCTTTTACTTAGGGTATTTTGTTCCCCCTTGTATATGGATGGTCATGGAGGTATCAATTGCATGTGTGTATTACACATCTAAATTGAAAGCCCTACATATATTCAATTGATTGTCTCTAAGAGGATAGGGATTTGTTTTTTTTGCATAAGTCTAAATAGCCATAAAATAGTCACATGGTTTTCTTTTCCATTTGTAAACTATTGTTTGTTTATGGGTTGTGGTAAAATTCACTTGTAAGTCGATTAGGGATATTACAATTTGCAAACTTGTGAGAGTCTTCCATTGGTTTTCACAAGTTGAGGACTCTTATTACAAGGTTATTTTTTTAGTAATTCAAAGCATGGGGTGAACTCCATTGTCCCAATCCATTAGGATCCAAAACTTGGCAAAATCACCTTTCTTGAATGTGGTGGACTTGGTGTGGAAAGATGGGTTTAGGCCTGGAGGCCAAAACAAAGTGGCAATTGAAACTACATTCATTTCCCATGCTCGTGTCTCTGATTTTTTGCAAGGTGAACAAGGGGATATGCAAACTACAATCGAGTGCAACATCTCCAAGAATTTGTTCCCTCGAGAAAATGTAAAAAAACCAACAATAAATAATCACCTTGGACATACTTGGTATGGTTTCAAAACCTATAAACCCTTTCCAATGGTCACTTTTGCAAGTTCTAAGGTTAGTCATTATTGTGTCTTTTGATTTGATTAAGTGGAAATTATGTTTTGTAAGTATGAATGTGGTTATGGTATGGAGGACCGTCACAAAGACCCCAACCACATGAAATCAATTAAACGCGTTGTTTGGCCCAATTTTCCCATCAAAAGACTTTACACATGGCCAGATGTGGTGGAAATCACTTTTTACCATTGGACCCACACTCAAACCAATGGAAATCTTGCTCACAATGCATGTGACTTGGGGTCCACATCACATTGACGATGTTTGATTTTCATCGCACATGGGTGCCAGTCGTTTGGGTTATCACAAGTTGGCAAACATGTGAAGATTTAGTGGGGTGGTTGAGTGCCATGTGGGCAAAGATTTTTTCGCATATGCCACATTGGAAACCATTACATTTCATTGTGGATGATGCCCCATAGGAACTTCGAGCATTGCGGTAGGTTGTACATTGATTTTTTATTTTTTGTTGCATTGTCTTGTGTTTTGGTATTATGTTAACATGGGGATTTCATAACATATTTATTGTTCATGGTAAACACATTAATGTTAACTGTACCATGGCAGGATTGTGTGGGGTTCATTTTTTTGTGCATGGTTTGTGTTAAAAGCATGGCACCTGTGTTTTATGGAGAAAATTAAGGATTCATAGATCATATAATATTTGATTGCCTCCACATGGTGATCACGTCCATCAACCCAAATGAAACCATTGATGATTTCAAGGCACGTGGGAAGGAAATGGTGGTGAAAAGTTTTGATAACTTATAACTTGGTGTTGCTTGGACAAGGTATTTTTGGGATTATTATTGCCAACTTGATAAGCAAAGGGTTTCCTTTCCAAGTATGGCATGTTTTAAAACCTTTTTGTTATGGATGCATTACAAGTTGCATGTTCACTTTTCACACATATTCGAATTACATCGTGGGTTGAAAGTATGTTGTGCATGTCCATGTAGAACTTTGGATGGTTAGGCTTCATTGGGTGCCACACTCGAATCAAAACACACAAGCTAGCATAAAGTCTTATCACAGGCCTCTAAAACATTGGTTTTCTCTTGAAACCAAGGGTTTGAAAGGCCATCGCATTGACTAGTTAATGTGGAGGCTAACCATGATAGTGGCATGACATTATATGCACCAAGTCAAGGTTCATAAAAAACAAGGTCATGGCATGACTTGTGGTGCTAAGTGTTGACAAAATTAGTCAGATTCCACACACCGATGTGATCTCACCTACCTTTGAAGGGGATGATGGTGACAATGTTTGGCAAGTGTGAAGCCAACACCATCATGATGTTATTTACAAGATCCGTGCCCCTTTCACTGAATATGCAAGTTGCACTTGTGAATGGGCATTGTGAGGCAACTTTTGCTAACATCAAGTTGTTATTCTATTGACTTATACCAACCTTACAACAAATAATATCATTGAGTATTGTGGCACGTATTATGGAACTCACTGTGGTGGTTTGAAATGCATGTTTGCTAATTTGACATACTTACAATTGGATGATGGTGTGTCTAATGATGAAGATTATAACCAGATCCGATTGATGAGGTTGGCATTGTTGGTATTGGGGGGCTTACGGTCATGGATGAGGATAGTTGTTTTGACAATGTCGGTGTGTTGGAAGGTTCATCCACACCCATGGATCGAACCCTAGCCCACATATATGAAACAATGGCCAAGATCACCATGGAGTGTATCATGGGTGCAAACATTGAATTGTGAGACCATGCAACATCATTTATTTGAGGAGATGCACCAAACATTCACACCTTCATTTAGCTTGAATCAACAAATCCATGCACCCAAGAATGATATTTCACCGAGTGGATGATGGCTTCGAAAATTCCATCAACTGGATGAAAGATTGGCACAAAACAATGATAGAGCACTTAAATACCCATAAAAAGAGGATTAGGGAATAAATAAAGGTTTGTCATTGTACCCATATTTAGACTTAATATATGCGTGATTCAATTTTCATTTATAATTAACCCTTAACACCTTTCACCAAATCAAATTGAATTATGCACAATTTGCATTGGAAAAAAAACTCCAACGCATGCATTAAAATAATATCCAAATGATTAGGTAACTAGTGTGTGTCAATGAATAATTGTTAGTCACAACTAGATGCAATTAATATAAAAATCTAAAACTCCAAGTAATGCACAAAACATGTTTTGGGACCAATTACATATCTTTCTACACCAAATGGGGTATTGCATAAACTTATTAAAACCTACAAGTAAAACCAAATGGGTTGAATCATTTTTGCCTAGTCATTAGAAGGGTATTGTTCATGTCCATAAAGTTTCAATTACTTTGTAATACCCCATTCGGGGTATCCCAAAATGCCATACATATTGATTCAAGTAAATAAGGGTAAAGCAAAGTTAGACACATTGATGGTAAAAGGTTATGGAAGAGCTTGAACAAAGTTATAGAGATTAAAGGTAAGATTTATTGCTAAATGTTAGAATTTAGGTTTTGTGGAAAAATAAAAATAAATAGAAGTTCATTCATAACATTTCTTCAATGATGTACATATTTATGTTTTTTCCTTCTAAAAGATGTAAACTCAATTCAAGAATACAAAAACTTAAAGTTCCTTATTTAATAAGATTTAAATGACCTTTCTCAAAAAAATTAAAGCACATGATCTTCTACTTTTTTTAATTGTTCACATAGGAATTAAAAAATGTTATCTCTTCCATATATTAATCCTATGTATGATTGAAAACTTGTTTTATTGTTTTATGACATATAATGAAAATTTTCTCACCTAAAATAGATTGTGACCAATATTTACACCTAAAATAGGATAAAATTTCATTATATATATAATAAGTAAATGTAATAATTAAGTTAAATGTACATTTAATATAATGTCTTCCCATTGTTATGTATAGTGCAATTTGTTTATAATGTTTTATATATTTTTAAATATTAAAAACATCCAAAAGATAACTTATTAACATTGTGTGTTTAATTAATGCATGTAATTAAATATTTATTTTATTCAAATTGAAATTTAGGGAATAATATATCAAATAATGCCAATATTGATCACTAATTTTGTCACACTTCAATTTGTATTCCCTTTTATATTAAGATATATATTTTAAAAAATTCATATTGTATTACTTAAAACACATGTAAATTTATTCGAATAAATGAATGGTGCATAATCTATCAATTTTTTTTTAAAATATTTTAATTGAAGTAATGGTATAATTAATTAATTAATTAATTAATATGTGAATATATATATAATTTCTAAAGATATAATATTTGCCTAATTATTTTAACTTGATTAAATTTTTATTAAACATTAAATATAGTTTAAAGATGTTTTCAACATCATAAACGACAATAATTCATTAATGGACCAATGCAAATTGTTTAATATATGTAAATGAAGGTATTGCAAAATTAGCCACATTGATGGTATAAGGTTACTTGAACAAAGTTTATAAGTGTAATTGCAATACCCTCATTATGTTTTGATAATGTCATTAACCATGAAATAAATTGAATTTTTTTTTCATACTTATTCCATGTTCAATATATCATGCCATGTCCATATTATAACAAGTAAACAACTGTATTACAAAATTGGTCACATTGATGGTATTGAGCAAAATGTTGAAATGTAAATGCAATATGCTCATCTTATTTTAACAAGTCCATTGACCATGAGACATAAGAATAAAGTTTTTAAAATCTCAATTAATTTTTTAAAAATTCAAGCCACATGGTATTTGTGCTCATGTTGCAATAGGTCAAATTCAATTGTTTGTGCTATGCAAAGATGTTGCCATTACATATGCACAAGAAGCCTTGAAATGAGCCAAGTTCAAATTCCTGGGCCACCAAAAGATCATTGTGAATAGAAAATGGTGAAGACCCACCCACCCACATATCCAATCCTCCATTCCATTTTGGGAGCAACCATCATCTTTCCTTAGGTTTTTTGCATCCCTTAGGATTTTAAAATTTTGATCACTTAAATCATTTTAGGCATGCATGCAACACATAGTTTGTCTCAAGCAACTAGTTGATCCATGAATCCCTTTGAAAAGTTTTTTGGGAAAAACTTGTCCTCATCATCAATTATGGAGGGGACTAACCATATGAGGAAAAACCTTGATAATATCTGACAACAAAATTTTGGATGTTGTGATAGGGCTTCATGGTTCACCCTGCTTTCAAATTTTTGGCTTTTGCCCACCCTTTCAATTAGCCCCGGATTCATGACTCCTGCCAATTATTAATTTGCCCCAAATTTTTTATTCTTGCCTTATTCTTGATTCACCCCTTTCAATTCATGCACAATTTTTTGTTTGCACTTTCGGGATCCTCAACTTCCATGCAAACTCCTTCTTGCACCCTTGGGACCCTTGATTCTTAATTTGCCCTTCCTAATTCCCATGCGGACTCTTGGTTCATAAGTGCCTCCTAACTCTCACACGGATTTTTGCTTGCATTCCCATGACCTTTAACTTTCGTGCGAACTTTCATTTGCACTTTTGGGACTCTTGACTACCACATGGACTCCCTTTTGTACTTTCAAGACCCTCGACTCTTATGTGGACTCTCACCCCCACTCTTGAGACCTTTGACTTCAAGCTTGTGTGTGCCTCTTGAGTCTCGCATAGATTCTTGGCTTGTGTGCGCCTTTTGATTCCCGCTTGGACTCCCACTTCCATTCCTAAGACCTTTAACTTCCAGCTCGTGCATGCCTCTTGATTTCACATGGACTCTTGGCTTGTGCATGCCTTTTGACTTCGTTTAGACTTTTAACTTGCGTGTGCCTTTTAATTCCCATGCAAACTCTTGCTCACACTCTCATGACCTTCAACTCCCACGTGGACTTTCCCTTGCATTGCCAAGACCTTTGATTCCTACCCCGATTCGGTGCTTCATGTTGGTTTAGACAACCCTATGAGGTAACGCAGGTGGTGGTGTACTTAAGAAAGTTAAGCCCTTCTCTACAGTGCAAGTTTTTTCATAATCAGATGTGCTTTTTTCGAAAGTTCAAACTAAGCTCTAGTTTTCAAAAATGTTTTCTTTGTGATTTTTGTGATTTGTTATGTATTCTTCGTGAACATGAAGATTAAACGACCTACTCTTGATTATAGTAAGTGTTTCTGTTTCCTGCTTTAAACAAGGAAATTGGATATTAATATGAACATTTTTCAGAGGTGTGGATGCAGCCATAGACATAGGACGAATTGCCAACTACAACAAAAACTTGTAGCCAATGTTGTCCGATTGAAAAAATGTCAACATTGACCAAGGTAAACAACTTAGCTTGGCATAAGTAATAGGTTAGTTAGTTACCTATTACGTAAAATTATTCATTTCAATACATATAATGTCTTAATATTTATTTTAAATAAAATAAATATTTACTAAACCTTTATATTAAATGTAATTTTAATATATATAAACCCATTGTTATGTATGGTGTAATTTGTTTACGGTGTTTTTTTTATTTTCAAAAATAATTAGAATTTCCCAAAAATAAGTTATTAACATTGTATATTTTATTAATGCATGTAATTGAATATTATTTTTGTGTAAATTATGTTTGTATTTTTTTTTGGGTGAATATTTGGCTTCAATAATGACCCGACTATCTTTTTTTTTTTTTTTTTTTAATTTTTAAAAAAAACCCTTACCTTCTTTTATTAATTTTTGGGTTTAGGAATAAAAATTTTAATTGAAATTTAAAACATAAGTACCTAATATTATGTACGTATGGTTAGTGTGATTTTTTTATTCTATGTAAAATATATTTTACAATATATGAAATAATGATATACTTAATTTCTTAGTGTGTGATTTTTATTTTACTTTTGCATTCTTAAATATATAATATATTAATAAAAAATTATGTTAGAAATTTTATGTAAACATTAAATATAGTGGAAAGACATTTTCAAATTCATATATGGACCAATGCAAATTTGTTAGTATATGTAGATGAGGGTATTGCAATATTAATTAGCCACATTGATGGTATAAAGTTTACTTCAACAAAATTTTAATGTGTAATTGTAATACCTTCATTTTAATGATAGTTTCATTACCTTTTACCAATAATGTGACTAACTTGACAATACCCTCATTTGTACCATGGTTTAAGATATTGTCATAATATGGTGTAGGTATTATATTATTTTTAGGTTTTGTTAGGGCTTGCAATACCCCTCCAAGTTTCAAGGTGAATACAAATATCCCAAGATGATGCAAGTATTGCATTAAAATTTCTTAACTTTGTTCAAATGGACCTTCAAACATCAAAGTGAAGAACTTTGTAATACCCTCATTTTTTTGAATCAATATGTTTAGCATCATATAGTGAGCATGGAATAAAAATTTTAAAAAACTTTCTTTTGTTTCATCGTTTACGATATTATTACAAAATGATGTGGGTATTGCTTACCTTTTAGGTTTTGTTAAGGCTATGCAATACCCTTCCAAATTCCAAAATATATATTATGGAACCCAAAGGTTTTATGGGATACCCTAAAAAGAGTGCATGTGAATTGAATAGTTCTAGGCATGAGTAGTACCCCTCCAATAGCCCGAACCAAAATAATTGAGCTCATGGTGTTTGTAAATTACCCCAAATAAAATATTATTTTCCTTCTAGGTTTCGGTATGGCTATGCAATACCCCTCCAAGTTTCAATAGATATATGATGGAGCCTAATTTTTTTTTGATATACCCAAAGAGAGGTATTGCACATGCATTTAATAATTATGGGCATAAGCAATACCCCTTTGATAACTCAAACTAATATAATTCAATCCATAGTGTTTATAGATTACTCTCATGGGCATATTGCATTCCTGTTAAGTTTTTTTTGGGCAATGTAATACCCCTCCAAAAGCCCATGGTGTTTGCAAATTACCCCAAATAGGGTATTGCTTTCCTTCTAAGTTTTGGTACGGCTATGCAATACCCCTCCAAGAATCTTTAGATATGTTATGGAACCAAAAGATTTATAATATACCTTCAAAGGAGTATTGAGTAATTATGGGCACAAGCAATACCCCTCCAATAGCCTAGACCAAAATAATTCAATCCATGGTGTTTACATAGTACCTTCATGAAGATATTGCTTTCCTTCTAGGTTTGAACTTCTTATTTTTGGAGGTAAGGAAAGGTTTTTTGGTTTTGGGTGCAAGACTAGAATTTTTTTTTGAATAATTTCATCAAACATACATATAAGAATATGTGAGAATTTATTTTTAACTATTTACACAAGATGATGTAAAATTGAGTATGGCATTATTAAAAATTTATTGACCATGAATCATTTCTAAATCATGGTGTTGCATAAGGAAGCCAATCTCTTTATGTTGGATTGTCTTATTTGATGCAGACTTCTAGTCACACTCCATCTGAATGCCTTTGAGTGTTTTTGCATACTCGACTCGAGTTGTTTGAATCACAAATGCAAGGTCCTCATTACACTTTAGCTTAGTTTGCACATTGAAAGGGATGCCCCCACACCCCCATGTAATCATGCCAAAAATTTGATGAATGTGGTTAGATGTTAATTTAATAAACGTGAATTTAGGAACTTTAGGTGTGTATTGAAAATCAATTTGGAGCCTATCCCACTCTAGGTTTGCCTGCTTCATAGCCCTAACAATTTCCTTCTATTCATTATGCCAAAATTGGGTCAAAGGGTTATTCAAGACTTGCACATTCATGGTTGCATGATCTTGATGCTTCAAGTTTTTTTCCTAAGTAGATGGGCATCCAGGCTTGCTTGCCTCCATGGTCACATTATGGTGTGCATGCAAATCTTGTACCAAGTCGTATTTGGCCATGTAGGATGTATTGCACCCATCAACCCTACAAGCAAATTTGGGTCCATCCCTTACCCAATGGACACCCTCTATGGCAATTGGGGGAGGGGCAACGACATCTAAAATTTAAAAAAAAAAACAAAAAACCTAATGTGAAACTTAATATTCTAAATGAAGGTTATCCCCTACATGATGAAGGTATTGCATAGATAGATAGAAGAATATAAAACACAATGAAAATATTGCACAGAAAGATAAAAAAAATAAAAACACAAGATGTGTTGCAACCATAACCTTGGGTTTGCAACCAAGGCAAGGGCTTGCAAAGGTATGGGCCAAAAGTGAACCTAGGAGTCACATTTCATGCTCCCGAGAGTGCAAGAAAGTGTGAGGGAATGAACCCTCACACTTCCAAGTGAGCTTCTTTGGGAGTTGGAGTCCTAATGAACTTTTGAATTTTTAGAGGGCAATTGCAAGAATCAAAACTCATTAGATTAAGAAGTTTTTTATATCATTGGAAATATCTTGGAACGTAGATGTTTAAAATGGGCTCGCATGACCCATTTCGATTCTTAAAACATAAGTTATGGTTAAAAGAAGGATTGGGAGTCAAATTGGAAATTTGACTCCTGACCACTAAACGTGAAGAATCGCCCTGATTTCCTTACATATAAGTGTTATGTTACATAATTTTGGAAAGATCTTGACAAGGGCTGAAACTTTGCTTTAGACTTCATCTCGATCAGAGGTCTATAGAAGAAATTATGGACCTTCAAAGTTATGGGAGTCCCAATTTCGAGAATTTCGGGACTCCAACTTGGGAGTCCCGGGACAAAATGACATTTGAATGCTGGCCCCATGGCTAGGCACATAGAATACTCTAAGGGAAAAGGTGGTGGCTTCCTTAAGTCCAAGTTGTGGTGAGTCTTGTTAATCTGTGTTTGCCCGTGGCTCGTCTGTGCACCAAAAGTGCTTCAACTATGCACTAACCAACTTGTCGTTTGGTTTATGCAGGTCCATGTGAGTAATTGACTGGCTTGTCATTCTTGTCCCCATCTTGGAATTCCAGCACGCCCCTCTATCCTCAAAGTGCTACGAGCTAGGGAGTGTGCCCTAACTCTTTATCCTTCCGCTATTTTCACATCTAGATTCACAATTGAATATTTTAAGGAGTTTGGGGGTGCGTCAAAATGAAAGTATTGTTAAACTCCAGTGTTGAAATTTGCATAAAATGAAACAAACCTTAAAAATAATAATATCACCGACAAAGCTTAAAGGTATTGTTTATAGACTTAGACCAAAAAAAAATGCCCCACCCACCTTTTCACATGGAGAAGGAAGGTGGGGTAGGTAGAGGTTTAAGGACCACAATTAAGGAAGGTATTGCAATCATGAATTTGACTCAAAAAAACCCACCCATCCTCTCCATTTGAGAGGATGGGTGGGGTAATAATCATAATAAGTGAAATTCAATGGCTATGCCACCTCCATCAATATGTGCACGAGGTTCAACATCCTCATTTGCATTTTTTTGCTTCGGTAATGGAGTAGCAAAAACTACATTTCCTTGGTCCTCTATCATCAAAATAATTCTCTCCAAATATATCTCAATTTGATTGGCACCTCCTTTAGATGTTTCCCTAACATCTTCACCCACTTTCGCTTGTTCCTCTTCAATAATCTCACTTGGAACCAATGGAATCACATCCTCAACATTTGTTTACTGTCCCATCACCCCAATCTCCTAAGTCTTTCATTTGTGACACCTCCCATGCCATCTACAACTTCTATTAAAACTTGATAATTTGCTCCAACATTTTTTGTTTTTTTTCAAATTTGCATCTAACAAAAACACAAACAACATAATATTATTTTAGTTTTTGGTTCATTTTTCACTCTCTCATTTATAGCAAAAGACAAAAAAAGGACTACCATTAGTTGTAACAAAAAACAAGAAAAATACAACCACCAATTGTGTAGCAAATGTCAAATAAAGGACCATTAAAAGTGTAGCCACTCTCTGCAAGCAACAATTAAAAAAAATAGATGATGATGAGTGTTGTTGTGTTCATTATTATCACTCATGGTCATCACCCTGGAAGTAACAAGTCATAAAAAAAACTAACAAAGACGATGAATGTGCATGTTTTCTTACATAAGAAATAACTAACACTACAATGAGTAACCTAAGGTGAAATAGCCAAAAGTAATCTAGGGTGAAATAATTAAAAAATCAAAAAATAACTAAGAATAGCCATAAATAACTATAAATAATGTAGGGTGAAATAACTTAGAACAATGAAAAGTAGCCATAAAATAGTTGAAAGTAACTTAACATAAGTAGCATTATCATATTAGCAAAAATCTTATTCATTTATTAAATATTTTTCTTTTTCAAAAGAATGGTCATTGAAATGTTATTAAATAGTGATATTCAAAAAACAAATTGTTCAAACGATTTTACACTTTCAAAAGAAAATAAATCTAATTATGTACATTATTGAAAAAAAATTTAAATTAAACTTTGATCATTTCATTTGGACAAAATTTTAATAAAATATGAATTTTCAAATTTTATGTTTTTGTAATGTTTAAAATGAAATATTTGATAAATAGAATGCAATGTAACACATTATCACAATAAGTGTAGTGGCTTGATGGTAAAAATGTTCGCCTCCATCCTAGAAATCAAAGGATCAAACTTCACAAATGGTGTGTTTGTGGTCAATAGTGTTAAGTTGATTAAATATTATTATCTTACTTAGAATAGGTGTTTACCTAAGTTAATTACATGGCCTATGTATTTCAGCTAGGTTTTTAACCTGGCATAGGTAGTAAAACATGTCAATAATTCATAGGTTGAAAAATCATGAAAGTATCAATAATATTAAATATTACATTAAATATTAAATAATTTAAATTTAATTTATTTCCATGTTATCTAATTAATTAACTAGCAAGTGAAATGGTTTGGTAAATTTGTATTTCATTTGAAAGTAACCTTATTTCACTAGGTACTAATGGACCAATTCACTGTTCATAACAACTGGTTCGTGTTCACTAGGGGTTGCCTAGTTTCACCATGGTAAAAATGTCCAAATTCATTCAAAATCTAATGAAAGCCAAAATGAATTAAGACGCATTTTGGTGTAGTGCATGTAAGATTCCACCTAGGATTTTATGTTAGTTAACATTCTTGGTCTCAATTTAACAAAAACAAATTTGCAATTTTATAAATAATATCCCTATTACCTTGGCCAATTTGACATTAATTATATAATTTTTAGAAACGTTGAAATTTTATTTCTTCCAAATAACACAATATTGTGAAGAAAAATATTGAATCTTTAAAGATATTCCATTTGTTGAAATAAATATTTAGAAATTAATTAATTATTCGACAAACATGTGTTGAAATGGCCAAGGTCTTACGATATCCTAGTAATCAAATTATGACCTGAACTTGTAATTAGACAGACAACTCCAAGAGCTAGGAACTAAAGATTGAATACTAAATACACACTTCCATCAGAATTGAATCTATATGTTGACAAACTATTTAGTCCACAAATCAAACTAGTAATGTTCACACCATGTGAATTATCTAATAACATTGTTATGCATTCATAGACCTAACATTCTTGTATGATTACTACATTAATTTAATCCTATTATCCACCTTGTTTTAATATCTTATTTGGCCCAAAATCCTTATCTTCAAATTTTTTGAGAAGTTATAATTAATGCTTGAATTAACAACAAGGAACCTTTCAATTATGCAAAATTCCACACAAATGCAGAAAAGAAAAAATATTTATGTTGCATATTCCTTAGTTTTTGGGAAAAGTTTCACCAAATTTCAAGAAAAGAATTTGAAAAAAGTTCACCACATTTCAATTTAGCTTGTGGTTTAGTAGCAATTTTTGGCATTAAAAAAAAACAAGACACAAGTTCTAAGAACTTATCAACATTTATTAGTAATTCTCTTTCATGGTGCTTGCAATTGGTTCAATGTTAAAAAAAAAATAACAAACATTTTGTTAATTGCCTTTGAAACTATTTTCTCACCTCAAAACCTTGGAGCAAAAATGACCAATATTGGAGTTTGACAACATGTCTTTCACATAAAATCGAAGTCAAGTACATTTTGATAAATATATGGATAATATTTGTCATGGTTATTTTTTAATCACAACTAGAATTGGATGATTATTTGGGTTTTCATGGTCATCAACACTAATTTATATTTTTCACACGTTCACCTCATGAATATAGTCTTTTAAGCTTTTGTGTTACATTGGCAATATTTGTATGCTTTCATATGTTCATTCCATTACACCAAAACATGATTTTCATGACTATGTTCATTCGACTACATAGCCTCAAATAACACCCATTGTTTGTGTCATTTTGGCATAAGTGACTATAACAATGGCACAAACAATGTGTACACATTGACTATAGTAGTCATATGGATTGACTTGAACTTGTCAAATACCAAAATTGGCTTGTAATGAAGAATATTATATAGTAAAAATGAAAATACAAAATGAAAATGTTAATTTCATTAAAATGTTGCTAATTTCCAAATGCAATGGAAAGTTGAGGGTTGTGAATTCAGGTTTATTTTTTATTTTGAAAATCTTTTGATTTTTCCATGATGAAAACACTTGCTAGACTTTTTCATGTAAAATTTTGCCAATTTTGTTTTTTGTGACAATCCTTCAATTTTTTTCACACAATTCAATTGGTCATAGAAAATTTCATGTAAATCTTTGGAAAATTAGGTTTAAAAAAAATCTTCTAGTTTTTTTTAATGTTACAACTACCCACCATTTTTTATCTTGAATTGAAAATATCTTCTTCTACTTCATGTAGAAGTTAAATTGTTTTTGCAAAGAATATTTTCTTTTTTTTTCAATTATTTTGTGCATTCTTATATGAAAATTTCAATTGATAAAATACCCATACTACATATGTTCAACTACCACCAAAATTGAAATATTAACTATTATTGTTATTAATTTGAACTAAGTGGTGAACATGTCCATACCTACCACTATTGGGTTTTGATTTTTGAGATGTTTTTCATACCATGACTGATTATTTGTATTTTCTTTTGAAAATTTGTTATTCTTGCACTTGTTAGTTTCTACAAAAAAATATACCTTCCCAAAATTGGTCAAAACCAAGATGGGCCACATAAGGTTCTAACCTTGACTCCCCAAGCCACACAACACATATATCATTACTTGGTTAAAAAACTCAATATATTTTAAGTCATCTCATATAACATGGATATAACTAATTGAACATGCCATGAAAACATAAAGAAAATGATAAGGCAAGAAGGATCAATGGCTAAGTGATACATATTTATTGGGTAATTTTTTTTGGTTTGTTTTATAATATTTTATTTTTTCAACATTTTATAGGATATATAGGAATATGAAAAAGGAATGTGTCGTGAAGTTTGCAAGGTACATCATGAAAACAATGTTTTAAACTAGCCATATAAGACTTTGTAAAAAAAATGGAACATTAAATTTTGTGGAGCGTGTGAATAAAAGTTTTATTTTCCTTGGCTACATTATAACAATAATTTGTATGATTTCATATGTGCCCTCTAAGTATTATATGATGTCAATATAGCCCATCCCAAGATTTGTTTAAGCTTATGGTGTTTAATCATTTTAATGTTAACCTTTTTTGAAGTTCATTTTGAATCCCATGGACACCTATGAAATGTTGTACTTAACATTGTACACAACTATGTCTTTAAAAACACATTGCTTTTGAATCACAAATCTAATCACTTGTTTTAACATTATACAAGATACCATAATCAAAACATTTCAAAACAATGTTTTGTCCTATTTGTGCAATTTGTGGCACAAAAAATGCTTATGCAATTCTATGAAGTTCAAGCTATCAATTCACAACTTTCAAGTTGGCTATTGAATTATGCTCCAATATTAAGCATTTATGAAATGGATAATTCATTTGTGCTAAATTTGTACGGAACTTTTGTTCAAACATATATGTATTGTTTATGTTGCATTCATATGACAATTCATGGTGAACTTGGTGGGTTCATTTTTGTGGATACAAGACTTGAAAGCTTGAAGAGCAACTTTATAAGCATGTTTTACAATTCATGATCGAAGTCGAGGCATAATAATAACAACTTTTTTGTGGGAGAAGTTTAGTCATTAAGTACGAGATTTTGAACAAAGATGAAGATTTGAGTCCACAAAGAATTCATGCAACAAAAAGAAAAGCAATTTGCTCATGGATGCTTAAACACTAATAATTAATTTTGCATGGTAGGCACAAATGAAAATAGGTCCAAGAAAAAGTTGCAAATTGAGCCAAAGGTTGTAAATGAGCAAGAATTAAAGGAAAAGAGAATGGAGATCTAGTAGGATGCACCTACCTTGGATGTTTTGCAAATAGGAACAATTATACCTAGGATTTCATATGAGGAAAGGAGTAGGATCAAGAAGTGCATCTTAAAGTATTATTACTAGGATCAACACATGTATTACAAAGGTTTGCCAGTGCCAAAAAGAGAATAGAGAAGGATGTTGGTAAAGAAATGATGTGCATGGAAATTGGTCAATTTGGTAAGAAAAGAACATTATGAGAGGTTAAATCATATTGTTTCTTATGGCATTATTGGATTTCGTAGTGAATGAAGTAATTTACGAGTGTGTAGAGTGCCAATTGGTTAAAAACAAGTGTGTAATGTGCTTTGGCATGGAGGAGTTGCAAAGCATCCCAATTTGTGATTTATTGTTTTTATCACATTGTTTTGGGCATGATGGGCCATTGTTTAAAACTCCAAGAGGTAATAATTTCATCTTATTTTGGTAGTAGATCACCATTATAATTAGTGGGCAAAAGGGCAAGTTGTTGGCACTAACAAATACCAAGTTCTTGGATAATGGAGTTATTTGTAAGTTTGGATTGACAAAATTTGTCCATGATAATGGCATTGAATGGGTTGGAGAATTTATATAGTTATGCCAAACACATGGTATTAAGCATCAACATACTTTTCCAACATATCCATAATGCAATGGGATGATGGAAAGGTTGGTGAAGATCATGAAACATGGCCTAATGCTTATGGTCACTTTTGTAGACAATTATGTGAATGATTAGGATTTGTAATTACAACTTGTGATGTTTGGGAATGCGATGTGCAAGATGCACTAAGTACTTTCATTTAATGATTCTTACAAAAAGTTGATGATCAAATAAGGTTGTTATATGGTGTGGTATTAGACAATGTCATTAAGGAGCAAATTGTAGCCTAGATGGTCACAAAGATGAAGATGATGGTTGAACTACATCATTCATTATCCAAAAATGTGGTAGATGTTTAGGTTACAACAAAAAAAATTTATAATGTATCACACAAAGGCAAATAGCTTTAGATGTGGCAACAATGGTTGTTCAATCAAAATGAAATGACCAATTAAGAAAACAAAGATTTGAATCAATTTAGGAAGGTCCTAAAAAACTTCCTAGGTCACAATTTGGCAATAGTCGTCGTGAATTATTTTTTTAAAAGTTGGTATTACTTAGACATATATGTCATTTAATGTTCAACTACACATATCTTTCGCATGACATTTTTGTTTAAATAGTACAAATAAATTTATAACATATGTGGTTAGATTTGTATTGATCCTTGATCAAATTTGGTAACTTATTGCCAAATAATTAATTGAAAATTATATTTTAACTTAAGCAATGGATTTTTTAATTTTTGAAAATTTCAACATGTATTGGTTATATCTAATAATACACATATCCAAATTATGTTTAAAGGATAGTCTAATGTGTCTAAATTTTGTCACTATTAAGATTTCAAACTTAGAGGACAATGTTTCAAATTTCATAGTGTGCAATTGGCATATATTTTATTTTATTTTAATTATTAAAATATTCAGCACAAATAATTGATAATTCTTTTAAAATTCATCAAAATAATTTTTAAAAATTTTATGCCGAAATCATTCATGTACTACATTAGTACGAATAAATGTATAACATCCATGTTTATAATATTTAAGCAAATATCACATGACTACTATTACCAAAATATGGCATGGGGTGTTTGTGATGGTTTGTATAAATTTGTGGGTTACGATGGAAGAGGCAAGTTGGATGCATATGAAGGTTCCAAGGTAAGCACTTTGCAAGATACAAATAAAAAACTTTGGGAAAGATCTTGTCATGATTTATAGGTCTACAAGCATACAACACATGAATTGTGGTTTGCAAGGGCACACACTTCTTTTGCAATGGAGGTGTTACATGTGTAAGAACATCTCCACCCCACATTGGCAAACATCCCTTTTCACTAAATCTTGCAACAAGATAATGCAACTTTTGTTGTTATCTAATATTAATAGTGTAAAATGCAAGGGTCACATTTCACCCTTTCTAAAAGCATTTTTATTGCATATTTGGATAGTGACCATTAGTGCTCCAAATGTACAAACATAAATGGTCTTTGAGTGTTTGAAGGGGTGGTTATGATGTTTGTGGTTGGGGATAATGATTACTAAATACTAATTTACTTTAATATAAATGAATGATCATTTATTATTTTGGGGTGGAGATGGTCTAACAAAAAAATAGTATACCTAATTAGTTCATGTGTTATGTTATACATGCTAATTATTTTTAACTTAATTTTCTTCTTATTTTTTTTATGAGTCCCTAGAGTCTATAAACTTTTCTCTATGGTTGTGTTCTTAGGAGGAGGCCAATCCTTATAATTGGAATATTTTGGAAGGATTAGAGATGAAAAACTGGTAAATTTTTCTTAAATTTGTGTGTGTGTGATGGACATAACTTTTGAAGCATTTTAGTAATTAAAAAATATATAGTGAAAGAGATGGAGTGTTTGTGAGAAACTATTTGGTGAAATCTGGATTTGAGCTTTCAAGTGAATTTTCCATTATGCAATTCAAGGGTCCAAAAAAAATAAATTTGGATTTAATGAAGTTGAGGCTTTGACAATACAATTGAAATAGTGATCTTGTATAAGCCTTGAAGTGCAATGAGTCTTGAGGCAAGACTATCCAATGGGCATGACCATGTGTTGATTTTGTGGTGTTAAACAATATACCCATGTTGGTTTGTTGAATGCTATGATCATTGTCCCTTTCCTATTAACATTGTTTGTCTATCACATTTTCTTTTTATAATCTAGTAATCAAAAATCAAACATGGAAGTTGGTTAACTTAGTACTAGGAAGGCATCCAATCTAATGCAAATGTGTTTACAAGTTGAAATTCAAGTTGCACGATTTAATGGATAGAAACACAAGGTCATGTTTGAATGGAAAAAGGGGTTTAAAGATTTGAGGAGTTCCATTTTGGAGACACTTTCGTGTAGCAAAATATGATTCCATTTGAAAGTTGTGTTGGTGTTGGTTGTTAGTGTTGAGGATTTTCATATGATATTGTGTAGTTTGATGTTAAAACTTTTATAATTGAAATTTTAATAAAATAGACTTGTATGATGTAACTTCTTGGTTTTGGTAACAAAGATGGAAAATATAAGTCTTTACAAATTATTATAGGGATTTTATGGATTAGGCATTTAAGTCATGATTTTGTTTTTGCAAATGGGTCCAAACTAGTTAATAGGAACCACTTGTTCATAGGACTTAGTCTTTAAATAAGAATCTTTAAAAAATTAATATTTTACACAATATTATGCTTAAAATCACGATTTGCAAATCAATTTTTAAATTATTTATTTATTTATTTTTATTTTTTTTATGGTGCAAAAAGATGTTACATTGTAAATTATGTAACATAAATTAGTGTATGTCTAACTTGTTTTTCACAAAAATTTCACTTTCAAAGGATTTGAAGTTTTTCTTTTATAAGGAACTATATATATATATATGTTTTTTTAGGACACTCCATATATTGATATCAAATGTTTCAAATTGGTTCCATAATACATCAAGAATAATGTTGTGCAAGTTCATTAAAAAATTTCAACATCAACTTCAATAACCATTTATCACAATGGAAATTAAACAATGGTTAAGTTCCCAAGTGACTCTTTATACCTATGTTGGACCTTGATATCTTAATGAAGTGCCATTTTATGTCTAGTGAAGTTGATTCATGTGTGTATTACAATATAACCAAAGCAATTATGGTCATTTTTTGGATGATGGGTTCATGTGGCAAATACAAAAACCATATTTTAAAACATGGTTGAATAGATGAAACTAACATGGCTTTTGAGGTCACTAGATGTGTAACAAAAAAATTATGTTAGATTAAACAATGTTCACCAAAGGGAACAATGTTCGCTTTACATTGACCAAGTTCAACATGTTAATTGAGTATAGGTATCAATATGTGATTTAGTTGCCATTGTTATTGATTCAATGTATATCTTAGTTTGGAAGGTGAACATAATGAATATGAAGAAAGTGTTACATTCCATAGAATAAAGGAGTGGGAAGCTTGATGTTTGTTGTGATACCAATAAGACCTAGTATATTATATGGTGTGAACAATGTTGCTAAATTTTCAAGTTGCTCATGAGTTGCGCATTTTAGAATAATGAAAGGTATTTTGAAATGCTTGCAAAAGGCAAACATGCTATGTGCTATATGCAAATGAAAAGAGGAAAACAATTGCTCACAACATATTGTCAAATTGATTATGTAAGAAAGTTGGATGGTAAAAGTCAAAGAAAGGTTCCATCAAATCTTTAAGTGGTGAACCAATTATCATATTATGTTGTGCAAAAGAGAGAAAACATGTGTGGCAACATCCAAAATTGATGTAAATTGTGTGACAACAAATTTGAGTTTAAAAAAAAATTGTTTCAACAACAAGGTTCATGGCAAATATGGTATTGTACATATAATCTAACAAGGATGCAAAGATAACCAAGGATACATTAGGTTGGTTTGACACAATTTTTAATTTCACAAAAGAATTAAACACGTTGACTTGAAAAATATTATGTGATTAAGGGTAAGTGCATGGTAAGGTGGACCAAAAAATGACAAGAATTTAAAAGTTTGAAAGTCCTTTATATTTTTTTGGAACCCTAAAATGTTTTTTGTAATTTAATAACAATAATGCATTGATTGGAAATGATTTTTTTTCATTAAAATTTTCATTCTTGTAAAGCTCATTGATTAAAACTTACTTGCAAAACTTCAAAATAAATCATGTTTTTTTCAAGATGAAATGGACTTTTGAAAAAATGTGCTTGTTTTTCAACAAATAAAAGTCCATAGATCATAAGCTTCATTAGATATGAGTCAAAACCTTCAATCTTGATTTCATTGTTACAATTAAAAAACTAAAACCAAGTCCTTGAATTTTTTTGAGATCCATCATAGAACCAAATCAAAGTCCATTCATTTAATGTTGCTAGTGTTACATACCCTCATTTTCAATTTCAAAAGTCCATAGCTCTTATAAAATTATGTATATTTCATGTTAATCAACTGCATTATGTACATTTTGAAACTTATACATTCAAAATGGACAATTCCAATATGTACAAAAGAATGTGATCATAAGAATCACATTTAGGTAGTATAAAAGTGAATTGTGTTATTCCAAAATTGGTCCACCCTACCATGCATTGACCCTTAAAAATCATTAGTAAAAAGGAAATATTAGCATCATTTACATTGGCATAATCAAGTAGACAATAGACATTCTTACCAAAGATTTCACATGTTTTTAAAACTTTGTGCATGATGTTGGGACATAGTTCTAAAAATGCCTCGAGTGGGAGATGAATATATATGTTTCACTTTGAAAAGTGATAATAAGAGGCTCATCAGTGAGAGTCTACAAATCAACTTTACAAATTTTCTTACCATGTAAATCACTCTTCAACTTCAAGAAATAATTTAGTTAATAAATGTGTACATGTGTCTTCATGCAATGTTGGCACTCCAACAAGTATGCTTAGGGCAATCTAGTTATTCAATAGTAAATACACGTGTTTTTTTTTGTAAAAGGTGGTTGTTACCTATGTTTGATGATACAAGTTGCTACATGCAAGTTCTAACATTTCTCATTCTTGTTAACTCCATTAGAGAGCAAGGGTATGAATGTATTTGCCATTTGATGGTTTCATGTATGTTTATAACACAATGTATTGTTGCAAGTAAAGAACATTTAAAGTGTTGTGTAACATTTAATATAATTTAACATCATGCAATTGTATATCTATTCTTTTATTATCAACAAACCCATCAACAAACTTGTTTTCATGTGTTTGTATACTCTACTAAATGAAGAATTTCTAAAGGCATGCAAATCATACCTCATCATTTGCATGGCAAAATTTAGATTACAAACATTTTTTGACCTTGTCAATGATGATAATTGATGTATTAAAAAAGCCAATGCCAAATGTAGCAATCTTACATGTTGGCCAATTAAGATTCACATTGAACCTTTTGTGTTTGGCTTGAATTTGCATTTTGTTGCAGTTGGCAAGTGTGCATTCAAAAGCAAACCATCAAAACAACAACCTTCCAAGCAAAACATTGTATTAGTCGGTGTCTTCTTGGAATGGTCAAAAAGTGACATTGTCAAACCAAAAGATCTTTAAAAACTTCCAAAAATGTTCTACAATATTTAAGCTAATCATTCATGAGTCAATTGCAAAATATGTCCAGAAGGATGGCTAAATACAAAGGTTGCAAGATAGGTACATTAAAATTGCATCTCGATAACAACAATTCAACAATAACATGACAATGAATGCAATCATAAATAACCTTGTGAGAGTTGCACACAAAATGCTAGATCATCACCTTCATCATGAATAACAATGTCAAACTTTCGTAAGTACCCAATGACTTCATCAAACTCATTATGGTGGGTGTAGACAAGGCTTTTGATAATCAATAAAATTTTGGTAAACCATTAAACAAAATGCACATCCTAAGATTCTATCACATTTCTGAGACCAATGAGAAGATTTAGTCATGATTTTGGCTAGCACTCAAGAAACATTGGTTGGAAGACACAAAGGCACTCATGATTATGTGGTCTTGGAAACATTATCTTGTGATACCCAATTTGTGGAGAATGGTGCATTTTTAAGAACATGAATTAACAAGGAAGAGCACATGTGTTTGAACTTTCTCTTCAGCTAGTTGCATGAAATGATGTTAGTTCCTTTTGGAGTAAAACTAGATAATGTACCTATTGGTGGTGCCTTTGATCTTTCGTTTATTTCAGTTATCATTGGCAAAAGATTGCATGCGCCTGCATATCCCGATTTCTTTACTTATGTTTGCCAATCAAATCCCATTCTCATGATGATCTTCCACCTCATTTGATCATGTTAATGAATACATATTAATACAATACATATCTACGAAAATTGTAGAGATATTTCCAAAACATATTATAGGGATTCAAGAAAATACAAGAAAAACTTTATTAAAGAAATTGATAAAATCCTTTTGCTATATCTTATTATAGGTTGTTTCGACTCGAAAGAGTTTAATTCCATATTGATGTAATTGTTTAATACCCATTTATGATGGAATCTATTTTTTGGATAAGTAGATTTCAAACAAAACATTCGTTTCAAATCTTTTGTTTTTTTTTTCTTTGTGATTTGAAGGTAACATGACAATGAGTGAAATCACAAGTTGTAAGCTTATAAGAGTTGTTCACAAAAATGTTAAAACCATCATCACCTTCATTACAAATAACAGTGACAAGCTACCATACATACCCATAGACTTCATTAGCTCCTAATGGTGGGTGCACATAAATGTACAATAATGAGCCCCAAAATCTGAACAAACAATTGTTGTTAGGGCAAGGTTATTTGGCGAATACTTGGAATAGCTAAGGATCTAGACAAAATTAGTTAATTAGTGTAATTTTAAGCTAACTAGACATTTTAGGTAAAGTAACCTAGTTTTTGGACAAATTCCAAGCAAAATCAACAATTAGTAGGATTTTAGCCTAATTGGACATTCTAAACATGAAATGCAAACAACACAATCTTGGACAATTAAAGGATTTGAACCTTGGCATTTTGACATTTGTAAAGTTATGATAAGTATATAAGAGATAGGTTTGGGGCATAAGCTGAATGTACAAAGGTAGATAATCATTAATAATTAAGGTTCGAAGCAGGGACTTCACCACTTTTGGGATGAATTGAACCTTAAACCCTTTTTCAACTTTAAATGTATGTAAAAGGGATGTTGTTTCTAGGTGTCTCCTTGTTGAGTGAAAAATGACGAAAAGAAAGAAAAGCAAGGATCATGAAAGAGTGAAGGACAAAACCTTGGAACAACCTATTGCTATCAAGGAGAGGAAAGGAGGCATGATGGTGATAAGCAAGAGGGGACAATAAAGACAAGTAAAGAGGAAAGGGGGATATATGAAGAAACCCCTATAGAGAAAGGGGATCATTCATTTTTTTTTGTACTAAGATGATATGTAAATAAAACGTTGGGGAAGGAGGTTGTGGGAATGCTATGCACAATAGGAGGGAGTCATTGTAGGTTTGTTTTAAGCTTGATCATGTTGTAACTTAGTTTTAGTTACCCTTGATGGGAGCCAAAAAAGGAGAAGAAAAGTAGATAGTAAAAACTACATATTAAAAGTAGATAGGAGAATGAGGTTGTAAGGCAGACAAGGTGTGGAATTGGTAGTGATAGATAAGGGGTCCAAAACTTGAACTCACAAGCATTGTTGAAAATTCCATATAATAGACCTTGGTAGAATTGCTAAAGGGAAGAGAGAACAAACCTGCTAGGACTTAAGCAAATATGTATACCTCAAGACTTAGGTAAAATATTTTGCTTAACAATTGTACAAAATCTCGCATCCTGAGTTTTTGTTGTATTTTTGTAAGCAATGGGAAGACTTGAGGAGTCATGATGTGGGCTAGCACTCAAAAAGACCATAGCTAATAAAAGACAAGGTCCATAGTAGGGTACATGGGGCAAAGAGCACTCAAGAGGAGAACATTTGGAACGAATCAGGATACTAGTGTTGATAGGCATAAACAAATTAGGAATTCTACAAGAGAGAGCTGGTAATATCCCTGTAACATTCTATTTGTGGTGATGGGCACAACCTCCTATATGTCCATGGTTTCTGTTTTCTCCATTAAAGCGAAAAAGATCATTTTTCTGCAATGTCATCTATTTGTTGATGGATGAATCTAAGCAAAAGCATGGAAAAGAAATCAATCAATCATCATATGACATACGAGGTGCAGCTTCACACCCACCATCAAAAGGGTCAGTGACACCACAGCAATGCCAATACTGCACTATCTCACCACCACCAACAGTTGTCAATGTACCCCCTGTGTACACGCTTTCAAACTTTCTCTTTGTTTCCCCTGGCACACAAACAAAACACAACATTGCCACTTCACTCAACCAACCACAGTGAGATGTTGATGCTTCTTCAACCCACCTGTTCAATACAAGGTTTTCCACATTGAGAGCAACATCTCTCTGGTGGTGCAAATCTAAGAACATCTAAGAAAAACTACATTGGAGAAACAAAGGTACCAAAGGCAAATGGATATCCAAGCCTGGGTTCATACTGTTGGATTACAGCAGATGTAGTTTGTGCAACGAGGGCAGCAGCACCTTGCTGACAAGAAAAAGAACACAAGGAAACAGATTGTCCACAAGAGCAGATCCAGGAGCCACTTCAACAACAGCAATTGTGTCTTCTTACACAAGTGTATTTTCAGGGAGTTTCAAGATGAACAACATGGAAATGGCAAGCGGCAAACATTTGATCACTCTTGAACACAGGTGGCTAGAATGTTTTTGGTTCATCACTCTTGAGCTTCTTCTACAGATATAGGTTCTGATGGAAGAAGCTCATGATGATGACAGAGATGGATTGACATTCTTCATGCATTGAATGACATCTTGGTGACTACAGGAGATAAGCAGAAAAACAGAAAAAAAGAAAGAATCCATGGAAGAACCTTGAGAAGAAAGAAGAATTTCCAAACCTTGAAAGTGTCTAGATGATGGTAGAGATGGACTGGCATTCTTCATGCATTGAGTGACATCTCAGTGACTACAGGAGATAAGCAGAAAAAAAGAAAGAATCCATGGAAGAAGCTTGAGGAGAAAGGAGAATTTCCAAATCCCAAAGTGTGCAGATGATGGTGGACATGGATTGCCATTCTTGACGCATTGAGTGACATCTCAGTGACTATAAGGAGATAAGCCAGAAACAGAAAAAAAGGAAAGGATCCATGGAAGATGCTTGAGGAGAAAGAAAGAAAGAATTTTCCAAACCCACCCCCAAAGTGTGCAGTGTGGTAGCGACAAGCTTGTGGATGATTGTGAATTGGTTGAAAGAGCTTCTTGCAAATGCGGCATGTGCGCAACTCTTGAATCTGCTCTCCTTCCTCTTCCTTGCCTTTGTTGTCTTTACTACTAGCTTGTCCTCTAATCACTGCACCAAACACACAACAAAAGTCACATCACAGTCGAGAATTTGGCAAGAGAGTAAGTTGCACAAAAGTTGAGAGAATTCACTAAGAATCAATCAAGACTCTTCTTCTATCAATACTGCCCGCAAATACTGAAACGGATTTCCAAAAAATTGCTAACAACGAAAGCCCTAAAAAAAGGGCTTTGCAACAATCTGCCAAAAACACTTTTTCTTTCCAACTCTTCTCAGACTACCAATCCCTTCTGAAAGAGAATAAAAAAAATTGTTGAAATCACAATAGAGGAGAAGTTCACCATGTCTGTTGCCAGGAAGGAAGGAAGGAGAAACTCACCATGTCTGTTGCCAGTGCAGATGCTCGTTGGTGGTGGTGGTGCTTTTGTGATACCCAACAGTTCGTGGGAATTTGGTATGGTGCACAGTTTCGTGCTGGAGAATGAGGAGCTTGAAAAAGCAGCACAAGTGCTGGCCCACATCTTCAGTTGCCCACTTTCTTTTTCTTCCAGCAAATCTGTCTCTCTCTATCCAAACGCTGGTCTTCAGCAAGATGCAGGTAGCTCAAAGCTGCTGCTGCTGCTGCTGCATATTCTCTTTGGAATTTCCCTCACCCATGTTGGCACATTCCTGAAACTCTTACCGCAGATTGAGAATTCCTTATCCCCACATAAAAAGTTCAGAAGGGATGCATTTAGGGTTTGGGTTTCTAGGGTTTGCCTTTCGTCCCTCTCATAGTTTCTTCTTCTTCCCTATACAAACTAAGAAGTAAAATATGGGAAACTGGCGGCGTGCATGTTTCATCTGCTCCTTCCTTAACTTGCTCTCGATCCCATTTCCTCTTTACTCATTCCTCGATGTTTTTTCCTCGGTTCATTTCTTCGCATTCTGTGAGAGCTCTGTTCTTTCTGTTGTAACCCGTTCCTTCTGTTGCAACCTGTTCTCATCTGGGTGCAAGTGGAGAGAGACTTGAAGGAGCTTTGGATCTCCCTTAGGTTCATTTTCCCAGTGTCAAACCAATGCCAGTTGCAACCTATGAGCTGGTGGTGGTTGATCCTGTCTTCAAGCACAGTAGCAAAATCTCCTTCTCAGAGATGGCAGACTAAATGCTGCTTGCTGTACTGCAAAGAAAAGTTTTTGCAGTTTTTGCAAGCAGAGTTCATATTATGTTTTCTCAAGTAAATGTTTCCATTGTTTCTCTAAAATCCAGTAAATGATCATCTCAATTGATTCTACTACAGGATGTTTATTTCTTTAGATTGTTCTGATTCTGTTGTTACCCATCTATCTCTTGTGATCCTTGAGCATGCTTCTCTAGGTTGTGATTCTGTTAGTACCCATGTACCCATCCATCTCTTCTGATCCTTGAACATGATGCTTCTCTGGATTGTTGTGCTTCTGTTGTTACCCATCTGTTGTTGTGGTCCTTGAAAGAGGAGTCTTTTCTCTCCCCCGCATCTTACTACTGAGAATCAGGTGCTGAAAAATGTATGATGCAACTGTCTTTTCAAAGAGAAAATATCAGGATGCGTATAGGGATTTATAAGGTGGGTGAATTAGTTAGCATTCTCTTATGGGTGCCGACTCCAGACCCTGCCTTACATTCTTCAGTGATGAGCTCTTAACAATGCCAATTACTAGAAATGTCAGGGACTTGTGATGACGATGATGATGATTTATGTGCCTGTGTCAGTAGAAGAATGTGACATTTGGTGTTGTTGTTTTGTTACTAGAATTTTGGGGCTTGAGTTGGGAGTAAAGGATCGGTGGTGGTGGTCTGTACTGCCATCATCATCCAGATTTTGCGTCCCATCATGAGGCTCCAAACATTGAGAAGCTCTCTGTAAAGAAAGACCTTGCATCATACCCTAGAGAAAGGTGGAAGATGTTCATTTCCATCTTGCTAAGGGGATTTCCTTTGCAAACAGTCATCATGTCAGCTAGCACTCAAGCACATAAAGTATGACATCTTTGAAGCGCTTGGAAGATCAGGCCAAGAGAAATCTAACATCCTTGTGGTTTTATTGAACTCCAACCAGAGTGTCTTCTTCTACTCTGGTCCCATGGAATTCTGAACAACAGGCTGTCTTCTTCCACTCCACTATAAATGATGAGCTTGGAGAGGAATGAAAGTAAAAATGACACTCCCTGTCTGAAGAGTTTTTGTCTCCGTGACTGAAAGCATCATACTACCAGTTGTCTGGGTCCCTTTATCTTCTTCACCTGGTATCAGTTGAGCTTCTTTGGAAACATGTGTCAAGCAGCTCATTCCTTGGTTGGCCCTGCAAGGCGATTGAAGGATTAGAGTCCTAGGATGAGTAACATCTTTGAAGTTTCAATATCAGTTCTGATTGAGAAGTTATAAATCTCACAAAACCATGCTTTGCACCAGCACTGGTAACAGCCCAACAAATTGGAAACGAAAGATGAAAATCCATCCCATCAGATGAATGGATGCAAGGCTCATGAAGGTTGGTCTAAATAAAAACTTCAAAACTTTGAAATTGATACAAGAGCTGCATTTGCTGGAAGGATTAGCACTTCTGCAACTTCAAAGAGCTTCCTCAAGTACCTTATTGACTACATGAACCTTGTTTGCAAGGGTTCAAGATCTAATTGACTGCCTGAAAATCTATAGTGAAAAAACAACACTTGAGAGTGTCAAATTCTGCTATTAGGTACTGAGACAGGACATAATTGTTCCAGTACGATTTGACGGCTCTGGTTCGACCACAGAAGGGGTTCTGAGTTGGCAGCCATTGTTTCCATCTGGTCAGAACTGTGCTTTTCAGTTGAGATGGGGTGACAATCATGTGCTTGTCTTCACTGTATCTGATTGGAAGGAACTCCTCATCATTTGCAAGAGTGAGAAGAATGGTCTCCAGATTGATTCTGTTTTCCTTGACCAGTTGTGGACCCTTGCTTTTGCCTGAGTGCTTTTCTTGACTATTGCTGTGTTGATAAAGAGTCCAAGATAATGGTGGTACATCCAACCACAAAGAAGCATCAGATTACATTATGCAATGCAAGAAACCAATGAATTGCAGTACTTGAACCAGCGCAGGTGCCCCCAGGTAGAGGCCTGGACCTTGCTGAGTACAGGGTTGCTGAGATTACCAAGTGTCGCAACAGCGTGAAGACAGGAAACAGTCATGCCGCCACCTGATAAAAACCAGTGCACCACATCTGAGAAAATTGATGTAGAACTGATCCCTAACCCTCAGAAAAACTCCCAACATTCAGGTTGATGAATCATGAGTGTGAAGTAGAGGCAGTTGGGACAAAACATCACAACCTGACCACCATGGAGAGACAAAACCTTCAGAGGAGCCATAATCTATCATACTTCAGCCAATACAAATTGGTATATTCAAACACATGGATGACAAAGGAAAGGACTGAGATGAAAAGATAAGTTCCCAACCGACCTCTTAGTCATGTCCTATTTGTGTGTTGCCACAGCAAGGGAAATGCAGAGTAGCAGCTCTCTCCTGGGTGAACCTCCTAACTTTCCAGCCATGCTGGGCAGAATCTTCTGCAAAAGAGTGAAGTTCTCTCCAGCTTTTGTCCCATCCAAAGAGCCCTCAAAGAGTTCCTTTTCCACTGAAGCATAAGCATCTGCAAATGCCTGTTTTCAACATGAAATGCATTGCAGATTTTTTACACCTTGTCTACAACAGAAAAAAATTAATAAAACACGACTGACATTTGAGTGACAAGTCTATGGAACAATAGCTCATTTGTTTGAGAAATGGAGTAGAGAGAGCAATGGAGGCTTCTGCACCTTCACAATCTGCTGCATCCGGAAGCAAGTGCTGCCCGCATTGTTCTCAAAATCAAACAGGTCCTCTATGTAAAGTGGATCAATGCTGCAAAATTTCATACCCAATTGGATCAAATCTACCCTTCTTACAGCAGAGCAGCATAGAACCCAGAATCTTTGTAAAGAGTGACTCTGCTAGATTGCATGCATGAACCTCAAAGAAGAATCACACCCATTGGAAGTCTCATTGAAAAGTACCTGAGGCCACGGTCACAACTCACATATATTCCTCCAGCCCGAATGTGAACACACATATGTCAAGGATCAAATACACACCTTCCACATCACAGCCAGCATCAGTAATGAACTTCAAGCTCAACTTCATGGTTTTACTGATTACATAGACAATCAAGATTCTTTTGTGCTTGTAATGTAAAGATGATGTAGGTGCATAATGTAAAGGAATTCCCAGCGACAGTTAGAGAGTGGTACCCAAAAAAGTGCAGAAAGTCCATAAACAAGTTCCCGAGACTCTGCACAAACAAAAATGATGACTGAGGTATACATCCCACAGAATAAAACACAACAGTCTTTCAAATGCAGCAATGCCTTTTTGGACAATGTTACACAAACAGATATTCTGCACTCAAAAACAATACATTGATGCCAAGCATTGCATATACCTGGCTGGAAGGAGGCCATCCAAGATGCTGCTGGTGTTGAAGGAATCGAGTAATAGAATGTGCAATTTTGCCATAGCCAGATGGAAAGAAAGACACTCAGATTTTCTTCTTCAGAAAGACACACAGATTGCATCTGACATGTATGTAAGTCAGTCTACTTGATGCATTGTTAAGATTCAAATCATTTCCTGCTTGTGCAAACACCCAGATGAAAGCTCATTTCTCTTGCCAAAATTTGCTGTCATCTAAGAACAAGGAAAAACCAGTCACCTGGCAGTAAGGATGATCGAGGCTTCGATCAGCAAGGAACTGCTTCAGCAAAAGCAACAATGGTGTGATAGGTGGAAACTGACCCATCAGCTCCTGAACCTGTCCAAACGGTCGCATCACCAATGCATGTTCAGGACTATAGAGCACTGAAAGCAAGCTTCACCCGATGTGTTAGTATAACCCCCTGAAAGCAAAAAAAGGCAGGACTGGAATATCTGCATAGGAGAAGCTGTAAAAATGCATACCAATACCGAATATAAAATCCCATATCTAGTTTAGATACATTCCTAAAATACTTGTTGAATGTCTAGTAGTACTTGGACCACACTACTACACTAGTATTTGGACCACATTCACTAGAAGAAATTTTGTCCATTCTAACCATATGCTTACAATTATAGATACAACTTGTGTCCAAATCAACTACTTTTACAACTATAGTCAAGTTAATCTTACGTGTCACTTAATTATAAATGTGTGTAGTCATATATGTGATTATTGTAATCACATATGCGACTACAATGTTGATATAACTAAATGAAATTGCAAATGCGACTATAGTTTGTGACTATTACATGTTTGGATGAAAAAATATGAAAGTGCACATTTTTTCATCCAATATTGAATGGATACTTAGATGAATGAAAACCTAGTTGCTTTCACAATTGGCCATAACTGTTTTGGCAGTTTGAACCTAATAAAATTTCCATTTACAATACCTTGATAAAAACATATATGGGACCTTTGAAATTACAATATTTTCTTGATAATTAGCTTGTATTTTAATTTTTATTAGTATTTTGTATTTTATTGACATTAAAAATATAAACTATTATATTTTATTAATATATTTGAGTTATGATCTATTTATAAATATTATAGATGATGGTTATTTAATTATAGTTTATGCATTTAAGTTAAATTTTATTGGTAAAATTACAGCATATTGCAATTATAATCAATCTGAAATATATATTTAATCAAATAGAAGTTTAAGATGTTTAAAAAAATATCGTTTATTTGATCATAATATTTTGATCATAATTTTAGATAAGATTTATATATTACTTTTGTAAAAATATAAAATATAAAACTCCATCAAATTCATTAATTATCCATCATTACTAAAATATTTTTAGATTAAAAATATAAAAATATAAAAATATTATACATCATAAATAATATAACTTATATTTTAAAATATTTTTTCTAAAATGTGATTGATATATTATCCATTTATAAAAATTATATGTGCATTAATTAAAATTATGATATATTATAATCACATTGTCTAATATTTTCATAATGACATGAAGGATTAAAATGTGGGAGATAGAAAATTTATTTATTGATTATTAAAAATTAGAAAAAATGTTTTTCCATTTATAAATCATGTGCTTGAATTTGTTTTTCCACTTAATAATCATCAAAATGCAATTCAATTAAACAAGATTTAAAAAATAAATCAAACTAATGTATGTTTTTGGAAGAAAAATATATTGAATTGTGTTCATCATTGAATATTTTAGGAATAAACTTTTTAATTTTCCATTTGGGCAATTATCAAGATATGAAATATCGAAGTTGATATTTGTGTAATGTTTAAAATCAAATATGGAATAAATAGAATGCATTCTATTACATTTTCACATCAAGTGGGGTGGTTTGATGGCAAATGAATTGATATCTATCCTTTGGGTCTAAGGATCAAACCTCTTCATAAATGACATAGTTGTGGTCATTGATGGTATGTTGACCATATATACCTTACAAACATAGCTAGGTTATTTAACCTACGTACCCAAATTAGCTAGCCTATTAAGTTATATAAATTAGGTTTTTATTTCAACTTAGGTGAACATGTGTTAGGGTGAAAACATGGTAAAGTGTACATCTAAAGCTAGTCTATTTGTCAAGTGAACAAAACATAGGACCAAAACCCATCACAAAATTGTTATACATTCCATATTTTTAGTTGAATGATAAATAACAAGATATTTTTTCATTAATACGCATCAATTTTTAAATTTTGCATTGTAAATGTAGGTTTCAAGTCGATTTTTCTAAATGCAAATAGCTTTTCAAACCTACTTTTTGCAGTGTAAGATTTAATTCAAGTATGTGTCAAATATATTCTACCAAAGATAAAGTAGATTTGTTTTTTGGTGATGCCTTTGAATATACAATGATTTTTATGCTATAATTTCATACATGTACATTTCATTAAATTTTTCAATGAAAAAGTAGGTTTGAACACCATATAGACCATTCAATTCCAAACATACTTATTCCTTACTTTTATTATTCCAAAGTTTTTGAAATTTTGTAATTGATTTACAATAAATCCAATTGAAGGCTCAATAGCTTCAAAATGAAATTTAAGTAAAATTTGAATCTATTTTCTTGTGTTTTTGTAAAAAAATGCCTCTTTCTAAACTTGATATTGTTTTGTCAACTTTTTTTGTATACTTTACAATGCTTTCATTTGTCAACAATTCATAGGATCAAAAAAATGAAATTAAAAAAATGAAATTATTATTATTTATTTTTATAAATATTAATAATTTATTTAATACATGAAACTAAATAATTATATTAAATAATTTGAATTTAATTAATTCTTTTAAAGTTACTTAATATTTTATATAATCATATATGTAGTCACAAATGATATGTGACTACTGATGTGATTGTATATGCCACGTGGAGTTTTTTGTGAAAGGAAAAACTCCATGTGACACATACAATGGTATGGACAAGCCTCAGCTAAAAATGATGTAGGTTAAGTTAACCACCTATTCTTAAGAAACTAAATAATATACAAGATGAAAATTAAAGGATTTGAAACCTTCACCTCCATTTTGAAGGTTGGAGTTTTTAACCATTGCACCATCGCATTTTATTTGTAACAAACATAGTTATCACAAACATATAAAAATAAGTTTTTTAGCCTAGGTTAACCTGGGCCACCCTAGGTTGACCTAGATTGGGTCCATTCAAGGTTGGGGTATACAATAGGAATGTCTTGTCCCAAAATCATTTTTAAAACATTACTTTTAATGACCATTACATATATGAAATATTTTTTTCGGTAGATTTTTCTCTTCATTAGATATTCACATACTTCTTGATTAAAATGTTGGTGATTTTTGAAAATGTAATTTCATTCCATACTTCATCTAGCTAAAGAATCCTAATTACCCTTATAAATTAAACATTATCAAAGAAGGTAGTAGAGATCTACTACTTGGATATACATGTGTGCACCATGAATTTGACCAAGGATGAAGGTCCTTATTGTTAAGATTGCCACCAATATGAATAAACTAATAATGACTAGGACCGCTCACTTATATATCAAGACTATTACATGGGCAAAATTGATTCCATTGTTGATGTAAAACAAGCTTAATTAAAAAGAGAAAAATGTAGATTGTGAACACACAAGATGATGGAACTCCACCACAAGAATTAGATGATAAACAAAATAGATATATGAACAAAAAAACCATGACTTAATTCATTCATTGTATAATTTAGGCTATTGAATTTCAGGTTTACCTTTGGAGTATCATGTCTTGAAGCTTGTCATTGCCAACAAGATTTAAATGTCACGATCAAGATCTTCCACCAATGTCACATTAAGATCATTCATAGCCAAAATTTCAGAAAATAGGGCATTGCAATGTCATTTCTGTGGACATCTCCATGAACTACTAAAATTTCATATCCAAATATATTGTGGACAAAGTTTAAAGGCTTTAATAGACTCACATCCATATCTGGATACACATTCTTGCATATGTGCACATGTGCTAATAACTAGTTATTGAGATCTTAATTCCTACTTCCCACTCCTTTATATGAAAGAATAGTAGAGCATATAAGTAAAATTGATGTTATTTTCAAAAGATGTCGAAGCCCTTATGGTAAGGATAGGTGTAGTACAAGAAAGTTGGATTCCCACATACACACAAATGTGTATATGCAAGGAATTTGTAAAGACTAAAAAGGTACTAAACCAAGAGATAAATAATTGTGGAACTAGATGCAAATTGATAAAAATTGATAGACCCCAAAGAACCAAAGTAATATGATGGAAATTCGTACCATTATGCATGTAAGTATAGTTATGAATATATTAGTATTGTGTGATGTCTAAGAGTTCATACTATAGATATGGTTTGACAACTACAACCACTTTCACCATAAATAAAAAACCCATTTGAAAATGTAATCAATTTGCAAAAGAATCATTCAATACATGTTAATCCATATGTGATAAATCTACAAATTTAAATTGACAATTATTTTCCAACTTAAACTAAATGAAACAACTTGAACATCTAGGATTCAAAGACACATTAATGACAACAAGTAAATTCACATTGTGAAGTTCCCAGTTGAAGAGTTGCACAACAGGGCATCACTATTGCAACATTTTCCAACAATTTATAACAAAAAAACCTAAATTGAACAATCTTTGTCAACTATTGAAGCATGCATATTGTTTAACATTTGTAGAAACTGTTAAATATGGACCCAACTTGATTTCAAAATCTTGACAATTTTACTAAAATTGCCATTAACAGTTTGTAAAATAAAATAAAATATGTTTCTTGATTTGCACTTAGACTGAAAGTGCTAAATTTTCAAGCTCAAGTTAAAACCTACTTTTTTTATTGAGTTTTTTTTCAATATTTTAGTCTATCCAAAGGCTCTTATTTCTTGGCTGGCAAGGGTAGATGAAGTTTGTGGTTTTTGCGAAACTTACTTCTTGGTGCCTTCACAACAACTTACTTAGGGATCACATTACATTGGATGTCTATAAGATCAACACCTTCTTTTTTAATAACTATAGGTTTAACAATGGAAACCCACAAGATTTTCATCCTTTGCTTGGCCTTTGGTAGCAACTGACATAATATTCAGTTTGTTTTTACTGTTGTCATGAACATCAAGGTTTGCCAAGTTATCTACTTTAGGTCTTTTGGATCCAGACTTGATAGAAGCAACATTAGTACCAATTAAAGCATCAAATGCTCTAATCAATGACAAGACCGACGAATTTAGTGGGATAGAAGCTCCAAGGCATTTCTAACCATCATTAAGTTATCGTAAGTTGGACATGAGATCAATCCTTTGACACATTAAAGCAAAAATCTGAGTGCCCACAACTTTGCACAATAATTTGATAGATAGAACATACATATCAATCTTGGTCAAATCATAAACAAAAAGGACATTGTATACAAAACATTAATTCAAATTTTTAAAAAATTTACATACTTCAAGTTTAATTGTGTAGGGCAATTGAAGTAAATGGTACATTGACTCTGTGGTGGAATTGAATCTGATTTGGGCATTGGACATGGTTGATTTTAAAGCTCATCACACTATAAGAAATCATGGTTTATTTGATTGGAAAACTAAACCCAAAACCAGTCATTTTGACATTTAGCCAATTTGACCACTTAATCATACTAAACAAGTCACTTTAAACACATCCAACTTGATTAGTGGTTTTTTTGACTGACCATAAAATGATTTTTTTTACTAGTCAAATTGGACAAAAAATTGGGTAGTCAAAAAATTTAGAAAAAACTCAATTTGTAAAAATAAAAATGTTAATAATAAATAAAAATAAATACCTACCTACCTACCCATCGATCTACAACCCACCTAGGTATTATACATTTACACACATGTACAAGGTATGTATACAAATATACATACTCCACATAATATATGTTGGTAAAGGGGATGAACCTTGGTCTCCTTGGCTCCACATTAATGTCTTTGGCTATTAAACCACTCGACAACTTTGTAAAAAAATATGATACCAAATGAATTTAACATGTTTCCTTGAACTTCCATGAATTTTTTTGTTAATGTGTATAATAACATTTGAACTTCAATTTTTTTATAAGTAGATTAGCAGGTACCTAATTAGATATATAGGTAGGTACACATGCCTACCTACCTATGTTTTTAAATGTACATACCTATTTATGTAAACTACAAGTAGGTATGTAGGTAGATAATAGGTAGGTAGACAAATAAATAAACATAGGTAGGTAGGTAGGTAGGTAAAACATAGGTAAGTAGATGGTAGGTAAGTAGATAGGTAAGTAGGTAGGTAGAACATAGCTAAGTAGATGGTAGGTAAGCACACATAGGTAGGTAGATGGTAAGTAAATAGGTAGGTAAGTAAATAGGACATAGGTAAATAAATGGTAGGTAAAGAGGTAAATACGTAGGTAGGTAAATAGCACATAAATAGGTAGATGGTAAGTAGGTAGGTAAGTAGGTAGGACATAAGTAGGTAGATAGATGGTAGGTAAGTGGGTAGGTAGGTAGCCTAATAATTATTGTAAATAGGCTAGCTACCTAAATTAATATGGTTAATTTGACTAAGTATGGCTGACTTGAGTAGGCCATGGGCATCTTGATGGACCATTTTAAAAATTTGTCCTTTTTTACTAGATGTACAATTTAACACTTGGTCAAAATGGTCACTTTAGTTAAAAGAACCAACCAAAAGAACCATGTGTCTTTCATGTTGCTTTTGGTCAAAGTGAACATCATTTTGGTCAATTTGAACACTTTAGTCAAGTTGACCCTTTTGAAAAACCATGATTTTTTATAGTGTCAACAGAAACCTTAAACACATGTGCTACAACTTAAACTATTGTGTAAATCAAAGGGACATTGGTTTTTTCACTAATGTCAAGAATTTGCCATACTTGAATCTCACCATTAGATGGTGTTGGGTTTCGAATCAATGTTTCTAGGGTAGAATCACTTTCATACATAAAATTGAATGAAAAATTTAGTGAATAAATTTAACAAAACATATTTCAAGTTTCTTGACCTAGATTATAACATGAAATGTGGGTTTTGGTGGGTTGCAAAAGGACAACAACTTCTTGGTTGTTAGGAGTTCAACTTTCCCTCATTTAAGTTTTATATCAACTTACTTGAATGTTTTGTTAGATCCATTGTCCTAAAATTTCTTGATACAAGTATCTGATGAAATATTTTTTAGATTTAACTAGGACTTTATACAAGTAGTGATTAACTACTAAGATTGTATCAAGTTTCTTACAATTCCTATAGATAGATTTTTAGATTCTAAAATTGCATATGACTATTGATCTTCATAAAAAACTTTATCAAGTTTCTTGAAGTACCTGCAGAACGTTTCTTAAACTTTAGGACTGTAGATAATTATTAATATTCATGAAGGACTTCATCAAGTTTCTTGAAGTTTTTGCAAAATGGTTCTTGGACTTTTGAGACAAAATACCACTTTCACAAAGGATTCCATTGAAATTCCTAAAGTTCCTAAAAGAAGGTTCCTAAACTTTATGACTACTTATAAGCACAAGACTTTTGTACATGAATTGTATATTATGGCACCAAGATAATTAGGAAAATTAAAGGAATATATGAGTTCCATATATGTAGGAGAGCTAGGACTTAAAGAAATTTATTGAATCATATACATAGGACATGTAGGACTTAAAGAAATTTACTTCTTCAAAAATGCAAACTAATAGGTAGGACTTTAGAAACAACCATGGATAGTTGAAGGTCCATATTAGGACTTGTAATGTACTTCACATATAAGAATTTGAGATAGGCATGAACTCGAATAAGTTTTTTGATGATGAATGGGCAATGGACAAAAAGTTGCAAGAAGACAAATCTTCATACAAGACTTCATCAAGAATTTTGAAAATAGACTCTTCATTTTTCTCATTCTATAGGTTGTAGGAAGATAGATTTCAAAATTGAACTTAGGCAAAAAAAAAATCTTACCAAATTTTGACATTATACTTGTGCTGTTCCATTTCAAATCTTTTGAAAAACTAGACCTATTGGTTAAACTTTCTAGAGTTACATGCTTGTGAATGCCACAAACATCACACCATTTAGTAAAAAATGGCATGTTGCAATCAAGAAGGAAACAAGTAGAATTTGATTTTGTGTGCTCCAAAATGCACCATGGATGATATGAATGCCCACATTTAATCGAAATGTGATTGTCACATGCATACTAGAGATCACAAATTGGACATGCATTCAACATAACTGAAGTTTTCTAAGGCAATATAGGATTAGACAAAATGGGAATTGGATACAAGTTGAGACCACCTCCCAACTTCATTTTTCTCACCTGTTTTGTTACTTTCACAATTTTTGCTTCGACCAATGGTAACCTTTTGGATGTAGCTTCAATTTCAAAATCGTGTTATTTTAATTCTTATTCACTTGTCTTACACTTAGTTTTAGTAGTGAATAAAGATTGAAGGGCACATCTCTTAGTCCTCTCATCTATACCCTCAACAAATTCGACTTTAAACACTTGGTTCCACTCATAAACAATTTGCTTTTTCAACTCACTAACCTTAACATCTTGTTCTTCCATAACTTCAAGCTCTCCATTTGTGGGTGACTTTCCTACTTATTGCAAGAGACAAGTTAAATGCTATTTAGAATTCTTAGCAACTATTTTAGCCATTTCAGTCTTTTTGTGACTTTTTTTAACATTGTGTAATGCTCGATCATGTAACATACTTCTGTTAGAAAGGAAAAGCTGATTCCTCCAAACTTCTCCCTTTGCATTCTCCTTTGTGCTTTTCAACGCATCCAACTTCTTTTTCAACAAATCACACAGACCTTGTTTGCAAGACACAAAACCTTCAATCCCTTCCATGTCCTCTACCGACTACCTAGGAGGTTGCATAACCCTCCCCATTGAGCCTTTGTTTATCATCACTCCTAGTTGAGAATTGGGTTTTGATTTCGAATCAACAAAGGATGTTGGAGATCTGGACAAGCTTCATGTAGATGTTAGTTTGGTAAACATTGAAAGTGTAGATTTTTGAGCTTTCGGTGGTCAATTAGGGTTAAAAATTCTTGCTATTAGTAAACATTCCTTCTTTTTTTTAACCTATGACTCTTCTTTGACAATTTTAATCAAGCCTTTAAAGGCATGGACATGTGTAGCATAAGTAGCCCAATTCACATGAATACCTTTTGACTTAGCAACTATGGCCTTTGCAAACATAAGAAATAATAATTTGTTTTCATCCTTGGGCTTGCTTGTAACTTTGGAATAGAACTTTTCTATTTCAAACTTTGACACAACATCAAGGTTTATCATACTTCCACCCATTCTTCATGGTTTTTTATCTGGAAAAGTTATTGATTTCTTTAACAAACACATCCTTGTTGTTTAACTTTGTAGCATCAACACCCTCATTCACAAGCCCTTTGTTTGTTGCAAACCAACTTGCGTCCATCATAAGAAAGAAATTAAAGTTTTAGAAACAAATTGTAGACAATTTGTGCAACAAATTCAACAACGGAAAAATAAATTTAAAAGAAAATTTCAATTTTCAAACTTTCTGCAAAATGGCATTGTAAACTAATTGAGGAGCCATGGCTTACCAAAATTGCTCAAGCGAGAGCTATTAAACGTGAAAACGATTTGTGGCAAGGAATTTGAAGAAGGTGTAACAAATGTTCAAGGCAACATATGCTCAAGGTGTTGCAGCAACAAATGTTAGGTGGGAGTTAGAAAATGCATAAGCATGGACCTTGAATGGCACTTTTTGAGAGGGAAAGGAGAGAGAGTGTGTGCACAAGAAATAGGAGGAGTGCCAAACCCTAACCAAAACTTGAAAATTGCACCTTTTTTTGTTTGAACTAACCAATAGGAATCCAAGAAAAAAATGAAAAAAAAGATTGTGGCACTAGAAGAAAAACATGTATTTTCAACTAGTTTTTACAGCTAAATTTTAATCACAAGAGACATTTTGCAACTAGAAACCTTTTAATCGTCTAAGACAAGTCGCATGTGATAAATTAGTCGCAAATGACAAAGGGTATCGTATGAAAAAAAAAAGTTAACAAATACATTTCATCCTTTGACTCCATTGTATATGTATTGTCACATGTGACTAAGATGCAACTATTTTGGTCACAATTAAGGGCAAATGATGTGTTGCCACGTGTTTTAATATTTGATTATTTATATTATTATTATTATTATTTTGAAATAATCTAGGACATTTAATTCAAATATTTGGATGATCTTATATTATGACACATGGTTCAATGTAAATATGCCATGTGTCATTTAAATTTAAAAAATAAAAATAAAATTATTACGCTGGTAGGTACTAAGGTAGGTACATAAATAGGTGCCTACAAACCAAGGTTACATACCAACCTACCTATTTAGGTTAAAAAATAGGTAGGTAGGTTCTACCTTCCTAGGTTAAATACTTACTCATATAAGTAAATACTTAGGTAGGTAGGTACATCTGTTGACCTAGGTGGGTAGGTCAAATTATGTACCTACCTAGTTAAATAGATAAGTAGGTTGGGAAGGTAAGTACTTTAGAAATGTGCATAATTTGTTTTTTTTGTTTTGGGTTGAACCTTTTGATTAGTTCATCCCATCAACACAAATCTTTTAATGAGAAACTATATGACCACACCCTTTATATAGTGTTCAAAATAGGAATGAAGAACAAATAATATGGGATAAGTTTTGAACTTGCAATTTCTTCACAAACTAAGTTGTAATTCCAAGACTTTCTTCATACCTTACTTTCTTAGATTTTAGATTTTTAAATAATTCAAGTACTAAATAATTCTATAATCATTTAATTAATAATGATTAAATCTACATATATTTAAATTATAAATTATACACTATAAACATTCAGTATTCATTATTAATTATTTAAATAACCATTAGTTTCTTAATATTTAACAAACTAGCTATCTAGTTACTCACAAATTATTAATACATAATTCATAAATAATTAAATAACTAAAGAGTTTAAATATATTTTATTAGTTTTTAGAATCTGATTCAATTATATATAATATAATTAATTTAAAATTAATTTATTGACTATAATTTAAAATTTAAAAATTTAAAATACTTATGTTAAAATTATAAGTAATAAATTAACAATTGTTATTAGAAAGTAAATTCTTACACGAATTTTTAAAAAATTATTCTTCAAATAATCACATTACTTATTGTATAATTACATTTATTGTTGTAAAAATTATTGTAGGTCAAGTAATTTTTCTCTCTTGGTAATTATTAACTATAAATACAATAATTTATTAAAAATAATATTAATTTCATAATTACTGTAAAATTATTATAAAATATTTATCATAGATGAGTAATCAATTTTTAAAAATAATAATATTATTATATAATAAATTGTGAAATTAAAATCAATAAAATAATTATTCTAACTACACTATAATTTTTCCAAATTTTTAATTCAGGTTTGAAGTTATAAATTACAAAATGTGAATAATTATGTTCAATTAGAAAATAATTATGCACATACTAATTAATTCTTATTTGAAGTAATTACATGATTTTAAAGTATTGTCACATTAATTACATTAATTAATTAATTCTAATAAAAGAATATAAATTATATAATATACAAATCTATGTTATACAAATAATTATTTAGTGTAACTTAAAATTTAATAAACTTAATAATTTATAATTATTTATAAAAGTGATTTATTATAGATAGCACTAGTAGAAAAAACCTTTAAAACTCAATCAATAATTTCTTGAATTAAAATATAAATTTAAGATTTCAAAATACTAATTCAGAATTCAAATATCAATTTTTAGTTAAATAAAAAATTTCAGAATTCAAATGTCGATTTTCAGATTGAAATAATAATATTCAAAATTTAAATGTTCATTTTAACACTCAATTAATAATTTTCTGAATTGAAATATTAGTTCCGGGAATCCAAAATAATAATTGGAATAAGAGTTTCAACTTTCAAGTCAAATAATTTCTTAAAATTTAAATTTAAAACTTTAGAATTCAAATATTAAATTTCAAGTTCAAATAAAAATATTTCAAATCAAAATGTCAAATTTGAGACTCAATAATGTTTTTTGAATTGAAATACTAATTTTTAGATTTCGAAATAATAATTTAGACTTCAATTTTTAGATCAAATAAGTTTTTTGAATTTAAATAACAATTTCCAGAATTGAAATGTCAATTTTCAGATTGAAATAACAATATTCAAAATTGAAATGTTCATTTTTAGACTCAATTAATAATTTTCAGACTTGAAGTATTAATTTTGAGTATCCAAAATAATAATTTGGAATTGAAATTTCAGGTTTAAATCAAATGATTATTTCAATTTTAAATGAAAAATTTTCAGAGTTGAAATATAAAATTTTATATTCATATAAAAATATTCAAAATTAATATGTCCATTTTTAATAATCAATCAATAATTTTTTGAATTGAAATATTAGTTTCCAAAATTGAAATATCAATTTTTAGATTTGAATAAAAAAATCAAAGTTCAAATATTAATTTTGAAATTCATTATATGAACAATATACATACGTATGCATATTATATATATAAATTTTTTTAGTACATACATTATAATACACCCCTATGTCATTGTAAAATACCTTTTGAATGTAACTAATTTGCTGACTATTGCAATTAATGGGACATATCAACCTATTAATGGATGAAAATAAATGTAAAATCAATCTAACCAATAGGATGAAATTTTTAGTAATTGCATCATAATTGTGAGAATGACTAAAATAGTTAAAATTTGGTCTTGTAGTTGCAAATATTTTCAAATCTAGTTGTAAACGATTGCAAGTAGCATGTAATCATAAATGGAGTGGTTACATTTTGGCTGATTTTTACTAGTGTGGTACTTGGCCTAAAGTCTTAAGTTGTTCGGTCTTATGGGTTTTGGGGGGGGTACCCCAATCATGAATGTACCCAAGGGCTAGGGTAAGTAGGCTAGCCTAAGGTAGTTAGGTAGGTAGGTGAAATAGTTTATGTAGGTCAGGTTAAGCAAGTTAAGCTACTACCTAATTATTTGCATATTTCGACTTACTTAAACCTATTACTTACCTACCTATTTATTAAGAATTATTTCTTAATAATAATCCAAAAATGTAATTTTAATCTAGGTATAAATTTGAATAATTAAAAGGTCCAATGTTTGTTAATCATATGGATCCAAATGCCATTTCATGAACCAATGTGTTTACTTTGCATTTAGGAGTATTATCCCTTTTAGATCCATTTGCCAAAAAAACATGTTTTCATAAAGAAGAATTTTCAAATGAAATATTTTGAAACTTTTTATTTAAATAATTTATATTTGACCCAATATGTCATATGTTTTCTTATAGTCAATTTTGAATAAATACAAATTTCTGAAAGTGTACAAATTTTGTTACATTTTGTGTTTCGTTTTGAAAATTTGTCACAATTTCAAACCATACCAAAACATGTTAACATTTTCAAATTTAGTTTCTTATATTATAAGTTACAACTTTTTTTTGTAAACAACATATACATTGCATCACATTTACATGTTGTAAAACATTCATGAACTTTTAAAATACCTTAAATTTTGATAAACAAAAAGTTGAAAAATAATGAAAAATTGAGTGTTTTTAAAATGTTTCTAATATTACCCTATTATTACAAAAATTGAGGATGAAAGAAATTGTATTATGAAAATTAAGGGGCACTTTGTGAAAGTAATGTTATTGAATGAAATTTTAAACATCTGTTGTTCAAATTAAATTTTGATATTGGAAACTTTTATGACTCATTTTAGATTTTTCAATATCCATATCATTCAATAAGCACAACTTTCCAAGATTCACATGTAATTAAAGTGGCATCACATAAATAGATGTAACAAGAATTGGAAAAAAATCGACATCAATTTTGGTTTATTTGATCTCATTTGCACCTGAATATTTTAGTCATTCATTATATGACACCTCAACATTATATATGACTTGTCCTTTAATGACTATAAAATGAAAAGTGTCACGTTGAACATTCAATGACTATTTGTCCTTTGTTAATTTCTAAAAGAAAAACATGTAATTTTGATTGATTTCTATACTTAAATTTTAGTTACAAAAGATATTTGTGATTAAAATCCTTTTAGTCGCCTTAGACAAGTCGCATGTGACATTAATAGCAAATGACATGAAGTATTGGATGAAAGAAAAATTCAATAAATATAAGTTCATATTTTGACTCTATTGTATATGTATTGTCACATGCGATTAAATGTAACTATTTTGGTCACTATTGAAAGCAAATGATGTGTTGCCATGTGTTTTAATATGTAATTATTTAAAATATAAATAATATTATTATTTTGAAATAATATCGAACATTCAATTCTAATGCTTAGATGATTTTATATTATGACACGTGGTTTAATGTAAATATGCCACATGGTAATTTAAAATGAATTTAATACAAAATATTAATATTAGGTTGGTAGATACATAAGTAGGTGCACACAAACTTAAGTTATATACCTATCTATTTATTTAGGTGAAAAGGTAGGTAGGTAGATCCTATTTTCCTAGGTTAAATACCTATTCATATAAGTAGGTAGGTACATAAGTCGACCTAGATGGGTAAGTTAAACTAGGTACTTTTCTAGTTAGGTAGATTAATAAGTTGGGGAAGTAAGTAGTTTAGAATTGTGCATAATTTTTTTTTGTTTTGGGTTAAATGTTTTGATTGATTCATCCCATGTGAATAAATTTCATTACGAGAAATCATGGTTTTTCAAAAGGTTCAACTTGATTAAAATGTTCACATTGACTAAATGCATGGGGCATGAAAGACACATGATTCTTTTGGTTGGTTTTTTTATATTAAAGTGACCATTTTTACCGAGTGTTAAGTCGTAAATCTAATCAAGAAGGACAAATTTTTAAAATGGTCCATAAGATGCCCATGGCCTAGTCAAATTGACCATACTAAATGACCATGTTGAATCAAATTAGTCATATTAATTTGGTTAGTTAACCTACTTGCTATGCCTACTAAGTTACCTAAATATGTCCTACTTACCTATTTATTTACTTACTTACTTACCATTTATCTACCTATCTCCTACTTGCCTATTATTTATATCTATTTATTATTTACCAAAGTTATCTATTTATCTATCTATCTACCTATATTTTATTTAACTATTTACCTACTTAGTATCTACTTACATACTTACTTATAGTTTGCATAAGTAGGTATGAACATTTAAAAACATAAGTAGGTAGGCATGTGTACCTACCTATATACTTAGTTAGGTACTTATTAACTTATGAAAAAATTTGAAGTTTAAATGTTGTTATACACATTGACAAAACATTTCATGGAAGTTCAAACATACATGTTAAATCCATTTGGTATCATATTGTTTTACAAAGTGGTGGGGTGGTTTGATGGTCGAGACATTGCTGTGGAACCAAGGAGATCAAAGTTCAATTCCTTTTACTAACATATACTGTGTGAACTATGTATATTTGTATATATACCTTATACATGTGTGTAAATGTATAATACATACGTGGGTTGTGAATAGGTAGGTAGGAAGCCACGGTGGGTAAGTAGGTACTTACTAATTATTTATAATCTATATTTTTATATTTACAAATTGAATTATTTTTTAAATTATTTTTTTTGGGTTGCCCAAATTTTTGTCCAATTTGATTACTCAAAAAGACCATTTTATGATTAGGTGAAAAAATCATTACTCAAGTTGGATGTGTTCAAATCGACTCGTAAAATACAATTAAATGGTCAAATTGACCAAATGTCAAAATGACTAGTTTTTGATTTAGTTTTCCAATCAAATAAACCATGATTTCTTATAGTGTTTCTTATTGTGAAATTGGATGACCACACCCCTTGTTTATATAGTGTTCATAATAGGATCAACAAACAATATGAGATAAGTTTTGAAGTTGTAACTTTTTCATAAACTAAGTTGTGATTCCAAAATTTTTTTCATGCCTTTTGTTTTTATTTTTTAGATTTTTAAACAATTCATGTACATGCCCCATTAGATAATCATTTAAAAAATAATGATTAAATTGAACATATATTTAGAATATATATTATCCATTAAAAATATTAAATATTCATTATTAACTACTTAAATAACTACTAAATTTTTAATATTAACTAAATAGCTATTTAGTTACTCACAAGTTGTCAAAACATAACTCACAGATAAATAAATAATAATAATATTTAAAAATATTTCCGTACTTAAAAAAATTTGGTTGAATTACAGATAATATAATTAATGTAAAAAATCTAATTACTATTAAAAAATTAATATTATAATTATTTATTTTCAAATCATAAATAATCAACTAATAATTACTATTAGAAAATAAATTTCTACACAAATTACTTATTTTAAAAATAATATAAAAATAATTATAGTAATTTCTATATAATTAAATTATTTATTGTAAAAATTGTTATCGATCAAGTAAATGATTTTTTATTGGTACTTATTAACTATAAATATAGTCATTTGCTAAAAATACATTAATTTTTCTAATTATTATTATAAATATATTTATGATACGTAAGTAATTACAGAAGAAAAAAAAAAATATTGTATAATAATTCATGCAATTACAATCATTACAATAATTATTTTAACTACATTTTTAAAATTCCAAAATTTTAATTCAGATTTAAAGTTATAAATTATAATTTGTGAATAATTATGTTCAATTAGAAAATAATTATGCATATACTACAATTAATTCTTATATGAAATAATTACAATGATTGTAAAGTAATGTAACATTAATTATAGTGTTTGATTTTTTTTCTTGGAAGAATTTAAATTATATAATATAAAAATCTATGTTGTGAGAATATTTATTTAGTGTAAGTTATATTTAATAAATATAATCATTTATAATTATTTATAATAGTTATGTATTATGGACAAATAGTTAGAAGGCATAAATGTTTTAATTTATTATATTACGATCCATGTATAACAATATTTATTTAAATTAAATTATGATGATTATAAAAATTTAAATAAGAACTAAAGTTATATAAAATATATTATATATGATGAATAATTAAGTTGAAATGTAAATTAATTATGCAAGTATTGTAATTCTAAGTTACAAATAATTTACATAATTACAATGATTTTATGTTATTAGAGAATAATAATTATTAATATAAATTTTATGTTTCAGATTAATAATTGACTATAAAGAAGTAAGTAATGAATAATAAATACAATTATTTAACATTTCCTTTTTTTTAATATAGCAATTGCATCTATTTTGCTCATTATTGTAAGTTTATTATAGAATTAGCAAATAAATATCTTAGTTATAGGCCATGACTTCTCTATTATCTAAAGAACTAACTAATATTTAATAACTAATTAATGAATTTTTCATAGCAAAATAAATGAATATAATAACCGAAATATTCAGTAATTAATAATTATTTACTATGAATTATAAATATTAAGTATTAAAATTTTAAAATCCAATAATATAATTGAAAACTAGCCTGAGCTAAATATTTTATTATAAATATTCCCATTTTTTTCATTTTTATATTTAATATTAAATAGAAATAGAAATAGAAATATTTAACAATAACAATGACAATAATTGAATTATTATTATAGCTAATTGGTGGCCAAGGTTTGTTTGTTTGTTTGTTTTGTTTTTTTTTTGTTTGTAATAATAAAGTTTTAAATTCCTATTATTATTTCACTCATTATACCTAGTCATAAAATATTAAAAATATATTTTAATTTTCTAATAAGTATTTTTTTCCTTTGAAAATAATTTCTGCATTTTAATAATAATTTATGAAATTTCCTTACTAAATATTACATTAATTGTTGTTAAAGAAGAAAATAATAAAATTGAATATAAAAATAATGTTCAGTAATTGATTATAATTAATCCCTTATTAATAATTAATAATTTGAAACAGAAAACCTGAAAACTATATATTAATTTTCTATTAATTATTATAATGTATCAATGTTTCATAATTCATTACTTATGATCATAATAATAATGTGATTTGTAGCTAGTCTAGGTTAACTATTTTATTATTGTTATATATATTCTTATGTAACTTCATATTGTTATTATGACTTACTTTAATAAAATTTCAATTTTCTAGACTTAAAAATAATTCTTACTAAATAAGTTGCCTTGAAAGAAAATCAATATTAATACAATAAATTTATTTAATCTATTTAGTAATTCAATATTTAAAAAAGATATTAAAATATAATAAAATTATGATTGGAAGTATTAATTAACTTAGGTTAATTATTTTGTCTATTTTAATAGCACTGGTGAATTATTAAAATAATAATAATAATAGATAGAACTTTTTTATTTTAGTATTTGTATTATTTATTTTCCTATGATATTAATATCAACTCATCATATGTAATAAAATAATATGATTGAAAAGTTGGATTCAAAGATCATATTAAACTTTAGATTTTTATTGTATGTAATTAATAAATATATGTGATACAATATAATATAATAATATAATTGTCATTTGTAATAATTTTAAAAAGAATGAGAAAATAGCTTGGATGAACTTGTAATATGGGCACAATATATTTAGTAAATATTTTAAGTGCGTGTGTGCTTATCAGTTCCAAACCCTATGACCATTAGTTCTTGTTATTTGTTTCATCCAAAAATTGCATAGGGCATGAATACATTTGGGTTGTTTAGTATTTTATTGAAGCCAATACACCTAGCAAAGGATGCACGTTAAAGTTACCTATTAATGCCATAAGTTGTTGGCCAAAATTGTGTGTGCAATGCAATAGTTTCATGCGTGGAATATGAAGATGCAATATGGATAAAATGTTATATGTGTTACAATACCCATGAAATACCATGCAATGTTTTTTTAAAAATTCCATCTTTTGGAATTATGATATATATGTTATACTTGAAAATATTTCTCATTCAAAGTTATATATACATTCATTTTGAAATTGTTGTTTGTAGTGTTTTACACCTAAAAAGCTATGGAAACTACCAATGGACAATATTTTGCAACCACTTAAAAAAACAAGGACCCTACACACTTGAAGTTTTTGCCCATTTTTTTGAGTTCAAATTGAAGCTTCTATGCAACTAGCTAAGTTTTGATTTGTAATTTGAATTTTCATTTTTTCCCAACTCCTTTGCAATGTTTTTTGTATGATTTGGTTAAATACAAATATTTACATGTTCTGTAGCACCTTATGCATGTTTTTTGCTTGTTGGTTTTCTATTTCAAGTTAATTGGTTTTTTGGTTGTAGTTTGCTTGCTGATTTTCGGTTTCAAATTGATATGCACCTTACTTATTGATTGTATACTTGAATTAATGTGGGAATTCATGAAAGGAAGGCTTTAATGGGTGTTATTTGTGCAAATTTGACATGGGTTCCAGTGAGTCCTACTTGAAAGAATTAGGGTTCAACCCCTCAATTTTGAGTACACAAAATGGATTACAAAAAACATTATTACCACATTTTGTACACAATGTTTGAAACATTGACCAATGTACATACATAATCTCTATTGAAAACATTGTCAAGTTTTATATGTCATGTAAAAACCATGTAACCAATATATATGCCCCACTTAAAATAATTTGTGTTGCAACTATATGTTATCTTGAATTTTTCTTGAATGCAATATTCGTTTTTACATCTATTGCAAGTTGCCACTTGTACATAGCAAAAATGTAAAATAGTTATCAATTGTTTGCCTCCAATAGGAAGTTCATGTATAGCCGACTAAAAGACTTAGGCAAATGGAAAAAGAAAAAAACTAACTTGCAATTGTTGAAATTCAAATACAAAACTGAAAATCACAAATTTTGCATGTTTTTATGTGTGTGATTATGTTAGATTTGGTAATGTAATGTGTTGATCACCTATTTCTAAAACTTTAAATTGTTCCTTTTAAGTTAGTTCTAATTTATTAAGTACATTTTGTAGATATTCAAAAATAAGCTAGTTTTGATTATTAGTCAAAATTGCTTTTACCATTTAGGTGTTGTACACCCAAGTGAATGCATTGTTTAAAGGCATGGTTGAGTAAAACATTTACAAAACCATTTTGATGAAAAACTCATTTTGAAAGAGACTACAAGCTCTCACAATTATATCATAATTTTACATCTGAAAAGAGTTCCTCAATGTTGTCGACCAATTTCAAGTTTTGGGTGATTGCCATGTTTAGATTTGGGTCAAAGATTGAACTTGGCAAGTTTACATGAACTGGCACCTAGCCAAGAATTGGACCTAATGTGTCTACATGGATTTGAAACTAGCTTTAGAATCAGACCAAGTGAGTCCCCACATGACCCTAGACCCATTGTAGGATCAGAGCTGACAAGTTTTGAGAGTTTTTATACAAGGTCCAAGTCATAGGATTAAATAGGGCCTCTAGGTTTATGGTTCCTAGCCCCTATGCTTTAATTGTAAACTTCAATATATAAAGGTCAATCTCCGATGGCACCATAAATACTTTGGATGCTATACAACCTTTAAATAATGTCATGTTGAATGTGGACATTTGGAGTTTAGACATTAAAGCCACACCATCTATGAAAGTTGAAATATTAAAAAAAAAACTTTCACCAAAATTGAAAAAATTGAATTGTGGTGCTTAACTGTTTATCTTTTTAGGTTTTGGATATATATATATAACCACATATATGAAAGTTTAAATTTCACCCCCCTTTTTTTTTTTCCCTGGGGTAATGGTTGCATGTGTAAGTGTTAGTCACCTATATAATAGATTGCATGTTGTACATCAAAATATTTTTAAAAAATGCATGTTCAATTTTATGGCGGTTATTTTATCACAAATAAAATTCATATTTTCCTAGGAATTCATATATATGCATAACATGTCTAAACTGATTAATGTGTTATGTATAACTTTCTAGTTGATTCCATCTACTCCTTCAGCCTTATCCATTCAACCTACTTTCATTAGCTACACCTTTAATACCTATTCAAAAGGAGTTCTCACAATAACCCCAATAAAAGGAGGATCCTTACAAATAAGGACAATGAGTTGAGTGTCAAAGCCAAGGTCATGTTTGATTGGGATTTCATGGGCAAACAAGGGTCAATGACATCCCTTCATAATATGGTCACCATCTACACTCCTAAAGAAGAGGAGTTTAAATGCAATTTTAATGATTTAAAAATATCTAAAATCCAAAACCAGTGTAGCTCCAACCCAGAATTGACGAGTCTGGTAAAGCTTGGAACTGTCAAAGCTTAGAACTGTCAACTGGGGAACTGGTAGTCTAAAAAATTGGACTAGCGGTCCTTTGATCCTGGTTTTTTCCAAGTACACAGAACTGGTGGTTCTTTGATTCTGATTTGTTTTTCAAGTACCCGGAACTGGCAGTTCTTTGATGCTGATTTTTCAAGTATCCGGAACTGGTGGTTCTTTGATTCTGAATTTTTTCAAATACCTAGAACTGGCAGTTCTTTGATTCTGATTTTTTTTTTCCAAACGCCCAGAACTGGTGGTGCTTAAAAAAATTTAAAGAACAGCTCCTCCCTCACTGGGATGTACCTTTCATATTTTGCCCAAGCCACAAGCAAGCCAAAACTGACCTGTTCAAAAAGGCCCCGGACCATGTGCATGGTGAGCAAATAATTTCCTAACCCATAAATGCCAAACTTCATCCTCCACCCTCCTCAAACTTTGAGCTGCAGTTGCAGCAAGTTTTGTCCTCAGTAAAAGTACATGAGCCGAGCGGAGCATTTATGTTGGGTGTAAGAGCCTGGGTATACCAGACTACACTCCCTCATATGCAAATTCCATGGATCAGCCAATCCCTTAAAGCCCGGGAATTTACTTCACCTTCTAGTGTCAGATCCTGCCAGAGTGAACCAACAAAAACAGCCACCAGCACACCGTCCATTGGAAGTCAGGCAAGACTTAGTCATGTATGAACTATGAACCTCAATTGAGTTCATGTCCAGTTTCACCTTGGTAACTTGCCCTTAAAAAATAATAGGTCTTGTAATTTAGGGAGGTATGTAAGTGGGAAAATAGGTGGCTGTTACATAAGTAGATGTTCAAGACGGTTTGTAGGTAGGTTAGTAGATAGGAGAAAAGGTTGCTAATAGGTTAGTATATGTATATGGAAATGGTTTGTAATAGGTAAGAATTTAGGTGGTTATTAGGTAAGTATATTTCGTGGAGCCAGTTTGTATTAGTGTTGTGCAATTCTTCCTTGTTATGAGAACTTTTAGTTTCAATTTTTATGTTGTAAAATTTATTTGAAGGTTCTCTATGTGATGATTTGAGTTCGGTTATTTCAATTTTTAAACTTTTTGGTTTTGATTTTAACACATTTTTCCAAATTCAAGAACCTTCAGGCTTGGTTAAAAAATTGGATCCATTTTCATGCACACATTACACAACCTCAATGCTAGAGATTGTATGAGTATAATATTTTATAACAAATTAAAACATGAGTGTATATAGATACAAAATTCAACAATTAATTGATATTTAGCTATAAAATTCAGTCTCTTTATCAGCTTAAAAAAAACAGAATTCAACTTTTTTACATAAAGATCTTGACCTAGAACCCAATAGAAAAAGTATTTCTTGTCCACAAAGCATCATGGTGCCCTCCAGTTGGATGTTGGTTCACTCTGGCTGGCATTTTTCCTAGCCCAAGGACAGAAGACTAGAGACAACTTTTTACAGGTCATTTATCCATTCCTCAACCAAAATTTAAGCGCTGTTAAAAACAGAACTTATATACCCCATCGTATAGCCCCTTCTAGGACACCGAGACCATTAAAAGGTCTTGGATTTGAACTAATGTTGTGAGTGTACAGGGTTTGCAGGGTTCAAAATCAAGGTTTTAAGTCATGTTCTTGTGAACTAGATTAAGTTGAATTTGCACAAGAATCAAATTGTGGAATTAGTCTTTTGCTAGATGTGGAATTGAAATTGAAAATCATGAAAAAACATTCTTGCAAATGGGACAGCAAAAAATCTAATAAAAAACCCCAATGGCCGGAACTGGAAGACAAAAGGGAAGGCCAAAGAAAGGCCAAAAAGACACGTAGCCCAAAGGAACCAAAGAAAGGAAAGAGCTAGTCCCACCCATGGTAGGAAGCTATCTTACCCATAACCCTTTTATTGTCACCTGCATGCAAATCATGAGATCTAATAGTAATAGAAGGTCTAATACAAACATCTCCCACCAATGTAATCTTCCTTTTTATAGTAGATGCTAAAGCACATTGAACAGCAGTATTAACATGTTGCTTGAAAAAGTGAATGCAAAAAGACAAGGATAAATGACATTTTGATCGTCTATTGTGGAAAAGACAATCAATTCTTTGATGAAACAATCCATATCGTGCCTAGGTGAGCTATGCACCTCCATGGCCATTGGAATAAAATGGTGCCCTTCATGAAACCCTCTATATTTGTAGATCTTAGCAATGACATTAAATTTTGCAAGTGCATTAATTGGTTGAGTAATGACATTTGTAGTCACCATTTTTCAAGTTAGGTTAATAACCACCACATTAACAACAAAGATTTAGTTTTCACAAGTCATGTAAAGATCAGCTCAGAATGAAACTTTTGACATAAAGGCTTACCACAATTCTCTCCATACATTGTGCTCACTCTCTCGAGCGAGGGCATACATGACATCTTTGATGGCATCATGTGTGGCTATCTGTTGACCTCCGAATGGACAAGGTGTTAAATGCGTGTTAAATACGTCTAACCTTTGTCCACATTCACACATGAGGAGATTAGATGTTGAAGGTTGGATCAAATTGAGACGAAAACACAACATTGATATGAAAGTAAAATGTGTGATGCGAAACAAACAGATAGATGGCTTAACAATCAACCATAGCCTCGCCCCCTTATTGAATAAAAAAGAATGTTAGTTTTAGATATCGAGGAAATGGAGTCATCCTCCAAGATAAACATAAAAGATGTGTTGTGTTAAGAAAGATGCTTGCATATTTGGGGCATTAATAGTTGTCAAATTTTTAAAAGAAAAGTGTATCTTTTTAACTATAGGAGGAGGCTATTTTGAATTGCACAAAAGCATGATTATAGGAAGTAGGGCCCCCTTCAACCTTAGAAATGCATTCCTTTAAAATAGGTTTATCGAAAATACGAAACTTGTAATATAAATATGGAACCACCAAAACCCAATTCCCTAGAAAAATAGATGGGGCATAATCTTCCATAGATAAAAGGTTTATACCATCAAAAGAAATTGGCAGTCGAGCTTGACACCTTGCTAAAGGGCCTTAAATAGACTCCCATGACCCTAGACCCATAATGTTCCCACATACTTGCATAACTCTCATGTCAAAATTCACCAAAAAAAAAAGAAAAAAGAAGGAAATATTGTTTTAGTGAGATAAGAAGGTCGATAATTGACACATGAAAACAAAATGCCCAATGCAACCTATGTGTCTCCTGAGAGTGGAAGATCATTAATATGTGCTTTGTTTTTAAATAAAGCTTCATCCAAAAAATGTGTGACAAAGTTTTGAGAACCCATTACCATACCAAAAATGCATAAGCCATTTATGACCAAAGTGCAACCTTGAAGAATTTCTATGCTTGAAAGGATCTTCAATGGATTCCAAAGCTTACATTTTGACACCTTGACCCTAAGCTCAATTAGGGCTAACTATGTTGAAAGGTGGTAAAAGGTAGGGACAATCTCGTTATAGGGCCCACGATGTGTGTATTGTCTACTAAGGATGGAAAGACATAGTTAGGGGCTTGTGTAATGGTCTTTGAGAATGTTTGATAATGAATCAGGGCAAATAAAAGACCTCATAAGGGGTCACCTTGCCTCGTGCTTGAAGACAATTTAATAATTGTGACCCCTTCCTCATGATGCCCATGCTAGTAATAAAGAAAAAATTGAACACTATAAATTTTTTTGGTAAAAGGGATAATGCTCGTCAAAAGACCTTCAACATCCCATAGTTTTTTAAAAATAGCAGTTGGAGAAACGTTATTAAAAGTATTTTCGATGTCAATTTGCATCACAACTCAATCAGGGTGTACGTCGAGGAGGTCTTTGATGTTAAAAAAGACGGTTTCACAATCTTTAAAGGTCAATACTTTAAACTGATGAGGGGATAAGTGCTTTTGAAATAGCTCCTAAAATTATAGAACAATGGAACGACTAATTAATCAAAGAAACATTTCGCATATGGTAATAGGACGAAGACTTGTAGTATCTTTTGCCATTGCTAACAATCTATTAGGCCCCAACATTAAGGTCATAAACTTAGAGATATCACCATCGGCAATAGTAATAATAACTTGGAATAATTTTGAAAACTTTAAGGATGAATCTTTTGGTATGAAACATCTTGAGAAATGCTCATAAACCATCCTAAATAACTTGAAAAACAAATAGGAAACAATGGTTAAAACTTGCATAAACAAAGTCCTATTTAAAATAAAGTGCTCAAGTTTATAGTCAAACATAGGTGAAAAGAGATGGACTAATAGAAGAGGATGTAGTTGACATAGAGCTACAATGATGTCCTTTGAAAGAATGGTTGGTGTCATGGGTTGAAAAGCCATGGCAGCACGATTATACTTTTCAACTCTACCCAAACTTAGACATTGATGAAAACAAATGATCAACAAATCTTGAAAATAAGGTTAGGATACTAAGGTTGAAAAGTGCTTTTATTTTGAAAAGTTAATAAATTGAATGAACTTTATTGTCAAATTTTTATTTTAGTTAGCTGTTGAACTCTGCGCCTACATAATAGAGTTTTCTGTAAAGTCAGGAAAACACGACACCAGAACACTGAATTTGGTCCAGAAACAGGTGAGGTTTAAAAAAAACCTGCAAAAAAGTACATCAGCCTTCAAGGGGAGGGGGGGTCAAACTCAGAAATGCACCACTTTTTGTGCGAAACTGAGTTTCATCCTGTTTTGATCCGTGTTTCCGTTTTCGTGAGCGCCTCCACTACATATATTTTCACTGCTCCTACATGTACAACTACTATAATTACCTGGAACCTTGTGCATTGAATGTTGAGTTTCAGCATTTCATATGCTGTTTAAATAAAACTTCCTTACTTTGCGGACCTCACTCAAAGAGGGGATAGGGGGTGAAAAGAGGCCCAAAGAGAGGGTGAAGACAGGATGACTTTATGAAAGGTCTAATAAACCCCTATTTTTAATTTGTTGTAAAACTTTGTACCCATATAATCTTTAGCATTGAGGAATGTGTAATGTCTACATGAAATTGGACACAAAAATTCTTGAATTTGAAAAATGTGTTAAAACAAAAAATCAAAAATTCAAAAATTGGCAGAACCATGCTCAAAAGTTGAGCTAGAGTATCTCTACATAAATTTTACACTGTAAGACCGAGATCGGAGGTTCTCTTTAAAAGGGAAGAATTGCACAACACTGGTTCAAACCCAATGATGTGTAGGTGAAAATCTTGCCAGCCCTCTCCCAATGAGCTTGACTTGAGGGTGCCAATTGTTAAGTTGGGTCTGTTGTAGTGGTTTTGTGTCAATAGCATCCACAAGGAGATTTAACCACTTTTGGCTATAAACGAGCTATGAAAATAGAAATGTATTAAAGTCCCTTTGTATCCTGACTACTTGCTTGGACAATGTGTAGAAACATGGGGATTTTTCAGATTTATTTTCAAATTTTGGAGATTTCTTCTTTGGATTTTGGAATATTTGATGGAATACTACTTTTTTTGAAAAA
>Ga0116229_10000373_pt1 | contig 57310 bp, 42 predicted proteins | sample S1TSphgellanicum_3_FD_87313 | JGI IMG/M metagenome (GOLD analysis project Ga0116229, IMG submission 87313) | Host-associated microbial communities from peat moss isolated from Minnesota, USA - S1T2_Fc - Sphagnum magellanicum MG | ecosystem: Host-associated > Plants > Peat moss > Unclassified...
AAGTTGGTCGGCAAGCGGCGGTTCAAGAATTCTCATGATCACTTGGCAGCAAAGATGGATACATAGATAGATGAATGTCTTGATGCTGTGCTAGTCTGCCAGCAGCCTTCAATATTGCAGGCTACAGGAGCTTCCTTTAGTTCAACAGTGGCCAAAGCTAGGGTGCGCACAGCTGCCGCCTCAGATATCCTGCTGCCCTACCAAGCTTGACGGAGTCTTGATAGGATAGCCGAACGTTTGATGCGAGAGCCGTGAATTCCCCCCGCTTACGCTTCTCTTGGACTGAAGGGAGCTCCCTTTGTTTCTGCATCATGAGGAGACTGATCTGACTCTTTCATTCTTCTTGCCTGCATCTAACTAGTCTGAAAGAAATGACAATATGGTTGTACTGTTGTTTCGCTCTCTTTCTACTTGGACTAGTGCATGACTAGTTCTAAGGGTCTCTTTCCATCAGGCTGCTACTGGGTTCACAGCTAGGTACACATAGTGTGTGGTGATCACAGCAGTCTAATGGAAAGCCACTGACAGAGGGCTTTGTTTCTTGTGCTGCAAGGACAGTCACTTTCCATTGGAGGAGAGCTGCAAGTGGGTTGAAAATATGTAATTGATCATGTTAGGAACTTTAGGAACGCATGTTCTCATTCTATGGTGAGTCACAGTTTGACTCACAGCTCCTGCAATTGATCAATGCTTCACCGGTAGAGCTGCGAGATGAGTGTGACCACAGCTAGTTGAAAAAACATAATGGAAAATAACTGTGATCACAACAGCCTAATGGAAAGATGTCCTAATGATATAAGCTAATGATCTTAAGACTGATCAGCTCAAAGTTAGTTTCTTTGCACACTTACAGCTGCAGTAATATTGATCTAATAGACATCTAATGATTCTAGGGTTCTCTAATTTCGCTGGTATTCTAAGTTATGGTTGTAGGCTCTTGGTGTTGTTTGTAAAAGGCATTTAATCTGCAGAGATGCTATGATCCACGGATCACCTTCTGGCGGCCCAACTTCCAAAAGGAAAAGGTGTTTGGGAATAGCAGCTGTCTAGACCTGGAGGAACAAAGTTACGGGCTCGACGTTTCTGAACACCACGTATAGACTCTCAGCGCGGCGTGCAGTGTACACTACCAGCTCTTGACGCCATGGTGGTTCTGGACAACTTGCTCATAATCACGCAGCTGGGTAATAAGTCGCATAAGAGACTCCTACACTACAACCTGATGACTCAATAGGTACCCATTCTCATGGAAGAGGCCATTAGTGCAGGCAAAAATGGGTGACAAACGCAGTTAGGAATAGATATTCAACAATAGGAACACAGACTTCATAAGCATCCACTCTGATGGAAGAGGGTATTTGTCTAGACAGAAATGTGTGACAAACTCAGTTAGGAATAGATATTCAATGATAGGAACACCACATTTCATAAGTACCCATATTCATGGAAATGGTACTAGGTCTAGGGGAAAATGGGTGACCAACCTAGTTAGGAATAGGAATTTAAAAGTACCCACCCTCATGGAACGGGTACATAGTCCAGGTGAAAAATGGGTGACAAACATAGTTAGGAATAGAAATTCAACAATCTGAACACACTTCACAGGTACAAACTTTCAGGAAAGGGGTTTTAGTCTAGGTCAAAATGAGTGACAAACACAGTTAGGAATAGGAATTCAACAATTGAAGCACACTTCCTAAGTACCCATACACATGGAAGGGGGTACTAGTTTAGGTGAAAACAGGTGACAAACACAGTCAGGAATACAAATTCAACAATTGGAACACAATGTTTCAGAGGTACCCCCACCACACTCATGGAACGAGGTATTAGTCTAGCCAAAATTGGATGACAAACACATGTAGGAATTGGAATTCAATACCCCAGGATGTTGTTCACTTCACTTAAAAGCTTCAGATAAAGTCCCAAGCTAATATTAAATCAAACCAACAATTTTCTTAATAATGTGTTCATCTGATTATGTTTGAAAGCAATTATAATTTTTGAATTTGGGTTTCACTCTTCATCCATATGGAACGTTTGCATCATGCTTGTGTGTAAATTCAACCATAGTTTGCACATGGGCATCTACTAGTTAAATCACCCAAAACAGGCATTGAATAGTAATATATGGTGAATGAATAATATGATTTTAATGTGGGTTCAATTGTGTTTTAAATCCATTTGGTAATTCATCCACAATGGTCATTGAACTTAACTTGATATCCTGAATTTGGGCAATATACTTAACTCTATGAATGGTTGGGTGTGACGGTGGGTTTTGAAAATAAATGTGTACACACTGCAATGGGATTGCTGTGTCAACAAATTATACCATTATGGATGCATGTTTGTAGTCAACACAAATAGATGGAGAGGTTAACTCTTCAGAATTTACTTTTGAAAATCCCTTCTAGAATCCTAGGATGGTTTTCTAACATCTCCAGGCAGTTAAGTTTGTGTAAGGACATGATGAATTTGTCCATTACTTGACCATAGAATTTATGGACATACGTAGTCCTTTTGATGGATTTTTGTTGGCATGAGAAGTTGACATTGGACACACTACAAGGAAATATGAGCCCAATTCACTCAACATTTCAATCATTTTGTAATGAATTTCATAAAAAATCTTTCCAATGAATTCAAAATTGGAAATGTGAACATTGAGTGAACTAGGACCAGTGTTTTTTACCAAGTGAACATACATGGTTTGTACACATATACATTGTTCACACCCGGATTTTTAATTTTCATTTATTAACAATATGCTTATCAAATTGAAAAAATCTTATAATACTAGTTTTAGTTTCCATTTCTCAAAATGGAATAAAATATTTCTAAATATCTAATTATTTTAAAAAGAATGTAAATAAAATTCATATTTTCAAATTTTAGGTTTGCTTTTGACACCATAGTAGTTACACTATGGACAATCCTGCAAACTATATGCCGAGTTGCAAAATTTTTGCACCAAACAAAACAACACTCTTTCTTATTGAATTTGTTTGGAAATCCAAACTTTAATGAGTTGCCTTTTCTTTTTCAAATCTCAAATCAAGCAAATTAAAATACGATTTGAAATATTCTACCAAGATCTTTTCAGAAAAACCAATATAATTTACAAATGTTAAACCATTTTGAAGAAAAGTCTTTCAAAAATCAACTTTTTCACAGTAAAATTTAATATTTCTTCACAAAATGTTTTAAAGGTGCTTCAATTCTACGTGAAAGTCAAGGGCTTCATAAAAACTTTGACAATCAAGGTTATTACTAAATATTAAATATTTAAAATTGAAAGTTACAAATTAAATATATATATATTTGACAGGTTAACTGATCGTTTTAATTATTGTGGGGGCTATTATGAAGACCTTCAATAATAAAAATTTACCAAAGTTAAAGTCACTTGAATATTATTTGAATATATTCAATACTTAATATTTATGATTTTAAATTTCATAAAAAAATTCTTGCAACATATGTGAAATCTCCATATTGAAAGTTTATATGAACCTTGATGTGTTTAAGAAATGAACCTTGCTAGATTATTATTATTGTGGTAAATAGTTAATTATGGAGAAAGGTTATCACTGAGTTTCTTGTATTTCAAGTTTTTTGACCTTCACATCTCCCTTGTTGTAATTGAATGGTAAATAAATGGTTAAATTGAATCCTTGAACTTGGACATCATGTCATAATTATATTTTGGATTTCATCATGGGAATATCGTTTTGATTATTGCGTGGTGATGAGACTCGAACAATGTTCATAAATTATTTGTTACTGCAAAAGTATATTTGTCATGTATTTTAACAATATAAAATTTATCAAGAATCCAAATGCTCTTTTGATTTAAGTTTTATTTTTGAATCACAATAGTTGTAATTATTTTATGATTTGGATTAAAGTTAAAAACATGAGTTTGGATGTGAACAAAAATACTCTTAAAACAAGATGTTTAAGTTTTCGAATAAGACAACTTTGAAAGCAAAACAATTACAATGAATCAAATTTGATTCCATTTTATTGGAACTCATTTGTGCATTAGATTCTTTTTGAAAAATGGCACACAATATGAGGGGTTTAATATTCATTAGATTTGAATATTTAAGTGCGTGGGCACCAAATTTTTCTTTTAATAATGGGTTAAATCACATTAAACAAGCCAATAATGACAAAGGACCCAAGGACCATGGGTCCTTCTATGATATTTTGACTTTTCCATAGAAAATAATTTTAAATGATTTTTTTTTGGGAACATGTTACTAAAAATATTTATAATTTTCTCAATACATTATTTGTTTTGTGTTAACCTTTGTTGAATACCTATGAATCTTTTGAAAGTATATAAGTTTTGCCAAATTCTACATTTCATCTTGCAAAATAATAATAATTTCAAATCATACCAAAATATCAAAATATGCTAATTATTTTAGTCTCTGGTTTCTTGTATCATAAGTTACAATTTTGTTTTGTATGTCATTATATTACACCTCATTTACATGTGATAATTTTTTTTTTAAATTTAAAAATTTAAACATATTTTGAATTTCCAAAAGTTTCAAATTTCACAACTTTTAAATTGTGGCTTTTTGAATGTGGGTAGTAAGTTACTATCATTTTAATTTTATTTTCATCAAGAGTTTTTGAATAAGAGAATTCTTTATGATCTTAATCATTTCCAAAATAGACTAGTTTTAAAATAACTAATACTCAAGTTCAAATATTTTTACTAAAATCAACAATAAAATAAAATAATATAATATAATATTTAATTTGAATTCCTCAAAACTCATATTAATGATTTAACACAACTTTTCACAATTAACATGACATTAACGTGACATCACATAAATACATGTAATAAAAATAAAGTTTTGACAATCATTCGATAAAAATCACATAAATATATGTAACAAAAATAAAATTTTGATAATCATCCAATACAATTTTTGGCTTGTTTGACTGCAATTGTACCCTAATTAAGCTTCCACTTCAAACCTTTATCTCAATCAACATAGAAAAAAATGGAATCCCACATTGAACCTTTGGTGACACCATGAAGTTATGAATTTTTATATATTAAGCACGGAATGTGGGCCCAATTCACCTCATTATATGAAGGGTAAGTTTATTCATCTTTCATATTAATTAGACAAAGGGGTGCCTCCCAAGTTCAACTATTTTCTTTGGTGTGCAAAACGAGCCATTTTGAATGGCCCATCAACACACACAAAAGAGAAAAATGAGGTCCACAGACTTGCACTCAAGGCCTGTCCACAGTTTCTTTTTGGAACAATGGTAGCCTGCAAAGCATGGTGTCTACTCTCACTAATTCCTTTTTTAGAAGTGACAAATTTACCAACAAGAACTTGAGCAGCTGGATTGTCTGTCCACATGGAGTGACTTCAGAATGGTTGCTCCATCCTTTGTAACCATGACACCATGACCTTGCCCCCATCAATTACAGAACCTTGTCCTGAAGAAAAAGGGCAAAGGTTTAATGCAAAACTCAAGATGCAGTTGCCAAGCCATGCAATGCTGGTAAGCAAAACCCTTTGGCTGTGGAAAGAACTGGAAAAAACCCCTCTTTTTTCCTCTATCAAGTCCAGAACTCAAATGAAAGCTTGTGGAAGACATCATATCTGAATGCTCTGAACACAAACTGTAGCAGTGTAACTAAATCTCCACATTCCTTTTGAGCCCAGAATTGTCTTCACAAGGTCTATTATGGCAATTGCCCTGATGAACAACGCCTGCAATCGGTCAACTGCAGGGACAAAGAGGCAGCTACTATAAATCAGGACTTGCAAGGATCGCATTACCAAAGAATCAACACAACAACAGAGAGCTATGACCTGCAACAAAGCTCACAGAACACAGTTAAGCTACCATGTATCTCAGCAGAACAACCATATGATACGGAAGTCCCCCTCTGGCTGAGGAAAGCAAGCTTTGAATGGATCCATTCTGAACTTAAACCACTCATAAATCAATTCCATGTGCCCCTTATTTTGCATAAGTTTCATTACATCCAATATGCAATGATACTGGCAAAATCTGACAGCAATTGCACTAGCAAAAGAGGAGGCACACAATTGGGAACACATCTTTCACTCTGTTCATTCAGAATTGCATGTCAGTCTTGTTCTTCTATTTGCTGCAAATGGAGGAACAGAGTCTGAAATGCAATTCTAGGCTCAAGCAAGTATACAACATTGATTACCTCTCTAAATTTTTAAGGTACAGAATGGGCAAGAGCTACAGACCCTGGATGTCAAATTCCGGACCATTTCGGAAGAAAATCTTCAGCAGCTCCTCCTGGAATAGAGGATGGGAATCAGAGCAGATTAGATCCAGATTTTCCACCATCAAAGAAAGGATAATGACTGCAACATTGTTGAGACCAAAAACCAGATATCATGAGTGTGGTACTATATCGCGCCAGATATTCAAGGTATTTGCTTCACTACAAGAAAGACACACAGTTCCTCGGGAGATCACAAGGTGTACTGAGATTCTACCCCAACCCGAATGCTCCATACCTCAGTAACTTGTCCTGGGTCAAACTCTATCCAGGCAGTGGGATGCTTATCCACAAGCAATTCCTTCAGTTGACAAATTGCAACCCTTTACAGTGGTGTTTGTCTCTTTGTTTGCCTCTCCTTCAAAATCTGAAGAACAAATGAGCTACACGATATCTGGTTTTTTGTATCTCATGTACCTTGTTAAGGTTTAGGGATTTAGGGCTAAGGGGTTGAGGTTCTTAATGTTGAGGAAGGAGAGGAAGTCATAGGTTTCTCACTCCTTGGCCCAATGATCGTTTTGGCATTACATCATGATTGGACGCACTTATCTTGATCGGTCAAGTATATTGTGAATGAATTTTATTGTTTTGTTTGGTGTAGAGTGAGCTAGGTTGTTGCACCTTGGACTTTCTGTGATTTCAATGGAGGAGCAAGAGGGGATCGGGATGGAGCAGCAGCAAAGAAGATGGAGGAGGAGAAAGAGAAGGAGAAGGAGGAAGGTGATGATCCTCCCAACATGGGTTTTGCAAAATGGGTGGCTGCGAGGCGGAAGTTTGCTATCGATTTTCGTTTCTTCTGTGCTGGCAATATGGAACGTGAGCTTCTTGCAAAACAGGTTTGTTGATTGTCCCTCGGTTCGCGCTCTCTCTCTCTCTCTCCATTTCTTCCCTCAATGGTTATCGTTGTCATGGAGATCTTCAATTCTGGAATTTAATGGATCTGAATATTGTCAAAGGCCAGATGGATGATGGCAAGATTAGCGAGCAACAATTTTTTGGAAACTGACAGCCGAAGTTTTATCACAGATCTCGCTGGAGCAATTTCATGTAGGTCGAATGGAGGAGGAGCAAATATGGTGAGCATTCCTGCTTATGTCTCTAGTTGTGTGTTTGAGTTTTTTCATCAAGTTGTAACTCCCTTCCTTTCCTAATTCCTTTCAGCAAGTCAGTGAAGGAATAGGTTGATTCTACCTGAAGGTGTTTGTAGAAAAATGTGAAGAGACAAGGCTTTGAAACCCAGGAGGACCAGAGCTCTAATAGGTGCAGTAGTTTTGCAGGCAAGTTCACTGCCTAATTGTGGGTTGTGGGACTAAATTGTGAGGCCTCAGAGACTTGGAAGCACACTATGTCTCACAGCACACAGTCACCTGTTCTGTGTGTGCCTGGATGTTTCCAACAAATCGTCTTCTCAATCTTCATGTTTCTGAGACTCACAATTCTTTCTTCAAGGCCAAAGTGGCTTGCAACTCTAGCCAATGGTATTTCCTTGTCAACTCTGGAAGCTTTCAGGAACTCAGTACATTTGTGAATGTTTGATGCTTTACCTCGACCCACTATAGTGTGCAAACATCAGGCTCCCATTGCAAAAAACCATTGTTCATAATTATATTGTGTGCATTGCTATATTCTGACTTAGTCCCTGGGATGAATTCAGTATGAATGCCTGGTGGAGGGCTTTGCAGGCCACTTTCATACAGACATTGCAAGGCTTCAACATCTGGTACATAACCACTGTTTCCCTCACTCCTTCGGCTTCCATATGAAGAAACATGCTTCCCAGCGGCAGCTGCAGTGATACCGAACTCATCAAACTCCATTCCTGACAATGGTCCCCATCAATCAAAGCAACCATCTAAGGTGTCAGAAAAAAGTGGAGATAAGAAAACAATGGATCCAACACCTGGTTATCAAAGGGAATTTCTGAAGCGCAGCAAGCAGGCACCCCAACAGACAGTACAGGAATAATGGATTGTGGGTCAGATCTTGAAATGCATATGGATGTGGATGAACTGATGACAGCAGTGTCAAGACTGAGCACTACTGCAAAGGAAGCTGACAACACACCATCTTTGGTGAGCTTTGGGCATAGGCAGGGCCATCACATGCCCTTTCTCTCAGGGCAACAAACCAACCCCTCTGGGTGGAGTAGAGGTAGTTCACTTGGGAAACAAAGACAAACATCAATAGTCCATCAAACATAACACTCATTGAAAGAGTTTGAAATTTTCAAATTTGAAGTGAACAAACAAGCAAAAAGCACAGCCCTAATGTTTGGCAACTATGTTCACATATACAACTTTTCTCACTGCAATAGGTTGAACAATGAAGGATTGTTACACTCTTTCCAGCCTGCCTTCACCTTAAAAAGAAGTGGAGAATGGAGGCAGTTTGTAGCTTTGATTTCAGGTTGGTTCTCTGTTGGGTTCTTAGTTCATTGGCACTTAGTGTAGCTGTGCTCTTGGATGTTTCAAGTGAAAATGCCCAAGTAAAACAGACATGAAAAAGTATGTCTTGTATGCCCAGGGATCACCCCTAACCCATATACCATTTCTGCAGATATTACAAATGGGATGTGCATGTTGAGAATTATCCAGATGTGTAATGCATAAGGGGGCTCTATGAAGAATTTTCAGCTGTTGTATGGACAGCAAGATGACAATTTTTTGTATACTATGACACAAAAAGTGTCAAAATTGGTGTCAAGGGCAAAGTTGTTCTTAGTGCTTGAAAATCTTTCTATTCAAAGTATTGGATCGTTGCAAGTGGTGCAAAGAGCACATTTAAGTTTTAGCTGTGTGATAAAGCATTCACTGATGAATTATCTAACACTTTTGCTCAGTTGATTTGCATCCAGGGCTGCTGCTGGCATGCTAGATTTATGGCTTTTGGATGATGCAAATTTTCTGTGCCACCTTGTGGAGAACTCATCATGAATTCTCTTTAGCAGAAAATCAAAGGTGATTTCATTAGTGACAACTCCATCTGTATCAGTCCTTATTGTAATGTCTCTTATCTTCCTCTCTATGTGGGTAAACCACGAGCTTATCTCTTTGCTCCATGAAGTCATTGGACATGCATCTGTGAGTGTTATTTGGTTTAGAAGTGGGAATTGCATGGTCTGGATGCTCCTTGACTAATGATGCTTGAAGGGAGAGGTATACCTGCAGACAGTCGTTAGGTCTCTTTTTCTGTAAGTTGATCATTCTGAAGTGAGGGCCTTGGTTGGAGGGTTTCAAATCTGCAATGTTTTGCAACATTGACTGGAATTTCTCTTGTGCACAAAATGCCAAGAATTGCTACAATTAGATCATGGCCAAATCTTAAGCAGGATGAAGTGAGTTGTTGCTTAGCAAAGAAACCCAACACAGGCTTCCTCAACAATTGGCATGTGGAAGTGTGAAAATAGCTACTCAAGTGATTATAAAGTCAATTCTCCACTCCTGTACACTACATAGTTAAGTCTTTTCTTTTTGCAAGTTCATTTTGTGTCATGGAAGGGTTAAGTGACTTCAATGTTGTTTGATGCAGTTTAAAAGGACTTATGAAATTTTGAGGTGGAATGGCGGAGCTCTATGTATAAGTCCAAAGGGAAGACTCCCCACGTGGGTAGGTATGCAAAACTTTGGAGATATTTCTGTCCGTTACCACCTTTCGTGGCATCTTATGCATAATTCACACGTTTGCTGGGATCTTACATGTAATGCCTTGTTGGCACCTCTGTAAGGTCCCTTGGAATACAAAGAGAAATTTCTTCAAGGTTTTTAGAAGGAATTGAGTTTACATTAATGGTATTAGACTTCACCCTTTGTATGAAGAATCATTTTTGTGTAAGGGAATGGCCAAGTCCAAAGGAGGGTGGGTGGTTATTTTGTTTGAGGGCATGGCAATGAAGGTAGGAGCCTTGAGCTTTTTAACCTTGGTCAAGGTTGTTTACAATATAAGAAATCATAATTTAAAAAAAGATTCAACTCGATTAAAATGTTCATGTTGCTTAGGTGCTTTAGGCATGAAAAATATATGGTTCTTTTGATTAGTAATCTTGAACAAGCTAGCTGTTTTGAATAACAATAATCCAAGCATCTAATGAAAAGGATGAAATAATCAAAGCAAGATCATTCAAAATGACCAAGGCTTGATCAAATTGGCAAAAGTCATATTTACCAAGAAATGATTAGTTTATTGTACATTTTTATTATATGATAAAGTAATAAATAAATAGGTGATAATTAACTAACCTAGCTTAGATATGACTAGTTTAAGATAGCCCATTAACTAGGCCTATGTTTAATTAATTTCAATTTTTTAAACAAGGTAGGCTAATCTACTACCTAAGTTAGGTTTTGTTTAGGTAGACTAATTCTAAGTTGTTAGGTACATGCATGCACAATTTAAGTAAGTAGATATGTATTTCATTTTTTATTAATCATTAAAACAATTGTTGTTCAATATTGATAAAGTTTCTAAATATATTAAGTACACTCAAACCAAAAATTTAAAAAATTGATGTAAAACTCAAGTTGTTCAAAATAACACTTTGGCCAAAATGGAAGGGGGGTATTTTGACTTATTTATTTCATTTTGAATATCATGATTTTTTTATAGGAATAACTCAAGCTTTCAATGTAAAGGTTGGTTAACCTAGATTTTTTGAAAATATATGCTATCAAATTTTTATGTAAAATTATTGTATGGTTTTTAATGATCAAATGAGTGTAAAAGGTTTCAAATGATTTTTTTTTACATTCTATCATTCTAAAAGGACTTGAATTAAAATTCACTTGAAATATTTAACCAAAGATCTAATTTATTTTGGAAAAAAAACTTATAGTTTAATCTGTTTTAAAACAAGGTGATCAAATCAATTCACATATAATTCAAATTACTAAGGTTTTGTGATTTGCAATCACAAGAATTTTTGAATGGTCTTGAAAAACAAATTCATACAATGAACAAATGTGATCAATAATGGGCTTGACTTGATGGTGTGATGCCAAGATAACAATGTGTAATTCTTATTATTAAATAAATAAATAAGAATAAATTTAACAATGTATGTCATTTGAATAATTAATTAATTATATATCAACATTTTTTGTGCCTAATAAAAGAGGAATATTTTCTTTGCATGTATTTTAAATTTCTCTCTATGATGTAATGCAAAATTACATCAAAGTGGAATGCACTGATCTTGCTTTTATGCTCCATTTTTTTGGAATGAAAATATGTTATAATTTCAATTTGTGGTCCTTATTAATTATTGTAACAAATGAAAAAAAAAATTATGAAATTAAAATCAAGTTTTACATGATGAATTATTTTTTATTATGATGCATTGATCTTCAATGTACAAGAATGTATTTGACATGGTCAATCAATGATAGAAAAATGATAAATTATATAATTATTTTTTAAATGATATTAACATTAAATCAAATTAAAGAAAAAATTTGAACACAAAAAATGAATAAACATGATAGGTAATTTCAAAAATAATATCACAAAAGGATTAAAACAACACCTTTACATGATTAAATAGGTGTTTACATCCAATGTATCATGTACACAAGTTTCCTTTATTATAAGTTCAAATTTAATGACATTATTTTTAATTTTAAAAATATGTAAACTCATACTTCAAATTTGATATCATAAGTATAAAAAAATTCAAATTTTTGTATTTTATTTGTTGTTCATTTGTAATTTGATAATCCACAAAACTGAATGAATATCATAATCATAATTGCAATGAGTGTTGTTGCATGTTCTATGACATATTGTTGTATACAAATATGAAAAGTAGCAATGACATCATAAGAATTGATTATATAAATTTTTTACTAAATTTCAAAAGAAAATGCATCATCACACATCTTTTTATTAGTATTTTTTAATTGATCATCTGATTAATGTATTATATTTTATACATACATAATCAATTTCATTGTTTTGTTATTCGTATTTCACTTATTATGAATAGATTCATTATTCATTATGTTTTGATTTCAAAATGACATGATAAATGGTTAATATATGTAAATTATATATTCCATCATGTTATGAAATGAATAGTGTCAAAAGTTCATATCAATTTGAAAAATTATAACATGCACAATTTTAAAATGAAATTCTAAATGCATGTAATTTTTTAATTTTTAATTTGTATGATATTAAAAAAATAACTTAATAGTTTATCTTAACATGTGAAAAAGATTAAATAAATTTCATATATGCATGATTTAACTTTTATTTTTTATTTTCATGAAAAAAATTATCTATTACTAGTAAATGTCTATCAAATGTAAGCTTTAAAAGAAAAAATATATCAAAATATTAAATTACATAACACAATATGATTTACAATTTCAATTTTTTTTTTTGGGTTTGAAAAAATTATTTATTTTAATTTTAAAAATTCAAAAGAATGAAAAATAATTTACATTAATGTTTTGATTATTTATGGTAAAAAAAAATAGTTACAAAATATGTAAATGAACATAAGTTTGAGTTCATCATGATGGGAAGTTTGAAAGATTTGTATGTTTATATGTTTGAGTAAAGGAAACAAATTATACAAGACTATTTTTTTGGGTTATGATAAATATAAAAATTAATCAATAGAATTAAATGAGTTTTGATAAATTATTTTAAAAATATCCTTGAAAAAAATAATTTAAAAATTCATGTTTGTATTATTTATGATCATCATCATGTTAAATGTCAAGGACATGATAAAGATGCAACTTGGAAACAACGAAAAGAGTTGATAAACAATGAGTAAAAATTAAACAATTTTATTGCTTGAGTAAAACATGACACAAATTAAGCATAGATGAATTACAAGTACTAGGTCTCAACTTGCATTGATTAGATTCAAGGGTGGTGCCTTTTAAACTTTTTCTTATATTATTCAAAAAGACTTTTAGAAAATCATGAACTTTTTAATAAGTTTCACTAGCTAAACCTTTTATAATTTTTTACTATATAACCTTCTAAAAAAATTCACCAACCGCATTTACTACACACCTTTCATCAATTAGTTTTTCAAAAAGAATTACATCTTCTATGAACTTTTATCCATTAATCTTTTATAATTATTATTATTATTATTATTACTATCAATATTTTTTTAAAAATTAAACATATTTTTCATTATTTATTTTCTATTTTAAAAAATTTACGTTCAATCCTCAATGTTCTTTTTAAAAACTTTTTAAAACTTCTAATCATATTTTTCAAAGATTTTTTTAGAAATTTTAAAATTTAACAAAATTTCTTAAATAATTTTTTAAAAAACCTTTAAGACTTCATTTATAATTTTTTTGTGACATTGAAATGGAAATGAAAACTAAAATTGGTGGACAAATCATTATTCATTTAAAGTTAACATTTTTCCAAATTATAACAAAAATTGAATACAAAAACATAAAAGTCAAAAATGGAAAGAGTTTTTAAATGAAATTATGAAAATTAATTTTTCATAATATTTGCACTTACACCAAATTGTCAAATGAAATGCATAAAAAATCATAAAGTTTAATCAATGAAAAAAAAATTTAAACCAAAGTTTACATGGACAAAAACAATATATGTGGTACTAATGTGTTAATAAGAGCCATTGGCGCCCCCTTAGGTGATTGCATTTTGTGGAATTTTTTTTTAAAAATTTCAGGAAAAACCTTTAAAAAGATTTAAAACTTTTTTGTTTATTTTATTAAGTTTTTTGTTAAAAATTACCCAAAAATGTTATTTTCAAAGTTCTTCAAATTCATTTACAAGTCATTTTGCTTTAAAATAATAATTATAAATTTTTTTACATTATTTTTGAAGGTTCAAATGTTAATGAAATAATTTCATATTTTTAACATTTATAGAATAAGACATTATATTTCACAATTTGTAAAAAATTTGATTTATTTTCAAGTTAAAATTAAACAATGGTTACAATTACTTTCGGTCTGTATTAGTGTAATTACACTTATGTGTTAATGTATATGGTAAAACCCTAGAACCATGAAGGATTAGATATAAATAATAATAATAATAATTTAAGAGACTAAAAAAATAACATGGATATTATTTTACAAATAGGTGAACATGAGTAAAAAGAAAGATTTCAAACATATTTTATTTATGTTAGACAAAATGTTCTTTAACAAAAATTTCGAACATGGAGAAATATTTTTTGACACATATGAATATTTTGCCACACCATCCTTTTGGCATGAAATTTATGGTTTAGACCACATAACGAATATTAATTAAATTCAAAAAACTTAAAACACATAGGATTCAATGGTTGATACCCAAATTACGCAATCATTCATCTATGACAAATATAATATATACTTAACAAAGAAATATATTATTCTATATTTCATTTGATTATTTAAATGTTTTTTGGATTTCAATTAAACTTTATACATTTCCAAATTTCAAAAAGGATTATGTGTTTATTATCGTTGTACATTTCTAACAACAAATGTGCAATTACATTTGTAATTGTTTTTTTCATGATAAAATATCATTTCTAGTAATCAAAGTATTAAAGGATATTATGTTTATTATGTCCATGATTTAAATCATTTTTGTCAATGCCTTTATATTTCCACAGCTAAGTATGAATGAACTATTACAAATATAGTAAATGAAAAATGCAATTAATTTCATCAAGTAAATTTGACACGAAAATGAATTTAAAAAACCTTTATATTTTGTAAACATGGTTAAATATGTGCATCCATTTTAATTTTATGACTATAAGGCTTGAATAGAAGAATAAATTAAAAAAATCAAATTCAATTTTTTGTTTTTTCTGTAAAATGGAAAAAAAAAATCTTGATTTTTTTTATCACACTCCCTAAAACTTGAATTTTTACCTATTTGTAAAGAAAGGAAAATTGAAGATGGTAGATATAAAGTTTCAAACTAAGGTTGGTTATTAAGCATCATCAAACTTGTTGCATGTTTGAAAAACTACAAAGTTCATGAGATAATAATAAATATGATTATACCAAAACTTTTAAACGACTTATGACAACCTTTTAAAAATAGTACATAACCAAAGCAATAACCAATCAAAACTTTAAAATACAATTTCATAGGTAGTGTGATTATTTACTCAAATTCCAAATGAATAGAAAAATCAATAATAAAATCTTGGAAAAAAAATCACATAACAAATGAAGCATAGTAAACAACATTACATTCACAATCGATCTAAAACTAGGCACAATTGAACATGAAGGTGCCCAAGATTCACATCATTTTCAAAACCACTTTGTTGGATTTATATATAACCCCATGGTTCATTCTCAAGTTCAAAATGAAATTTAACAAGAAAACATGTATGGGGATGAAAAAGGTAAGGTATACATGCATCACAATTGTATGAATTAAAAAGAATTTTCATCAACAACTCAAAACTTGCACACAACCTCTGGTTGCCATAATTTCTAATCTAAACATATGAAAATTAGATTTGTTCAAAACACAAAAAAATTCATGGCTTGCAAAATAATTTCCAGCCATATTGGTTTAGTGTGATTCACATTCAATGTTGTACATTGTTCAAATTAATGACCATGGATTGTCTAGCACTTCCCTATTGCCTTGTTATAAACAACAAGAACTTGGTTTGGCTTGTAGTTGATGGTTTTTTTACTATGTTTATAGTTGGGATATATTTTAGAAATATGAAACAATTATGATTTGTAATAATGGATACATAGTGTCTAAGTGACAAGATGATGTAGGTGAATTGCTAGATTGAAATCCACTTTGGTTTTCTTTGCAAGTTTAATAAAATCAAGATTATGAATTGACCAACTTGTTGACTACTTTTTGGAATTCAAAAACCTTTGTTTTCTCTACATGGAGAGAACAATGTAAAGTTCATTTGATCCTAGTGGCCATAATTTGAAGAATGTTTACTAACTTACTATGAACTATAAGTTCATTTTTTTGGATATTCATGGAAACATGTTCTATTTGAACTCTTGACGGTTTGAACTTGCAATTTATGTGATGAGGCCTAATTGTTTTAGGTTATGACGTACATAACTATGGTATTGATCCATTTTTTTTGACCATGTTGAATTGTTTTTCCTTAATTAAAAAAACCTATGATGATCTTATAAATAGATAAAAATTATGTTTTCTTCCTATTATGTTATTTAATAATTCCACTTTGGTCTCAGTTTGGAAAAATAATAAAAGTTGATTCTAGATTCGGTGTTTTGCACAAGAACAATTTGATCAATTTCCAATAAGTGGGTTATTTTTGTTTAGGTTTAAGTAATTCAGTTGGTTTGAATTGAAGGGTCGGTTATGCACAAGTCTCACAATGGGGCATGGTAAACTTAATTTATTGTTGCAATAGAAAGGTTTGCACTTGCTACGATGGATTCTGCCATTTCCTTTTTATTTACTTTAGTGATTATATTGTAAAAAAACTTACAAGAAATTATGTTCAAAATTCTCAAATTATGCACATTACTATTCTTAAACTTCATATCTATGAATCAAGAACCCAAGAGATGAAGTGCAAATTCTTAAAAGCCATAGGACACAAGGACAAAAGCCATAGGGCACTTTTGACAAAAAATCTTAAACACACTTTTCATGTTATAAAATGGATGGAGATAAAGGTTTAAAATTCTATTTATAACATGCGTGGTATTATTATAATTATTTATCCAATGGTGGGGGTTCCATAACTTTTTTTGATGTTGTAAAATTTCATAAAAATGTGAAGTGGTGATGGAAAAAAATGTCTATTTTTATTAAAACAAACAAACATTTCATTTTATTAAGAACAAGGCCATTTCATGGATGTAATAAAGGGAGAAGACATATTTGTCTCCACCTTAATTTGTGCTTATAATAAATTCCCAAGAATGATAAAAAAATGTTATTCAATACATGAAATCAAGCCAAATGTTTTAATAAAGAATTGAATTAAACATAATTTCAAGATATTCCAATTTCAACATTAATCTCGTAACAATCATTCATGTGAATTTATTTTTTAACATCCCCATTGCATCTTTCAGGATTATCATTTTGATAATGTTTGTCATTTCAAAATAGTAAATTGAAAACTTGGGACAAAAATTGTCAATATGATTACCAAACATTCAAAAAAACAATTTGAAAAACCAAATCATGTTCAATTTAGGATCTCGATATATGTATTTCCATTTCCATTTATATTACATTTAAAATTAAATGTGCAATAGATAATGCCTTTAATTATTGTTATGCCAAGAAGTTATTCATTTAATTGAAGATTATTTTCAGTTTTAAGTGCTTAAATTCATCAAAAATTTAATGGGTCACGATTTGGCAACAATAGTCATTTGAAATTTATTTTTCATAGGTTTGTATGGAACAAAATGGATGTCATTCATTTACTTGTGTTATTTGAACATTGATGTCATGTGCATTGTTTAAACATAAATGTCATATGCCTATTCTTATCGTTTAAACATGAGTGTTGTATGTTTATTTGTGTTATTTACACACGAAAATTATACACATGACTTTCGTGTTTAGATAATGCACGACATTTGTGTTTAACTAATATGAACTTATGAAATAATAGATTTTGCACGAATTTGGAACGAACCCATGAAGCTTGTAAATTTGTGATGTTTGAAATCTTCATGGGGATGACTAGTATGTCACCTACCTAGGTTACATTGTTGTGTTTCATGTCTTTATGTTCAATGATGATATGTGTGGGCATTTTGTGAATTAATTTCATATGATTTTACAAAATTATAACAATGAGATAGTTTTTCATGTTGTGTTACAAAACTATTAGCAAATTTTGTACTTATTTAAAGTAGATAAGTTGGTGAACAAACACTTTAGATGTCGAAAGAGATCAAATCGTCACACATTGTTCCTTTGCTTTGGTGACTCAAAGAACATTTGTAACCCTTCACCTAGCGCTTTCAATGTCACAAAAAATGCTTAATATGATAAGAAACTGCAAAAGATATGAGGTATTTGGTGTAAAGGGGTTTAATGTTCAGTGATAAATGAATTAAAACAAATTAAGATTTCAAGCTAAAAATCTTGGATTGTTGCTTTTGAAATAGAAAGAAGTTTTGTAAAACCTTATTTATGCACCCTTCATGTTCTAAACCATTCAAAATGGAAAAAATGTGAGGTTGGAATTAAAGAAGGCTTTAAAACTATTTTTGTCAAAACTTTTGAAGTAAAATATCACTTATCCTTTTCATGTGTTTTTTTTGCATTGCTCATTTACTTTGGATGCTCAAAAAACATTTGTAAACTTTCAGTTTGCTTGTCCAATAACACAAAATTGTTTAATTTAATTAAGGAATGAGAAAAATATTTAAAAAATTATGTTCGATGACAAGTATATGTTTGATGATGAGCGATTTTATCTTATGAATGTAAAATCCTTACTAACTTAGAAACCAATGTTACAATCACACCTAATGTTAAGTTTATGTTAAAAAAGACAACATTTTTTTGCATTCACATTAAAATTGTTAATTAACATTAAATTTTAGGTGACACACAATGTTAAGCGAGTGTTAAATTAATATTAAGTGGATGTTAACTTAACATTTAGTCATTTTGAAAAACATATTTAAAAATAAAAATGTAATGTTAAATAATAATCCATAAAAATAAGCTTTAAATCAATGTTAAATTAATAAAATATTTTTTCATGGTTCTCCAAGTTGTGAATTAATAGCAAAAGAGTTAATTAACTTTAAAATCACTATTAATTAACATAGGCCATTTTTTTTGCATGATGTTATTTAAATGTGAACCTACTTAACACTACAAAACCTAATACTAGGTTTGATTGTAGCTTAGTTGTAAAAACTATCCCTCTGCTAAGCATTGTTATCTACATAGGTTCATGAGAACCTTTGCCTAGTGCTTTATGATACATAAAGCCCACGGTTCGGGTATATTCCAAAAAAGTGGTAGACATTTCATCCTAGGTCCCTTATTTGTGGAATGTTCTCACCCTAGAATTTTACCCTACACGTAATGCTTTTCAAGTGGCTTTGGCTACCTTTGTCTAGTCCCGTTACAAGACATAATGGGCAAGTCTTCTTGGGTCCACCTAACCTAACCATTGTTCAAAATCCACATTTCGATTCTATAAATCCACAATGCCCATTGTACAATTCATGAAAACGATTACATTATGGAAAGTGCCAGGTACAAAGCCAATGTGGCCATTCAAAACAATCGTCTCACCTACCAGTCTTGCCCAAATTCCTCACAGGCACCTTACTGGGCTGAATGGCCTGTACCTGGCACATTCCATAGTCTGTAAAGCACCATGACATTTTTTCTTTTGTATATTTTGGTCTCTGGTTTGGGCTGAAAAAATCCTATTCGCTGACATCACACTGATGTTGCAGAAACAGTAACTTACACAATCCATAATGGTTTTGACTCCAGCTTTCACTACTTCTTTTTAGTCACATTACAAAACATAATGGACAGGTCTTCTTGGATCTACCTAACCTAACTATTGTCCACATGCTCATTCCGTAAATCCACAATGCCCATTGTGCAGATAAAGGAAAGCGTTACGTGATGGAACTTGCCCCGTACAAGCCAATGTTCCCGTTTCACTGCCCGTTCAAGTCTTTTGACTCGCCTACCAGTATCACCCAAATTCCTCACAGTCAGGTGGAATGACCTGTACCTGGCACGTTCCAAAATATTCTAAATTTTTTGGCATAAAACAGCTGAGGGGGTCAATTCCTGGGGTTGTGTGGGTCGTTAGAAAGTGACCACCTCTGAGGAACAAGGGATTCCTTTGGGACACGTCCATTGTACCCTAGTAACTAACTACACGAGCGCGTTGGTTTGTCTGAAAAGCCCTCGTTTTCACAAAGCTTCGGACCTCCTTTGCACGCTACAGCGATGGCGATGTCCATGACCTCCGTTCCTTCTTGTTCCTGCGCCGCTGCTGCAACGGCCACGGCGGGGGTTCTCCGCTCAGCACCGAAGCCTTTGTGCACTTCCTTGTCGTTCGCCTCAAGAGCAGCAAAGACATCGCGCCGTGGTACTCTGAAAGTGCAAGCTGCTCCCAGAAGAAGGGCCGTCATCACCATGTGCGCAAGCGATACATGTAATTCTTTCTTTTTTCTTCTTTTTTTGTTTTATATTGTGTGTGGGTCACAGGGGGGGGGAGAGAGAGAGAGAGAGCGAGCTTTCTCAACCGCTTCGGAAAGATTTGAGGAGAATTAGGGTTACTTGATGAACTACGAAAGAAACAGAGACAGAGGAAGGTCGACTTCCCGGAGAGTTCTTTGACATAATCGCACAGCTTTCTAAACGACTTAGGAAATATTTCAGGAAAGATTTGAGGGGAATTAGCGTTACTTGATGAATAACGAAAGAAACAGAGGCACAGGAAGCTCGACTGCAGAGTTCTTCAATATAGTCGCACAGCTTTCTGAACTCCTTTGGTGAGATTTGAGGTGAATTAGGGTTACTGGATGGATTGCTCAAGCAACAGAGGCAGAGGCAGGTTGACTGGAGAGTTATTTGCCCATCAGGGTTCCTTGCACATCCGTTTGTTTGTATGGAGATGTTGTATCACAAGTTACTGATCTGTTGTCACCCCTTGTCATCATCCCTTGGTATGTATGTGGTCAATCTCTGCAGAATTTTTAATTAATGGGTGTGGAGTTGTGGATTTTGGCAAGGTAGTGACCATGCCTGAGACTGGAAGTATAGCACCAGCAATTGTCCTGACAGAGAAAGCCTTGAAACACTTGAACAAACTGAGGGCTGACCAGAATAAGGACTTGTGCCTTCGAGTTGGAGTCAGACAGGGGGGTTGCTCGGGAATGTCATATGTGATGGACTTTGAAGAGAAATCAAAGCTTCGACCAGATGATTCGGTGATAGAGCACGAGGGCTTTACCATGGGTATGTGCTCTCCTCCTCATGTTCAGATCTGTGAATTTACAATCAACTTCTTTCTCCATGTTTAGGAGTTTCTTGCACTCTGAAGGTGATAGAATCCTTGCCTGAAAACTGTACTGCCAATGTTTCCTGCTTCCATGTTGCAGCACTGCTGAAGCGAATATTCTTTCTGCTTGTGCATTTTTTTGGTGGGTTGCAGTGTGCGATCCCAAAAGTTTGTTGTTTCTGTTTGGAATGCAATTGGACTATAGTGATGCATTGATTGGCGGTGGTTTCTCATTCAGCAACCCAAATGCATCATCTACATGTGGCTGTGGAAAGTCATTTGCTGCTTAGTTCAAAATGCAATTGATATAAAGATGAATGCATAAAAATCATCAATAGTTGCATTTAGTAAAAAGATGAATGAATTAGTGCTGTTGTTGAGTATTACAATCAATGAGGCGAAAGAGAAGAACATCTCGTTGTGCATACCAAGTTCATAGCATGATTCCAATGATGAAAAGGATGATTCCAATGATTTTTATTTTGGTTGTCTGATTGGTGATTCAACTAGGAATTAAAGAAAATTGTGTAGATAAATTATCTTGTATGATATTGGGTACCATATTGCAATCACAAGGCATGGGTGCAACTATTGAAGAAATATGCAACAATAATTATTTAATGCTTGGAGGTGATGTGTTCGCTTTCCAAGTAATAGAAGGTTACAGCTGCCTTGACCATTTGCATTTTAGTTTGGTGATATTGTCAAATCCAAAGAATGCAAATGACCCCACTTGGCTTTGTTTGTTTTGATTCCTCTTTTTCACTCGTTAAATTGTTTAGTGTGTGAGAGGGTTTCAAAGTTTTTGCCAAGTAGTGCTAGATGGTGGGTTTGGGTAATCTACCAACCAAAGTCAATCAACATTTTCCTTATAGGATTGCATAGACCTATTTCTATGGTTTTCTTTCTCTTTATGTCATTATATCAATTAGTTGACAATTGCTTAAAGATTCATGTGGTAATTGACAACTTGTCTTGTGAAATTTTTTCCGAAAAAGGGTGTCCATTGACATGTACATGGTCAAACAGAGAGAGATAAACATGGATGAATGTAGTGGAAGGTGATAGATGAAATAATGCTAATCCATCCGCTATCTTATGTCAAAATAAGAAAACAAAAAACGACCATGCTGGGGATCGAACCCAGAATCTCTGGTTCCGTAGACCAGCGCCTTATCCATTGGGCCACACGGTCGTACTACACTATTCTTCGCTCCATAAAATATTTAAAATAGACAACCCTTGACAGTTGTAGGCGCTATTAACCATCAACACTGCAAAAGGACAAGAACAGAATTAGGGCTTGGTGCACGCACATAGGCAAAGAACGCCATTTCCTGTGCATTTCCAGATCGTGATTTGCTGTGGTTCAGTTCTCGTTGCTTCCATGCCCATTTAGTTTTTGCTAACGCAATGGCAACGGGAGATCTTTGTAGGGTATTTTGAATTCCCCCCCCTTTCTGTCGTCTGTTGCTCCTGTGCTGGTGTGCTGTGCCAGACTTTCCTTGCAGAAGAAAAGAAGGAAGGAAAGAAAGAAGTTAGGTCTAACTGTCGACCACCCACTGACTCCTTTGTGTGAAGCAAAAATGGGGAAGAAGCGGACCAAGAGCAGACTCGATTCTTACAGAATTCCCAACACACAAAGGGTTATCAAACGTGAGTGAATATTTTCCTTACTGCTAGGTATTCTTTGAAGATGAAGAGACGGCAATTTGAATTTGCAACAGAAAATTTTGATCACAAGTCAAATACCTAATAGCCTTTCTTTTGGGTGCCATCATCCATAGCTTCAATGGGTCCTACACACCATTGAGGAACGACTGAAAGAATCGAGGAAAATGGATTGCTGCAAGTCGTAGCATTGCATTGTTTAGTGAAGAAGAAAGTGTGACTTGGGTCTTCCAATTTTAGGCCTGAGTCAAGTAGGTGCATCCTCTGGTTGATCTCTATCAAGGATCAAGTGAGCTTTGATCCTTCCTTTGAATGCAAAATTTCAGGAATTTGGGTCTCTTCAACACAACAAAATAGTAGGATTTGATACACACTCAGTATCAAACCAGTCTAGTGCAATGGATAGCATGGCTACCTTGCAATGGGTTGTGGGTCCAATGTCCACTCCTGTCAAAGGAGGCATTTTCCTGAGAGTGAAGAGACACCCATCAGTCAGGCTTGTCAGTAGACACTGCATTATTCTCTTCTTTCTGAGCGGCACAGATTTTTGGAAGAGAAATCTCAGAACATTTATTTGCATAAGAATTGTATTGAGCTAAGCATGTCAGGCCTGTAAAGACGACTTGGGTAGATGGCCTTGATAGGTTCATGAGAGGACAGCACATGGGGATTGTTACCTTCAGTAAAAGACTTCAATATACTTGGCACCCTTAAGAGAATCTGACCTGAGCTTTTCTTCTGAGAATTATCAACCTTGGCTGTGGATTGGATGCAGTTTTTGATCCTAGTCTGAGCTGGAGTGAAAGGCTACTGTAGGTAAAGGGAGAGAGATGAGATTAGTAGACCCCCCATGCATGATCTGATGATTCAGAGAAGAAACAGAACTGTGTATACCTCCAGATTTAATCATTTTGTCTTTAATCACACCAAGCTTATTAAGCAAGTTGGCATTCTTTCTCATTTTGCTTGTTGCAGCTGGTGATACTGTCATTCTAAGACCACCAGATCCGAGCACCCCAAACTATGTGGCAAGGATTGAGGTCATTGAAGTTGATAGCGCAGAGAAAGTGACATTAAAAGTGCGCTGGTACTACAGACCTGAGGAATCAGCTGGTGGTCGGCGGCAGTTCCATGGATCAAAGGAACTTTTCCTATCAGACCATTACGACTTTTGCAGCCCTGATGCGATTGAGAATAAGTGTACAGTGCATACTTTCAAGGAGTACACTCGTCTGGATGATGTTCGAGCAGAGGACTACTTTTGCCGATTTGATTATTTTGCCACAGCTGGGACCTTCTCACCTGATCGTGTTGCTGTGTAAGAGATCCTTGATCTTAGGACTATCACAATGTATGCACTTGACCAAAGAGGTGACGACTAACAGAGTTGGATGACAAGTCAATACTTTCACTAAGACACTATCATGACTACTGTCCATGAGGTGTTGTTGCCTTAATACTCAGCCCTGCACCTCAGTTACTCAGTGGCACTTAAATGCCAGCATTGATTGATTGATTGTTTGCTGTGTGCTTATGGTAAACTTTGTCTACAGGTACTGTACCTGTGAGCTACCCTACAACCCTGATGATCTCATGGTTCAATGTGAGAAATGCAAAGATTGGTACTCCTCATCCCTCAGTCTATGTTCTTATCCTAATCATATGTGAACTGGATAAGCTTCGTGCTTGGAATTGGAATTGTTGGTCACCCATGTAAGCTCTTGGAGTTTGGTGGTGTCTTTCTCTATGTGAAAACCTGTCTTGACTGATAAGCTAAATAGTAACACATCTTGCTGCAATCAACTGTCTAAAACTCATAGAGTTAGAAATATCAGCAGGTAGTGATGGCTATCTAATGGAGGTTTGTTCACCATGTTGTGGAGAGTGAGTTTGACCTTGAGATTGCTTTCATCAGTATTTTGTTGCAATTGTTTTCTAGTTGCTCTCATTGTTGGGTATTTTTTGGGGTACTTCTTGCTGTTGTGGTGGAATGTAACACAGATGGTAACATCCTTGTTGTGGATTCAGGGATGATTTGATCTAGTGGTCAGTTTTAAGAGCCTTTATGGTCTTATTGTCCACAAACATCTGATCCACTAAAATGTTAGCTTTGTTTCACCACTGAGAAATCTTTTTGTGCTTTTACACAGTGTAGAAGCTGTTTGACAATAAGTAATGGGCAGCTGCTGCTTGCAATGTGCAGGTTCCACCCAAAGTGTGTAAAAATGACCGTGGAAGAGATCAAGGGTCTCAACAACTTTGCATGTCCTGAATGTAATGGTGACTGATAACTCCACCAAGTTTCACCTAATGTAACGGCTGGCAGACTGCTGATATAGCATAGTTTCGACTAGCTTCAGAGCTGTCCCTTGAGCATATATACCCAAAACTGGATATAGAATCATTATACAGGCTTGTAGTGGTCTTGTTTGGAAAGGCACAATGAAGGATTCTGAAACCTCACAAACTGGTCTTTCCCTTTCATCAGCCCCAATTCATGTTCCACAACCCATTTTACCTGTCACAAAGCCGAATGTGAGAGTGCGATGGAACATCAAAAGGCCTAGAAACAGGAGGAGCATCTCACATTTAGATAATTTCTGTCTAGTTCCGGCTCTGGTTTTACTGTCATAAAACATTCCCGCCCACCAGGACTAGCAGTATATCCTCTACCACAAGATAGTAATTGTGAGAAACCTCTGCTCTATCTGTGGAGAGATTGTAATGTAGTCCTCTTGGCTTATTCCAAAATCATCTGCACATGTGCAACTGCATAAGAAAGTGTATCATCATCAAACTTTTGGAGCCCACAAGTGCGAACTCATTGCATGGGGAAATGCAGATCTCCCAGTTGCCAATAGAACTATCACAATTTCAAGACTCTAGACCTCTGTTTCCCAACCATATCTCATGGCTCCTCTCTTTCAATCATTTTGACTCTGGTCTCCAATTGTCGATTTCCCGAGCAGCTTTGCAAATGATGGCTTCCATTGAGTAAATGTGCAGAACCTCCTTTGGCATCTATATCACTTGGACAGATAGAAGACACACCAATGCAGTAGTAGGCAAACTATGAGGTGTGGTAACTAGTACCATAATAGTACTTGAGCGGCATGGCTTGAATGCTAGCAAGCTACATGGCATGAGCATGGATTGGTTGTTCCATTGCATAATACATCTAGGAATGCTGCAGGGGTATCAAATGGAGTAGAGCTCAGCTTTGCATGGAAAAATCTGCTAGGGTTACAGAGCCTCCTGAGTTGTGTTGTTTGATTATATTGTAAATTTGAGCTTGAGAAGAGATGCTATTTGCAGGGAAAATGGGATTTGAGGAATTTGGCCATGTTAGTGTTCGAGGATTTTGTCTTTGTCCCAGAATTGAGTGCAAATGGTTGTTCATGTGTCCCTTGTGTTCCTCCTGACCTGGGCGCAACTCATCTGTAAGATGTTTTCTTGCTGTGATAATCATCTGTAGAGCTTACATCATCTGGATAGTTATAGCCTATCCCAATGTGATGGGTTTTAGATCATCAGATATATGATGATCATGCATTCTGCACAATATCCTTCGTGCGCTAATGAATTATAAAGCCATCTGTGCAGGATTTTGGAGAGGAAGAGCTATCTCAGTTGGAACAATGGCATTGGTTGTTGACCATTTGAGAATGGGAAGCATGGTACTGGGAGTGCAGTGTACCAAACTCTACCTGGAGATTCATTGGTGGGCTGGAAATGTGCTAGTTCTGAAGGAAGGAGCAACATCTAAGGAAGGAGTCCAGATGTTGCCCTGAACACTTGGTTGCTGGGTCAAGAAAAACTCACTGTGCATGTGCTGACAAGCTGGACATTAAGCTTCATGTGCACATCATGTGGGATGACATGAAGCAACTTCTTGCATGCAAGGAGTATTGGTTGACTTGCTAACCAAGTTTGCATGTTCTTATGAGCCCCAAACAAAGAATAAATTCTTGCATAAAGGTCTTTGTTTTTGTCTTCATATTTGTAGATTCACAGCAAAGCCTCTCTGTTTGTATGCATCATGTTTTGATATGGAGTCAGCATTCTGTGTTCATTTGGAACATGATGCTAGGCAACCCAGTCTAATGTTATTATCATTGCAATTTGTATAGGAGGACTCTATCGCATCTAAACAAAGACAGATGCATGGGAAAGAGGTCACAAGAGATGACCTATTCTTTACCTTGGATGGCTTTTACTCTTCCAATGCGGCAAAAACATCAACCACAGCTCTGCAATTCAAGAGTTCCTTGTTTAGTCCTTGAGGAGAAAACTCAATTGGTTCCATAAAATCTGACATTTCACTCTGTTTGTGGGTTTGCTGCAGAGAATAAACCCCATTGTAGTGGGTGGTCTAGGTCTAGGCTTAGTATCCTAACTTGTGAGCAAACTGGACCTTAACTTGTTTAGATACTGCAATGTCGGATACAGTTCACATGAGCTTCTGCATCATGGGAGACCTCTTTAACAGTGGAAGGTGTTGATGCAGTTGTAATGCAAACTTAAAAATCTATCACATCTATGTAGTGAGCACAAAACAATTGGCTCTCAAATGTTTAGAACAGATGCAAAGTGTGACATTGAAGCAGGTGAGGCACTGTCTTATGACAACTATGGAAGAGGAGAGACCTTCAGATACAACAACCTGATTTGAGTGCATGCCAAATCCATGTTTGATATTGGGATTGTGCAAGACATGAGGATGGGGCATGGGATGTTGCATCTGAATGAATTTGATAATTCTTAATGTTAGTGGGACATGTGATTGCTTACCAAAAAACTGTGACCCTTTCACATGATCAAGTGAGGAGTGTTGGGGATGATGAGATATCCCGCAGTTGCAACTTGCTTGAGGGCACATCTACAGATCTTTTTTGGCCAAAGTTTAGACTATCAGTGGATAACTGCAGAGTTGCATTGAAAGTTTCTTGAGATGAGTGATCCTCCAAGGCAACAACATTGCAAACTCAGATAAAGCCCTAGGCAAAGAGGAAGTACCTAATGTAGGCAAAGGATTTCTTGCTGTGTGAACTCGGTCTAGCACCAATAATTTTTAACAAAAAAAGTAATCCAATTTTTAATTGAAATTCTCTGCATAAAGATAAAGAAAAGCACCTAATACAACATTTGCAAGGTTCCAATCCATGTGATGAGATCGCAACCCACATTATGAATGTGCTCATAACCATAAATGTATAACTTGAAAGGATGTAATGAAGTTCCGAAATTCTAATCTTTTATGTGATGTTGTGATGAATGAAATATATACTTGTTAAATGATAATATAATCCATGTATTTACATTCATCCACATTGCAATTTTTTCATTAGTGATGATATCTTCATCTTCACTAGCTTATAAATTGCCCACCAAAACAAACCCTTGAAATTGAAGATTTTGAATTTTGCAACTGTTGTGCTTAATGTGGAATTTGTATATCCCACTAAAATTTTAAGACATAAGACCCCAAAATTTCCCAAAATTCCTTCTTTTGTTGTGGCACCTTAGGACCTTCGACTTAATGTGCACAAGTCAATTTTATTTATTTATTTATTTATACCGTATTTCCTGTGATCTCTAGCAGTTACCCAGAGGGTACCCCTAGTATCACAGGAAAATGTGAAAAATTGATGCTGCGCTTTATGAAAATGAAAATGCCCGCAGGAGCCCAATGGGTTTGTACCCTCTACAATGGCGCCTCCAGTGTTTTTTTTTCTGGCAAAAAATTGCCAGATTTCTACTTTTAAAAAACCTTCGCTACAACTACAAAGGAAAAAAGGGGGTTTCCAATTTAAACTGCTTAAAAGCATAAAGCCGCAACTAGGAATGGCCAGATTTCTGCGGATCATCAACCTAGATTGCCCCCTAAAACCCTAGATCCTTTTAGGGTGTCGTGGAACTACAAGAAGGGAGATCATTGATGTCGCCAACTAGCCACTTGTTGACAATCGACAGAGCCCGTATGCTCCAAACCTTAAACTGTTGTCACCAGATTTTCGTGCAACATTTGTAACCACTTGCTAGAGCTTTTGCTCACTTTTGTTTCCTCTCCTTGCTAGTTGACTCACTCTCATGATACACCATCACCAATTGACTCTTTCTTGTGACACCATCACCATAGTTGTAGCAAGTCATTTGTAGTCACAAACATTTTGTCTTCAATGTTGCTAGAGGGTGTGCATTGTGCATTAGGTGTGCTTCAACAATGGGCATCAGATTTTTGTGCTTGGGAATATGAAGTGGCATTCACATTCAAGTTCTAGTTAACGAACCTCCTACCAACAAAAAGGAAGTACTTGTTTTGCTTTAATAGCTTGTAATGCATTAAAACAATAGGTTTTTGAAAGATTTTGTGTGCAACGATTCTAGTTGTTAGTAATCAGGGATTGTACAAGTGTTGCTGGAGTTCCACAAGCAATGGGTTTGATTATTTTTAATGAGTTAAAGATTGAAAAAAATTCCAGAGCTTGTGTGAACAAAATCCTAAAAACATCCATAACACCATTTGTTCAATTTTGGATCGGTTCATTAAGGTTTCATGAGATCTATAATTGTTCAAGCGTGTTGTAGGACAACCATTATAGGAAAGCTAAAGGAGGATCCATTCAAGGCTAACCTAACTAAACTTCGGTACTTTTATTCACAGGGTTCGATTTTTGTACCGAACCTTTGATTCTTTTTTTGTTGTAAGTTTCTTGGGTTTTTATTTGAAAAAGGTTTTAAATCTATTTTGTTCCCAAGAGCACAATTGTAATTCAGCTGATAATGTCATTCCAAAATCTGCAAGGTTAAATGCAACGTTGATTTCAAGTTTTGCAATTTGGAGCTTCATATTTGTCTTGTTTCCAATAATTTATATCTTTAGTCTAGTATTCCAAAGTTTGGTTTAGGTTCCCATTAGAAAGTTAAGGTTTGTAAATTGAAATTTCATATTTGTTTATTTTCCAGCAATCCATTTATAATTTCAGTCTCCCATCCCACAGTCTACAAGGTTCCCATTAGAGATTTAGGGTTTGTAATCTTGGAGTTCCATATTTATCTTGTGGGTACAATCACAGTTGGGGTACAATAATAGGAACCATGACATCCATTTGTCTTGTGTCATGAGTCCTAAATTAAGGACTTACCAAAATGAATGTTTTAAAATGCCAAACAATGAAAGGGGGATATGTATGTTTAGGTTTTCAACCAATAAGTGTTATAATGATTGATTCAAATCAATTGAACAAATTTTGAATGTCATGTTCAAGTATAAACCAAAAAGGAATGCAAGACTACTTAAACATTCCAAAATTGCATACTTTCATTTGCAGTGCCAAAACCCTATTAAAAAATCAAATAATGTCCTTTTTTTTGCACCCATTTCTCTTATACTTCTTTCTAAACCTTTGGAATGCAAATTTTTAATTAACAAAATTAATTTGGTTATCCTTATCAACGCATTTGTTTTATGAAAAAATCCAAGATTCTAGCATCAATTCCACAAAATTTGGTGATTTACTATACTAAAAAATTATGCCATCATATAGGACATAATTTATTCTATTTGTGATTAGAATATGGAACAATTTGAACAAATATTACTAGTCATGTTGAGTCTTTTTCGATAAAACTACACATTGGCACATGTTTTTGAGTCATTTTTTAGGACACTTAAGGACATGTTTTAATCATTTAAATCATAAAAAATCACCACCATTTTAATCAAAAATATGTGAATACTTAATGAAAAACAAATCTACCAAATCATTATTTCGTAAATGTAATGGTCACTTAAAGTAATATCCTAAAAGTGATTTTGGGTTGAGACATTCCTTTTGTGTACCCCAACCATGATTGCACCCTTGTTCCAAATGTGCATTTGTAACTTGAACTTGTCATTCCAAAGTCTAGAAGGTTTCCAACATTGTTTTAGAGTTTACAAATTGGAATATAGTATTTGTCTTGTTTCCAACAATGCATTTCCAACTTGGGTTTGCCACTCCAAAGTTGTTAGGTTTCCATTTTAGTTTTAAGGTTTGCAAATTGGAGTTTTCATATCTATCTTGTTCCCAACAGTCTATACGCCACTTGAATTTTCCTTCCAGAGTCTATAAGGTTTTCAAATGGGAAGTTTCGAGATTTAGGGGTTCCAATTTGGTGTTTATAAATCAGGGTCTTATTTCCAAGAGTATCATCTTGTTTCCATTCCAGGTTTAAGGTTTGTAAATTTGCATTTCCATATCTATTTTGTTTCTAACATTTATCTTCCACTTGAGTATTTCATTCCAGAGTCTATGAATTTCCATATTTGTCTTGTTTCCAATAGTCTATATGCCATTTGAATTTAACAATCCAAAGTGTGTTAGGTTTCCACTTAGGTTTAAGGTTTGCAAGTCAAGGAGTTCCCATATTTGTCTTTTTTCCAACACAAAATACCTGAATTAAATAGTCCAGAACATGTCAGGTTTCCACATCAAATTTAAGGTTTGCAAATTAGAATTCCCATATTTGTCTCATTTTCCAAGAATGCATTTACCACCAAAGTTTGACATTCCAAAGTCTATTAAATTTCCATTTTTTGTTTAGGGTTTGCAATTTGGAATTCCCATATTTATCTTATTTTCAAGAATGCCTTTACCACTTGAATCTAAAAGTCTAAAGTTTATCAGGTTTCCACTTTAGATTTAAGGTTTACAATTTGGAATTCCCATATTTGTTTCATTTCTAATAATGCATCTACCACCTAAGTTTGACATTCTAAAGTCTATCAAATTTGCATTTGTTGTTTAGGGTTTGTAAATTGGAGTTCCCATATCTATCTTATTTCCAAGAATGCATTAACCACTTGAGTCTAACACTTTAAAGTCTATCAAGTTTCCATTTTAAGTTTAGGGTTTGCAAATTGGAGTTTTTGTATTAGTCTTGTTTCCAATAGTCTACCTGCCATTTTAATGTAACATTCCAAAGTTTGTCACATTTCCACTTGAAGTTTAAGGTTTACAAATTAGATCTTCCCAATGTCTATCTTGTTTCTAACAGTGTATTTGCCACTTGAATCTGAAATTCTAAAATCTATTACGTTTCCACAATGCCTCCGTTATTTCCACAATCCTATAAATTCAAGTACTTCTTTAGCAAAAACCTTGTTGTGGGTGGGCCTTTTTTTAATTTCTAACTTGATAATTGTTTCTTCTTTCATGGTCTTCAAGGATCATCCCCTCCTTTGTTTTCACCATGCAATTCTGACCTTCAAATGTAGATCATGATGATGATGTTATGTTTTTGGATGAATTTGACCCCACTCTTAAAACAAATATACTTGTTGTCCCATCTAAATTGATAGTTTAGAAAAAGAACTATGATGCATTTAGAAAATTTCAAGATTCTTGGGCTACAAAACCACCATGGACAGAGTTATGTTTAAGCTCAAATGGTAGCATACACACTATTAAGTGCAAGATTTATAGTGAGGTGGAAGGGAAGGATAAAATACTTATTGCTAAATGGGATTCACTTTGTAAACATGTAGGTCGGAAGAAAGTTAAAAAGAACATTGGAACTAATGTGAAGAAAGGGGATTGGTATCATTTTAAATATTGCAAGCATGCTAAGAACCATAAATTGTTTGCTTCTTGCAACTAGGGAAATGTTGCTACCCAACTTACAAATGGGGTGGCAAGAGAGAACTTGAGGAAGGTTGTCCAATTTGCCACATTCCTACATTTGATACAACAAGGTTGTCCCATGCAAGAATATGAAGCAATTAGGCCATTGTCTGAATTCTTGGCAATGCCAAAATATAGCAAGAAGCATTGGAATGATAGCTCTAGTTGGACAATGGTAGAATTCATGCATTATGAAGTGATGAAGGCAACTAAGGTAGCAATGGAGGTTGTTTGCTATGTTGTTTTAAGTTGTGACGATGTGTTTACAACTACAACCAATATTGGTTGTCTATCCACTACTATGTGATAGGTAGATGCAAGTTATGGTGGTTCACTTTTGTGATGAAACAATGTTTTTTCCCTGGGTACCCTTATTCGAATGCTTGTGGTGATTAATATATTTTTAGATCTACTAATTGAAACTTGGATCTAAACCAACAACTTCATTATGAAAAGAATTGTGTGGTTATTTATTGATAAAAAAGTCATTTGTTAATAGTAATGGACTTTTGAAGTCGAAAAATATGGACTAATCGTCTAACTAGAACATCACAAAATGGAAAAATCTATATTGATTCACATTCCAAATTTGTTATTGGGACTCAATATATAATATAATAAAAGATGATAAACTCATACGAAGAATCTTTTCTTTGAAAACCTTAACATTTTAATAGTTAGGGACTTTTGAATGGTTGAAATTTGATCATATTTTCATAAGTCCATATGAGTTACAATTTTTGTTTATTTTTTAATTTTTTTGTTCCAAAAGCATTTTTTTTGAAAGTTTTAGATGGGGCAATATTCTTTTGGAATTTTTGGGTTTTCCTTTTAGTACTTCCAAATCAAAAAATGACATTAGTTACATTAAATATTAGTTTTCACATAGATTTGGGAAGGTTTATAGGTGATTGAACATGTATTATTCAAATATTACAACACTAATATTTTTGAAAGTAACAACCATGTCCATTTGAATCACTTTAAAGAATCTTATATGGACTTATAAAAAGTGTATTTTTTGTCACTTTTGAACCAATGTACCATGCATTCACCTTGGTGCAAAATTGGGTAAGGATTCTAATTATCATATCTTTGGACATAGTGCTTGAAGGTTTAGGTAATGATAATCTGACTAAGGTCATTATGGAGACATTAACAATTGGTGGGGGGTTGCCAAAAAATCATAGTGCCAAAAACCTCATTTGTTTTGGGGTAGGTGGTGTTAATGTCTTTTAGGGCATGAAAAATGGTGTTACAATATATTCATGACATATATGGCCTTCATTATATTGGGATCCATTGTATGGCTCATCGCACTAATTTGGCTATCCAAACATTGTTGGAATTACCTTTGGTGGTGTGAATTGAAAATTTGCTGCATTTTTTGCCCATCCACCTAAAATGCATTTGGAGTTCATTAAAGGTCTAACCACTCTCTTAGGAGCCTCATGTGCCCCCTTAGACCACTGTTTTATTCCTAGAATCTTCTTGGAATTTTTTTAATACATCTTTTTTTTAAATTAAAAATTTTAAATTTTTATTAATACTAGTATGTTAAAGTGTATTTTTTAAAAAATCCAAAAATATGTCATTAAAAAATATTTTCAAATTGTGCTTTTAGTGTCAAAACTGCTCTAAACTATTTTTATGAAGTTTTAAAGTAATGGTTATAATAGGTTAAAAGTCCTTATACGTATTTTTCATTCATTATATTGATTCCAAATTTTATGACATGTACATAATGTATTCACAATAACATTTTATTGAAAAAATATATTTATTATTATTTATTTCTTTACAGGTCAAAATTCAAAAATGTAGTGGTTACAATTGCTTTTGGTACATGTTAGTATGATTACACCCTTAAGATTTCGGAACTCATGGTAAGAAGGGAGAAAAAAATTCTCCAAAATGTGAAGACAAGAAGGACTTTGATGTTGAGCCCTACCAAGAAAATTGTGGTAGGATACAAATATTTGCTTATGCAAATGGCCTTGGATAGCCCTACAAACCAACAAGCTATGTTGAACACCTTTGTGACCTCCATATTTTGCTTGGGCTTGCTTGCATCCCTTACTATAATTTGTGCATGCTTTGATCAAAATTGCACAATCTAAATGTGTTTGTGTGTGATTTAGTGGTAGCCATCAAGGTTTGTCAAGTATGTTGATGTTTAGAGATGTAGGGTGATTAGACTTCTAGGTTCACTATTAATAGCTTTTGGGCCTTCAAATTGTCATTGGAGTTGAAGCATGAGAATATCCACATGCACTAGATAGTTGATCAATGTGAATTTGGAATTCCACATTTGACTTTTGAACTAAATGGTTAGCAAGTTTGGGCAATTCATCAAGATTTGGAAACTTCTATGGTAACAAATGATGTCTTTGCTATTGGGTGTTTGCAAGTTGGAGTACCCATTTATGGATGTCATCGCATCAAATTTTCTACATTTTCATGGATTGGACTATGTTTTATTTGAATGTTTTTGTTTATTTTATGAAAAGGAATTCATTTATATGATTCTTATACAATTTATTGTGATACAAAACTAAAATCATTTTAAATAAATGTTTTTACATAACATGGGGGACTTTTCATTAAAGACAAATTACAATGTTATAGTCACTAATAAATTGGAAATGGACTCATTATAATCATGGTTTGTAATAAAATAACACCATTTTCCCTCCAAAATTCAAAACCTATATTTGAAATTCAAAATGAGGCCTTATTAACCATTTCAATATCATATGAAAGTTTGATGGACTTTTAATGATACCAAAAAAAAATGAAAAAGGCAAAATCCTTCATGTTCACATTTTATGGAATTGAGATGAAAATTTTCACAAAAATTGAAACTTAGGCTATGTTATAGTGACACATGGGATTATTTTATAGAAAAGATGAGTAATTTTATAAATATAAAATTTTATATTTTTTACGTGTAAATAATACACTATGAAAAATTCTAAAATGAACTCCATTATGGACACAAAAGTGTTCCACTCTAGCTTGCAAATGCCCTATTGTTGAATCATTAGTGAAGGACCAATGCAAAGGTAAACCTTGCAACTTTCTCTCCTTTAAAGCCTTTGCCCCCAATTTTTTTTTTTTTAATTTTTTAATTTTTTTCACCTTCATGTAGGTAGTAAGGACCCATGGTTTTGTTTGTTTTGATAGGGGCTAGAGAAGCTTTGATTTGAGAGCTTGAATTAGGTTTTTACACCACAGTGTGATGGATGCTCTTGAGATGTGTATCCCTAGTACTAGATGTAGTTGGAATGTGATGTAACATTTGTCAAACACCTTCAAGTTATTAAATTAGTTTTTTGCTTGGGCAAACCCAACAAGGTGGATGACCAAGATATGATGGCGGGTGAATTATTCAGTGCTAGTGACCTCAATTGTCAAGAAGGCATGTCCAAACTCACAATGAAGTCAAATGTAGCAATGCATATGGCACCTCCTTTTGACTTTAATCCTTTAACCAAAATGTGGTGCCTTGTGACAATATTTCGAATATTCTTTTCTAACTTCCTGGGGTATGTGAAATTGATTGAATTGGCCATGGTGTAAATAGTTGGTAATGTAGAGGATGAAAAATGTTTCATTATTTTCGCTTTTATAAAGTCAACGTTTCACAATAGGCTCACTACCCACCTTTCATTTATTGTGCACATGTTTGCATAACAATTTTATACTTTACACAATTTCTTGGATATGTAAATTGTATTGAGCAATGACAAGGAGTTCACTATCACACTCGTTTACACCTTGGCGCCGTTCCAACATCACCCCGTTCCATTTTCGTGTCGTTCTAAATGCCTACATTACTTGCACATGGAAAACCACACACTTGGTGAAGCTTCAACATTTAGATTTACCTCGCTACCTTGGGCTAACCTTGACTTTTAGATGGGTGGGACTAATACTTGATACATGCTTCCCAAGTGTTCCAAGGGCTTGTCACTCGGGATTACCATCTTTTGTCTTCTAGCCTAACTAGAAATTTCACATAGTTCAAGGATAGTGCATTGAGGCCAACACCCTAGGCCCTTCTTCAAACCCTCATTCGTTGACACCTATGTGGGTCATGAGCCTGTCAAATTGGGAGTCAAACCTAGCTTAACACTTAGACTCGTAATCCAAGCCACCATGGGGGTCACCCGGTGGTGGTTCAGATTTATATCCTGATTAAGTAAGCCCCCACATTTGAAGGTCTGCCTAGAAAGGCATGTCATTCTCCCCCACTTTAAAGTTGTCAACGTCTTTGTTGACATTTTTTTGGGGTGATTGCCCTTGGCACTTTCGCCATTTCCTTTCTTGACCCCTTTTTGGATTAGCTACTTCTAGATCGACAAAGCTTTGTTTTTGTGTTTTTAACACATGAGGTTTTATTAGGTGTGTTTTTTGTTTTCACTCAATGTGTTCATTTAGCGTCTTCCATCAAATCCCCTTTATTCGACCATCATCTTTTTCATCTTTAGAGTTCGCTCCGAGTTTTAGCTTAGGAGTTCCGACCAACACACTAGACAAAGGTTGCAAATGCACCAATAGATGGTGTTGGACTGGGCTCTACAGTCCAAATCCCCTTTACCCAACTGAAACATGAGTCACAAGTATAGGAAGTTTGATTTCTTTATTTAGGGACGTGGAATTTTTTTCACATGCACCACCACCCTAATCTCATTTGATCAATCCTTGAAGTTTTTCAATTTGAGTTCATTTCCAAGTCCATTTCTGTTAGTTGCCATTCCTTTACCTATCCCAACCAATAGCTCTTAGTGAACCTTAACCTTTTTGTAGCTGACCATGTTCGTAAAAACGCTCATTTAGTGAATGGTTAATTTTGTGGGTGCTCTCCTCCCACTTTAGACGTTGATGTCCTCATCAACACTTAGGCTGCTTGCGGGTGGGTTTCTCTTTTTTTTTCGAATCTTCTTCATTCCAAGTTCAAGACCCCATTCTTGTTCAAATTTGTTTACCATTTCTAGTAAGTGGTCTACGTGCGCAAGCTTCATCCATACTACCTCCTTATGATGGCATCCCTTGTATTTCATTGGATATTCCTTGCTTCTAAGGTGTGTTTGCCTCATATAGAGTATGCCTCTGGTGACTAACCTGTGTTTAATGGGATTAACTTCTAGTCACACCTGCTTTCAGTCTGGTTTTTGGTCATCACATAAAAACAACTTAAATTTCAAGATGTGAAAGGTAGGATGTGTCACAAAATTAATTTGCAACTTTAAGGTGTACATGTTAGGGTGCAGCTCATGTAAAATCTCATAGGCCTCGCATACTTGGCAATGAAACGTGGGGTGAATTCATTGGGCATTTTGAAATCCCGAATGTTTAGCCACACATGTTGCCCAATCTCAAATTCAACGTGCTTTTGTGTTTTATTAACATGTTTCTCATATTGTTTTTGAACCTACTCCAAGAGCTTCTTGGTTCATGCATATTTTTCCTCAAGCCCCTTGACCATCTTCACAGCTTCATTGGAGTGATCTCTACATCCCATGGGAATGGTTAAGTCCATCAATTTCCTGGCTTCCTTTCCCAATGTTAATTTAGATGGAAACATTTTCATCACCGAATGAGTTGTGGAGTTATAACAAAACTCCACTAGGCCTACATGTTCACCCCAATCCTTTTGATCAACACTAACATAATTTTTGAATTATTGATTTAACACCCCATTGACCCTCTCTATTTGACCATTTGTTTGTGGGTGGAATGCCATATTAAACGACAATTTTGTCTTCACCTTCCAGAACAAATGTTTCAAGAAGCCTGCCGTAAACTTGGCATCTTTATCACTAACGATAAATTGTGGCATCTCGTGATGCCTGACCCACATATCAAAGTACAACTTAATTAAGTCAAAAGTTGTTGCGATTGCCTTAGTTGGAGCCATTTTTGCCAACTTGCAAAATTGATTGACTACCACAAGGATGGTGTTCGTTATATTCCACTTAGGTAGTTGGGTCATGAAGTCCATGGAAACATTTTCCCATGGTTCATTTGGAATTAATAGAGGTCTACATAACCCATATTTCATTTTGTATATAGATTTTGTGCTTGATATTTGACATAAGCATGCATAAAATGCTTTACATCCTGCTTCATTTTGGGCCAATAAAATCTCTTTCCTACGGCCACTTTCGTGATTCTTTCCCCATGGTGCCCCGCCATGGGCACATCATGTTTTTCTTTCCATGATTTTTGTGCACAACTTCCCCATTGGCACATAGATATGGGATTGCTTCCATCTGAGCAACCCTTCTTTTAAGGTGATGCCTTTCACCTTTCATCATTCAGGATATTACACTTAAAAAGTAGGTGTAAGGTCTTATAGAAATAAAATTCCCTCACACTTTTATGGAATATGCATAAGAACCTTTCTCTCTTATGCCACATGATTCACATATGTTCATTATAACCTTTGCTTCATACTATACAATGGGTAAAGCTCATGAGTGAAGGTCAAGTTCAAAATGCAAGGCCAATTTCAACTTTGTTGTAATCAATTAGCGATATTTTTGATGACGTAGTTTGAAATATATCATCCGTGAGTTCTTGTTCTGTATATTACGCCAAACACCATGTGCCAAGGTAAACATGGCAATGTTCAACTGGGGGGTGTTTTTTTAACCTTTGCATTACAACTACTCATTCATGTTAATATTCATTCTTGCTAATAGTACCATCTAAGTACAAACTTCTATTCTTTTAGCATCATGTTGTTTGTACTCTACATTTTAAATTACATACTCACACCATTTTGCCAAGATGATTTATGAATGATCAACATTAGTACCAAACAATAATATTTTTTCACACACACAAGTGTATTCCTGATAAGCAAGCAATTTTTTTAGATTACACCAAAGTTACATTCTATTTCTTTCTCCCTCTTTCACTCAATTTTTTTTTCTTTTTGGCTGTTGACAAGGTAAAATAGACAAAAGAAAGTAGTCTGCCCAAAGTTTAATGTAAAAATGAAACATTTTTTGATATGGACACAAGAAAGTACATTAAAAATATTTTGAAATAAAAATATTAAAAAATATGTCATTGCATTTAGTTTATGGGAAGTTGGATCCAAAATTTGAACAACTTTGGTATCATAAAAGTAGGTTGAAAATACATTTGAAACTAACAAGGTCAATATGGTGTTCAAATTTATTTCATATTTGAAATTTGATATATTATGATCATAATATGCATAATTTGACAATACATAAATGTATTTTAGTGACATAGTAACTTGATATTTTTTATAAATCAATATTTCATCTACATGTAGCCCATTTTGTAAGATTAGACATCTTGTGCAAAAAGATGCATTAATTTTTTCTTTACTTAAATCTACTTTCAAGATGGGTTTTTTCAACATTTAAAATATAAAATGAAAGATTATCATCATGTTAATTATTGTACAAAATAATTTTTTAATTTTCAATACATTAAATGTTTTTCATGGCTACTCACAATTTTTTTTTGACATAGAACAATGAGCCGTCTACTTTACTTTGCTTGCACCTTTTATACCTTGTAGACATAATCAATTATATCTACAATAATTTTTTCCAATAAGAATTATTTTTGACTATTTTCATTTCAATGAAAACAACTTTGATTATTTTCTATCTCCCTATTTTTGTAGCCTTGTTTAGTAGTCCTATTCAATAGTTTATTTTTGTTAGTTCACCTTTGAATATCCTTTATTGTATGATTTAATTTCCTAACATAAGGTTGGCCAAATGTCGATGGAGGATTTTTTTAAGTAAAATAACATCAATAAAATAGACCAAAATGCAATGATTCCATTTATGACTACATGCGACTAATTGCCACTTGTAACTAATCATGGTAATGTATGTAGCTATAAATCAAGCTATCAATTTTTTGGGTCACTTTTGGGCGAAAGCATGAAAAGAAAACCAATCGCACCAAGGTTTAAATCCTTTCCAAGGACTACATTTTCTAGATGGCAGTTTTCTATTGGTTTACAATGCATTTTTCACATAGTTTTTCAAACTTAATATATCAAATTTGAAGCCAAATATGACATATAACATGATAAAAACTAAATCTTTTTTCATCAAACCTTACATTATAGTCAAATCCATAACCTTATTTTGAACCATGATCACAAATTCAAAACTATAATAGTGTTTAAATATGTTCGAATATCAAAATCTAAAAAAGTATATGTATTCTTATTTTTTGAAATGTTTTGAACAAATGGATCCCTTCTTGTGAAATATATTGAAGTTCACAAAAAAAATTGAAATGATTTGGTGAACATTTGATAAGGGAAAGGACTTTTGAAACATGGTGAATTTTCATGAAAATTTTGTAGTTGCAACTTTGAAAGTATAAAAATTTATTTCAAAATTTTAGCAATTCTTTTGATATATAATGTTCCCATGGTGATTCTTCAAAAATTCAAAAAACAATTTTTAAGGATTGTCTACACACTAGTTGGTTCCTTTTTTCTTACTTTTACCATTTTGCAAATATATTGTGACTACTAGTTTATTCATCTTTTCAATGGGATGATTTTTATTAATGATTTCATCCTAGAAGGCCTTTCATGGCCCATTAGTTGCAAATGTGACCAAAATTAGTTATAGCTTTATGGGTATACAAAGGTGTATTAAAATAATATGTAATACATATAATTTAGAACATATTAAATTATGTCAATCATACATAAAATTACATATATATACTACAAATATATTAAATTTGTATTAAAGATATTTATATACAAAATATATGACGTTTATGTTACATGTGTATCCAAGGTTTATATTATTAAAATTAAATGACTTTGATATTATGGGTTTGATAAGTGTATATTAAAAGTATGTAAAGTTAGAATGGTGTTACATGCCTTAATACATACTATATTAAAAGGCAATAACTAATAATAGTTACAAGTTAATTGATTATATAATAATATTGATCAATTAATAATCATTAGTTAATTCATTAATTAGTTGATATTTAATGGTTAATCTATAATCAATAATTAATACTTATTAAATATTTAATAATAAAAATTGATAATTAAATGCCTTACTAGTTATTTGATAATTATTAGATTAAAATTACGAAATAATTTATTTTAAAAATTTTAAACTATTGATTAATACCTTAAACTAAAAATTTTGGTTAGCTTAATATGAATCAAAATTTCAAATTTAGGGTTTTTTGGGTTCTTTGTAATGAGGTGATTAGGGCTTTGGAGCCGTAGCTGAACTCGAAAACTCCAAGTGCTTGCATTTTGTTGTGAGCAGCTTGGTCCCTTTGCGTCCTGCTTTTGTTTTTTTTGTTTCTGTTTTGTTTTTGGTTCCCCCCACCTGTTGTGTTCTCTTAAGATAAATCTAGTAGCTGTTACGTCTGTTAGTCCAGAAGCAGAAGATCTAGCTGCAGATTATAAAGGTGAAAAACCATGAGCTAGATTGTGTAGTGTCTTTTTGTTGTTTTTGGTGTTGTAGCAGCTGGAAAGCTCATGTGAAACTGTTTTTTGGTTTTGTTTCTTTCTTGAGAACAGTGGCTAGTGCATGAGGAGTCGAAGGATATGTCACACTAGTAGCTGTTGGTAAGATGATTTTGTATAAGCTCATGTATAGGGAAGTACTTATAGTACTGGGGGGTTTTATTGAAGATCGCGGACATGTTTTGCTTTGATTGGGTTTTTTGTTTTGTGAGGATTGTTAAAGATTTGTTTTGGCAAACTGCATCATGAGGTCGGTCCGTCGAGAAATTATGTATTAGGTTGTTGTGGCTCAGCTCACGTTTGTGACGTGGTTTCTCATGATCGATCAATTCTCGATTCTTTGCAGGTTCTCGACTAGTGATCGACATTGCTGATCAATCTTATAACTGGACTGGAAGATTTGTCGCTGGAAACGGTGAAAAGAATTCCAGCTTCATTTGGAAGCCAAGCCCGGAGCATGATGCAGACCGGAAAATTTCTAAACGTTGTGGGTGCCAGCTGCAGATGAGTCTGAGCTGATCGACTGCTCAAGGCCGTGCTTGGTTGGGGGATTTTTTCCAAGCCCGATTCCTTGCTAGTTAGGGGCGAGTCTCGACGATGATGAGCCCTTCCAGGAGCTACATGAGCAGCAGTAAGCGCAGATCATCTGACCACGCGGTCGACTACAGGAACGGTGTGGAGGGTTTCAAATTGATCGAGATTCCATTCTCGCCTCTGCACGCCTGCACCGAGCAAGACTTGATGTGGGATATTCACGCGAACCCAGCAGCTACTGAATATCATCAGCAGGAGTTCGAATTCTGCACTATTGCTCCTCGGGATTACATATCCTCTACCAATTTGTTTCAGCTTTGGAGATCAATTCTTATTTTCCCCCTCACCAAGAATTGAGAACAAGGCAAAATGTTTTACCCTATGTGTCCCAAGGGCCATTTTTATGTGTTGATCTTTCTTACTCACAAGCTTGGTCGATTCCTTGAGTTGATGCTTCATTATAAAATTGCACCTCATTGGTTTTCCATTTTTCACATTTGCCCCAAGTTTTGCAAGGTTTGGTATACAGCACTAATGGTATGTTGATGACAAAACCCAATTTTCAGAATGTGCAAGAATGATATGGAATTATGATGGATGTGAAACTCTGTGCCCTCCAACTAATCAATATAATTTGAAATTCACCATCTTCCATTTACCTCATGATTACACACCTCACTGCACAGAACAACCTTATCACGGCCCTCTATCATTGCATGCCAAAACCCTACCGTTGCACACCTCACACCCAAAATTACTACCTTACCCTAAGGTCAGTTTCGTCATTACATACATAATCCTCAAAATAGTGAAATGAAATTTTGTGAAAATAGGAAGGTCACATGTTGAAAATCATCATAATTATCATATGCTACACTCTAAATAATTTCACTACTCATAGATAGATGAGTGGAAATATATATAATTTCAAAATTAATAAACGAATTAAAATTTATTCATTTTGTCAATTGGAAACTGACCCTAAGGTACAGTAGGTCACATGCAAGAATCCAAATGCTATATCCAAGTGCTATATCCAAGTGCAAGGATAGGGATCAATAGTGTGTGAAAGTAGGGTTTTGGGTTTAGGATTTGTGTGATTAAGGAACGCCAGTATGCAGCAAAAAGGAAATATGTAGGTTTGTGAGAATAGTAGGGGGATTGTAATGATAGGTTCATTTAACCCTAAATCCCCAATTTTCTGCCTGCAGCAGCTACCCCTAAACTGAAAACCTTCACCGGCTGGTATGGTTCCCTGTATGCTTGTCTATGCAGATACCCAGTTCAGCTAAACCAACTAACCTTGCCACGTCATCATATAACTTTGTTTTCCATGCTTTTTTTTTCCTTTTTTTCTCTCTCTCAGATCATGGAGTCATGGATTATATTTTTGTCATGGCATGCCGTAACAAGTTTACATACACTCCCCTGACCTTTGCCCATTTTACTTCAAACCCAAATGAAAACCAATAGAGACAAGGTGGAGTGTAACAACCTTTGTAAATTTGTGCCTGTTGGATTGTCTGACCTGGTGGCCATAAAATAGCCTGGTCAAAAAAGTGTGCATAGAAGTTGTTGAGAGAAGGTGCACTCTTGAGTAGATTGAAGCCACTGGTACAATAAGAAGGGGAAAAAGCCTGTGGTTCTTTTTTCCTTTTTTTTGTGTGATGGAACAAATAATAGCAAATATTGGGTCGGCAATGGGCATGTTAAGAACATTATGACTTACAGACTTCTGACTGAAAATAATGTATTAATGGGATATTCTGTTAATAAGGGAAGTATCTCATGCCACTTGATCCAGTATATTGCTTTGATTGAAGCTTTCCACATGTTTTCCATATTATTGAAAAGTATAGCATCATGAGAATTGTCAATCCCTTTTTGTGGGGGAGCTACATTGGGTTCTTAATAACTTAGCACGGAGTCCTGAATTGCCCCCAAACCAGTGTGTTTCTTTTGCGTGAAATTTCGTCAAATTTGGACCTGAAAAATGTGATTTCAACCTATGCAAAGGAATTTTGACCAAAAAAATGATTGAAATTCACCAGATTTCAAAGAAAAATAAAATACAAATCACCACATTAACATATTGAGTTTCATGTTCATTGTAAACACAAGCCTGATATATTTAAGAACAATTGAACGATGTTGTGGTTTGGCTTGTGTTTTCTAGTTTTTTCAGAACCAAGGTGTAGTTGAAGTGTGATGGGTGCCATTCAAGTTTGGTAGTGATAGTTGTATTCATCATTCTATTGTAAGATAGCTTGTTTAGTTCCATTATTGTGACCATAAAATGAAGATATTTTTAGGAGACCATTTTATATAAATGGATTCAATACCTATATAAAATTATAGTTGTAAAATTAATGTCAAAAGCAACATTAATTTTACAACTATATTTTATACACAAGCCATTAATGTTTGACTGATGTTTTTATTGCTTGTGTATAAAATCCATGACTAGCTTTTTATCAACCTCTTTCCCATTGGGGTTTCCTGCTAGGGTTATAACTTGAGATTATGGTATGATGGGCTTTATGGGGGAGCATAGGGGGAAAATACACATGCTAGGATGTCTTAAAACATATGAGAGGATTTGAACAATTATAATAAACAATAATTTCAAATTTTATCATCCATACTTTGTCTTTTGGATAGTTAATTCAATTTTTGGGTTTGGAGTTTATAATTTAAAAAGACATTGGTGTCATTCATAATTGATCCTCTACAAACCTAAAATTTGAAATTTTGATAGTATCAGATTTCATGCAAAGCTACTGACACTAAATGTAAATATTCATGTTCACATTGTTTTGTATAAGTGTTCCAACTGTTTTGAGGCATTTATTGGTAGGTTCCATTATTTGAATGGACTTACTCCATACATGTTGTTAAGTGGTTTGATACACCAATGATGAAGATGTTTTGTGTGAAAACTTTATTGTGAAATATATTACCATGGTACCTTGGCAAGTTCAACAGTTTGGTGTTAAACAATTATTTTATTTTGAAGATTTCATGTTGAAAATTAAAACATTTCATAATACTAAAAGATTCTCTATTTTCTTTTACAATTTTTTTCTTTTAAAAAGCTATTTTTTTGAAAATTTCAACATTTCTTAAGATAATATAATTGGTGCCAAAGTTGCCATGGTACTATAATAGGCAAATATCTACGCAATACACAAAGATTTAAAATTATACTTGATTATTAATAATAATAAAAATTTGGAACTCTAAATGTTTTAGAATAAAATGGAATGAATTTCATCAAGATAATATGCCCATAACTTAATTGGTATGGATCTTGGAAAGGATCACATATTGATCAATCCAATAATTTACCCTATGTCCAATGCTACCAAATTTTGTCTTTAACCATCTTTGATATTATTTTTCATGTTGAAATTGTTATTTTTTTATTTCTTTTGAAACAACAAAAAAAAGACTCCAAACCAAAAGAACTTGTGGGTAGCAACATTAGAGCATCTCCATCCGCACTCAGTATGTCACTCTAGATAATAATATTAAACATCTAAGTTTAGCTTTTTTTCTGGGGGCAACCTCACCAATAAAACTATAACTGGAACTACATATACATGGGGACTACTAATAGCAAACCGCCTGGACCAATCAGAAATACTGAAATGCAATGATGTCCAATTTATTACACTCTTGTTTGGAGTTGCATAATTATTTTGTTCGTTTTACCAGCCACTGCAGAGCTAACCAGCAGATTTTGTCTTTTTCACAATAAATTTTATTATCTGGAGTCACATACTGTGCACCAGTGGAGATGCTCTTAAAAGAGAGAAAATTAAGCACCATGGAGTTAAACTATTTACTTTTTAAAAGTAGGTCCATTTTTGTGCTTTGTGTCATTTTTAATCATTTTGTATGAAATTTGACATTCACCATTAAAGATTTTTACACCTTTTAAATTCATGGATGGGGATGGGTTTGCTATAAGAAGAATCAATATCGAATTTATTCGAAATTGTTTGCAATTATTGATAGAATTTTTGATTTGGTTAATAACTTCTTAACTAGTTTAAATAAACACATAGTCTAGACAAATACATTTGGAATATTTTGTAAATAGTTATCCACAACCCATTCAATTTTGTTCTCACATTCATAAAATCACATTCACCATTTAGCATCAAATTGGGTGTATTTGGCTATTCAATTTCTTGCCATTTTCATGGGGTTTGTTTAATTAAAACAAGGCAAAAGTTTTCTTATTTCATTATTCTATAATTTTTACACCCACTTTGTGATGGGGTTTTTAATTATCTTTAGGGTTTCCATTAAAAAGGATGTGAATTAATTATTTTCATCATGGTTAAATAATTTTATAAGTTTTCCTACGGCCATTTTAGATGAGGATCCAAGGTCTAGAGTCCAATGAAATAGAACAATCCTATTGGTTGACAGCCATAAAGTGGACCCATGACCTTTAGATGAAAGTTGAAGACCAAAAAATGACAAATCAAGGCTAAACCTACATGGCACCATTTTGGAGGGAAAATCAATTGATTCAAACCCAAAAACAAAAAGCCAAAAAAGGAGAGCTCATGATTGGAAAAATCAAAATGCAGCTAGGGTCCGAGGTAGGGTCCAGCCCAAGGATTCAATTTGCTTCACATAAGTCCAAGTTGGTTGCTAGGAATTTTGACCTTAGAAGTACCCCATCTAATGTGGGCTTAAGTTTGGCCTTTCATAAGATGTCTAAACTAATTTGACAAAGATATTCAATCCAATAAATGTTCTAATATAGGTTTTCTATTCGTCTTTCGTATGAATCCAATAAGCATTCCATGTATTTTGAATGAAAACATTTGATGAAAAGGAAGATAACTAGGTATGTCCCCATGATTCATGATCTTGCCATTAGCCCACACCAAAAATGTTAAAGAACATAAATAGGTGTAGAAATTCTTGGTAGCAAATGAGGTGAACCAACAATACTTTTTTTTAAATTTAAGGAGGTGGGGTGGGGGGGGAGGGAGGGGGAGGTTGTTAGATTTTTTAATTCCCAATTTGCTTTCACCAAGTTCCCATTAAGTTCCCAAAAGCATTCTCAACATGTTTCTCAAGTTGTATAAATACAATTTATCATATGCACAAATCATGTATACTTATACATACCCCCAATGTGTTCATCATAATGTTTCGATATAATCTCACCAATTTATCTAATATGTTTTGTTCACCATTGTCCTCTTGGAGCCTATATAGATTGGGGAAATATCTAGACGTATACGATTCTATGTTTGGAGTGGGTACTTCTACTTAAAAGACTGTAGACTAAATACTAGTTCTATGTTGGGGAGTCTTCAATGTTTGAGAATTTTTTGGTGATGGGCCAATCAAAGAGGGTCATTGGAAAAAAAATTTGAACTTGAAAGTCAACCCCAACAAATTAATATGAATCATGCATTAGTCCCACAATTTTTGCCCTACCATTAGCATAGGTCAAAAATGGCAAAGAACAAAGGGCTTGATTAAATGTTTTTATGGTGTGCCAATCATTGATACCCATAAAAAAGAAAAAAAAAGAATTTTGGGGGTCCCATTTTTAATTAATATGAGTTGCATTACTATAGTACAATGGTAGCTTCAACACATATATGTCTAATAATTAGTTAATTATGGTCGAAAATAAAATGATGTTATAGTTTAAAAAAAAAGATTCTTTAATTTCCACCACAAAATTTTGGTTTCTAATTTTCTTTTCCTAAAAATTTCAACACTTTTGAAAATAATATAATTAGTGGCCAAGTTTCCAAGGTACTACAATATAAATAGGTTCTATTATAACATCTTTGCTCCCATCACCACTCATGTTTATTAAGCCCCTTTGGGGATAGGGAGGTCTGAAGTTAAATATTTTGTAATGAGCTTTGTTTGGGCTTATTTTTCCACATTGAACAATTTTGCATGAAACTACATAGTTTTCAATTTTGCATACAACCCTATTGTTCTACTTGCTCTAGAAAGTAGAACAAATAAAATTAACAATTTTTTTTCTTTGCATGCTTATGTTGTCCCATCACCTCTTCTAGTAGAGGATACCTACTACTAGGATAGTTTTTAGCATTGTGTAAAGATAATGTTAGTTTCTATTTAATCTCAAGCTATATGGTCAAACTATTCGAACCTTGTGTCAAAACATAACATGCCACATTGACACTAAACAATGTTCGTTACGAGATATTTAACATCTTTGAGGGACTATTACATCTATGTCAACATTGGCATCAATCTTCACCTCAAATTACCTTATTCAAGTAATGTTAGTTTAAGGTTTCCTTTTCTATACTTGTGCTCATGACTAATGTTGTAGCTTTTATGTTATTGTTGTTGTGTTTACATTGTGTGGATTTTTGGATTTTAGGCTTCAGGTTTATTTTGAAATTGTCAAGGTGAATTTTATTTTTATTTTTTGCATAAGTCATCATTGTCTTTGTTGTTTTTTCATTATAGATCATAATAACATGCACAATTTTGTTTAACTTGTTAATTGCAATGTTTTTTTCATTGTTAATAAAACATTGATTTTTCAATACATGTCCATAGTTGACTTAGTTTTCAACCTCAGGTTTTTAGTATTATTTATGTTTAGTTGCATGTATATCATTACAAAATTTGTTGTGATGCCCATGGGTGATTGTGTTAATGATTACTTTAATTTCATGTGGTAAATTAGTTTCACTTCATGTTACAAATTGTTTTGTTTTCCCAAATTACTAAGAATCACACTTTTGACCATTCATTTTATCATTCTCATATGCGTTTTTTATGTGTCAAAATCAACATTTTTAACACAACCATTGTAATTTTTGAAAGGATTTCATGGTCATTGCATCAACCATGTTTCTCATATCACATACAATGTTATGTTTTATCACTAATGACCCATGATATCATAGACTCATCATAGGTTGTGGTTAATGGCTTCATAGATGGGTTTCATAAATGAATTAATACTTCCTAGCCATAAACAATAGACTTATCAACACAACTTTGCAAAGTTGCACAATCTCCATTAGGCACACATGCCAATATTCTTGTTTGGCAAATTTTCAAATGATTTAAAAATATTGGGTGTACAAAATTCAAATGTGATCATTTGTCTTTTGTATCATCTATTGTTCAAGATTTGTTGTTAAAAGATGACAAGCATGTGAATTATTATGTGAGGTTGAAAGATGTCCACGTGGTTTGTCCATTGTTTTGTATTTTCTATGTTTTATGTTTTTTCCTTTCTTTTTTAGATTCTCTTACATTTTTTTATTTTGAATGATTAAAAAAATAAATCTAAGGCATCTTTGGGGCCCAGGTCCTTAAATAATTCAAAAGGTGTTTTAATTAATCAATAGGTTTATGTTTCTTATTTCTAAATTGCACAATGGCCCATTGACCCACCAATCTAGGGATTTGAACATTTGTGACTTTGACATTTTATGCTTTTAAGTTTTCACTTATGCAATAACTAAGGTTTCTTTTAGATATTTCAGCTTATGTCAACATTGACAACATTCCTTCACAACAACATTTGAAGCTAATTTTACATCTACTACCTTGGTTCATGTTTATATCTCCTTGTAATAGTTCAATTCAACTTTTAAAACAAATTTAAAATGTTTGCACCATCACATTTGATCCATTATTCTTTGACATGAAATTTTGGATGATCATCGAACTCCCATTATTTCATGTTTGGGTGTAGGTGCAAGTGCTTGGTTAATATGTAGGTTTACAATTCCACATTTCATAGGTAATTAAATTATTTATAGTTTTAATGCTTTTGGAATCAAATTTGGATTCTTCTAGACATTGATGGTTGGTCTCGGTTAATGTGTTTACAATCAATCCATTGATTTAGTGGGTGTTCATGTATTCACCTCCTTCAACACACCTACGAGTAACAAATGTATGAGTACATATGATTCAGGCATACATTTTTGCTTTTCCACCAATGCTTAGGGAAATTTTTTCTATCAACCATTTATAAGTTACCAACTTGGAAAACCTTTCAGTCAAAGGGGTAAAATGTTTCGATTGTCACCTATTGGAGCTAACTTGGAGTTACAAATTTTTGAACAATTCATTTCCCTTTCTTTAGAATTTGAATTACTTTTTGGACAAATAAATTGGCTAGCATGTAACTAATTGTCAATATTCCTTGGACATTGTTCCACACAAAATTGATTTTCATGAAGTGTAAAACCAAATATAGATTTTCACAGCATCAACATTCCAATTCATTTACAATACACGTATGTTGACATTGACCTTTTAAAAAGGGGTTAAGTAAATTTGAAAATATCATCATCATCACATAAGAATAATAATAATAATTTAGGTATTTGAATTTTTCATAAATTACAATTTCAACACAAAAAGATTGGAGCCATCAAAATCAACATTTCAAATTTCATTTTAATAAACATAAGTCTTTGGTTGTTTCCACAGAAAACCAAATGGATTTTCAAATATTTGCATTAGCAAGTTAACTTGGGCCACCAAAAGTGTTAAGGTCCTTTCACAATCATCAACACATTTATCAAACAATGAGTATCAATTCTTCTTCAAAGATCAAAACTCCATCCATTTAAAAAAATCATAACCACCAAATTTCCATTATTTCCTATGACATCTAATTTGTTAGGTGCTATTTGGTCATTGAAATAAACTTAAGTTTGTAATTAAATGAAGATTTAGGTTGGTTTTTGACCTAGGATTCAATCCATTCCTATCTTCTTTTCCTTCTTGTTGTGTTCACTTGCAATAAAAGAGATTTTTAGGGTTACATCATTCACACACCATGATGACTTATGAAATGGGGGCACCATTAGATGTATTTGCAAATTTGACATAATTTGAAAACAAAAGATCTCTAGTTTCACATTACTATAATAAGGATTTAAATTTTCTTTGTTCTTCATATTAGATTTTAAAATGCACTCAAGGTTTCTAATGCATAAAAGAGTGACAAACACAAAACATATGAGATTGTGCCAAAGCCAAATTTTGTTAAGGGCATTCGTCATTGTGAAAGGTTGTAAGAATGTTTTTTGTGCCATTGCAAATATGAAGGTTTTTGCAATTCAACAATCTAGGACTCGATTTTAGAAGTAGATTTAGTAGCCTTGGTTGTATTGCAATTGTTCAATTTTGAAATTTGTAAAGAGTTAAAATCATTAGTTATTTGAAAAATCAAATTATTGCACAATACCAATTTTGACATGAACATTCATTGCAAGTGAAGATATGTTATCATTGGCTGATATTTTCAGTCCAATTGTGGGTCATTAATGTGTCTACATAGAAAGATAATGTAGCTTCAAATTACATTTGTTTACCCATAAAATCTAGTCATTTTGGTGATTTGCTTAACTTACTTCAATATTTCGAACTTATTTTCATAGGATAAACCATGTTGTAATTTAGTAGGTTCATTTAAGGGCCAAACTCATGAAGTAACATGGCACAATGCAAGATATTGCATATTGTAATAACATTGTTGAAACATGATTGCATTAGAAGTAACCAACAAAACTCATTGTTAAGGTTGGCATAACTATTTACCTACCTACTAATTTATGTATTTAGTTTAGGTAGGTAGGTAAGTAAATCTTACTTACTTGCTTAAGCATGTATTTAGTTTAGGTAGGACCTACCTACCTACCTAGGTAGTTATGTACTTTTAGCCTAGGTAAATAGGTTGAACTTACATATAAACCTACTTAGGCCTACCAACCTGCTTGCTTAGCTCGACCTATTTAGTTGCAAAATGTTGCCTATGATTAAAAAGTAGCCACAAACACTAGTTGTAAATTTAAGTTTTTCTTCTAGTGTAAAGAAGTTGTAGCATGTGCTTAGAAGTAGGATATTGATAAATAGTTGCTATTGCACCAACATGCTATCAAGCTTGAATTTTACTCCTTGTTGTAAAACATAAATATTGGTTTTTTGGTCCTATAATAGAACATGAATGTGGGTTCTTCTTTGTAGAATAATTGCATGATTATGCAAAATCACACATGGTTCCATGTTGGCAATCATGAAATTTGATGGGGGGCAGTATAATGTCCTACTAGAACCTACATTGTAAATTAGGAGCTAGAAGTTAGAAGAGAAGCTTAACAAACATGAAGAATTCTAAAGTCCTATATGAATTATTTTGCCTAAAGCTTGAAAAAGTTAAACACCTTGAAGAGGAACATAGAATTTCAATTGACACACTAAATCTTTAAAAGACTACTTAAAGATTGATGGGTGTAAGCACAATAATATGTATTGAGAGAATTTTGATTTTATAGTAATTTTAGTCAAACCACAAAAAGCTATGTAAAAATAACAACATTAAAATTTCCAAAAATGGGACCAAATTGTATACATGTAAAACTTCATTTGTTCACTATCCATATCCATGTGTATAAAAAGACATGAAGGCATGATTTTAATAGTCTTTCAAAACATTTGACATACTTCAACTACATCAAGATTTCAAAAGGGTGTAATCACATTTGGGGTACATAAAAGGAAAGTTTCAAATTGCAAAATCATCAAGATAAACCTTAATTTTCATTGATCATTATGACTTACTATATAACATACAAGAATATACATTATGATCAATATGCTAAAAAATAATCATTATTTTGATGATTAAAACATGTGCTTAAGTGTTATGAAACCTAGTTTAAAAACTATGTTTCATTTTGTGAGAATGTTGAAAAGGAATCAATAGGAAAAAAAATATTTATTCAAATTGCTTCATATTTTAAGCAAAAATAAAATAAAATATGTTCTACATGTGGTGGCATAAAATTTTATTAGTGTAAAACATTATATTTTGTGGAATTGATGCAAACATTTCAAATATTCTTCATAAAAAAATAATTCCATTAAAAATGGGTAGTTGTAATAAATTTTGTAATAAATTAGATTACATTCAAAAGGTTTGGAAAGAAGTATAAAAATATGTGGATACAAAAAAACATTATTTGATTTTTTGGTAAGACTTTGGCATTCCAAATGAAAGATTATCATTGTAAAAATGTCCTAGCTAAAGTGCAACATTCCTTATTGATTTATACTTCAACAAGACATTCAAAAAAAATTCAAATAATTTAGCACTTCATGGTTGAAAGATTAAACATATATAGCCACCTTTCATTGTTTTAACATCTAATAACATTCATTTTCCCTAATGACATAGGACACTATCTTGTGTTTTGTTTTCATTGTGTCATTGTTTTTGTTGTGAGACCCTAACTATGAATGGACCTACTAAATAATACCTAGGAACTCATCCGCATGGTTCATATATCCAAAATAAAATGTGGAAGGGGACAAGGGATTATGGAATCAAACAACCCAAAAAGAACATGTATTATTGGTAGGATCTTAGTTTTGTTTATTTTGCAAAGAGTAGTGACTTAATATAAGAAAACGTTGTAGATTTTTATTTTTTCAATTTTTGATTCAATGGGATTTATAGTAAAGTGTTTTGAATTGATGTTCTTTCATATTTTCAAATCCATATAATGAAAAGTATTCATGTATGTTTCTACTAATTTGTTATAGGGCAAATTTTAGCTTCATATCAACAAAATGTTTTTAATGTAACAAGGTAAAATTATTTTTGTGGAAAAAATGCTCCAAAGGTATCAAATTTGGAGGAATTGTTTTTACAATTTTCAATATATAAAGACCACAATCGATATTTCTTAAGTGGTGATCATCCATGAGAATATTTTGCCAAATTTGACAATATTCAAGATATGAAAAAAAAAAATTTACGGTGCTTTTCATGTTGCAAGTAGTTAAGGTGATTTTTTGCAATTTCTTTTCAAAAAAATGAGATTTATCAAAAATGAAAAAAAAAATCACCACAAAAAAAATCACTAGTTTCAATAGGTTACAAAAATATAGGAATTTTTTTCAAATTTTATACTTTCTTGTTTAGCATGTAGCCAATATAAAGTTTATTCCCCTTTTAAATACTTGTATTTCCCTTTTTACTAAGAAGTAAGGTTAGTTAAAGAAATATGAATAAACACACATGTAAGAGTAGTTTGACCATTGGCTTGCATAATATATTTTGAAAATTAAGTAAAACATTTAAGTGAAAGTTCTTTAAAGGTAGGTCATAAAATATTATCCTTCATGTCTAGTGTCAAATTCTATATAAAAGTTTTCGATATGTTAATATTAATTAATTGAAATTTGACAATTAAATATGGATGTATGACAAGTTAAATATATGAAAAGATCATGTAAAATATGATTTTCATCTTTTGATTTTAGTTAGTATTTCTCTAGTATTTAAATTTTGAAAAATACCAATATAACTTTAAAAATCAAAACTTTTCAAAATTCATACTACAAATGAATTTCATCATTGCAAGGAAATGGCGTGACTTTCTAATGGCACAACATGATTGGTCATTTTGGGAAAATATTCTCAAAATCATGATTTATAAGTTGCCAAAATTTTATTTTTATTCTTATGACTCAAAAAAATTGTTGCATTATAGTATTATGTGAAAGTTTTATCTTTAAAAAATCCCATAAATATATCATAAATAAAGATTTCAAAACTTTTTAAGAATCCATTAAGTAGTAAAAAGACTAGTTGTTACAAACACATTGTTGTGCTATTGTATCCCATATTTTTTATGTTATCATCTTTTATTTTGTATTTTGACAACATAATTATCAATACATAATGAAAAGCTTCATGAAAAAAATTACACAATTCTAACAATGCATTCATGTTGAAGGCATAAAACCTCCAAATTTAAGTAGTGGTCACACCAAAGATGGCTTTTCAAAAAATGAATGCACCCAAATGTATTTGATTGACAATTGAATTGTTCATATATGCACCAATTTCATAACATAATGATAGTTAAAAATGTAATCCACCTTTAATTGCACGTTTCAACCACAAAATCTTCTCCAAATATTTTTAAAGCTAGATTAAAAATATGTTGCAATGAAAACTATCAAATTGTTACTATTTCTTTTTACATTGTACTATGAACACACCTTTTATACTAATGATCATTTGGTTTGAAACTTTCACAATGCTCATAAGGAAGAAAGTTTGTGTAGGTTGAAAGGATTTTATTATATTTCATTCATTTGCAATTTTGATTCAATTGAGATTTTAATCTTACTTTAAATAATAAAAATCTTGACATGTTTAAATAAGGGCATAAGCATGGTAAAGCATGTCAAAAAAATATCCTAGAAGTTGTCACAATGATAGTTAATTTGGGATAAACATTTAAGAAAAACTTATTCAAAACCTCTTTGAATTTCATCATGAGATTGTGGTCCCTTACATTGAGTTTATGGAAAGTCACACATGGAGTCTGAAGAATTTTAATATATGAAAAAACATGGCAAGTACATGTTTTAATTGAATTGGGTGGTCTTTGAATTTTTCAAAAATTATACATTTACATTAAACCTTTTATAGACTATGATCATAATATGAAAATTTTGAAAATATATAAATACATTGTAGAATTCCATCAACTTGAGAATATCAAAAATCTAATTAAAGTCCTATTTTCAATATAAAATATGCGGTTTTTAATAGTATGCAATGAAGTTAAAAGAATTCTTCTCATTGACCATTGGAATTTTAAAAATCATAATTTCAATATATACTAAGGTTTAATTTATAAAAAAATTCCAAAAAAACAAAATGTATCCCCCAATGGCATATTTTACTACATGGTGAACCCATAAATGAAATGATCTCAAAATGCAATTGTGTTAAAACCTAAGTCAAATTAGTATAAATGTGATCTTGGCATGGACCTTGTGTATTTTGCACCTTTATATTCATTGCATTTTTTTCACTTGTCACATATTCAAAAAGTTAACAAAACAATATTTGGGTATTGAATGTACTAGGTACTTATCAACAAATTCTCAAAAATAATTGGTAGATTATCAATGGTCACATGTGTATTTTAAAAATTAAATATGTGACTTTCCCTTAGCATACTTAAAAAATAATCTCATAAAGTTTTCTAGGTTATTGGAACTCTAAATGTGCCCTAGCCACATATTGCACAAAATCACCACCTTATAAAAAGAAATTGTACTTAAATGGGTTGGCCCTTCCATCAGAATTACTAATTAATTAAACAACATGTATTTTGAAAACCTATATACCTATATATGTTTGAAATACTTCAAAATGTGTATTTTCTATTATGACCTAAATTCAAACTTTGTCAAAATTCAAATAGCCAAATACACCATGCATCCAAGACATAGAAAATAGTTGTATGTTATTTTTTTATTTTTAATGTAGCTAGTCAAAACATGGTTCACATGTAATTGTAGTTATGACTTTAATTACTATTACTATGTTTTTTTAATTCGCAAAATTTCATCCATTTTTGACCTGAAAAATATGATTTCAACTTATACAAAAAGATTTCCATCTTATCTTATATATTAAAGTTATAGTGTCTGTCTGTTTGTCTGTCTGTCCGGGCAGTTTCCGGGCACTGCCCAGGCCAGCACGGACCTTTTTTTTTTTTAATGGTTTTGTTTTCTGTGTCAGTTAAACTACCCGG
>Ga0116229_10000374_pt1 | contig 57304 bp, 33 predicted proteins | sample S1TSphgellanicum_3_FD_87313 | JGI IMG/M metagenome (GOLD analysis project Ga0116229, IMG submission 87313) | Host-associated microbial communities from peat moss isolated from Minnesota, USA - S1T2_Fc - Sphagnum magellanicum MG | ecosystem: Host-associated > Plants > Peat moss > Unclassified...
AAGGAAAAACTCTGCTGGAGGTTTAGGGTTTGTGGAAAAACTCAGCTAAAAGGTTTGGGGTTTAAGGAAGCACTCTGCTAAAAGGCTTAAGGAAAAACTCTGCTAAGGTTTTAGGGTTTAGGGGAAACTCTGATTAAGGTTTAGGGTTGAAGAAAAAGTTCAAGATCCTATTTCAGGTCTGATCAGCTCCATGTACTACAAAATATTTAAGAAAAGATGCCACTGAAAAAATTTATACTGTGGATCAGATAGAGGTGCGGCGTGTGTGTGGTGGTGCCTCTGAAGGGGCTTCTTCTTCTTTGACAGGAAATTTAACTACCTATTTGTTACTCTAGATCACATCTCAATCCGAGAGAGATCAGCAATGGGTAAAGCATATATGTGATAACCAACACTATGAGCACACAGAAAAAAGCTTTCTCTGAAATCTATCTTCACATTCAAGTGAGAACAGAAAATTGAGGACTTGGCTTTGCAGACCACATGGCAATCAATGCAGGTGAGTGCAAAATCTCCTCCTGCAAGGCTTCCAGAATTATGATTTTGTGAGATTCCAATCCAAATTCAAGCTCTTGAAAAACCCCCACCATTGCATTTGACAAACTTGCACTACTACCCACCTCGAAAATTTTCAGTAAAGTCTGGCAATTTTTCACTCTGATGACAATCCACATCTAAGTGCATACAAATCAAGTTATTAGATGAGTCATGATGTGCTGCTGCTGCATCAGATGTGTATTGATTCAGATGATGCTTGAGTACTACCTGCTGCTTCCTCTTCTTCTTCTTCTTTCGAGAATTCCCCACCCACAGGAACATTGCAGAACATACCCCTCGCAGTCCAATAACGGTGGCAGCTTTTGCAATAATGGCGAGGCTGTAGTTATTGTACTAGCAGAATTTAGTGTTGAGGGACTCACAGCAAGCCATGACTTGTTGATTCACTGCTGGTGGTTATTCAGCCACCGCTGCCGCTGCTATCGCTCCTGGAGAGCAGCACGCTGGGCAAACAGCTCATGACTGTAAGCCTTCTTCTCCTGCTGCTGCAGGAACCACCGAGACTTCGCATGACCAATTACAGCTCTTGTCTATTTTCCTCAATGATCCCTCCAATCCATCATTCCAACTATGCATGCACCCTTCTTCCCTTCTGAATTCCCTTGCTTCTGTGTCACCTCCTAAAGCCTTGATCATGTACAGAATGTCAACAATATCACCTCCCACCGAGCCTGAGTCCTGTTCTTCTCCAAATTGCAAGAATGGAAAACCCAATGCTTCAGAACATGAGCAACACACAATTCACATGTATCAGAATTATATGATCAATCAATTCTCCCCATCCATCCCTCCCACACCCTCCTACACTGCCAAAACTCCACAGCTCCTCCCTGACTCCTTCCCTACCCCCAACTCCAGGTGCAAAAGCAAATCACACATGTATAGAACTACAAAAAGAAAGCCATGGAGTGATCATGTTGAGGAAGTTAGGGCTGCCATTTGGGTAGTTACCACCTGAGCCAGATCCAAACATAGCTCAGCTCAACACTTGGCGTGTAAATTTGGTATACATGATGCAGATTCCTCAAGACTTGCATCATCATCACAAGCTGCAAAATCAATTATATTGATTCTCCAAGGTTTACGGTTATCATGGAATCCAGTCTGAGATCAAAAACTCCAACAAGTTGGGATAGGGTGGAGAGTTCTAACCTCATACCAGCAGCTCTCATGGAGTGAGCAAAGAAATTGTGTAGAGACAAAATTTCCTGCCACTCTTTGCTTCCTCTAGCAATCCATGTTCACACCACCAAGTCTAGTTACTACAACACTCATGCAGCCTGTGAAGATTCAACATCAAAACTTCAGAAAAGAAGACTGAATTTTGCATTTTGACACCTACTCTATCAATTGCATGAGTGCCTCTCAAGAGGGATTTAGCATTAAAATGGCAACATGTTTCTAGAATTTATCCAAAAAGTGGCAAAAACTGCTTTAAAAAATTGCCTCCAAACTAAAATCCAAGTCCAAATGTGGTAAAAAACTTTTGAGTTTTTTTTTTCGAAATTTGATAAATTTTCCCCCCAAAAAACAAAGGAATATGCAACTAGTTTTTTTGCATTTGTGTTAGATTTAGCACCAAAAACAAGGGGTTGGGATGAATGGATGATGCTCTGCATTGTTCCATGCATTTGCCACATAAGTGCATAAGGTCGCCTTTGAACAAATTACGTTCATATAGGTGATTGTGGTTGGTGTGGGGTTCAAGGTCTAGGGTTTTTATACACTCACTCAAACACCATCAGCTCCCCATCTACATGATGCACCAAACTTAGAACATCTTTCCATTAGGCTATTGTGATCATAGATTTTCCAATTGCTATAGTAGTTTTCTATTATATTTTAAAAACTAGATGTGCTCACATTCATCTCAAAGTTCTATCACTCAACATTGACCAATTGCAAAAGTTGTGAGAGCTTTGAGTCAAATTGTGATTCATCATAAATGATGTTTGTCTTTTTTTCATTAAAACATGTGTTCCCAAAGTTCTTAACATGATTAACTACATATTTTCAAAACACTTGCAACTTTCAAATGAAAAGCAATTGTCCATGTAGTGAGAAACAAGGCCCTATGTCAATGGCTTTCTATTAGGTTGTTGTGATTGCAACACTCTAATGGAAAAGAAAACCTTAGTGTGAGAGTTGAGGATTAAATTGAGGTTGATCAAGAAATTGAAGTTTTGTGGTTCAAGGAATGCTTTGGAATTCGCAATTAGATGTATGCTTTCAAACCTTCCATCAATGACTTGAAGAGATTCTAATAACCACTTTGATTATCAACAATTTTTCTTCCATAGGGGTTTTCATTTCCAACTTTAAAGTTCTATAGCTCTCTAAGAATTGTTAGAGTATTTCAAATTTTATGCAAATCTATCCCAAATCAAAGTTCCTTTAGAATTTAGGTGCTTAATTTTTTGTTCAACATTGATGTGTGTTTCCTAAATGAAAAATAGTATGAAAAAAACTTGATCATGTACCTAATATTATAGGATTGGTGATTTTTTACCCATTTGGATGTGTGAGAAAAAACAATTCAACTAGAGCTTCTCTTTCATTGCATTGGTGAATCAAAGTAAAATCTTCCATTCATGAAATGAAAAAAAACTTGGAAGAGAAACAAATGTTGGGAAACAAATGAAAAGCTTGGTAGCCAAATCTTAATAAATAAATGAAAAATGATTTTGTCAATCTCATGAAAAAGAAAATAGGTCAAAGAAATAGAATTCAACAATTAAGATGATGAACTATATTCTTGAATGTTGTAATTATATTTGTTTTGGAACTTTTTGCAAGAATTGAAGTAGAAGTTACTTATGACCATCATTGTCCATTCCCATCATTAGATCTTGCTTAAGCTCTATTTGCACACTTGTTATGTCTTGTATTGACTTTTAAGATTACATCATCCAACAAATAAGGAGTGCCTTGTATAATGTGTAGTTGGATTCAACACCAAAATTCATGTCAATTTTCTATTGAATTTAACCCAATTTTTATAAGCCCTTTTGTCCCCTTCTTCTTTCCCTTGCATAATACATTCATGTGAACTTGGTTTTACAAAGTTAAACATTGGATGTGTAATCCACTTAGGCTTACCAAAAGCTCCTTAGTTGTATTCACACATTCCCATTGTCTTATAAGAATAAAAATAGCATATGTGCACTCTAATGATGGTTGTCAATATCTTCTCATTGTTGAGGAACAAGGCATAAAGATATTTGAAATAACTTTTGTCAATTTCTTTTTAAAAATTACATTTAGAACTTTAATGATCATTTTTTTTCTTCAAGCAAAAGACCAATGCTAACATGTTTATTTTCTATTGTTTCCTCCCAACACAACCTCCTTCCACATAACCACTTTCTTAAAGTTTAATCACAAGTAATAAACAAGTGCACAATGAATTAAATGTGACATCAATTTCAGTACAACACAAGGTGTTCAACAAGAAAAATATTTACTTAAATTTTGCCAAATGTGATAAACCATTCTAATTTTGCAAACATTAGATGCTTTCAATTAAGAACATGTGATGCATTGATGAATACAAATTTTTGAGTGAAAATATTGAGGTTTGAGTTTGAAAAGGAAAATTTTATAAGTTTATTTTTATTTTTAGGAATCATAATTTTTGAATGCCAAGAAAATTATGTGTTGAAACTTTTTCAACATATGTTGGAAAGGTAGATAATGGATGAAAATGATGCTTCAAGATGATGGATTAAACTTATGAAAGACATAAGAACATCACATTATGCCACCTTTGACAACTTTGATTTCAACAAGCTTTTTTTTTCAACTTAATTTTTGTTTAAAAATAAATAATAGTTATAATAATTGATGATTAACATTTGTTGATTGAGTTATGTAAGTGACCAAAATTTGGTCACCAACTAGGGTTCAAAATTTGTTGAAGTAGTTGGTAATCAAATTTTGATTACTTACATTACTCAATTTTCACATGCTAATTTCAATTGAATTGGTAATTGAATTTCCTTTGCTTTGATAACTCATTTAACAAATTCAATCACCTTGTGTTAAAATCTAATTATAATCCTTAACATTGAAAGTTCATTTTTGCTAACATAAATTGGTTACCAAACAAATGTTTTAAGTTGACAAAACCTTACCACACATGTTTATCCTTTGATAGTCACAATACAAAAATATGTGGAAAATGTTCAATGCCCCTTATGATGACCCTATGTTGACCTTAGACATGCATGACACCAAAGCACATTAATGATTAACATCCAAGGCAATGTGAACAACACAATGTGAACAACCTTGCTCTATGAAAAACACAAGCAACTTCCCTATTTTTCATTTGTTGTCGACCTTGTTTGATTCTCATCTTTTATAGATTGAACTTCCTTTGGGAAATGGGACCAATTTCCTTGGATTATGCATTGTTCAATTTCTTAAAATTTTCATCAACCGTACAACTTTCTAAACAAATTGAAAGCATTTCACATTAAGCTGACCTACTATTGAATTTTAACACATAATACATTGCAATAAAATGATATCCATGATTAACATTCACCTTCAATATTTACACTCAAAGGAGGAATCCCCAACAAATGGACCACATGGTTTGTAATGTGTTAATTTTGGGCACAATTGTAATTTGGGTGCATTCAAAAATTTGAATGTTAATTTTTTTTGGGCACAATTACCACCACATGCCCAAACGAATGCATATTGCATAGAAGATTAATACACATTTAATTTGTTGCACATGATATAAGATATTTGTGTACCTTGATTTGCATAGAGTATTTTCATGTCAAGGCCTATGTTTATCTTTCTCCTCAATTGGTTTCATCCAATAATACCATTTCTACCTTTAAAGCCTTTCATCTTGGTTGTAATGTCTTTCTCCCCTTCTTTGTGGGAGATTTCAAATCACCTAAGATTTTGAACATCCTTATATGGATTATTTAAAGTGATATTTAATCACATGTACTTGTCTTGGTTAATGGTCTTATAGCAATGATTTTTAAACATTCGCAAAAAAGAAAAAACATTTTAAATATTCTTTAAGTGGGTTCTCACAATTATTTCAACTTTGTTTTCACATTGCACAAGGGCATATTCCCAACTACATTATCCATCTACTTGAAATAGCATGTCTTTTAACCATAGTTAAATTTTTTGGTGGGGCTCTTCCGTATTTGATATGGGAAATGTTTTATCATCTAGGTAGTACCATTTGTCTTCAATTCCATGATTCTTTTTTACCACCTTTATTTCCTCACCAATTTGGGGTCTCATAAAAGATGATTCTAAAGTGACTATATGTGATATTCAGTGTATGTTTGATCTTCAACCCAAATGAATCAACCAATAAAAAATATATTGAGTTGATCTCCCATAAATCTTATTCATGAACATGGAAGTGTCATTTTTACTATCCAAATTGTGAGAACCCACTCATTTAGGGTGTTTTTTATCTTTTTGCAAATGTTCAAAAATCATCCCTAGAAGACCATTAACCAAGACAAGTACATGTGTTATCACCCTAAGAACCCACCATTCAAGTTCAATGATCTTCTGGCTTGGATTACAATGTTCATTACTCCCAATATCTAAGAGGTTAGTCTAGGAGAATCCCAATATTTAAGAAGTTAGTCTAAGAGATTCTTCACCCTAATCCTTGTCACAAATGCAGTTTAGTGTGCTCCTTTGTGTGTGTTTGTTCCAGATGATGATTTATTAGCTAAACATGCAAGCTACTAAGTTTTTGTGAATTTTCACCCTGACCCATTAGTCTACAAAAGTGCTGCTACTTTCACCACAGCCAAGAATTCAAAAGAAAAATCAATTCAGAGAATCATTTCACTAAGAGCAAGCTGACAAGGAAACTGATCTCTAGTGTACAAGAGTGGCTGCTACTTCACAACACTTCAAAAGAGTTCACAAAGAAATTGATTAATTAATTACTTAATTATTTTAGAGCATGATTAAATCACTAAGAGGCAAAACCCACACCTGACATATGTACAGCAAGAGACTGGAAAGTGTTTTGCTGGTCTTCTTCTATGTGGAGTCAGAGGGTTCACAGTAATCGGAGATGCGCCTTGATCCACTTAAGTCATCACCAGACCTGCGTTTGCTTAGACTGGCTCGTTGCATCAACCTCACGAGTGTTTGCACTACTTCTGACATGGGTGGACGGAATTCAGGTTCAGGCTGTGCCATCCATCAACAGATTCCCATTTGTGTCATACATTCCCAAAAATCACAGAATGAGATCAAAACCAAACCTGCTACAAAATTTACGATTTTCATTTTTCTTCATCCACTTATGGGCGGGAGTTGCATGACAAACTCTGCTGGAAAGATGTTTGTTACCTGTACACATAAGGCAATCATATCTGCAAACCGTGACAGAGACTTTGCTGGATAGATGCCCTTCAATGCAGGATCCACCATTTTAGTCAGTGCATCAATGTCATGTAGCTGGGGAGTAGCCCACCTCACAAGCGACTGCTCAGCTCGTTTCCTTGTGCTGCATAGGGAAGGAAAAACAAGCAAAGCCCATTGCAATACACAAGTCTTTCAGTGGAAGAATTCATTACTTGAAGAATGTTGAACACCCAAGTAATGAACTCCAACAAATTTGCTATTCTAGAGTGATCTGTCACTGGTGGATCATTGAATTTTCAAGTTGAACTTGTGCACAAGCGAGTGGGTACTTGCTGCTTGCTACTAAGATTTGTGTATGTGGTCATGGAAAGAGAGGATTGAGAAAATTGACCTATCCAAGGGCTTTCGTCCTGTCAAAAGTTCCAGCAACACAACACCAAAGCTGTACACATCACTTCGCATGGTGTAAAGTCCAGACATGGCATACTCAGGTGCACTATATCCAAATGATCCCAGCATCTGTGCAGACACCTGGTGTCTCATCCAACAGTCTCTCTCTCAATATCAGCCAGCAGAAATTAGCACATTGCATAAATAATAACTCATTATTCTGCACCTGGGAGCCCAGGCATTAGGGTTTAGTGTTGCACTTCAACATGTAATCTTTGAAGTCTGAAAAGAGAAGAGGTTGATAAATGTGTTTTCTTACCTGCCGCTCCACACCAAGTGGAGTAAAAGCTGCAATGCCACAATCAGACAAATGTGGGTTCATCTCATCATCCAGTAAGATATTTGCTGACTTGAAATTCCGGTGCACCATTGCTGGTAGGCATACTTCATGCAAGTATCTGCACAAAAGAATTGAAACAGGCGTCTTCTTTACTTTTATAAACCCCACAGAATTGGATGCAAAAATCTTCTCATCAACCTCAATTTCAGTGTTCCTTGAGAGCCCATCAATCTCTTCAATCAAACCTACAGCTCAATTCCAACTGCAAAAACCATACTCAAGGGCACGAGCAGCTCCCAAAGCAATCTTGATTCGCATGTTCCAGGAGATGCGCTTTGCAGCTTCTTCAGATGTATGAAGAGCATCATTGAGCGTGCCACGGTTGATGTACTGGTAAACCAGCAAGCGCTGTCCGTCTTCCACACAATAGCCCACCAGCTTGGTGATGTTTGCATGCTGCAGATGTGCCATGGTGAACACAGCTCCCAGAAACTCTTGTTTATCTTGCACTTGTGCAACAGACAGATCTAGCTTCTTCACTGCAAACACCTGCACATCAAACCCCTTGCTGGAATTATATTGGCAGAAAATTCAATAGAAATACCAGCCATCCAGAAATCCAAGAACACCCAAAGCTTGTATTTCAGTAACAATCTCAGAAGCAATTTCACAAGGGGTCTATTTTCCAAATTTGGGCATATTTGAAAGGGAAAAAAACTGAGATCAGCTCAAAAATGTTTCACCAAATTGAGGTAATGTTCATTGCAGCGATGGTGGTAAACCCTAAACCCTACAACCCTACAACCTGGCAGGTTTTTCACAAGTCTAGCTTAGTGTAAACAACAACCACCTGTGTTACAGATACTTTACCTGGCCATTTGGAAAATCTCCACGATATACCCGACTCAAGGATCCTTCACCAATCAGATTTTCTTGTGCAAAGCTGTTAGTGGCAGTTTGAATGTCACCAACAGAAAAGGCAGTTGCAGCCATCATCACCATCTTAGGACCCTTCCCAGGAATTGACCAGCCAGAGGCCCCCTTCTCACAAATGCTCTTCAATGAAGGTGGCGTGTTTGGGATCTGAACATCTGCAGAGGCTTGACTTGTTGTCTTTTCCGTCATAATTCCTCCCTCGAGTGCTGGAGCAGCTAGTTTCATAGGTACAACAATAATAACACTTAAAACTTATATATTCCCAAATTCCAATGAAATTCTTATACACCCATGGATGGCTCTTCCACCACTTCCATTAACAAAGTGGTTCTCAAGAACATAAGGACTGACAACAATTCAGTGTGACACATTGCAGCTGGCTAACTATACCTGTTGCAGAAGACCTGGGATTTGATTGCCTTGATTTCCCTGTGTTATCATATCAAGCACAGTCTGGTAAGTTTCTTTCATCAGGCTAATTAATTTATTGCTCTTGTCTCAATCCCCCCATTCTTGCATAATTCTAGGAGACCCAATTGAATCCAGAAAAGTATCTGAAAGTTCCAACAATCACTCAATTTGAAATCGAAATCAAATGTTATAAATCTATCTCTCTAGCATGTTGGTAGGTAAAAGTCACCATTGGTTTACAAAGTAGTCATTTGAGGGGTTTGTTGCCTAGTCCAATCAAAGGGTGTGATCGTGTCACAAATGCAAAACATGGAAATTTTGTCTTTGATATTAAAAAATGGGTTTGCAAGCAACATTCAGGAGCTTACCTTTCATAACAGGGGAGATAAGAGGTCGTACCCAAGAACCCCGTCCATTCACCTTCTCTTCGTCACTTACACATATCCTTTTGCCGCGCAATCTCCATAAAAAGAACATCAAACTCAAGCTTATGGCTACAAGTAACAAGACAAAAGCAATTGCAACTCCAGTGATTCGGGCACCAGTCCAGAAGCTTTTGCCGCTTCTTCGTGTTCCAACTCCAACGCTGTTTGCAGGAGACTTTACTTGTGATTTGTGGATTGAAACATTTGGAGGTGGAGCTGCTGTTGGTATCAGTAACGGTGTTGGTGAAAGCAGAGGTTGTAGAGGTGATTGGGTTGACAATGGGGAAGGACTTGGAAGAATTGAAGGTGGTGGCAGGGGTGGCAGCGCTATTGATGTACTGAATTGATTGCCACCATACCTGCAAGTATGAAAGGAATTCAAATCACATTATCAGCAGCATTGCAACTGCAGCTGAGAGTGGTTTCAGCAACAATGAAATGGCATAAGTTGGTCATGGACAACTTCATCACAGAGTTCATGACAGAAAGAAATGAACATACATGAAGCTGTGCAGGTTCAAGCCTGCAGGAATCCAGCCAGTAAACTGATTATTCTGTATGTTCCTGAAAATAGAAATTTGATATAAGAAAGTCAATATCTTCAGTGAGAAGACAGATGTTGGATTAATTCCCTTTTTCATCTGTTTCTCTGCAGGTATGTGTGGTTCAGAAAATGTGAAAGATTTGTTGCAATTGTCAACCTGTATCCAAGAAGAACCAAATTCGCATCTTCTGGATATACCCAAACCCGTATCTTGTTGGATATGGGTCCATACACAAAATATAACAGTCTAACTGAGAAACTTGTAAGCAAAAACTACAGCTTTTGCTCTTCAGGAGTTTGAATAGATGGAAAAGAAGTTGCAGCAAAAAAGCAGGACTCACAACGTCTGGAGGTTTGTCAGATTTAAGAGAGAAAGCGGTAAGTTGCCATTCAGCTGATTATTTTGCAAATTCCTGCAAATGAAAAAATTCAACCAATGAGGACACCACACATCTCATTTCAAAACAGTGGTTTCAAGGGAAGGCAAAAAACAAGAAGCAAAATAGCTCTCCATGATATCTATCTGCAAAAACCCATTTGGACATCTCCAACAGTAGCATAGAGGAAACTCCGGATCTGCAGCTACTTCTTTCGGCATGCATAAATTTTGGTTGTAAAAGATCAATCAACAAAGATACCACTTTTCACAGGCAATGCATGTCGAGCAAAATTCAGCGCAATCCAGGCTACTTCTACAGGAGGCAGCAGAGAGACTCACAGGACCATAAGAGAGGTCAAGGCACCCAATGAATTTGGAAGAGGACCAGTCAAAGTGTTGTATGATAGATCCCTGCCATGGATGGATGTATGATATCAAATACTTCATGTTTCTACAGATTGTAGGCTAACACTGTATCAAAGAAGATTTGAGTATGTAGAAGCGCCTGTAAACGCTACCCTAACCCCTAAACCTTAAACCTTAAACCCTTCCTTGTCAATACCAAAGGTCGGGTAATAGAGAGAGAATAGTAATTTTCCAAGTTCAATTATTTCCAGAAAAACTAAAACTAACAACTGTTGGTTGTTCTCTTGCAGGGTTAATATATCTGTTAGCTCATATGATGAAAAATAAAAATTGTTGTGGAAACACATCCAAAGAAATGCTCACAGAGTTGTCAGAGAGACAAGCGGGGAAAACATATCCAGGATCCCATTGCTAATGGCATTTTCACTAATGTCCCTGCAAATTGAACAAGACAAAAGTTCATCAGTAATATGCTGTGTTGATAGAGTGAGTGCGTACAGTGGTTTTCACAACTCTTTCAAAGAGCAGTAAATGGAATGATTTCGAATATAAGAAAAAATCATGTAGCCAAAGACCCAACTTCCTCAAATGACTCGGATCTGTATGTGGCAGGTGGCTTTGCCACCTGACAGAATTTTATACCTCAAAATTTTTCAGCTGTATGGATGAAAAGTGAGGAGCAGCTAGATGTGTTTTAAATGCTGCACAAGAAGTAACAATCTGAATCCCAGTGGGCTGCCAATCCACAATCTAGGAATTGAGAGAGAACTTAGAACAGTGTGCTTACAGAATGGTTAGGCCAGGCAATTGGCCAAGTGAGTAAGGTAGGCTGCCAGTCAAACGATTCCTTGCAAGGATCCTGAACATTTGCCAAAGCCAAGAGAGAAGAATTAATCTTCTTGTGAGATACAAATTGAGAGAACTTTACATTCTGAAACAATTTCAGGGAGGGCGGATGTAATATAACATGTGCTCACAGGTTCTGAATAGAAGGCGGCAGCTGGTTGGGCAAAACTCCTCCAATGTTGTTACTGCTTACATCACTGCAAAAGTTCATGAAAACAAATCCAGTCTCAGGTAATAAGTAGCAAGTACACCACAGAAGTTGCTCAGAGGTCAAACAACAGTGATCTTCCTGCTTGAAATATTGCTCCAACATCAAAAGAGACTGTAACCTTCTCTTGATGTAACAAGGATCATTGTAAGAGCTGCAACAATGAGATGTACTAGAGCAGCAGCAGTCAAAATAATGCCAATGTACAAATGTTTGCAATCATAATTCCAAGTTTCGAGCTCTAATAAGGTGGCAGCCTCAACAGTGACCGTGTGATCAGAAAAAAATAAAATTGCATTTAAGAGTTAACCCAAATTTAATCATGAACCTGAAAGTACACAAATAGTGCACACTTTGCCAACTTGAGAAGTGCAAAAGTTTGCAAGTATGGACAATGAACAAATTCTCCAAAAAGAGTGCTTTTTTTTTTTTTGGTTTTCCCCTCCCTATGGTTTGATGAGGCATTGTTGAAAAACAAGTCTAGTTGAGAGCAAATGTGGTGGAACCAGAAGCAGCTGCAGCTGTAACTTACAAGTATAGTAGCGATTGGAAGGCAGAAAGATGATAGCTGAGTTGTCCACCCAGACCCAAGTTGCTCAAATGTCTGTAACAGTCAGCATTTTCAAAACCAAAGACACACATACACCAAAAACAGAAACAAAATTTTCAAGTGTGTTATTGTTATCACCAACCAACAGGCAACCTACATCCACTCAGAAAAAACCTACATGGTGCTTGCTTGTCAGACTAAGATCATGAGATCATAAGTAGTCAGATGTGCAAAAACTTGACAAAAGTTGTCTACAAATCATCACCATCATCATCTTCCAGACACACAACAACTTAGGCTAATAAAATGAAATAATCACAGTTGCAAGACAGTGCACAACAATGCAGCTGATTAAAATTGAAAGAGGAAAGTCCATGAATGACCAACTACTCCATGACAGCCAATTTATTTTGTGCAAAATCTCAAATCTACACAACACTTTTTGATTCTTTTTTGAAAAATTGTCACAAGATTCCTTTTAGATGCCCTTTAAGTTGACCACATTCTGAGGCTGGCTCAGGAACAAAAACAATGGAAGTCACCATATTTAGACACTGGGTTCTTGGAGGTTGCCAAAACATAGCTGGACTCTAGAAAATGTCTAGTACTGTCCTCTCTGACCTGTAACCAATATTGTCTCTTTCCTCTAGTGGAGGATTGCCACTGTAGTGGTTGAATTACCAGTGTTTTTTTTTTCCCAATTTCGTGATGTTGTTGCCACACTGGAGATCATCCACAAGGAGATTTAGCCATGTTTGTAGTAGTACACTTACAGCTCAGTTACATTGGCTCCGGAGCAGACAACACCCAGCCAATTCTGAGCACAAGGATCTTCCACACCAGCACCAGCACCAGCACTTGCATTGATCTTCCAGTTCCACAACTGTCGTGGTTGCTGTAAGTCCAAATAGAGGTTTATCAGAGCAGCCACTGCAGCAGGCAGCACACAAAACAAAACCGAACCAAATTAGACCACATGTGGTTGAAAAATCAGCTGTTGATTCAGTACTCTTGTCAAAACAAAGTGTTGGGTTTTTGTGGAAGCTGAAGTAAGCAATTAATTTTTCCACTCAATCAATTTGTTGCTTGAAAATCAAACAAAGTGCTGCAAGCTCATGCATCTCATCCAAACATACTAGTCTTTTCCTTCTTCTTCTTCTTCTCACCATCTCCTGCGTCAGTGACTGCATTGACGACGACGACGCTGCTGATCACAAGAAGACTTGACACCAAAAGGATGGTGGTGGCAATTGCTGTAGTGTTACAGTAGTAGCAGCTACTAACGGCGCCTGACATCCTCCTTGCAGCACCTGCCATGATTCCTTGCAATCAGCTAGCAGCTCAGCTGCTGCCTAAGTGATCTGCACTCCCCATGATATTCCTTCTTGACAGAACCTGCAGCTCGCAGCTAGGTTCACAGGACATGAGCAGCTGGGATGATCAGATGGGTTTATGAAACTCCCCGTGAGACGGACATCGCTCATCATGTAGAAGCTCCAAGATCAGCTGAAGATTCTGAGAAGAACGTCGTTCGTGTAGTTCAAGACAGCTGAAGAGATTGAGAGGAAGTAATATATAACGAACTGAGCTGCAACAAGAATTCATCTCCAAACCTCACTACTAATGCTGCTCATGGTTCTGGAAAACAACCACAATTGCAGAGAGCCGGAGGCACAACTTGTGGAGCTTCTGTTGGACGCGATTCTTTGTCAAAACACATGAAGTAAAAACTTGCGGATGCAGGAGAAGAAGAAGAAAAAGAAGCAGCTCCAGAATTGGAGTTCAGGAAACAAAAGAAGAAGAAAACTAAGGAGAAGAAGAGCAGGGAGGAAGGGACAAGACGCGCGTACACACCAGACAAACAAAGAAGGCGAGACTTGCGGCGGCGGATACCTACAAGAGCGGCGACTGTCGCAGCTGCAGCTGGTAGGTACAAAAATCCTCACACTGGTAGGTAGGTAGGTAGGCAGGTAGGTAGGTACTAGGTACTGATGCCTCCTCTGCTGAGCAGTGTTTTTATTTTTCATTTTTTTGATATCGAAATTTTGACGAAATTTTTAAAAACATTAGCAAAATTAGTCTAATTTACACTAGAAAAACAAAATTTTCCAAAATTATCTCAATTTCTTCTATGTCGAAAAATAGCGAAATTTCGCCAAAAAAAACAAAAAAACAGTTCTGCTGAGGCCTTTTTTTCCCTGGCGAAATTTTCGCCAAAACAGAGAAATTAAAAAAGAAAAATTCGAAAAAGATGAAGTGATTTGTTTTTGGAGATTTTCAGTCGCCAGAAGTGAAGAGCGGAAATACAAAGAAAAAGAAAAGAGTAAGAATCGCCAGATCTGTATATTTGGTTTTCATTTTTGTAGCCAAATATATATAGCCCGATGATTAAAGATTTGTGTACTTTGTTTCTGGTTTAAAGCCAGATATTGCTAAATCTTCATACCACTGCGTTTTTACATCTTCCAAATATCAGTGGTGTTTTTTTCTGGCGAAGTTTCGCCATTTTTCGTCAAAGAATTGGGTAAATTTTGGAATTTTTTTGTTTTTCTAGAGTAATTTCAAATCATTTTTCTCTTTTTTTAATACTTTCGCCAAAATTTCAACATCAAAAAAAAAAACACACACACACACACACACAGAGCTTCCTGTAGGTGATCGCCATTTTGGCTACCAAAAACAATTCGTAAAATAAACAGCCAGGCAGCAGCTCTGATACTTTTTCTTGAACTACAATTTGACTGCAGTTAAGTTATGGGGGCTTCTGGAATGAGCAGCGATGGCAAATTTTGTCTGTTTGGGCAGGGCAGGGCAGGGCAGGGCAATGAAGTGATGTGATCTCTTCTTCTTCTTCTTCTTCAATTGTCTGCTTGCTTTGCCACCCAATTGGATACACAAATGTTTTTTTGTGGGTAACTAACTAACTACTTAGCCCTGGCTACTACTTAAGTTAGTAACTAAGTACTTAACTAAGTACTTAAGTTAGTTAACTAACTACTTAACCCTGGCTTAACATTCCTGCCAAAATGAAGAAAACTACTACACCTACTCAACATGCCTATCAAATGATTAATTAATTTTGAAGATTCCAGTTCGGGGAAAAACACAAGATTTCGGAATATTCCCCCCCCCAAAGATTCTCCCATTTCCCTTCTCCACTCCCCACCACAAAAAAAAAAAAGAAAAAAAGAAAAGAAAAATCTTTGGGAAAAGTAATTTTTTGGGGAAAATTTTGCCAATTTCCAAAACTAATATAATTTGTGCACAAGAGGCCAAGGTACTATGGTAAATCTCTCGCCTTGAAATATGCAGAGCCAATAATAGATAAATGGTAGATGATCTATACTTAAGTCCCTCCTGCTCTTGTAACTTATCAGAAATTCAACTTAAGTTGCAATCTTAAGTTTTGATAGATAGATCTATCAATCTCCATAGATTTCATGACCACACACACACACACACACACACACACACAAAAGGAAAACATCACAGTGCACATGGACATAGCAGCAAAAAGGATTTATGAGCCCTGGTAAAAAGAATGGTCACAAAACCCAAGCAAAAACTTAATCTCATTCCATGAAAGCCAACTAGCCAGCCAGCCAGCATTGGGTGCTGCTGCTTTTCTTCCTAAACCTGACTCCACACTCTCTCTCTCTCTCTCTCTCTCTCTCTCTCTCTCTCAAACTTAAATTCCTTGCCATCAATTTGCATTCAATCAATATTTCTTAGAGCATTTATTGATGGGGATCCAGGGCCTGAGATTTGAAGCTTTCAAAGCCTTTCATTTCTGGTACCACTTTACTTTCTTACTTACTTACTTACTTCTCTGAAGAAATTTGAAAGGTCCAGGGTACTACTAGCCTACTACTGAGTTGCAGATGATCACGAAGTCCAAACTTATGCAAATGATGAAGCATGACCTCATGAATGATGGATGGATATGGCATCCTTATTAGTTGTTGGGTGTCATTGTTAGTTACCAGTGTGTACTCACATGCAGACTCCAGAGCAAAAATTATCTATGTAATAATATATAATTTAAATATATATGTTAATTAAAGACAAGTTGGTGCTAATATATAAGTGGTGAAATGCTCAATTTCCAACTCCCCCACTTGGGTTGTTTCTGGTTTATGTGGAGTTTTTATATGATATAATGGGAGTAGTATATGGGCATGTGGACAATATGTCCAACTAACCCACTTGAGTTTTTGCAGGTTCATGCAGACTTGGATTGCTAAGGTCAACTGGATGATATAAATTGATATATGGATTGCTCTGAAAGATCTAATTTAATGCAATGACAGATGCTTAAAGGAAGCACATGTCTAACAGCCGTTTAGCTGCTGTTGAAGAAGTCCTCTTGCAGTAGCCTACAATGTGCTCAAATTTTCAAATTGGGAATTAGTAGGGTTTAGGGTTTAGTATGATCATTGATGAGTCATAAGTTAACTCAGGAGTTACCTATCTCCCTAGGAAACCACCACCAAACTCAATTCAAATTTGAGGTCAAGCTTTCATAAATTGATGTGAAAAAGGCAGATACACTTAACTAGTACCTACTCTTGTAAATACAAACAGAAATAGAAAAAATAATAATATTATAGTGTGACTGGTTCACTCACTTCAGTTAGTTTTTTTTTTTTTATAATAAAAATTAACCATGAAAACCTCCTACAAGATTTGTAATGTATTTGGGGGAAACACTCACCCAGTGTAAGAACAAACCCACAGGGCATTTTGTTAAACAAAAGTTAAGCACCAACTATTCAATCATCTACAAGTTAGTTGCCAATGGATTTTTTTTAATGTTGTCAATTGGATGAATTATATTGATTTCCAAATCTGCATGTATTTGAGAGTAGTTTTCCTAATACCCAATTGCCCAAAATAAGGAAAAAAAAAATTACCAATAAATTTTTGGGTTGCCATTATTAAATAGTTGCTACTACTAGCCTTCTTCAATCAATGAGAAAGTGTTGTCATAAAAAAAAAATTCAAAAAAAGTAGGAGACCTAATAAATAAACCCAAAAATTTGAATCTAGAACAACCAAACCCACTAGGCCAGCATTAAATGCTAAAAGAAGCCTGTATTGAAGATTCTGGCCTGGAATCAGGTGGGGGTTGGTTGTTGGTGGATCCCAATGCTTAAATGGGGTCAGCTTCACTGGACTTGTTTTGAGTCCAGACAAAGTTTGTATTGCCTGATTTTCTGTCCAACTGGTGGATATGCCAAAAAATCCATTTTATTAAATGGCAATACTTAATTGGCTCTCCTACTCACTCCCACCCCCTTGTGGACCCCTCAACCCATTTGCCACTACTTTAGATATTTTATATGCATCATATTTAGCTGAATGGTGACTTCTAGTTTAGCTCTAGCTCATTGAACTTGGTAATTTACTCTGGTTCATGTCCTCCTTGTTCTCCACATTTTGTTTTCCTCTTTTTTTCTTTTTTCTTTTTTCCCCAAAAAAAAATTGGAAATTTTTTTCAGGTTTAAAATCCAACTAATTTTTTGGGGAAAAAATAACCAATTTTTATATCAAAAAATGGCCCTACCCCTTTTACTTGGGATAAGGTTTTGCAGATTCACAGCATCATCTATCTGAGCTTGTTTGGATGGAACTATTGCCAATTCTCTTGCAAAATCAAGTTCTGTTTGCCAAAAAGCCGTGCACTAGGGCAAGACATTATGCCACTAGGTGCTTGTAAATATTTGCAGTGCATGGATCTCCAACTATTGAATTCCTCACCTCAAAATTGGGACCATTTTGTTGGGTTCTGAAAAGAATTAGATATTTCATTAAGTGCTACTCACCATGTGGTGGTGAGACCAATGTTTGTCTTGTCAATTTTGTGATGTTGCTCAAGTGGTGATCATTCATACATATGACCCTAGAAAATCTTAAGCATCATTTCATGTTGTAGGAATTTTTGACATTTTTTAATAATAAATATCCTTTTTTGGCTTTTTTTCCCAAAAGAAAGGGAATTTGAAGCAAAACATTTATTTTGAAAATCATTTTTCATGAAATGGTAAAACTTGGCCACCAAAAAAATCACTTGGTGAGACCCAACCTGTCCATAAAGAGAGAGTACTTGGATCTTTTTAGCTAGATCCAAAACAGGTATCATACACATATGATTTTTTCAGCTATGATTTTATGAATGAGCTCTTTGTCTTTTTGTAACCCAAATAATTACATATTAAAAGTTTATCCACAAAGACAAGAAAACAAAGCAGGAGAACCTTCCAGTTCACCCAAATTGAGGACAGCAATCAATATGCACAATGAGATTGTGCTACAGGAAAAATAGCAAAGGAGAAAACTCAAGTTTTCACATAACTGGAGATGATTTGAGTTTTCTTTTGTTTTTGTGTGTTTTGCTTATCTTTTACATGTTTGCCTAGGGGTTTAGTTATGTTATGGGATACCTAAGGAGAACATAGGAAAACACATAAAGTCTAGCTAAGAGGTTAGCCACGAAGTTGAGGGTTATCTAAGATGATAGGGGTTATCAAAAAGCTTGCATAAGGGGTTTTAAAAGAATAACCTAAGGACTATCCTAAGGGGACACCTAAAAGCTTACCTAAGTTATGGGAGATCTATAGATTACTTTAAAAGTTACATAGAGCATACCTAAGGCTTATCTAGGGGCTATTAAAAGTATACATATTGGGTTACATAAGGCCTACCTATAGGGCTACCTAAGAACTAGGTAGAACACTATCTAGGTTATGGGATATTTAAGGACTGCTTAGAGGATTAGCTAAGGGTTGCTATATGTTATGGGATACCTAAGTATTAGTTTGGAGGCTACTTAGGGACTATCTAGGGAGGCACTTACGGGTCTACCTAGATTATGGGATGCATAAAGGTTACTTAGGAACCACATAAAGCCTAATTGTGAAGCTAGTCAAGGATTTTTTAGGTTAGGGGCAACGTCAAAGCAAAACCTTACAAGATATTTAAAAGGTTACCTAAAACGACCTAGCGCTTATTCATAGTGCAAAAGTGGTTACATAAGGCCTACATACAAGGCTACCTAGGGAGACACCTAGTGGCCTACCTAGGTTATGGGATACCTAAACCTAACTATTTAAAGGGCTACATAGATCTTCCCTATGAAGCTAGCTAGGGCATTTTTAAATTAGGTGATATCTAAAGGTTATTTAAGGGGTTGCATAAGGCCTATATAGGGGGCCACCTAAGGACTACCTAAAGTTAGTTCATAGCCCACATGTAACCTCTTAAGTAGTTTTTAAGTATCCCCTAACTTAAGTAGGTCTTTAAGTAGCCCCTACTTATAGTTAATTAGCACCTTGAATAGCTCCTATGTAATGTATTATATAAGTTTTTGATAGCCTTTATTTTAGGTGGCCTTTAACATATCTAAACTCCTAGGGTGGCCTCTTGGTAATCCGTCCTAGTAACCCCCTTAGGCTACTTAAATGGCCCTCTAAATAACCCCTAGGTATCCCCTAACCTAGGCAAACCCATTGGTAATTCCTAATTCATTTCTAGATAAGCCCCTAGGTAACCTTTAGGTAACCCTATATAGTCCCCCCATGTAAACTCTTCACGACCCATGTCCTATGAAAATAAATAGCCCATAGGTAGGTAGGTAGCCCATAGGTAGATAAGGAGGTAGGTAGGTCCAAACCTAGTTAACCTTTACCTAGGTAGACTATAGTGTAGTTAAAGAAGAAATTATGATGGTCACTTTTGGGAGTTCATCCTTAATTTTGAGGTGTGCATTGCGATCCTCATTTTGGTAGACTTTATGGATAACTCAAAAAAAAAAGGATGCACAAGTATAGTGAGGATAAAATTCAAGCCCAAAGTAAGGATTATTTTAAGGATAACTTTTTTATTCAATCTATATCCAATGGATGAAAAATATTAATCATTTTTCATTATACCCAATGGATACATATCAATATAATCAATATCCAATGGATAACAAATATGAATCAACTTTCATTCTCACTTGCACCCAATGGCTACATATAATCCAATCAATATCCAATGTAAAATTACCAAACTTTAAATGGATAGTTTAAGGCTAGAGCATAATAAACATCAAGGGTTTAAAATGGAAAAAAGATTTTGATTAACAAATGAATGTGTACCCAAATAAAAGTATATTGAATTTTTTTTGTTCATCCTCCAATTAAATAAACATTTTGAAAGTCATGACATTATATATGGCTATTATGGGCAATTAGGGGCACGTATCTAATAAGTTTTTAATTTTAAATTCAACCTTCATGTACTAACTCATATGAACACCTTGAAACTATAGAAAAAAAAACTCACAAATACATAGATTGTTTCCTAAAATCTTTCACTATAAGCACCCCAAATTTTATTTATTTTGGTTGCAAAAACAATGAAAACCATGTAATGAACAACATCATCTCATCACATGAAAATGTAATAATAGGTGTCACTAAAAATGAACACAAGTTACATGTAAACCAACTAGTGTCACACCTTGTTTAAACCAATGTAACTATGCATTAATGATCACCATCCTATCATTTCAATGAGTTAAATAAGTTAATCACTCCATAGGAATTAAAGGAAGATTGGGTTGATGTTGGTTCAATTAAAATGATGTGCGAAACATTTTAACCTTCCTTCCTAGATTTTCATTTCTTAATTATCACATGAATGTTGAATTTTTAGATCACAAATGTCATGCCATAAAATGGAATTCAACACCTAGACATTGGTAAAGATCCATCAACTGGAATTGCAACATGCAATGTTTCATTGACCTCAACACATTTAATTACATGTGGTTCTTTCAATGCAAACATCAATTCGTTCAAGTGTTCTTTCTCCCTAGTTGCAGATTCCTTGCATAGCAATTCCAATTCAAGTCCAATCACATGGTCATCATGATGTTCTCAATGATCCATTTTTCAATTGAACCCATTTGTGGCATTCATGTTAGAACTTCAGGCATAAACAAAAATCAAGTAATGTGATTATAATGGGCTCTTTGATGCGTGTGTGATGTGCATTTTCCAATTGTCATTTACCATTGCGGCCCCAATTTTAGCAATCTGCAAATTGGAAATCTTTGATAATCATTCATCACTAGGTCCCCAAATGCTACCTTCTTGTAGATTGTCAAATTGCCCCTCAATCTCTCAACATAGTAGTGATAGACATTGGGTATAGTGGTAGATTACATTCACCCAATACTTTTTCAACTTGCAAGTTTCTAATATCATGTTCTTGAAAGGTATTATATTCTCCTCTACCATTTTAACCTTAGTTGTGTGAGTGTGATTGGATGCCCAATTATTTGCATCTTTTTCACATATTGAGCAAGTGATTCCTCCTCCCTTTCTTAGGGATATAACTTTGCCTCTTTTATACAATTATGTTATTCCATATAGATGATTTCTTCAATGATGTGACAAGCACACTAAACATTTCGCTTGTAATTTGGAGCCACCAACAACATGAATTGTCAAATTCAATATGCATGATCCTAGTTTCCATTTTTTTCAAATTGTTTCATCATATTGTGAATCAAATAATAGGTTCATTTGTGCCTAAAACACCATGATTTTGAGTGCTTGGAACACCACAACTTTGAATTGACTTCTAGGATCATGTGCGTTTTGAACAACAATTGTTTATGTTTTGATGAGCACATCATTTAAATTTCAAGATGCTTTAATGCCATTGTGCTTGCTTAGTTAGTTTGATTTCAATTAAATTCCTATTTTCATCCTAAAATGGATGGCCACAGTTAGTGCCAATCCATCTCAATTAGTTGCCAACGATGGAGGTTTGGATGCTCATATGAAAATTTGTTGCATCATTTCAACATGCTAGTTGGCATGATTGTAGCTAGCTTCAACCTTCTTAATTGTTCAAATTTAAATACTCAAGCATTACAATAATTAAAGGCAAGCAAATAATAACTAGAGGCAAGTGATGCTCTAAGCTTATATCAATTGGTATATTCAAATCCACACATTGTGCACATTCATGTTGTTCACCTATGTATTTTAGTGCATTAGACTTTTAATCCTCAAAGCTTTTTAACACTTTGTGTTCTTGTAATTATGCATTAAACAACAATTGAAACATCTAACTTGGCCTATTGTTGTGGCTCACATTTTTAGGCATCATTGTGTCTTGTATCATTCATGCACAAAACAAATGCATTTTAATTGGTCTATCTATAAAACAAAAGCAATAACTTCCTAGAGTATATTTGATCATTGATGTTCAAATTATGTGTCTATGCAACAAGTAAATTGTAACACTAATTAACCAGTTTCAAGAATTACAATAAATATAATGTTAATGCATGGTGGTTCATGTTGTATTGGAAGCTAGCATTAAACTATTTCCACTCCATCCTTTGAGATGCCAATAATGAATTTGAATGTGGTTTCCATCATGCATTAATCAAACCTTCAAAGAACATGATCAAATTGATAGATCGGCCCATGCAATGAAAATAGGCAGTTGGGATTCATCCTTTATTTGGTTAATTTTAATACTAGCCCATGTAAAGCTCAATGGATGCCAAATTTAAGCACAAAAGTAAATTCTTGAAAAGGTAGTGTTTATTTAAGGTTTGGTTATCTTATAACAAATATGAACCTATTTTTTCAATTTCATTAAACCCAATGTCCACAAATAATCCAATTGATATATTCCAATTGTTAACAATAGGTATAAACCAATGTTGTGTGATTCTTTGTCTTGAAAGAGAACATTGAATCCCAATTTTTATTTTAAAAAATATATATTTTGGAGGTTTGAATCCTCTTCTTCCCAATTTAAATCCATATGGTTTCAATTGTGGCACATTTTTCCAAATTCAAGAACCTTGAGATGCAATTCAAAAATCGAGCTTCATGTACACATTATACTTTCTTATGCTAGAAATTATATAAGTTCCAAGTTATATTAAAAATTGAAACCAGGGACAATATAGGTATGGAGTTGAACAATTAATAAAGACTAACACTTAATTATGAAGTTGAGCTTGCTTGTTTATTTTATTTTTTAAAAATCAACTTGCTTACTTAAAAACATGCCTCTCTTTTTCAAGAATGTTTTTTCACAAATTTCAGTTTCAAGTGGGGATGTGACAACAGACTAGCTCCATTGTTCAGTTCTAGTGTTGGTTCTAACCAAAGAAAAAAGGGTGTGAGCTTGGGTCTGGATCAGAAGAACCTGACCTTGAACTCCAAATTTTAACATTACAAACCAAATACCCTCACAACACTGATATAAACCCATTTTCATTTTTATTATAGCTAATAGAGTTATCAATAAAAGTCACCCCATCTTTGGACCCTAGTTTGACCCTCTAAACCGTGTTTATCTCCAATTGGACTGTATCCATAATTGAGTGAAATTGGGTACTGACTGTTTCCTGAAACTGGGTATCAGTTCAGAAGATTTGCAGGATCTTATTCTGAGAAGGCTTCAATTTTATGAACAACATGAGCAGCAGACGGGGTAAGGCAAATAAAAACCAGAGGCTAAAAAATCCCCTGAGCACCAATTTGGATACGAGAACTGGTTTGATCCCCCTGCTTTTCTTCCATTGTATACTGATTTCATCCTGACTTCTCATTTCATCACCAGTTTTGGCAAAACAACTGGGGCCCAGTAACCCCCCAAGTTTGTGATAAATCTCGCATAAACTCTAATGGCTACAGATAAATCCATTCAATAGCCATTCAATGGATAAAACTGATGATAAAATACTGAACAAAAGCAAGTATGAACTGCAGATGAAAAGGAAGAGGTGTCAGGACATTTACTACATTCTTTTGGGTTTTTATTTCATGATATTTACTGCATTTTGGTGTTTTTTTAAATTTATTTATTAAAATTAAAATTTATTTTTTATTTTTAAAATTTTTAAATTTGGGTATAATTGGAAGCCAACAATCATAAAAAAGGGTTTTCACATCATTACAGAGTAGAATAAAAAGATGGATATAAATGTTAAATAAATCAGGATTTCTGTCCTCTTGTTTGCTGTAGGTACTTACCTGCTACTTACATACACCAGGAAATGTTGAACATCAAGCAAGCAAGCAAGTAGGCGAGCTTTGTAACACACTTAGGTCACAAAAGTCCCAACCTCAAAACCCTATTAATTGGGCCACAGTGAACCAGCACCCACAAGTGGCACCATGTAGGATGAATGAATGATATGTGATCATGAAACACTTTTCTGTTGGGTTTCAGTTCCCTAGCTAACCATGGTGGTTACCTCACTTGCTTTTTCTTTTAACCTACCTACTAACAACCCAACCCACAAGCAAATTGTTAATAGGTAGGTAATAAAAAAAAACCTTTACCTATGTATAAACCATCTACTTACCTAGTAGCTACCTAGTAGTTACCTATTTTCTTACCTACCTACCTATGTATGAGACCTATTTTCCTACAGAAATAGTTACCAAGGTGAAACCAAATATTAATTAACTCAGTTGGTTGAGGTTCATCCACAACAGAGTAATAATAATGGGCATCCAGTGAAGGATGGTGCCCACTGGTGAGTGCTGGTTCACTGTGGCCTATTATTAATGCAAAGGGTTTTGTACTGCACATTTTCCTGCTCTTCTGTTTTGAACTGAAAAATTAATAAGCTTTGTAGACTCCACAAGAGATTTAAAACTCTAGTGCTTGTTGTGTGCAAGCAAGATGGCACCAACTACCAAACCCTCTTTGAAAACACATTCTCACCTGCATTCCTAACCACTACTGTAGTTAGTTAGCTACATATGAACCATCCACATGTACCTAGTATTTTTTTACCTACCTAGTAACCATTTTCCTTTATCAATTTTGTGGTGCAACCACAAAACGGCGATCATCCACAAGAGGATTTAACAAAATGTGGCTACAAATCAGAAAGGAAGGAATCGTTTTATAAAAGAATTCTGTTATATTTTGGCAACTTGCTGGAACCTATTATCTAAATACGGCTATTTTAGAATGAAAAACTTTGGTGCATTATTTATTGTGTTCACAAAATTCATTTTGTATGAGTTGTTGCACTTAGTTTTTGTTTTTTTTTTTTTTGTTTGGGTCTCTTGAAGTGGTGGTGAAAAATTCACCCAAAACAATGACAAAACATGAAAGGTGAACAATTTAGGTCTGAAAAAAAAGGTTAATTCAATGTACTTTGTCATTTCCATCAACCAGGAGGTGCAGTGGTGGACCAGTCCAGTCCTCCTCCTGAGTCCTCTCTCCCAGAAGGCAGGCAATTCAATCACACCCATCCTACCATTATTATTCATTCAGTGAAGGGAGGTGGCCAACAAGAAGGATCTTGGACTAGCAGCAGCAACAAATGTTGAATGCCACAATCAGAGAAGCTGGAGGAGCAGGAGCTGTTGGGACAGACAGTTCTCACCAGAGGAGGGGAGGACAACTAACTAGATCATATATATATATTATTATACTATAGAAAATGTGTGTTGTGAGTTGTGAGTTTTCAGTTGCCTCTGGGCATCCAAGGCCTACTATACTACTATATCCTCTTAATGTTTGCACAGACACCATACTCAGTGCAGTGCGCACATAGAACATACAGCTATTTCACCCATTAAGGTAGTTTGTGCTCTTCTCTCTCTCTCTCTCTCTTTCCCCCTCCTGTCCTTCCTTTCTGTGCACCATCACCCTCAGAACGTCTAGTGTCAGACAGACAGACAGACATTACACCTTGTGAATGGAGGAGGTCAATGCTCAGAGAGGAAATTCTTTCATGCCAAATGCTGCATTGTTGAGCATATCCTAAACAACTAGATTCGTTTCATAGCGCAATTGGGCATTTAGTCAAATGTACACTTCAAAAAAAAATGAAAATTTCTTTGTCGTCAAGTCAAGTGGTGAAATTTTGTCACCAAAAATAAATAAAAGCTTTTAAGGTGAGAGATTATTTAAATTCAACGGCCTTGGCTAATCATTATTACAGCGATCTAATCAAGAGTAGTCCATTAATTTACTTTGCAGTGTCTTTTACAATCACTAGATCATGTATGTGCAAAATGTTACTGGGCTGATCCGCATTTTACTGGTCTGAATTGGCACATGAATGTTGTTGTTGTTGCTGTTCACTTCGTCCAAAAGATACTACTATGCAAAGGCACAGATGGAGGTGTTGTGCCTCTCAAGCAATCCCATATACAATTTCTTTACAAGTCACATATGAGTACTAAATGCTTAACTCTAAATGCTTACATCTTGATTACAATCCGGCCTTGACTGAAAGGTTTTGTCTGGGGGAATTATTTTTGAGACCTCCTCATGTTTGCACTTCTGTTATTAAGTTGATATCTTCTAGTTTGACTAAGAAGGAAACAATTACATGAGTGTTGGGGTCACTCATTTTACAATGCAACATGAAGAATTCCATGATTGTGGGGGTAACTTGGATCAAACCCTCATGGGTCAATTAATTTTAAGTTACAAAAACTACCTATCTTCTTAGTGCCTCAAAATTGATTTGTACAATTTTCACCAACAATAGGCAAAATCTGAAATAAAAATGTCCTATTTTGTTGGCATTTTAAATAAGCTTCTTTAATGAACCAAAGTTATTGTTCCCTCTCGAAAATGATAACAAACAAAAGCATGATTTTATAGGAGAATGTGTTAGACCTCAGTTATAAACCCTAGTTTTTTTTAATAAATTATTTTATTTTATTTTATAATAATAAATTTGTCATTCTTTCTCTCAAAAAATTGGGAAAATTTTTGAATTTATTTTCCTAATGTAAATTTTATTAATTCAATAATTTATTGGAAAATACTTTTCCAAAAATTGAAAAAAATGAAGAATTTTTTGAAAATATGGTATTGTTTAATTTCACCCAATGTTTTTTTTTCAATTTGGTTGTGTTGTTCAAGTGGCAATAGTCCAAAAGTATATTTAATCAAATTTGGCAATATTAGAAACATGAATTTATAGAATCTTAAACATCCTTTCATATTGTAGGCTATTTTGGCAATTTGAAGATTTTTGGGCAAATTTTAATTTCAATAATGTGAAATTTGTGCTAGATTTTTTTTTTTAAATTTTTTTTTCACAAAATGTTAATAATTTCCCTACCAAAAAATCATTGCTTTTACAATGGCATAAGATTTATCACATATTTAGATTTGAATAGAAGGTTTACTTTTGGACCAAGTGGAGTAATTTAAATAGCTTTGTGTGTTTCCGTTGTTAAACCATTGTACTTTGTGACAAGGTAGAGTGTTGTATGTGTTTAACATGTTCTATGAATGTGAACATCATTAAATGTGTATGAATCATTTTTGTAATAAAGAAATTTACATTTCTTTCCTCACATTTGTTGTGCAAGTGTGTCAAGTTGAAAACATTTGTTTTGAGATCTCAATTTCTTTACAATTGCATGAATTAAAGGAAATGAAACACATTCCTAAACTTAATTAAGATTATGCGTGAATCAAAAGAGGGATGTTCAAGGCTTTAAAGTTGCATTCCCATTTGGGGAATTGGGATTCATGAAGAGTTTTAATGTTCATAATGATATTTGAATTGAGTGAATTGGGTGTTGTTAGAAAGATCCTAATAAAGGTTATAAGTTAAGACTTTAAACCCATAATTCATAATCTAAAAGTTTTATAGGTTTTATGAATTTTATGGTTAATTTAGGAATGAATTATGTTTTGAAATTTAATTTCCTTGATGTCAAAGTTAATGATTAATACTATGAAAGAAAGCTATAATTCTACCCTTCCAAAGGCCTTTCCTTCAAGGGAATTTTGAATATGCTTCCAAGTGCACATTGAATATAAATACAAAATTAATAATCCTACTACCTTGGCAACTTTAGTTAACAAAAATTTGTGAAGCAAATTATTGAATCTTTAAGAATACTTTATTTGTCAAATTGAAAATTGATTAATTAATTATTTGAAAGATGTGTGTCAAAGTTGCCAAGGTAGTATGGTATTGCATAATCCAACTTATAGGTATTTTAGTCATTTTTAAAGATGACATTAGAAGGAAATTACTATTGTTTTCACAATAAATAACTTTATAGATGGAAGTGCCCAATAAAATGTAGTGGAGGATATTAGAATATGTTTTGAGAACACTAAGTGTCAAAGTGAACTTTGGTGTAATTTTTACATTTCAAAATTTGGTGTCATTTTTTCACATTATTTTTGTCTTCCACAAGAGAAATTGATGTCCAAAGATTGACTGGAGTTTGAAACACACATGACAAACATCTTAACATAATCTATGTGCAACCAAAAAGGAAGTAACCATGAGACCTCAAATAGTGAGCAAAATTAAAATGTATAGTCATTTCCCTCAAAGCAACATTTTTATTTTGTTGGATAGTACACACTCTTCAAACATAACAACTCCCAATTGCAAACACCAACTATTAATAATTTAAAACACAAGCATTTTAGGATTGCATTGACAAGATTTGTCAAAAAATTAGATGCCACATATGCACATACACACATCATAAACTTTCTAACATAGAAATGGCTTAAACATTCAATGTCCACATCTCTAGTCTTCTTGTCCACGTATTATCCCACCTTTGCCATAGCCATTACAAATTCATTGAATAATATACATGTCTTTAGTGAAAATCTCTCTCCAGATTTCCATTTCTCTTTAAATCTACATCCAAAAACTTATTGTAGTTTCCAATTTTATAGCAAATGTCGATGAACCCCTCCCACACAAAAAATTTCAACAAATTTAATCCTACCAATAAATTTACAACAAGCCCCAAACAATCCATTTTGATTCTCCAACTTATTAAACTATGCATGACACTATTTTTCACAACCCAAAAACTAGGATGAAAAAAAATGCAAACTTCCCATGCTTACTCCCTTTTTAAAAATATATTTTTAATAATCAATGACCTAACAAACCGTGAACCAAGATTCATTCATCATTTCCACTCCTTTTTGCAACAATTAAGGAACATAAAACACAATTCAACAACTTCCTATTTTTAACCATAACTTAGTTAAAAGCTTAAAACCCAAAACTTTAAAGTTGTCTACTCATTAATTGGAAGGGTTTTGAGCCTACATATGATCTATCATGCAATATGATTCATACTTATGTACATTTTAAACAAGCACAATAAATTTAATTAAGAAATCTTTTGTAAGAAATCAAAACACTATGAAAAAAAAGTGTGTTTTGCAATTGGCTTTACAACTCAATTTTTGAGTTGCAAAAAACACTTACAACTCATTGTATTTATACGTCATGAATTTTAATGAACAAGTTGCATGAGTTGCAAAATTGCAACTCACTGTATATACAATGCAACTCATTGCAATTAAGTCAAAACAACTCATTTTCAAGTACTATTCAACTCCATTATAACCACACCCATTATGTCATGTTAACATCATTAATTGTCATCCATTTATTAAAATCTAACATGTGGCATTATGAAGATTCTTAGACATAAAATTTTCGAAATATTCATCTCCATCATCCATTATGATTGTTAATGATAGTTTGATATTATAACACGTGGCACAATCAAAATTGTCAGATGGGATATTAATTGTATTTTTGAAAAAAAATTATAAATATATATTTTAATAGCTAAGAAGTCATACATAACCATGGGTAAGTAGATTGGTAGGTCTTAAATACGTATTTATTTAGGACCTACCTACCTACCTAGGTAGGTAAAAAAATAAGACCTACTCACTTACCTAGGTAGGTAAGTAAGTAGGAAAGCACAAGACTAAGTGCACTAAAAAATAACCCTGAAAATTTATTTTTTATTTTATGTTTTGCCTTTAGGTTAAGCGTTTTTCAACTCATTCCAAAATGGCACATGTATTTTAATGTGAGAACATAAGAACTCAAGCCTTCTTCTTATAGTTTGTAACATGTTGCAACATGAGATTTGAATACAAAGCATATGGGTTAAATCTTTTAGTTGTTCATTAGTTGCAATTGAATTGCAACTATAACACTTAAATGTTCAAAACATGCTAGATCCAAGGGGAGGGCTCTATTTTTTTGGCATATAAACAAAACTTGAACCCCTCCTATTAATGTGTTTAATGTACTAAAAATTGTCAAAAATGGAAGAGAAGATTATGGCCCCTCAAAATAGAGGGATCAAAAACTTTTAAAAAAACCACCAAATGTTACAAAGGTTGGATACCAAACACCCACAAAATTCTTTCTATGTTGCTTTGTTGTTACTAGAATGTAAAGATAATTTGTAGAATTTCAGATCGTGCTCCTATAACACCTTAAATCATTTTAAAAGATAAGAAATAAGAAAGTTATGAGGTTTGAAAGTAGGAGGGTTCCAAACAAAAAAAAAGGAAAAAAAAATGTGTTTTGTAAATGGGATAATTTATTTTTCTTCTTGTTATTTTTTCATTACTCATTTTCCTTTGCATTTCAAAAATGATTTTTAGAACTTGAAGTAGCATTTGCATAACATTTTAAATCACTCAAAATGAAACACATATGATGAATATATAAATAACTGATGAATATGTATCTTTATTAAATTATAAATAATTGTTTTATAGTCATAACATATTGAACAATGGTACTTTAGTAGTGGCACACTAATGGCCATACTAATCATATCAATGGGAATCATAATCGAAAATTAGTTGCAAATGTATCCCATAATGGGTGGTGGAGATGTGAACATGTGGCATAATCACATGTATGTACATTGTACATTAGTTATCACATAATTATTACTTTAATGACACATTTATAATAATTCTAAAATATTTGCCACATGCAACTACAATGCAACTCCTTTAAAAGTCAAACATGGTTGATCACATATGTATGTACAATGTGTATAAATTATTGTATAGAAGACCCATTTTCAACTCATTTGTAACTATAACACAACAAATTGATTTTCTAATGTGACAATTCATTTATTAATACACTATATTTCTAAAGGGATAGTTGCACAATAGTTGTAATACCCAAGAGATAACAATTGTATATGAGTCTTTTTTAAAATTTTAATTGCAAAGTAGTGTGATTTCGATAGATGTGATTCCTCATAGTGAAAAAACCAAAAATATATATATTCACCAAATAAACACTTAAAATTTGATGCCCATGGCAAGTTCATAAAAACTTCATTAAAGAAGTGCAATAAAAAAAATATGAAAACTTGATGAATAAGCAAAAAGATAGTGTAGTTTTGGAATTTTTGAAATAGGAAGATTATTAATATTGCTTTTATTGATTTGTTTAATATTTGGTCACCAGCACAATTTTGTCAAATTATGTCAAATAATAGGAATGTTAAAAAGGTCTAAGTGTTTAAAATGATAATAATATTGTCTAATGGAAAAGTAGGATTTGAATGTTATATTGTTAAATTTAATTCAAATATTTTAAAAAATTATTTTTTATTGATGTATTTTTCTTCATGTGTTATAGGGTTTTAAAATTGAAATTCAATCATGAATACATATTTTATATAGTGATTTTTGGGCTATTTTTTGCCATTTTTTGAAAAAAAATCAAAACAAAATATTTTGTCAAAAATCCTTCTTTTAAAAAAATATTGAAAAATGAAAAAACTTTGCAAAACATTTCCACAATTGCCTACCATATAAAAGGGTGTTTAAAATTCTATACATTCATATTTTAATATCACCAAATTTGGACCCCATCTTATTTATCAACCTACTTGCCTACATAAATTACCTATCTTCCTACCTAAGCTCCCATTCTACCTACCAACCTACTCATTTACCTAAGTTATGTACCTTTAAACGTAGGCCTCCATCCTACCTTTTGTACAAAAATGACCTACCTATTTACTTAAGCTAAACAAGGTACCTAGTTATCTACTTAGGCTAAGTAAGCTACCTACCTAGGTCACCTAATACCCACCTACGTTAGTTATTTATATAGGCTATTTACTTAGGAAAACAATTATAAAACATTTTTTATATCTACGTTGGAAAAGGGGATGGATGATTAGTTTAGTGTAAAAATTAAATGTTATTTTCAATTTGATCCCTTATATTTTCACAATTTAAAAATGACTATCGTAATTTCAAGTCTTGAGTCTAGTTTGAACCAAATTGACTTTGTAAATCCCTTATTTGTGCTTATATATATATATATATATATATATATATATATATATATATATATATATATATATATATAATATGTTCAATTTCTATGATCATTTAAAAATTTGGACAATTAAATCTTCATTGCAATTTAATATTTTAACATTAGAAATATTTATAAAGTCTACAAAATTCAAAGCATATACTTCATGTTTGGGCAAAAGATGGGGTGGGTCATGTAACATAGGACAAGCATGGTAAAAACAAAGAAAAAACGTGGGGTGAAATTTGGAAATGCACCTATTTTAGTGGCATTATGAATTTCAGCCCATATTTGGGTCAGTTCAAGTTGTTCAAGCACATTGAACTTTGCAAAGTATGAGAGTGTTATCTAGAAGAGATGCTTTGAGGGTGAACACTTTGTGTGAGAGAGTTCAAGTGAAGGAAGCCTTTTGAAGTTTCATGAGAAAGCTCAAGTGAAACAAGCTTTTTGGAATTTCAATGAAAGAGCTTTGGTAAGTTTCTAGAGTTGAAATGGGTTTGAGCATGTGAGCTTTCTAAAGTTTTGACAATTTCAATTGTGTGTGCTTGAAAGAAATTGAATGTGTGTTTGAAAGGTTTCCAATGAAAAGAGGTAACTATGTGATGGATTTAAGGTTGATGGAGCATGTAAGAAAACAAGCAACATTTGCATGAAAAGAGCAAATAAGAAATGTTTGCACTTGGACTAGGGAAGGATCAAGGAGTGTGGAGCCATTGTTGACCTCAAACAAGCACTTTTTCAAAGTAAATTGCAATTTAGAAGAAATGGCCCCCAATTTATGCCTTATTGTGAATTTGGGTGTCTATTTGTTACGCTTTAAGAAAAAGTGCAAAATCAATTTCAAGGGACAAAGTTAGCATGAAAAAAGACATAGGACACCAATGACATATGGTTTTTTCAAAACCATGTTCCAAATGACTTGGCATTTCAAGAACAATTAAAATTAAGGGTGGATGCATGTATTATACAATGGTTTATAATGCCCCCTATTTTAATTCTATGTTTGTACCATTTTTAAAAATTTTATCTTGAGTCTGTGGCTTCAAGTGGTCTAGCCTAGCTATTCTTGTAATGGTGTAATTATTTTTTCTAGTTTTCTATTCAAATACATTTTCAAAAAGTTAACTACCTCTTCCAAGCCACCTCACTATTTGCCCCTAGCCATTTACATAGACATTAAAAGGTTAATGTGCCTTTTCATGTCCATGTTATCTAATAAAATCAAAAACATTGATTGGCCCATTACAAAAACAATGTTTCAAAACCAAAAAAACCTTTTAAATTTGTTCTAATGTCTTTGAAAAGTTGGTTTTGATGTAGAATTAGGGCCAAACATTCCTTGCACATTTCACCCCAGGAAGTTGGGAACATACTAAGGTCATTGGGAATTCTTGTGAAGATCCCTAAGATTTCAAAAGTTTTTATGTAATGGAAGTCCTTATACGACTCTCGTAGGTGTGACCTCGTTCGAGGAAGTCTTATAGGGTGATCCTAACAATACCCATTGTTATTAAGTACTTAGTGAAAATGAAAGAAGTGATTTTTTTATAAAAAAAACATGGGCTATTTTCCACCATTGCAAGTTTTTAAAATTCCACCAAAATGGAATTTCTAACCACATGTTTAGGTTACATGTTTCAAATCCCCTAAAATATTATTATTCACAAAATTACTAAAGGCTTCCTAACACAACTCATTGATAAAACAATCCAAATGTTAACCCTTACAAAGCCTTTTATTGCTAATGTAGTGCCCATGAATATTGCCTTGGACAATTACATGCAAACATTTCAATCATATAACTCTTCTTTTGCATGGAAGTTTAGGACCAATTGTCTAAAAGGTGCCCAAAAATGTGGGGAATGAAATATAACATTGAGTGTATTACCAAGTAATTTGCATTTAGTGTTCTCCCTTTGCATTTCACATCCTCAAGTAGTGAGTGATATCACATGACATTTCCACGTTCTTTTGCTTAAACAATGCACATCTAAGATAAGTCAACAATGAAAAAAAAACTTCTAATTACTATTAGTAAGGAGTTTTTTAATGTTTAGACCTATTTAGAGTTGAATACAACAAAAATTGCATTTTTTGCACTACATAAGTAGGATAAAGATGTTCAACAAGCAAGATTCCCAAATATATAGCTCCCTAAAGCTCCATATATCCACAAGTCACAAGGATAAGGATGCTAGAGTGAAAATCTCTTTTTATTGTTGGTCTACATTTTTGGTATGTAGATCTATATTTCACCTTCCCCTTAAGTACACAACTAACACAATTTTGTGGGATATTTTATCAACATATCCTATATCAGAAAGTATATAGAATGATGAATTAGGTTTTGGGACACATTTCTAAGAATCGAACCTTCTTAACATTACTCTTTATAGTTTTATTTGGAGCAAATGGGTATATCTATCAATTAGAACTATTCTATCGATTATGAGACACAAGAGATATAAGACTTCTACTTGTATCCCAAAAACTATACACATATGACATTTGCTAATGGAGTTCTTTATGGGTGTCAATAAGGACCAGCAATCAATAGTACCAGACGAAAGACTAATAGTACCAATAGAAGCTAGAGTTGAAAAGTTGCTTTTCTAAAGGAACAAACAAATACACACACAAAATGTATGATGTTCATCTTCCTAACTTTTTGTAGGAGGTAAATTTAGTTCCATGCTTGGAAGAAAATAGGTTTCAATTCTTGAGGAATACCTTTCCGCCCCGTCCAACTTGTCCAGTCTTCTCAAGTGCAAGTTGGAAATCAGCAAGTTCATAAGTCTCACCTGCAGTGGGTACGATGATTTTGTCTTCAATGAGCTTAGAAACTTCATCTATGAACACTCGGCGCCTTGCAGGGAAGCTCAGCTCTTGGTAGACAAACCATGCTGATACACAAACACCCCTGAAAAGATCCCCCACACCCACAATTGCATCAAAGCCTCCCAAAACTCCGTATATGTACACTTGACCTCCATCTCGCACACTGGCAGTGACTTGTTTTGTGAGTTTGCCAGCTACTGCATCAACAGCACCATATGCAAGCTTACCCCCTGTGATTTCCTTCACTCTGGCTGGTACATCCTCATCAGTTGAACATATGACTTCATCTGCACCCAGAGCTTTCAATTCATCCTTTTGTTCAGCACGGCGCACGACATTGATGGTTTTGATTCCCCAATGTTTGGCAAGTTGGATGAATTGACGACCAAGCACCGAACCTGCAGCTGTCTGCAACACATATTCACCCTTGGGTACTTGAAGATCACTCAACATCCCATGCACCGTCCATGGAATGATAACAAATTGAGCTGCATCTTCATCTGAAATTGAGTCCGGTACAACCCATATGAGATCTTCTCGGACTGAAACATACTCCTGCCATGAACCCTCACCATTTGGTAGATTCTCTACTGTGAAAAATACCACCACTCTTTGCCCTTTCACCACTCCCGTCACTCCCTCTCCAACCTGTGCAGCAGCCACATTGAAAAGCAAGTAAGGGAGGGCAGGCAGTTAGTACTGGGTTTTGTATTCATCAGGATTGGTTCCATAACAGAGAGAACAAGAGCAACTGAAAGAAAGCAACCACAAGAGCCAAGCCTTTTGAATGACCTAATTTGCAGCCAGATGGAAGAAATGACATGATGCTTATTACAACCTCATGGACAATCCCCAAGCCTTCTGGCCCAGGAGTGAAAGAGCCAGATGTCCAGGTTGAATATCCTTTGATATTGAGATCAGTAGGATGTACAGGACGTAGAGTGATGTGAACAACCACATGACCAGGCTCTGCGTCTGGCACAAGCTTTGTCACCAATGCTAGTCCAGCATCAAGATTCTCTGTATCAAACCTCTGCACCACAACTGCTCTATTGCTTAACATTTTTATTTTTCTTCTGCTCCTTCTTCTCCCCTTCACAAAACAAAAAAGAAAACTTCAAAATTCAATCTAGCATGTGACAAACAAGCTCAAAGCTGAAACACACATAAAAACCTACTAGCTCTCATGCTTGCAACCATGGCCCAGGCTTGTTATAATATCTTCAGGTTCATAGCTAGCTAAGCTTTATGGGCCAAAACCAGACAACAGATTCTGAGCTTCCGGTACTGATAAAACCCATAATCTTAGGCAGATGCACCACAGATCTGAGTCAACAAACCAGATTTGGTTGATGCATAGCCTGTGTAAGGGCATCTTGTCATGTGGGTGGGGTGGGGTCCTTTCTTTTTAGGCTTTTTTTTTGGAGGGAAAGTTGAGGAAACCTAATTCTAGTGGTGTCTCTTTTGAGCTTGGTCCTTTGTGGAAACACAATTTGTGAGTGAGCAACAAATTTAAGGGTTTAGGGTTTTGACATCAGTAGGCATCCTATCAGTAGGTACCCTACTCCCGAAGAGGGTTGACTGGGTGCTTATAAAACATACAAAAACTGGTGACATCAGAATTCAGTACTTGCTGGGTTTTTTAAAAAAATTATGAGATTGAAATTTTGGCAAAATTTTCCAAAAATTAATCAAAATTGGAGTTTAATTTGTACTAAAAAAAACACAATTTTCCCCCAAAAAAATTTTTTTTGGTTGAAATAAAGTGGCAAAATTGGTTGGCAAAAAAAAAATTACTGAGATTCAGTGATAGCCACCTAATGGTTATCAAACACTGGGCCCATCAGCATGGCATGCAGCCTTGTAGTGCATATCTAGTGACACCAACTGGGGGAATTCTAAGTGTAAACTTCCAAGGCATTGATGTCATCATGTTGTCACTACTCTTCTTCCTTACATAGTTTGCAATTCTAGTGCAAAGCTTTTTCCACTATAGAGTTGGGGGGTTGACAGTGGCACCTTCTTGGTTGAGGTGGGAGGGGGGCCTCACCTTCTTCATTATTACTGGTGTGGCAAGTGCTGTTGGCCCAAATGCCTACATGACTGTGTAACCACTCCAAGTGTGAATAGGACCCTGACCATAGAGCTCAATTGTGAAAGAAATATTTTAGATTTTAAATTAATTTTTTAGTCACAAAAATTACTCAAAAAGTTCATATCTTGTGCATCTTAGGTTTTTCAAAAATTATGAAATCACCTCCATAAAATCTTTCTCATTGAGCAATTTCCAATAATATCAAAATTGTGTCCCAATTTTTCTTTTTAAAATAGTTTTGAATTTTCTTGATTTTCAATGACAGAATTATTCTATATATATATGTAATTTTTTGGGGGGCAAGGTTTTTGTGTTCCCAATGTGTTCCAATGAAGTTCCCTTCATGTTTCTCAAGTTCCCAATAGCATATCACTTTGTCCCATATGCTTTGCCCAATCTTGTCCTCTTGGAACCTAAATAGGCTTAATCAATATTGATGTTTCTATGTTTCTTTGTTCGGAGTGAATACATTATACTTGTACATGTTTGGGCAAAGTGATTTTGGAGATGTTCAATGGTTAGAAGTTAGAAAAAAGAAAGTGTAAAAATTGCCAGATTTATGTACTTGGTTGTTTTCATTTTGTAGCCAAAAATATAGGAAAGATTTGTACTTTATTTCTTGGTTTATAACCAGATTTGGTTAAATCTTCATAAGGATGATTGCCACTTTTCCTACATCTTCCAATGGATAATTGTCACTTTGGCTACAAACAAAAAAAAATTTTAAAAAAAAACACTAGTTATGGATAACCCACCCCTAGACCCCTTGACATTATTTCAATGACAAGTCCTAAATGTGTCATTCACTTTGAGGCAACCTGATGTGGGTTTCCATGCATGGGTAACACATGCCCCAGAGCAAATTGACACAAAAACATGTCATGTTTTGATGGTGACCCAGTGCTCATTTCGACCTATCGAAAATCGTGTGCCACAAAACATGAGCCTTGAAACCTAAACCTTGAAAGCTACCACCCATTGAAACGTGTCACATTTCGGCAAGTGGCCCAACACGCGTTTCGATGTCCAAGCAACTTGAGCCTTCGAAACATATCCCATTTTTCCCTTTGAAGCACAGCAGTGTTGTGCATGAACAATTTTTTAAACCAATAACATGTTTTGTTTCACCCTATTAAGGCTTCTTGGTGTTTGCAGGTGGATATTGGTTTATATATTATTTCTAGCGATTAACACGTTGTGTCAAAGGTTGAAAAGTTGCACATCGAATATTTGTTCACAAAGAAGATGGGTTTATTGCTTTTATTATGTTCATTTCCCATGTTGTTTGTTTGGGTTTGTGTTATTTTGTTCTTTGTTGTTGTCTTATTATTCTCTACTTGTTCATTTCCTGCTTGTTGTTTGGGTTTCCAATTTTTTTGGTTTACATAAACATTTCTTTACAACAATGCACTTGTATCATGTTCATTAAACCCTTTTTCTTTTGTTTATGTGAACATTGTTTACAACAATCCACTTGTATCATGTTCATTTCTTACATTGTTGGGTTTACATTGTCTTGTTGTTTGGTGTTATTTTATTGTTCTCTACTTGTTCATTTACCTTGTTATTGTTTAGGTTTTTGAATTTTTTGTTTCTTTAAACATTTTTTTACAATTATCCACTTGTTTCTGGAGTATGGATACTAGGTTATAAGCTTGCAATGCTTCTCCCACAACTCTTGGGTGTTCCTAAATAATGTTTCGGAGTTTTTTCATATGTTACTTTCAAACATCCAAGTGCATTGGGAGTAGTCTTGCAAAAACGTAAGTGGCAACATTCCTAAACAAGGGAAGTATGGGTTCCCTTCTTGTTTCTAATTAAGGAGGTGAGTCGATATAATGTAACATTCAAAACATGACCAATTACAATAGAAACAAGTTCCAGCTACATGTTTCAACATCTTTGTAGGTTTTTAATTTCTAGACATATGTTTTGACTATCTAGTGAACTGTAATTTTTAGATATTATTTGGTTTAGGGTTTAACCCATGTTCCAACATCTTTAAAGGTTTCCTATTTCTATACACAAGTTTTGACTATACAGTTGAATGGTAATTTTCAAATACCATTTCCTTCAAGTCGTAACCAATGTTTTTAACTAGTTTTTTGTACATAGATTTGTTATGTTTCTAGTTTTAATTGTATAAACTCTATCCGAAACACTCTACAATGATTGACGAAAGGCAAGTGAATGTTTAAAAGAAATGTTATAGTCTATCCAATTGCCATCTATTGATTATTATTTCAGATATGTTTTTTGTGAACGAATCATTGTTATCTTATTACAATGTTCCTCCCCCAGCACTTGGGTGTTCCTGGACAATGTGAGGGATAACATCAACTTACCCTCAACCATCCAAGAGCATAAGGTGATGTATTGCAACTTGGTTACATCTGCGATTTTGTTGTATTGATTCGAATAATAATCTAACATATGCCCCTGGAATATGAAAAAAAATCAAATAAACATATTTCAAAACATTTGAAAGATGTTAACATGTTAACATGGTAAAATTTTAATCAAAACCATATAAAACATGTCTCATGAAGTTCAATGAAAAACAAAAGTTCAAATTATTGAAAACATAAAACAAAAAATTATAGGACCTTGTTATACAAAGCTGAAAATGAAACATGTAAAAAACATGATGGAAACTAATAAAAAAACATATTTTTCAAAACTACAAGAATATCAAAACTTATAAACCCACAAAACATGACACAAAACATGATAGAAATAGAAACTTTGTTGTTCAAAACCATGCTAAGATCATGCCTTTCTATAATGTTCTTCCAAATAATTTTAAACCACAACCCCTTGGAACAAGCCAGTGTTCATTGCCCATACTGTGGAGACATCTCTTATATATTGGGATATATTATGCTATGGACCCTGAGTTTGTAAAGCATCCTTTGAAACATAAATTTTGAAACATAAATTGATCCTAGAAACACATGACATATTATTAAAACAAAGATGCTTCTTTCTTACTTTATGATAAATGTTTTATTCTAATCATTAGTCAATAATTGTATATGACAAATGTAATGTTGATATGAGATAAACATGATAGAAACATAGAAATTGACCCAAGACAATGACCAAATATATGAGAGATGTAATGTTGCTCTAAGAAAATTTCATGAGTAGCTTGCTTCTTATTTTGTGATGAATGTTTCATTTTAATGAACGATAGTTAATTCATGGACTAAATATTCATAGTGTTTTTCAACCACCACGTTTTGGAACAAACCATTGCTCGCTGCCATTCCAAAAGTATATTTTATAATTGATGGAATTAAATATTTTTGGACTATGTGTTTGGAAAATATCATCTGAAACATGATAGAAACATGCATACCAAGACCAAAATTAATCCTAGGAACCTACAAAACATGATTGAAACATAAAAATAAACCCAAAACAAATATCAAATATATGGTAGATTTAATGTTGCTCTTAGAGACATTACATCGTGAGTAGCCTGTTTTTTTTCATGTTTTGTTTTAATGAACAATCGATAATACAAACACTGAATATTAATAGTGTTCCTCAACCACCATTGGAACAAGGTGTTGTTAGGTTCCAATATTGTAAAGGTATTACTTACAAATCATGGAATTTACTATGCTGTGGACCATGGGTTTCAAAAATCCCCTATGAAACATGATAGAAACAAGCTTATCAAAACTAAAGCTCAATATAGGAAATTACAAAACATGAAAAAAACATAGAAATCAACCCAAGATAGTAATCAAATATATGATAGATGTATTAATGTTCTAAAAGTCTTTACATCATTAGTAGTTTTTTTTAGAAAAAAATTCTAATGAACACTCGATAATAAATATATTGAATATTAACACTAGTCTTCAACCACCATGCTTTTAAACAAGGAGTTGCTTGTTTGCAATATTGCAAATTTATCGCTTACAATTGATGAAATTTACTATGTTGTGGACGATAGGCTTGGAATATATCATATGAACCATCATAGAAACATAGTTACCGAAACTAAAACTAATACTAAGGAATTATGAAACATGATAGAAACATAGAAATCAACCTGAGAAAGTGATCAAGTATATGGAAGATGTGATGTTGCTTGTTTCTTATTCTATTTGTTCATGAGTAGCTTGTTTCTTATTCTATTTTCTTCTAATTCATACACTCAATATTAACAATGTTCTTCTAAGTGAGATGTTAAACTAAAACTAAAACTAATTCTAAGAAAATCCAAAACATGGTAAACACATGATAAAAATCAAGAATATATTGTAATGTTGTTCTATAAGGTTTTATTTGATTAATCTTTTATTTATTACTTTTTGATGAACTCTCATCAATGCAATTTTCATACATTGAGCTTGAAGGTGGCATTCTTCTTTTCTAGTTAGGGAATGAGGCAATCCAAAAAAAAATTTAAATTGGGTGCTCTTATTCAAATACTAATCATGTTTCCCCTTTGCGACTATAGACATTCAATAGCCAACATCAATAGAAACATGCTTCAAAAACACCAACCAATATAAACAGAAACATCATTTAGAAACTTGATGTTAACTTGAGAGATAAAAGGAATAGGAATCTGCACAAGAACATGCTCTTTTGAAACATGGATTTTTAAATTTAAGAACTTGTTGTGAAGTTAGAATATGGGACCTTGTAGAACCCATAGTGGTTAAACATAGATATGGCCCATAAGAGAAACAAGATCTTGAGAAGATCATGAGACTTAGAAACATATACTTATAAACATAGGCTTAGAAATATATACTTATAAACATAGACTTAAAAGCATAGACGTAGAAAAATACACTTAGAAACATCTAAAATGGAATTATCATCCATAGAGGACAAATATGCACATGCAAAATGCAAAGGATTGGAATTCAATTTTTTGAAACTTGTCAGTTGATTTGTAAAAACATGAAATTTGGTTCCAATAGTAACCAGGAAGTAACTGCTTCAGAAACATAAGTTCTGATTTGCAAAAGTATCTGAAACATGAATTGAAACATGTTATATTGCATTTGTGAAAGCTGTGATCCTTTTAATTGAATTGGTCACAGGTCTAACAGAAAGATGTAGGTTGCCAATCATGAAAGCTATGCAGTGCAAGGGATGAGATTTGAGACTTGGCAGGTGAGAGAGAATTGTGTCATTACTGAATTACTTCCTCTTCCAGTTAGTCGGACCTTAATGTAAGGCCCTCAGAGTCAAAGAACCAGAGTAATAAGAATTCAGGGCGAAGGAACTCCTATCCCAGGTAGATGTGCATTGATCAAAGAAGAGTGATCAAGATCTCTGTTCTTCTCTGTTTTTGTGGCCTCAGTTTCTAGACAGGATTGCTTGAAGGAGCACTAGGTGTAGGGTATCTTGGAATCTTGGGAGATATATAAGACGTCTTGTGGAGTCAAAAGTTCATGAACTTTTTCAATCCTAAGAGTTTAAAGAAGACATAAGAAGGTACCTTGTAGTACCTTGTGTGGGGGAGAATGTGTGGCTTATGGGGTTAATGCTGGTCATCTTTCCTTAGCAGGTGTTCTGTGTGTGTATGGGCTGCTGCACGCAAGATTGTGGATATTTATGTAGACCATGACATGGGTGATACCCATCAGTCTTTTGCAAAAGCTATTCCCAGTGATGGTCATTCCTACCAGGAGGTATTGATAAGCTTGCATTTTCTTCTGTGGATGTACTGTTGTAAACTCTTAAGTTATGTAAGTCTATGAAAAGGTTTTATGGAACAGTGTGGATGGGGTGCAAGGTCCACAGCCTATAGCAGGGAAAGTATGGTATCTGTGTTCTTTCTCTAGCAGGTTCTAACAGCACATCTATGTCTCAAGTATGCCTCTTTGCAATGGTGTAATCTCTTCAATATGGGATGGAATGACAGAGAATGGATTGTAGAACAAAGCCATTCCAGTGTAAGAAAATTGGATTTAGCTAAGATACCCTTTTGCACACTAGTTGCAGAAAAATTGTGCATTCCACAGTATTGTTTCTGCAGAGTGCTTTCTTGAGCAAAAATTATTCTCTGTCAAACACGGGCACTCCAGAATTTGACTCATCTGACTCTGCTATTGCAGGCTATTTGCTGAGGCAGCTGGAGTACTGCACCAAATGCGCAGACTCCCAGAGCAAACTATTCAATAAATTAAACTGCTCGGTGCTAAAGTCATAACAGCCACATTCTGGTCCGCTTAAACATGATATGATCATAAACTCTAAACCCTAAACTAAATTGGACATTCTTTCGATCATAAGGTCTGAATTGAAGCAAGTTTTGACACAATGTTGAAGTACATACCCTTGGCTAAACCCTTGGTAGTTCACCTGAATAGGGAAGGCAGGAACCCTAAACCGTAAACCCCTTCAACTTGCACACTGTGAAAAGTCAATCCTCTCCAGGTTCCTTCATCCACAATGTTCGTTAATGTCCTGCCTCCAGACCTCTTGCTACAGCAAAGATCCTCAGCACAGAGAAACGTCACAAGAAAAATAAGGAGCAAAATGCACATCAGATGGAAATAACATCTGCACAGAAGCTAGACCTTTTCTTTACAGATGGAAGATCTTGTGCAATAAGATTTGTGGTTGCAACTTCTTGAGCCTGCAAGTGCTCCCCTTGGACTTCATCACTGATCATATGCAGCTCCCCTTCTTCATCTTCTGGATACTATTGAACAATCACAATGGAAGTTCATTACCATACCCAAATGTAACGAAAAATTCTAGGTAATAGATTATAAAACAAAAAAATTGTAATCAGCAATAAACTATAGTGATGAACTGCCATGACCAGCCAGTACTCAATTAGCTCCCAAATAGTGCATGAATCAATTACTACAAACAACCTCAAAAGCTTTAACAACTTGTCATTAACTCTTGTCTTCCACATAAGTGTGTGTAGAAGGTTGCAATGTTTCTAACAAAATTAAAAGTTACCGAACAACAAACAATATTATGTATGTTTATGTTTGTTGGCTCTAGGTCTTAGGATGCAAAATCTTGCTATGCAAAACACATTCAAACTCTAGACATAAAATTTCAACAAATTTGACAAGCTCAAAACCCTCAAGAATCAAGATATGGCAAGGATCAAACATAAGTCGTGTGGATGTTGAAAAACTACAACAATGGATCCATGGACAAGAATCCTAGTAAATAACTTAAGAATGTTTGTTCACAACAAAGTGGAAGGAGTCAAGACCCTAAAGGCTAAAAGTCAAGTAAGATTAATGCAAACCTCAAAGTAGAAAACCCTAAAATTCCAAATAGTTACTTTCATTGAAGATTCATTTTGTGTCAACAAAATTCACCACATGCTTTCCAAGGATTGAACCCTAGTCCATACAAATGAACTTTTCCCTATTGCAATGGAAGGTAGACCTACAAAACAAAAACACATTAGTACCGAAATCCCTATCTATGAATAGACATGACAAATTAAAACACATTCATAACTTATAGTTAGGGCTGAATTCAAACCGTTCAATGGCCAACCACCAACCCATGGAAAATTCCATGCTACCTCTCCACCCCATAGCAAGACTTCTCATCATTCCACAAAGTGATGGTAGTATAAAATGGAAAGCTCTCAAGACTAAAAAATTGTTGGGCATACATTCAAACAACTAGATCAAGGTGCATAGTCAACCCGTTCCTCAACTTACTTTTCATGAAAGTAAGTGTAGAGAACATAAATTCGTCCTCCACACTCTCTAGAACAACCACAATTGTCAATTCAACAAGTTTTAGGTACTTAAATAGCTTGTGTTTCAAAACTTAGTTAGTTTGCAAACACCTCCACATTCAAATTGTAAGGTTAATAGGGGGTTGCCTAGCAGTAGTGGCATTAAATTGCATTGTGACAACAAATGTAAAAACTTGTTGATCCAACAAAACTACTTCCAACAAGGCACCAAGACCATGTGAAACTCCAATTGATGACATAGTCCTAATATGATAATATTGTTATTTCAAGATGGTTGAACAGTTAAGGAATGATGTGGTAGCATATGGTTGTAGCCAATATCAAAATAAATGATGCATGTGTTATTCATCACTTTTTGTGCATGGAATTTTCTGTGTAGCTTTTCAATCAACCTCTTGGCAACACCATTGCATTGTTCTTTGACATTAATTTTTGCATGCAAATGCCCAATCACCCCTATTCACCATGGAAACCTTTTTAGTAGATTTGTTAATTTGGTGGAGCATGTATAAGTGTCGAATGAATTAAAAGTATTTTACTCCACTTATGTTTGTGGCTCAATCCACCATGCAATTAGCAATATAGCACTAGTGCATTCCACCAATTCTAGAAAGTTTTTGAAGTGGTCATACAAAATATTACACCTCAACATCCACATACATGGTGTACAATTCTACTTCACACATCTTCACAATTGCAACAATATAATCACAGATGAATGTGTCCTTGTTTGAAACAAGTTTGTTCAAACTGTACATTGCTTCCAACATTGGTAGCATGCAAGTTAGGCCCATGACAATTTCCACATTGCATAAAAGTTTATAATTAGTTTTAGCATTAAGAATATTAATGGCATCATCACTCATTTTGACCGCAAGTGCTTGTACTCACCAAACATTTGTTTAAAGGGAGTCAACATAAAAAATTCACTTTATTTTAATGTTTTTCAAATTTTTCAAACCCCGTGACTCAATCACCTTCACTAGCTTATTTTGGTCAAGGTGTTTTTTGGGGGATTGACTATAATACATGTACATGGATGTAAGCAAACTTTCAATCTTCCAAACTTAAGTCAAGGAAAATAGAGTTTGGTAGCTAAATTACATTAGAGTGCCATATAATGAATGCCAACAATATAAAGGTTATGTTTGACTATGAATTAAATAGTAACACATGTTTTCAACCCTTGTTACATCATCAACCCCAAAACAAACAACCTCATTGGCAATGTCAATTTCTAATAAACCACCAAAAATAATAAGAAACCGAATAATCATGACAATGAAGTTGTTAAATGTGATTCCATCCACAAGCCTTTCGAGATTCAAGAGAATTGGTATATTTTTTCCAACATTCAACAACATACACATGCATAGATATCCATGATTTGTTATCCACAATTATGGTTGTGACTTCATCACAATAGATTGAAATGAATTTGGTTTTTACACAATTGATTTCATTTGATTCAAAACCACATTGTGCATGGTTGTTGCAATTTCCCACCCGTTGGAATTTGTCCAATGTTTCCTTGGGACATGGACAAACTTCAAAAATCCAAACAACAACTTCATGTGTTCAAAAACTTTCATGGGCCTGCCATGCTTTAGTAAATGAAATACTACCATAAACTAAACATACTTTTTCTTGTTTTCTTCCCTTCCTCCATTGATCATCAACTACACAATATAACAAGGACCTTGAATGGCATGAATCCCTTCATTTTTTTGGTGTTGGCTTTTACTACTATGGTTATAATCACCTAAATGAGTAATCAAAGCTTTCCACCTACCAAAATATTTTTACAAACCATCTAGTTTAGGGTTTAGAAGTTTTTCTTTACTTCTCACTAATGTGCACACCTTGCAATACACCATTTGCATTAACTTCAAAATGTAAGACAAGTTATGCCAAAGGGAACTTGGCAACCCCTTTGAAAACTCAATGAATATTTCATTTTTTTTCCTTTTTTTCTTTGTGGATCCATGGATGGTGTAACAATGGGAACTTCACCACCACTAGTACCAAAGTTGGATGCACTACGGATGTGTGTAGTGGAGCTCAAATGAAAACTAAATGCACCAATGGTGAATGCAATAGAACTAGGAATTCCAAAATTATTTAATGTGGGGAGTCAACTTGTTTCACACATATGTCTCAAGTTCATGACTACCAACAATATTAGGGGTCATTAATTGAACAAGAAACTCAAAAAGCACTTCCACATATCCAAAAACAAGAATAGACCTAAAGAAGAATAATTTGTACTTGAAATTTGCAAGCATCTTGAAAGGAGGCATCATGAAATGATCACAAACACAACAATTGATACTTGTTTCAAAATCCTAAACTTCTTTCAAATGTTAGTCAGTTTCTATGAAATATGAATTAGTTTTCATTGTATTCAACAAATGAGACATACCTAACCTTTTGATAGTTGAGATTTCATTGCATCAAGACTCAAAATCCAAATTGAAGATTAACAATTTTGGAATTTGTAATGCACGACTAAAAACATTGTTTGTTGTTTAGGAGTTGATTGTTGATGGTTGGACTTGAGACTTTGATGTGTAAAGTTGACAACAACACAACATTGAACGATCATGAATAACCAAATCAACAACACCCAAATGTTGTACGTAGAAATCTTGATTTCATATTTTCACAAATGCATAGTGCAATAAATCAATGGATTTGTTGTTGGACTCTAGGAGCTTATGGACTTTGAAGGAGGTAGTGACCTAGTTGCATAATGCACATAACAGTTAGCAAGCCTGTTAAAATATACTTGATGTGAAATGAATTTGCAAAACAATGATTCTAGCATTGAATAGTGAACAATGTTATAATTACAATTTATCTCAAGGTGAAAAAAGGGTGGTGACAAACTTGCAAAGTTTAAAAAGATGGCCCAACGAAATCTACTACATTATTGATTTGTGATGATGACTCCTTTGTAAACAACTGGATTTAACAATCATTGTGACAAAAATAAACACGTGATGGGAACATGTTTCTTAACTTAACAATGGACAACAACACATGGGACCATTGTCATTATTGGGTGTAACAATGGAACTCAAACCTCTATAGTTAAAATGGCCTCCCTCTTTTCACAACCATCAAATTTTTTGAATTTTTTTGTTTGAATTAACAAGGGCCTTTTGCATGCACCTTTCAATTTTATAGAATGGCAAATTTCCACCACATTAAAAAACACTAACGTGAAGCAATGTATTGGGTCATAAATTTTTTTTAAAAAAAAGTTGGTGCTACTTTTGCTCAATTTTGAGAAGGCCTTTGATCAAAAGAACCATGATTTTTTATTCATAACATTCCAAACTTTTAAATTGAATGATTTTTTGGATTACATGGGTTTCCACCTTATACATATTTGTTACTTTTTCAATATGTGTTAATGGTTATATTAGCTAACCATTTTCCCTCTTCCAATTGGTGCAATATGGTTGCCCACTTTGGCTACATCTTTTAAATCTCACAATTGATGTGCTTAAATACATATTTAGTAATTTGAGTTATGGGGCATGAACAAACTTAAATTACTTAACATTGGGCTCTTGCAAGATTAATTTTTGTTGATGATACAACATTATATTTTGAAGGTGCGTTGAAAATCTTGAAGATGTATGCAACGTATTTTTTCTATTTTGCATTATGACAACAAGTGCAAAAGTGAATTAGCGCAAGTTTTTTGCCATATGAGCTTCTGAAAATATGTAAGATTATAGGGATGAGAAGTTAGACTTGTTTGGGTGCTAGAAGGTCATGGTGTGAAATATCTCAACCTTCAAGTTGGGTTCATTTCCCAAAAACAAGGAATTTTGACAAGTTGATGTTTTCATTGAAAGTTAAACTTAGTAATTAGGAAAGCAAAAAGACATTTTTCACTAATCAAATACTTGTTGCCAATCAAGTAATCCTAGCCCTGATTTAATATGTGGTGGCTTGTTGGAACCCAACCCAACCTTGCATGTGTGGTTACATAAGAAATTTGGTGTGCAACTTCATCTAGAGTGGCAAGGTTGATTGGACTTGCACCAAATTAAAGTGGGATGTGATGACACTTTCAATTTGTCATGGTGGGTTGGGGATCATTGACCTCAAAGCCCTTCTTGTGAAACTCGTTGTGTGAGGTATCTTGCCAAGTGAGGAACCTTGGAATAACTTCTTACAAAAAAGGACAAATAAATCAAACAACCTCAAGGGAAGAGTTGCCATGTGATGCCACTAGACATCAATTGACAATTTCGTGCACCTAAGTTATGTTAGATTCATTTCACTTTGTAAAATTTCCTACTTAACACATGGTGATGATTTTAGACCTGTCAAATGTGAATCAAGTTGCATTGGGGAGGTTCTTTATTAACAACTTTTATTTGGCAACTTCAAAATCCTTTTTTTGGATCCATATCCTTCACTTCTTGTTGATGTTCAAGTTGGGAAGGCCATAACATTACCTAGATGGTCTTGCATTTGAGATTTATGGGATGCAAATGACCATAAATGGAAAAATTATTTGAACTTGGAATGCATTAGATAGTTGTTATAGTCATGGCAAAAGACATTATCATCACAATAATACATTGGGCAATATTATTGCAATTCACCCAAATGATGGATTGTTTTGGCTTGAATTAGTTTACAAAATCTTTGGGACTTGGGTTCCTCAATCTCCTGAGTTCAAAGTAAATAGAAATTCTAGCAAATTTTTTTGAACAACTTTTAAAGTCATTTGACTCTCAGTCCCTAATCTTGCAAGAGTGAAAGTTATGGCATCTAAGACATCGGGATGCCATGTTGAAATAGTTTAATTCAATGAACTATTGAGCTTTAAAACAAGTGCAATAGAAATCAAAGAGCCAAATTTATTCTTATTCTAGTATGGATTTATTGATGGGTTACTTTGGGATCTAAGTGAATGGGTGTGGAAAGCTACACATGGATTGAGTACTGAAGTGCCCTTTTTTGGTTATTTAATAGAGCGCAAATATTGAATTGACAAAAGAATGAAAGCCAAGGTAAGCCTTCTTGTCCATAAGCTCAAAGAATAACAATGTGACACCTTGATTTGGCAACCATGGCATCACTCTAGACCAAGGAAGATTACAACTCTTGCCCAATTGGTCTTAAACAACAACTTACTAGTGGGATCATGGCTTGCCTAGATGGGCATTGATGCAAGCTGAAAAGTTTGTGGATCATGATAGGTTTAAATGCTTCAACACTATATTTGGGGCTACAACAAAATGAGATTGGATTAGTTCACTTTTGACAAAATGTGGCAACTTTCGGATGGGACAAGGTCAATTTTGGATACCACTTGGACTAAATTTATCCTAGTCAACGTGGCATACATCCAAGGCAACTCATCTTCATGAAACACCCCCAAACCACTTTGGTGGTCTTCTTTCCCCTCACAAGCCATTGACATTACTTATTAATATACAAGGGGTGTTGAATAGGCTTGTGTGTAGGTGCCAAAAAAAAATGTTATGGCTAATGAAATTGTTGAATTTTATGGATTGAATTTTTTTCTAGTTATCTTGAGTAAATTAAATCTAATGACAAATAATTAAAATTGGTATATGGGGGATTTTTTAGAATCCTTTGTATGGTCATCCATGGACCATTCCAATTTTATTTTATTTTATAAAAAAAGACTTCATTTTCAAGCCTAACTAATTCATTTTTTTCTTAATAGCCACTTCCTTTTCCTATTAATTTTCTTAATAAATATCCCTTGCCTTTCTTAATAATTATTTCCATTTTATAACTACCTCACTCTTTTTCCTTATCCACCAAAAAGGATATGAAAAAACAAATTAACATGTTTTTTTCATGTCCATGAAATGTATGTTAATTTAAATTAAAGTTGACATTGATGTAAATAATGATGAATTATTGAAAACCATATGAAAACATAAGAAAAAAAAAGTTGGTTGTCATTGGTAGTGCATAGCAACATGGAGTTCAAATATTTAAATATGTAATAGGATTTGCTAGGTTTGTGAGAATTTTAGAAGACCAATGAACACGGTAGAAAGGGACCATTATTTTCAATGTTTAGCAAAATAGGGTTGTATGTAGATTTGAAAATTTATTTTCAAACCAATGTAATTGTTGGATTTGGTGGTTTGATTTTTTTTCTTAGTTGTTTTGAATGAAATAACAATTGAATGTGTAATAGCTATTACAAACAAGGTTCTTGCATATTTGTAGGTTTACCAAGGTTATGTCCACATGGATTAGAAGACTACCTAAATAGGAGGCTAATTAAGTTAAGGCCTACCTACAAGCTACCTACCTACCTATGGACTACCTATTTACCCATGGGCTGCTTACCAATGTTGATTAGTTATTGAGCTTTGACCAAGTTATTAACCATGTTATGAAGTTGGTTATTAATAACCTACTAGCCACTTATTGATTTTTTTGATAATTGGTTAAATTGATGATCACTTTCTATTGAATTTTCAAAAATTTAATAGCATACCTATATGACCCAATTATCATCTAGGTAGGTTATCAATCTTTAAACATGAATATTATTTTTAAATAGCAAGAATAATCATTTTACTTTTAAAAACCTCATAATCAACAAGATAACAAGTGGTTATCAATTGATTATTTGATAACCTACCCTTGTGCATAATTGAAAATTATTACCCTTTTTTAATAATCGATTCAAAAACAAAAAATTGATAATGATATTGATAACCTATGTGGTCCCAAAAAGAATTTCAAAAAGACAACCTACCCAAAAATTATTTTAAAAACAATAATTAGCCAACATTGGTACCCACTTATGTAAGGTACTCATGGGTACTTTACTTGTGGACCATGTACTTGTCTCCTCTACCTATGGAATACTTGCATACTTACTTACCCATGGGTTATTTACCTATTTACTATCTACCTACCCATGGGGTAGCTCACTAAGTAACCTTTAGGTATCCCATAATCATAAACCCCTATGTGTCTCCTCCCTAGGTAGTTTCCCTCTTACCTTATGAATAAGCACAAGATAACCTTAAATAGCTTTTTAAACAATCCCTAGTTGTCCCATAACCCAAGAAATCTCTAACTAACCTCACAAGTAGATTCTATGTAGTCCTTAAATAGCCTCTAAATATCCCATAACTTAAGTAGGTCATTAGATGTCTTCCGAGATAGTCCCTAGGTAACCCCCTAAGTAATCGTTAGGTATCCCATGACTTAAGTGTCTCCTTAGGTAGTTCCTAGATAACCTTCTAGGTAGACCTTATGTAAGCTTTTGCTAGCCCCTATCCTAAATGGCCTCCAAGGTAAGATTATGTAGGGCCCTCTTACATTGAGAGTTAGTCCTAAGTGGTCCCCTAAATAACCTTTAGGTAGTCACTAACTTAGGAAATCCTTGATTAATCCTTGAGATAAATTTTGTGTAATTCACTAAATCCCCTTTAGGTATCCTATAACATAAGTAATAATTCCCTAAGTTTCCTTAGGTATCCCATAACATAGATAGACCCCTAGGTAGACACGGAGCCACAAGCATAGGCAAAACACAAGAGACCGATAAAACTCAAATCATCCTGGGTTAAAGAAGAAATCTCAAATTTAGTTTCCATTTCTTAGTCCCATCCTGCATTAACAACATTGCATGAAGTTCATGAAGTACCCAATTTGTGGCACCATGATGATTCTCTGCACCAGATCTAGAAGTAGAAAGTATGAGCATTTTCAAGGCAGAAACTTGGAAAGTATGAGTGTTTTAAGGCAGAGAACTTGTGCTTTAGTAAGAATATCATCATTTGGAACATATGCATTAAAGCCCAGAACATATGCTTCCCATTGCAAAAATCATCTTGGGGTACATTTGCATCCAATTGAAAACAGGAAAACATAAGGTGCATTGGGTGCCCTCTTGAAGAGAATGTGCTTTGTGTTGGCTCACATTCCCAACTACTGAAGTAGTTCCTGCCAGTCAATTTCTGTCTACTGAAATGACCCACCTCTAGAACCTTTGAGTGTTGTTCTCTCCACAGGAACTGTCAAGGCCTGCTTTTGCAGACATTGAAGACCAAAGAAATCCCCTAATAACCTCCACAAGCCACAACTCATTTCCAAGAAACACATGAATCATCAAACAATTCATACACTTAAATACCACGGAACAATGGGTTGTGATTCTCATGTGGGTGTTGTTGCACTGCAGATTGGGATAGTACCAAATCAACCCTTTTGAAATTCAATACAAATAACAGGAAATGTCAGGCTGGTCACACCTTATCCTGAGGCATGCAACTTCTCGCTGTGTTATGTTCCAGAAGCATATCTCAATAGATTGAATGGATGGTCAACAGAGCCATGTTCAGTCCATTCTTCTTACAGCTGATGGCCCAGATCAGCACAGCCTGAGACCACAAAGCATGACAGACACCAGTCATCAAACACTTTCAGATGATTTATTCCTTCACCAGTAAAAAGGAAAACATTTTTCAGCCAAGATTGAACGGGATTTATAGCTTTAAAGTATCGGGCAAAGGGTTTTTATTGTACAAGGATTCTCAATGATTGAACCAGATAGTCATGATGTCTGGCTCCAACTCAAAACCTGCTCTAATCTGTACAATTGGAAGGATTGTGAGAGTCCAGCACAGCAGTCTCTGCTCCTAGCAGCTCATTCTGCACCTGCCAGAAATTGACTGAAACGGGGCACCAAAGTCCTTTTTAACCTTAGTGCAGCTGAGACTGCCATTCATCCCAACAATATGAAAGTATGCTCAACAAGTCTTCCTCATTCCAAACATGTATGTTGCAGATTAAGAAAGAATTTATCTGTGGTAAAAGATACATGAAGTACCCCTACAGTACAGACAAAAAAATATTTCCACAGCTCCCTTTAGAACCTCCCAGCAACTCTGTGAAAGACATTTGTGGACGAACCATGAGGCCTTATGGCTCTGTTGACAATGCACACAGCTGCAATCTTTGCCCCCAATGACGCAGAACCTTGTGTGAAAAACAAAGCTCCTCCCAACAATAATAGTCCTCTTGCTAGCCTCCTTTTGGAGTGGGATTTGCTCACAGGTCGGCCACTAGTACTGGCCTGTGTTACAATTTGCTCTACTACTTCTGGAACAAGTTCACTGGCTGGAAATGTTTCCTTCATTGCCAAAGGCACCTACACAGGTCAACAAATTCCTTCCAATTATAATCATAAAACTGTGTCATGACATATTGAATTCACCTCTTCTAAAAACCCAGATTGGAAAATCAACTTCTTGACAAAGACTCAATAAGACCGAATGCAGCAAACAAGAAAAAACCACAGTGCAGCATTGTAGCATTTCCATAATCTTCATGTTGAGCTCTTGTCAGTTTTGTAGCAAGTAGGAGTTTACAGTTGCAATGACCCAAGAAGCACATCTGCACATAGCGAGAGTTACCCAGAAGTCGGAAAGAAGAGAAAATGGTGTGGATGAAGAGCAAAAGGTACCTTGTGAGCAAGTGATACAGCATTGACACCTTGGTCAAAATGCGATTGATGCTTGGCATATTGACGCAGGTGTAAGTCCATTTTCTGTATGAAACTCCAAATGCCCCGTCGAAAGGCCATCTTAGCCATCTCACGGTGCATGCCCATATCCTCCTGATGCACCATCTTCACCTCACATGCATCCCTGCCTGGAACTGCAGCCATGCATTATGTGAAGTCAGTTGGTTAAGATGATATGCTCCGAGTGAGTGCAAAGCATAGTAACTGCAATGCATTTGCTCAACCCCTTTCTATATACACTTACAAGAACACCCATAGGCAAACTTGTCTTACTGCAATTTGGCAGGATACCTCTTCCATCCCAATTCAGCCTGGCAGTTTGGTCGTTGATCTTTATTCACTCTAGAAAAATGTGAAGTATGAGAGCAAAAAAACCCAGTTTCATGACCTAGACTGACAGTAACAAAGATGGCACCTTTCATACTGCAAATAGATGAACCTATTGCATGTTGCAGATAAGCATCTGTGCCTGGAAAAGGGTCACTGTTGACAAACCTTTTCGGATACGCCAGCCTGAAACATAGGTGTCCACACGCTTGTAGTTGGACTGTCGTGGTGCATCAGGATGTTCACATGCCTGCCAATATATAAACTGATGTTTCTCAGCTTCCAGTTTGCCAATTTATCACTAGAGGATTAGACCATCATCTTTGTACAAAGCCATCCACAATCCAAACAGTCACATTCAAGCAAAAAAAACACTATTCAAGAAATGCGATAGTACCTTGAGAACACAGTAGTACGATTGGTCATCTCCCTCCCAAATGCGCCAGGCCAACACATATTCTCTTCCCATCATCATTGGAAACTTTTTAATCATGTGCCCAACTTCAGTACCAGTGACTTGGCACACTTCTAGCTGCCGGTGCTGGACTAGTGTTCTATCCCACTCTGCTCGAAAGTCACTGTCCATATAGAAATCCCGCAACAATTTTGTAGAGCAATTTTCAAACACAGTGACGCTTAGATACTCTGTAGCACCTCCATCCTGCATGCAGTGCACCTCATCAACCTCAGCCACAGTGTAGTGATTCAAGGCCTAGAGCTGTTTCAAGCACATTTTATGCATGGCATCAGCATTAGCCCCCTTTAACAGTCCAGGAGAAGCTTGTTTGAGACCACAATGTCAGTGTTCTGCTACAACATTTGATACCTGATTACAGAGAGGGTGCGGACGAGAAAAAACAAAAGGGGTCTTTCTGACCTTTGGGTCTCGGCGTTTGGCACTATAAGCTACGGTGTCAGACTTCTTCTCCAGAACCTCTTCCCATGCCAGTTCATCACCATTGCCATTTTCTCCCAGTACCTCCATAAAGTATTGCAACTCCTCATTTGTAATATTCACACTACTTTTTTGTTGTGAATCTGCTGAAACCATAGATTCATCACTACTTGCTACAACACTTCCTGCCTCACTGCAACACACACAAATAACCTCATTATAAGTAACAGAGCTCAATTTCAAACTGAAAATTCATGCAGCAGCACCTAATGAAGCTCAAGCAGTCCAATGACACTATCACACTCCACGGTTTTTACATCACAACACAGGAATGCTCCAAACCTTGAAACTTTTCCAACAATAATTGATCCCTCTAACTCTTGCTGATACACCCGAAGAGACTTGATGACCAGAAACTTGGTGTACAGGGCTCATCGAAACAAAAGAAAAACAGAAAACCCTCAAGCAGTCACAAGAGTAGGACCACAGCAGTCAGTCATGATTGCTCCAAACCCTAAGCTTTGAGATTCAGAAATTCAATCCAGAACAACTGCTTTCAATTCTCTACAGTCGAGCAGAGGACTGCAGCTTCACATGTCATGGTGCTCAAAGCTCCAATGGGTACATGGAAAATCTGTAGCCATCTGAACATGTGAACCTTAGGTATTCTGCTTTTGTACAAAAACTTACAGAAACTCTTAAGGTTTGTGAACAGAAGGATAGTTCAATAACAGTTGTGCAAGACTCCAGGGACTGAAACTTTTGAGAAGAACATACCTGCAAGTAGATGTGGGACTTAGTTTCTCTGGTGACGCTGGTGCTGGCGACGGCCTCAATCTCTGGATTGCAAATTTAAGAAGATAACAAAACCCAAGAAATACAAGGGCCACCCACGTTGTCCATCCCAAACCGACACTGGTCCACTCTTCTCCAGTTTTCATCTTCTTCTAATGTCTTCTTCTTCTTGGATTCGACCGCTTCACTTCCACCAAGTCAGTCACACTTGCTCTTGTTGACCTCCTCCTCCTCCTTCCCCTATCCTCAACCACGCTGTGTTGAACCACTGCTGCAAGGGTTGTTGGCTCTGAACAGCATGTTTTGTTCTCAAGATCGTCGTCTCTGACCCATTGTAGCAACCCACAATCAGATCACAATCCCATATCTGTCTTGAAGGAATTAGAAAAACTGGATATATGGATCAATTCAATACCTGGGGCGATGGTGAATCTGTGATAAAATTGCCGCAAGGAATCCAGCCTAGAAAAACAAACCCATGACGCTTTTGCAACAACTCTTGTTCTTTCCCTTATCTTTTACGTCAAGTGAGCAGCAGCTGCTCCAAGGTGCAATACTCCTCCTCCTCCTCCTCCTCCTC
>Ga0116229_10000380_pt1 | contig 56983 bp, 46 predicted proteins | sample S1TSphgellanicum_3_FD_87313 | JGI IMG/M metagenome (GOLD analysis project Ga0116229, IMG submission 87313) | Host-associated microbial communities from peat moss isolated from Minnesota, USA - S1T2_Fc - Sphagnum magellanicum MG | ecosystem: Host-associated > Plants > Peat moss > Unclassified...
CACCATCAGCAACGCCACGATCATGGGTCATCCTGCTAGTGCAATCATGGGCACGATGGGTCCTTCTCCTCCTCCTCCATCGATGATGATGAGTTCGATGGGTCCTCCTACTCTCCCTGAGATCTTGGGTCCTACAGCAGCTCAGGCGCAGCAGTCAGTAATATCGACGCTCTTTCATCCAGGCCGACCATTACCATTTTCGCCGGGCGATGTGTCCTTATGTAAGTACTACATTCACTTCCTTCTCTTAGAGCTCTTGCAGCTTTTCATGAATCATCCGATTCCAACAGCTGCTCCTGGACTTTGTATTTCCCTATCTTTTCATGTTACTATGTGCTCATGAATTCTGTACTTGTCTCGAAAATGTGAATTTCCAGGATTTTCAATTACACAATTTGGCAGATGCGGAATCATACATCCCATACTGTCCATTTACATGCATGCATGCAGTCCATCCAGAGCTCTGTAAAATTTATACAAGAGATCCTGAATATTGGTTTCAGCTTTCTATCTTAATAACTACACAACAATTCGCCTCATTTGTTAAAAAATGAGCTTTGATAATTATGTATAGGATTGATTTTTGTTTACATGATGGTGATCTACTGCTGCCTGCAGCAACTGCTCCTCTTCTTCACGCAGGTCAGGAGCAGGAAGTTGCAAATCGCACTGCACTAGCAGTGCAGATCCCCGGCCGGTCGAGGAATGCTCCAGCCGTAGCTGCTGTTGCAGTAGTGCTAGGCAAAGTTCCAGATTTTTGGGTTACCCTAACCAAGTTTGCTGTGGATTGCAAGTTTTCCGTGGATTGTAGTGATGCGGGAAATCATCAGCAGCAGCAGGAGGTGCAGCTTGTGAGTAGAATATTATATTTCCCTTCCTCATCATCACAGTTTTTTTGTTTGATGCAAATTGTATCACGTAATTTGCATGTTCAAGAGATGATTCAACTCTGCAGTGCTTCGTCATAGATAATTGTCTTACCCTATTGTAAACACTAGATATGCTGGACACATTCTGCAATTTTACTTATCAAACTCCAAGAGCTCAGCTTTGATCATCAGTTATTATAATCAATTTGTATAATGTCACTATTTTATTAAAACTGTATATTGATTTCAAGTAATTCAAATTTATTCTACAACTTTATTGATTTCTATCTGTTTTTTTTTTTTTTCCTTCCTTTTGTTTTCCTTCAATGTTTTATTGGATTGAATGTGTGTGTGTTTTCTTTCAGGTGCTTCCAGAGGTCATTAACAAGCACCTGCCAAAAGAAGCTTTTTCTTTGATTTTAAGAGCAACAGTGGCACTTGATGGACATAACTATGCAGCTTCTTCTTCACAGTCAGACGTTGCTGCTGGTGCTGTTGCACAGCATCATAAGCTGTTAGACTGGCCAGTAGTCTTGAGACCTACAGCAGGCACATCAAGCATTTGTGATGGGTGGTCTCAGTTTGTGAAGGACTGTAAGTTGGAAGTTGGTGATTGCTGCAGGTTCCACCAGAATGCCCTTGACACGAATCTGTTTGAAGTTGCAATCACTAGACCCATCAAACTGTGATCCAGATCAAGAAGAAGACTTGAAGAAGAAGAAGAAGAATGCTGCTACTGCTGTGCTGCTGCACAATATGAATCTCGTTAATTCAGTTATACATGTGATCCATCTATTGGAAGTGAAAATTGGTGTGCACAATTACATGATCATGGGTAGAATTGTCTTAAACCTATGACAATGTTGATGTTGAGGCCTTGTGAATTAGCACTGTAATTAACTACAAGTTGCATTTCAAATTAGTTATTACAGTTGGTTTTTCATAGGTATGCATCAAGTACATTTGCATAAAACATTGATATAGAGATTGCCATGTGGGGGGGTTTTTCAGACTTATATCTCCAATTTTGAGACATTTTGCACATGTGAAAATATATTATATCTGTTGTGTTTACATCTCTCATTCTTTTGGAGTTTTTTAAAAAGTAGTTTACCTAAGACCCACTTTGCAAATTTGGGTTATGCATGAATTTTTCTAGCTTAATTACTTGAGTTAATTTATAACAAGCTTCAGCTAAATTAAATATGGATTCTCACATTTGTATTTCTTTTGAACTGAAGTTTTTAGTTAGTGTTCTGAATTGTATTAGATAGAGAGGATGTTTAATTTGTATGTGAGCGTGAGTATTGTCCACACCAATTATATTAACATCATTGTATATATTAAGGAAGGTGTTGAGATTTCCCAACCCATATCCCCCCCTCCCCCAAGTGTGCTTTTGATACAATTAGGAAACTCTTGATGATTAGAGGTGCATCAAGGTGGTTTTGAAATGTTTATATCTTTAGAGACACCATGCAAGAGTAATTGAATATTGAACAATTTTGTCAGGAGAAAATTCAATAAAAGTTTTTTAAAAAAGAAAAAGAAATTGTGGCAAGTTCTTGGAACTGTTGGAAAGTATGTGATGAGTGGGATATCTTGGAGGTGGTTTCATCAATTTTAGACCTAAGTTGAGGGAGATATTGAATTTTGGGTAATTCTAATCACTGAAAATTAATTTAAAATTAAAATGTTTTTTTTCACAATTGAACTTTATCATCAGGATCTTGTTCACACTTGAGCCAGCATCACACTCCGCACTCTCTAGTTGTATGTTATGGAAGAGGGTATGGGAAGAGGTAAATGGAAAAGGCCACCCTGAAAACTTATTTTGACCTGTAGTGACCCCATGAGTTTACAAGTTAACATGCAAACTTCCACTTATTGTTCCTTTAAATATCAATATAAATTAATGACATTAAGATCACATTGCCTCCATTTGAAAATAAATTACATATATTCAAATCTTTTTGAAATTATCAAATTTGTGGACCCATATAATTATTCATCCATAAATCACATGACATGGCATGAATTGTCATATGATCATTTGTGTGCCATTTGTTTGACCTCAGGGGTTGTTCATAATTTATAACTTGTAACAACACAACAGGACAATTTTGATTGTGCCATAATTTGTTTGACCTTGGATGTCATTCATATATTATCTAACAACATGATATAGCCCACAACTTTGAATTTATTCATGTGATGATGGATGATGTGCTTGAAGGTATTAAAATTTTCAGAAATTATTCCAAATTTAATTAAGCACACCCATGTTCAAGGTAATCAACAAAATTTACAATTAATTAGGTACATGATAAATGCTCAGAAATTGATTCATTCTTTTGGACTGTTAAATGCAACAATCTAATGAATTGCCCACTCACTGAGCCATATTTGTTATGGAGAGGAAAACAACATCAAGAAGGAGACTGTTGGTCTAGAGAAATTGTGCACCCACTCCATTGTTGTTCTATTGAACTAGAAGATAAGGAGGCTGGCATAAAATAATTGTCCACACCCATTCCATTCTTATTCTACAATGTAAAGGAAAAGGAAGTTGATAGGTCTAGACATAGTTTTGTATGCCTAGTCCAAAATTTATTCTCCATTGCTTTCTCCTACCGACTTAAGCGAACTGGATATGAAAAGGCACATTAACTTTACAATTATTTTCATTTTTTCAACTATTTTTCAAATACCTTTTCAAAACCTCCATCTCATTTATTATTATTTTTATCTTTTTCTCACATAATTTTTTTAAACTTCATTTTCAAAGTAAGCTAAATATAAATTTTCACGTTTTAAAAAATCAAATAAATAATAATTTCATTGATTTTTTATTTTTATGAAATTGATTGTTAAATTGATAATTCTTCACATTTTTTACCATTCTTCTTACATCTTTCTCACATACACTTCAAAAATTTCCCTTTCAATTGAAGCTCAATATAACTTGTTACATTTTTTAAATGATTATAAATAAGAATTTAAATTTTTATTTTTTTGAAAATAGAATGATCATTAAAGTAAATTTTAAGAATTAATTAAACTTTACCTTTAGCTTTAAATGATTCTCACTTTTTTAGTTGATTAATATTAACTCACATTTTCATTTTTTTTACATTAAAAATGTTAATATCTTCACATTCATTCAACTATTTCTCCTTTAAAACTTTAGTAACATTACTATTTAATTACAAAATTTTCAAACGCAACATTATATAGGCTTGGATTAATCTAAAACCTTTTTCCATGGCTAGAGAGTGTTAGTGGATTTTTTTTTAAAATCCATCTTTTCTTGCCTAAAAGGTGAAAACACTCAAAAGGTGAACCACTTTTCACCAAAAGAGGTGATGTATAAAAAATATTATAGTAGGAACTAAGCTAAAATTTTAATGGTATCCTTTGACCATCCTAAACACAAGCAAAAAAAATTTAAATAACAAAATTAAAATTTTATTTTATAAATTATTGACATACAACCTTGCATACATTCAGACAAAATGCTACACAAAACCAAAAAAATGTTGCATGAACAAATATAGGTGTCACCTTGTGCACCATGCTACAAAACTATGCAAGTTCAAAAAAAAGTTAACCAAAATGGTGAATGTCTATAGCCTGTTAGTTTTAGTAAGGGAGGAGGAGGAGATTCCTTATTCAAGAGGTACTCCTCCTACTATTACAATATTACCACCACCACCATGAATCAATTTATGCCCTCCTCGTACTACAGGAAAAAAAAAAAAACGAAAAAAGAGAAAAAAGCACAAAAAAAAACAAAAAGAAAAAAAATAAATAAGAAAAAGAACTCTCAAGAAGAAAAAAGAAAGAGCAAGAAAACAAGCTCTGCACATTCGGCTGCCTGGGGCTTGGGCTGGGACTGGTCCTGTTATTCCATAGCTCCACCACCGCCTCCTCTACTCTACCGCCAATCCATATTTCTTAAGAAAAACATTACATCGCAACAACTCTCTCGCTCTGATCTCTCTTCTTCCAACAAGCAGCAAACAGTAGTAAGAAAAGAGTGAGTGCAAACATCAAACAACAAGAAGAGAATAGAAGAGTGCAATTTGCTCTCAAAATGAGACCATCATAACTGCTTGAAAGTGTTTAATTCCGACTGGAATCATCTCTGGAATTGTCCAGGGACACGACCATATGAAAAATTATAAATTTTGAAATTTTACAAATAAGGAGCCTACCAAAGATTACAGAAAACCACTTATATACCAGTTCCTCGAAAATTCTGGTCACTGGAATTGATTAAGGGCGACTTTAGACGAGGGTCCAACGTCCAGGGACCAATGAATTCAAGCAATCTTATTGGTCAAAAGGTTGAAATTGGTCTCAAGGCCTTTAGACGAGGGTCGAAGACCAAAAAGTGGCAAATTGAGGCTAAACCTACATGGCACCTGTTTTGGAGAGAAAGTCAATTGGTAGGGACCTAAAAACAGTGCTAAAAGGAGAGCTCCTGATCTGGAGAACCAAGAATCAAGCTAGGGACCAAGGTACAGTCCAACTCAAGGTTTCAATTTGCTTCAAATCAATCCAAATCGGTTCCTAGGAATTCGGACCCTGGACCCTCGTCTGAAGTGGGCCTAATAAGTACCATTGGTTTTGTCAATGACGAAAGTGAGCCAAGGCTATAGGGTAGGTACTGCCAGATTCCTCAAAAGTAAATAGCCAAGCTGCCGCCTAGACATTTGGGCCATGGTGAGTGGGAGAGAGTCAGTGCGTGCTGCCTCATAGCCAGGAATAGCTTAGCTTTTTCTGAAAGTTTTTAGTGAAAGTTGACAAAAGGAACTCCAGCTTCCTTTTAGTGAAAGCTGACAAAAGGAACCCCAGCTTCCTTTTAGTGAAAGTGGACAAAAAGGAACCCCAGTTTCCTTCCATGTGTGTGGACTTCCGTGGAGCTTTGAAAAGGATCTTTGACAAGCTGCAGCTGCATCTTCACAAGGAAAGAAGGAGAATCTCATCTTCTTCTTTATCATTAAGTATCAAACTGCTGCTGTTGTTTTTGTTGTTGTTGTTGTTCCCTCATCATCATCATAGCACTCAACACAGAATCTTTGCTTGCTACGTTTCCTTCACACCCATCAAGCTCATAAGCTGAATTGAGCTTTTGCTTGTTTTGTTTGTTTTTTTGTCTTTGGGTGTCTGTCAATTCAAGTGTAGAAACTACCGGGGCAGCAAGCAGTGGAGAGCCGAAGAAGAAGAAGAAGAAGAGGAGGAGCGAGGAGGAAGGAGAAGAAGCAGAAGCTAAAGGAAGGAGAGGGAAAGCTTTTTGATTGTGTATGTAAGTCACGTTTCCAAAGAAGAAATTGTCAGGAAGCAAGCGACCTCGGAGCAACAGCACGGAGACAGACGGAGCAGCAGTAGCAGTAGATTTGGAAGAGGACCTCGGAGCAGCAGCACGTAGACAGACGGAGTGACAACAATATTAGATTTGGAGGAGGAATAGCGCGAAGATTGATGTTCGGCGATGGAGAGAGAGTAGGGAACAACGAAGAAAAGAGGAGAGAAGAAGAAGAATCATCAGCATCATCATCATCACAAGCTTAGCTTTCAAATTATAGTGAAATTTGACAAACAAAAGGAGAATTCTTAAGAAGGGAAAACAAAATCCGGGATGTCAGCAAGCTTGAAACTGTGGAGAAGATGCAACACTCAACAATAGGAGAAGGGACAGGGACAACAGCAAAAGAGAAACTGCACAACGACCCACAGCTGCAAATGGCATTTACAAACAAGCAGAGCAATTTTGTGGCCACAGGAGGAGGAGGTGAATCTTCACCATTAGCAGCAAAGCTCCAACAAGCATGGCTGCAATCACGGCTGCCTAAGGTACAGGATAGTACTCCATATCCCTCATCTTTTGATGCTGAAGCTCAAGCTTTTAACCAGACAAGCAGAGAGCCTCTGACAGCAATGACACCAACAACAACATCACCATCATCATCATCATCATCATCATCATCAAAGACATCATCAAAGACCATGACAACAACATTTACAAAACCAAGACCACCAACAATAACATCAATGCAGACGTCGTTGTTCTCACATCTTCATAAGAGTTCTTGTGGTGCCCCACCACCAATCCTCCATTCCTTCTCTACACGCGATGCCAAGTTGAACAACCATATGTCATTCTTTTCTCATGACACTAATTCTGTGGGAGATTCAAACTCTGCATCTGGAGGGCCGGAATCTCTAGCATTCCTTGATGAGATGCTCATGCAGGAGGAAGATATTGGCATGGAGCAATTATATGCGAATGAAGAAAGTATGGGCTACAATGAGATGCAAGTAACATTCCTTGATCAAATGCTCATGGAGGGAGATGATATGAATGGCAGCAATCAATCTATGTACCAAGAAAGCACTGCATACCAAGCAGTGGAGAAGGGCTTTGCCGATCTCATCTATGAAGGTTCTCGATCAACTAGTACTACTGGATCAAGCTACTACAGCTCTGTGAACAGCAGGGAAGAGGGGGCAGTGGCATGGGGTGCACAAACAGAGTGTAATAACATAGGGTGGAATCAATCTCTTGACTTTAACCAGTTGTCAGAAAAAATTTACGAAGATGATACGCTGAATGATTACACACACATTCTATGTCGGCTTGTTGGAGAACTGGGCCTTGAGTCTTCTACAAACAGCTGTAGCAGTACCAGCAACAGCCATGTAAACCACACTGATGTCCTTGTGTGTGAAGCTTATAACCCCAGAACCAATTACAAGAACCTGAGCCAAGAAAGTACAAGCACTGGGGTGGGCATGGATCTTCCACAAGGAAGTAACATTGGTGTGTTGCAACACAATGTCAAGTTTGCATTTGATAGTGGCGATGAGCATGACTTGACAAATTTGCTTATCACGTAAGAGAACAACAGTGGCCCATACAAGTATGATTTCAATACTAGAATTGTTCACGGACAACGTCATGCATTGCTGGATCTGAGGTGAGAGAAGTTGTATCCTCAACTTTCTTCTCTTTAAAATCTTACACAATGTAGGTCCACCCACAATTGCAGATGTGCAGAAGCGGTGAAGCAAAATGATGTGAGGAAGGCTAGTAGAATCATTGCAGAGCTTCGTGCTCTTACATCACCATCTGGAAGTGGTGCACAACGCATGGCTCTACTTCACAGATGCGTTGGTAAGATTTTTGCCTGGCTTATGCGCTTTGCCTTGCTTTTCTTGAAATCTCTAATGGAGATTGTCAGGTTGGGTATTCAGTGTTGCAGGTGCAATACATTCTAGCTTGTCATTTGTGTTCCAACCCATGTGTTTTTTTCCTCTATTTTTGTTGAATGCCTTTTGGATGAATTGAATATTCTAGGTTGCTAAAATGTCTGGAACTGGTGCACAACTCTCAGCTGCACTTCGCAGCAATGCCCCTTCACCTGCTACAATGTTGCGAGCCTATAAGTCATTTGTGGTGCATGCTCCATACTTGACACTTGCCCATTTCAATATCAATGTTGCAATCCTGAATGCTTTCAAAGGAGCAAACCGAGTGCATTTGGTTGCCTATGGCCTCAGGTATGGAGGCCCGTATCTGACTCTCATTCAACAACTTGCAAGCAGACCAGGAAAGGCACCCAATCTTCGAATCACAGGTGCGTGGGTTGTCTCTTGTCAACTTCTCCTACCTCTTTTGTGTATATCTCTAGGGTACAAATCAAAATTCATGATCACAATGTATTGTTCTGTTATTGTCAAACTGTTGGGTAGTGATTTTCTTACAATCTTGTAAATCTTAGAAACAACTTTTAGAATGGTTTCTCATGATGACTTTGTGAGATTTCAGGAATAGAGCATGCACGTGACATAACATGCAAGCCATCGGAACTCCTAATACGATGTGGTCAAAGGCTCTCTGAGGTAGCAAAGACATGTGAAGTGCCATTTCATTACACAGCAATTGCTGACAAGTGGGAGAATATAACAGCAACCCAACTCGCTCTAAGGCCTGATGAAGTGCTCGTAGTCACTGCAACTTACAAACTCTCCAGCCTTTTGGATGAGTCTGTTATGGTAACAAATCCTCGCCAAATGTTCCTGAACAAGATCCGAAGAATGAATCCAAAGGTAAATGCTAATCACCAAAAAGTCAAATTTACATGGATCTTACTATGTTATTGTCGTCTAAGTTGAAACACTTGTTTAGATCATGTAGATTTCTTTCGGAAATGGTTATTGGTTTCTTTTGCTTGAGCACATCTTATACAATGTCCCACATTCTACATACATCTCATTAGTGTTTTATTTGAATTCTGCAGGTTTTTCTAACGTCAGTGGCAAATGCCAGTTTGAATGAGCCTTTTTTTATGTCTCGTGTTCGTGAAGCCATCAAGTATTATTCAATACAGTTCGATACACTTGATGTAATAATGTCCCCTAATCTTAAGGGAAGATTCTTAATAGAGCAAGAGGTTTACTTTCAAGAGATCCTAAACATTATTGCTTGTGAGGGTCTTGAAAGAGTGGAGCGACTTGAGTCCTATAAGCAATGGCATAGCCGCATTCAACGAGCTGGCTTTGTACAAAAGCCACTACAACTATTTGAGACCAATACGATCAAGTCCATACTTCGCTCATATGACAAACGATTTGGCATTGGACGAGATGGTGGTTGGTTTCTTTCGGGATGGAAGAATCAAGTCATGTATGCATTCTCAATATGGGAGCCAATCTCTTGATGACTAATTGTTGATCAAGGTATGTTTCATATTTTGTCTCTTTCTCTCTCTCAAGCTCATTTTTGAAGATACCTACAAAATACTCACATGTGAAGTATACCAAGTTGATCTTATTCTTATTATGTCATGCTAGTTTTCTCTTTAGGAATATAACATGGATAAATATTGAGGAAGATGAAATGTCTTATGGTTCTTCAAGACACAATGGATTGTGTCCTTGGGAAGAGTGACATTTTTCAGTTTCCATCCTAGAAAGAAAAATGGATTAATGTAATAAAATACTTTTGATACTTTTTTCTCTCCATTTTAGAGTTTCTTAAATTTCCCATCTAAAGATTGGCATTTGAGCATTGGAATTGAGGAAGAAAAATATGGACATGAGTTGAGGAAGAAGTTTGGAAGAAAGATTGGCCTTTGAGAGTTGAGAGAAAGATAATTGGCATTTTTGGTCGGGGTTGTGCAATTGGTTTGTGTACCAATTCCATGCCATTGAAAATGATGCTTATGGAATAGCAAAAAGGCCATGCTTGTAGAAGCCTTGGCCCATGATTTTCGTTCAATTCTAACACTCTACCAGCAATAATTGTAAGGGGCTATAATTCATGCCCCTTACCAATAAGCAACAATCCTCTTGAGTTCAAAAGATTCATGGTTGCCCATCCTCTTATCCAAAAGCCTAGAGACAATGTCTAGGCCTATGTTCAAGAAGCCCAATGCCCCAAAAAGCAAAAGGGTCATGCTATGTTCAAAGGTTTTTGCTAAATGGGAAGCCTATACATAGCCTAGGGGGAAAGAGCCCTAGCTTCCCAATAGCAAAATGTAGGCTAGGAACTCACCAAGCAACCTATGGAAATGCCTCAACAAAGGCCTAAAAAAATACCCATGAAGCCTATGAAAAACACTAGGAACCTTAGTATGAGCTTACTCAACCTATTAAAAAACCCATGCATCCTATGAAAAAGGTTTAGGGCACCTCCAAAATAGGGAAGGTACCCTACCAGAAAAAACTCAAGCAACCTATGAAAGAGTCTAAGTATGTTAAAAGAAGTCTAAACATCCTAGGAAAGAGTGTAGGCAACCTATGGAAAAACTTAAATAACCTTTGAAGAAGCTTAGGCACCCTAGGGAAGAGCCCAAGTAACCTATGAAAATACCTAGGCAACAGGGGGAAGAGTTAAGACAACCTATAAAAAGCCTTAGAAACCTAAGAAAAAGTCTAATCACCTTAGGAAAAAACCCAAACACCTTGTGAAAAAGCCTTAACAACTAGGAAAAAACTCAAACAACACGTTAAAAAGTTTGAGCAATGTAGGAAAAAGCCTAAACTGCCTATTAAAAAACATGGGCAACTTAGGAAAAAGCCTAGGCAACTTCAAAAAAACCCCAAGATGCTTATCAAAAAGCATGGGCAACTTCAAAAAAACCCCAAGATGCTTATCAAAAAGCATGGGCCACTCCAAAAAAACCCCAAGATGTCTATGAAAAAGCATGGGCAACTTTTTTAAAAACCCCAAAATGCCTATGAAAAAGCATTGGCAACTTCAAAAAAACCCTAAGATGTCTAGGAAAAAACATGGGTAACAACTGCACCAAAGAACCCATGCAACTTATGAAATAGCCTAAATAGTTTATGATAAAGCCTAGGCACCTTAGAGTGCTTAAAAAAGAGCACATGTAAGTTACGAAAACATCTAAACAACCTAGGAAAAAGCTTCAACACCTTAGGAACTAGTCTAGGTAACTTATAAAAAAAATTATGCAACCTAGGAAAGAGCCTAGTCATCTTATAGAAAAGCCTAGATGAAAGCCCCCTTAGTTTTAAAGCCTACATGAAGAAAATGTGTAAGTAGCCTAGAAAAGAACCTTTGTAGTAGCCTACCCCACTTAAGAAAGAGCCCATGACCCAGCCTAGGAAAATGAACACCCATGAATACACTACCTACCTCGGTTGTCTGGTTTTTTGCTTTCAAATTGAATGAACCCCCAACTCCATATAATTTATAGTTCACATGGTTATCCCCTTACTATTTTTACCTACCTACATTGTATCTTATTTTGGCTAAACCTTTACCTTTTGAAGAAACCTCTATACTTCATTGTTAAATATTTATCTCTTGGCAAAACTTCTCTACTTATTGGCAAAAAATTTACCTTTCCACAAAACCTCTTTATTTTTTAGCTAAATCTTCACATAATCATGTTGGCAAAACCTTTCTACTTCATGGTTAAACCTCCACCTGTTAGCAAAACCTTTCTACTTCATGGATAAACCTCTACCTGTTGGTAAAACCTTTCTACTTCATGGCTAAACTCCTACCTCTTAGCAAAACCTTCTACTTCATGGTTAAACCTATACCTCTTGGTAAAATTTTTGTACTTCATGGCTAAGCATTTACCTTGTGGCAAAATCCTTGTACTTCATGCTTAAACCTTTACCTTTCAACCAAACCTTTCTACTTCAAGGCTCAACTTTTACATCTTGGCAAAACCTCTTTCTTTTTTGGTTAAACCTTTACCTTTTAGAAAACCTTTTTACTTCATGCCTAAACCTCTACCTTTTAACAAAACCTTTCTACTTCATGTTTAAACATCTACCTTTTGGCAAAACCTTTATATTCCATGGGTAAATACTTATTCTTTGGCAAGGGCTAATCCTTTACCCATTGGCAAAACCTCTTTACTTATTGGCTTAACCTTCACCTATTTACAAAACCTTTCAACTTCTTGTCTAAACCTTCATCTTTCGACAAAACCTCTCTAATTTTTAAATAAACCACTACTTCTTGGCAAAATCTCTCAACTTCTTGGCAAAAAAAATTTTTTTTGGCAAAACCTTTGTATTTATGCAGTTAAACCTTTACCTCTTGGTAAACCTTTTTACTTCATGGCTAAACCTTTATTTTTTGGCAATGTTTTTTTATTTCATTGCTAAAGTTCTACTTATTGCCAAAACCTTTATATATTCCTAACTAAAATTCTATTATTGGGAAATCCTCTTTTCTTCATTGTTGAAGTTGAATCTTTTGAAAAAACCTTTATATTCATTAGGAGAAAAAGGCCATTTTCTAACCAACCAGTTTTTGATTACATGTTAAGTTCAACTTGCTTTCGATTGCATAATTATATTTATTTCAACAAATTCCACATGGTCCGCTTCACACTTCAACTTAGTCGATTTTTTGACTGAATTGGTAAGTGTACGATGTTGACCATCGTTATTAATTGACCATTGATTTTTATAATTAATAAATTCATAGTCGAATTATAGTGGAAAAATCCACTTTCAAAATTTATCGGGCTTTATCATGTCAACCATTTCATTGTCTTAGTTAACCTTGTTTATGGATGGATGAATGTTGGAAATTTTGATGGATGAAATAATGTTTCTGTTTTCCACTATTAATCAACTTTGATTTGATTTAGGTTCAACTTAATTGTGATTTTTTTACAACTTTGTTGTGATTAGTTTCCAACTTTGGTAATTTCAAAACCCCTTAATCTTGAAGTCAATAATTTTCATTACACTACACCTTGCCACTAGAAACCCTAAGTTTGTTGGAAATTTTTCTATTTAATGGTGTCCAAATGTGATAGAACATCAAAAGTGGGAGAACACAAACATCTTTGTCTAAAGTCATTGGGCATGGTATTGGAATGGTTAAAAAATGTTGAACATTAAGTTGACATGTCCTTGTTTATTGAAACAAACATCTACCTCTTGGAATTTCTTCTTTAGGATTGTTTTTCAAGGCTAAGTTGCCTTGATTCATTGAATAATAATGATTCTTCACTAGAGAGGAGTATTGCACCAACATTACTTGGAGTGGTTGGTGCATTTGGCATTGCCTTTTGTGCATTCAACACACTTTCATGTGTTAATGCACTCCCCATAGGTGTATAGGAACACATGATTGCTCCGTGGCTCCTTATGCAATATAATCTTCCAACATGGATTAGAATAATCATCAAAATAGAAAACTTGTTGGACTTGTGATGGGAAAACAAATGGTTCATTACCGTTCATCAACATATGCTAAAAGTTGGCGATTAAAAATCTAGCTTCATCTCATTTATGAATTGAATTACCCCAACTATATAATTATGGTCAATAACTAATAAATATTAATTAGTTGATAATTAACTATTAAAAATAAGTAACTATTCATGAGTTGAATTATTTAGTTAATATTAATGATTGATTAAAAATAATTTTAGTATCTACAAATTAATTTAATGAGTTAGAAATTTAATAATTTATAGTTGATATTCAGGAATTACCAACTAATTAATAATTTATTTTGTTAAATAGTCAACTTGAAACCTAATTATTTTTTATTTAATTAGTTGATCACTAAAATTTTAAAAGGTTTATTTTTAAAAGTTAAAAAAATATTTAATTTTTTTAACATATAGAAAATTATATTATTTTATATATAATTGCCAAATAATTAAATACATTAAAAAAATTACTGATTAACTTGATTTGTGAATTTATCAATTAATTAGTTCTTGAAATATTAGATACTTGCACACATGGCATGCACCAAAGGTTTAAACATGGTCTAGCTAGGTCTAACTTAGGTGTTTCATGGCTTAACTTTAAGTGTACGTTAAGTGTCACATTAGACATTTAATTAACCTTAGATGGTTAGCCTTAGTTTAACCAAGCTTAGGCACCATGTATGTTAAATTTAATAAGAATTAACTACTAATTATTTGCCTAAATTAGGATCATATTATAATATTATTAATTATTAAAATAATAAAAATATAACTAGCCTAGCTTAGAGTTAATTACAATTTAACATTTGCAAATAATATTAAATTAATGTATGTATTTGTCCGAATCTTTATGGTTAATGCTATATTTAAATAATTAATATTATTAAATTTCTATTTTTTTATAAAGCTCATTATAATAAATTAAATATTTTTATGAAGATTATTCCCTATTAGTTAATATTGTTTACAATTATTAGTAACCAGAAAAATCAATTAATTATTATAGGTATTTTTTATTTTAGTCTAGTTAATAATTGGATATTAAATACTTGGAACCACCCAACATTGAACGCAAGGCTAAAAACCATTTCAAATTTTAATATTTTTTTCATTCTTTAACCAAATCAACAATGATCTTTATGTCATTAGAAGTGCAAATTAAAAAATTACAATTTTTTTCTAAACACCAAAAACAAAGGAGCAAAAAAGAAAACATGAAAAGGAGGAAGAGGAAATTTGTGATATTTTGTTTCAATTGTTTTGAAAAAAAAAACTCTAATCCTCTTTATTTTCAAACCCCATATCTTTGTTGTATTTAATCCATTTTAAGTGATAGAAAAACCTATGACTAAGGATATACAAGATTTGTTTGTCCTCCAAATGCAACAAAGCAACAACAACAAAATTATCTCAACATTCAAAATTGTGAAATTTTGTTTCAAATTTTTTTTTAAAAATTACAAGTAGACCTATTGTGTATTATAATTGCAATCTAGTTGATATTAAACACTTAATTAACTTTAAATGGTTAGCCTTAATTTAGTGAAGCCTAAGCACCATGTAATAAAAATTGTCGCAATTTAATTAATATTTTGTCTCAAATGTTTTGAAGAAAAAACTTAAACCCTTTTTTTTTAGTCTCTTTTGAATGATTTAAAAACCTATGGGTTTATCAACTAAATATTTATGAGACCTATTTAAAGTCCAAATGCAACAAAATGATGACGAAATAATTTAATTTCAAAATCCAAAATTGCAATTTAATTTCAACTAAGGTAAATAGGCCACCACCATACACTTAAGATTTCAAAGGAAATTGACTTCTTACACATTGCTCCTTTTTTTGTTGTTAAAATAAATTTTGTAGCCTTCCATTTAACACTTCCAATTCTACAAAAAACACTCAATTTGGTCAAGGAACGAAGAATATATGGGTTGTTTTATATAAAAGGGTTCATGTTTGGTGATAGATTTATTGAAATAGTTTTTTATTTTGAAATTAAATTGTTCTTTCATTGTTTTGTTGCATTTTCATTTCAAAAAAGTCTTGTAGATTGCTAGTTGGCACACCCATAGATTTATAAATCACTCAAAACAAACTTATTATGAAAAAAGTATGGGGTTTCATACTAAAGAGGTTTAAAGTTTTTTTTTCAAAACATTTCAAACAAAATATCACAGTTTTGAATTTTGATACTAAAACATTTTTTCATTTTTTTGTTACATTTGAAGTTCAAAGAGGTATTATAGATTGTTAGTTGGTTCACCCATAGTTTTTTAAATCACTCAAAATGAATTTACAAAGAAAAAGATATGGGGTTTCATACTAAAAAGGTTTTAAGTTTTTTTCAAAACATTTCAAACAAAATATCACAATTTTGGAATTTGAGATTAAATTATTTTTTCATTGTTTTGTTGCATTTGAAGATCAAAAAGATATTGTAAATCGCTAGTTGGCATACCCATAGCTTTTTAGATCTTTCAAAATGGACCTAAAATGAAAGAAATATGGGGTTTCAAAATAGAAAGGTCTAAAGTTTTTTTTTCAAAACATTTGAGACAAAATATCAACTAGAATGCAATTATAATTTTTATCCCATATTAATTATCATAGCTTCCAAAACTACATAATGAAGTTGGTGCACCAAGTGTTTTCAAAAGGTGAAGTTGGCACCTAGGACAAATTAATAAAAAAAGGTTTGACCTTAAAGGCCATGTGGTGAAAAAAAGGATTATTTAAAGCCTACTTATCTACCCTAAGCTTAAGTAACATTACAATCTACTTATTTACCTAGGCCTACCTACCTACCTAGGTTTAGGTTAAGGAGGTCTATATAAATAAGTAGGTTTAGTATGTAGATACCTACCTACTTATTTTTAGGTGGACCTACATACCTAGACCTAAGCCTACACATAATTTTAAGTAGGGACACATGTTAATAAATTATTGCTTAGATTTTTTGCATAAACATAACTTTGAGTAAAACAATTCATGAAATTGGAAAATAGTTGAAAGTTCAACTTTAAGATTTGGATGAAGGTGGATGAGGTTCATCTAGAAGTTGAAAATGTTCTATCAACTAAAATGGTTCGTCGCTTTCAACTAAAATCTTGTCACCTCAATGTTGGTTGAAAAATTGACATGTGTAGGTAGGCTTTGATCGTGTTGTGGGTTCGACTCAACATTATCAACTATTTTGGTGAGCAATTGAAAATGTCATTTGAATTGAAAAAAACATTTTACAATTGGAAATGACGTTTTCAACTTCAAAATGTAGTTGAAACGTAGTTGAAACCATAATTGAAAACCCCAATTTTTTTCCTATTGATTTCACAATTAAACCTTTATTTTTCAACAATTTTTTTTAATTTCATGCAAGGTTGTCACCATGTCCATGTATTCGTCACGACGTAATGAACACATTTGGATGGAAATGCAGCCTTATGTCATGTTAATATAAAGCCAACCTAGGTCAACCAATGGTCAACCTAGGTCAAAATGAGGTAGGGCTACCTAAAATACAATTTTGGGCAACTAAAAAATCTCATCATTCAATCACCTTAAACCTTGCTGCAACCGAAACAAATTTCAATGGCCACATTCTTGTGATGACTGAAAAAAATTGGGTGGCAATTGTATTTTTTTCAAACAATGATCAAAATGTTTTTGGGCAAAAACTTTTTAAATTCAATTATTAAATCAATGGTGGAAAATAAAGCATGGTCCATCAAATGGTTAAAAATTTTGGAAGGTGATTAAAAAAAATATGGGCATTGTTCAAAAAATTGGGTAGCCAAATTTTGATCACCTAATTTGATGACCAAAATTTTTTGGTCACCCAAGTTGGCAACTAAAGGCAAGTGAAAATTGGCAACCGTATTTTTCAAGCATTGCCCAAAATAATTTAGGTAATAATCGAAATTTTGGGAGTGATAATTTTTTTTTCAATGGTTGGATCAATGGACATTATCTATCAGACGACTGAAACATTTCGAGCAACTCCAAAAAAAATTAGTCAAACCAAAAAAATTTGGTCCCTAATTTGGTGATCGAAAGTTGGTAACTGAATTTTTTTGGTTGCCCAATTCAATGACAAGAAAATTGGGTGACCAAAAATTTGTGGTTATTTTCGGTTAGTAAAATTGGTTTGGCCAAAAATGTTTGGTCACTAAAAGAAATGGTCAACATCCAAATGTGTCCATCAATTTAAATGCGTATGGATGGATATACGCAATTTTGGTGTGTCACATCAATTTTGACAATAGTGATTTCATGGCTAAACCTCCATGACTTGGCAAAACTTTTTCATTTCATAGCTAAACCTCTAGTTCTTAGTTAAACTTTTAGTTTACAAAACCTCTTTACTTCTTAACTAAACCTTTATCTTTTCACAAAAACTTTATATATTCCTAACTAGACTTCTAACTATTGGCAAAACCTTTAGCTATTTGCAAAACCTTTTCAGTTTTTAGTTAAGCCTCCACCTCCTTACAAAACCTCTCTACTTCATGGGTACACCTTTACCTTTGGCAAAACTTTTGAATTTTTTATTTTTTACTTCTTTGCAAAATGGTTATTTTGTCATGGATACACCTTTATTTCTGAACAAAACCTTTATTTCTTCTAACTAAACATCCACTTATCAACCAAACTTATATTTCCTCATGGCTAATCAGACATAACCTAGCCTTAGCAAAACCTAGAATTCATCTTTTTTATTCTATAATGATAAATATAATTGAAATCAATTTAAATAGGACACAAGTAGGACCTTAATGTTTCATCACTCAAATGTTGATTCCATGTTTCCAAAATTTGCCATTTTTCCACCATCAATAACCAAAACTAATACCTACCTCATTTTTTTCCCCTTACCACCAACATGTGCCTTTTTCATGATATTGATGTAAATTCATTTTTATTTTTTTTAAACTCATAAATAATGATAAACTATTGGAAACCATATGAGAACATAAGAAAAGGAAGGAAAAGGTGATCATCATTTGGATTGCAAAGCAATGCAAAGCCCAAGTTTATTTAGGCCACTTAATATTCAATTAACTTGTTTTGGTTGTAGTAGGTTGAATTACTTTATTTCATCTTAGATGGGCTAAATTAGAGGCCCCCTCATGTTTTGGTCATAAGTAATAAATTATGTAGTCAAATAAATAATTTTGACAAAATGACTACTAGTCATTTTATTGAAACCATGAATGTAGTTGTTAAAATGGTTATCACATGGTAAATATGATTGCATGTTAGGCTTAAACAATAGTTGCATATTGTCTTAGTCATGTGAATGCCACATTTTGGCATAATGATAGGTAGTTTTGGCTAGTATATTTATGTTATTCCATTCAATATACCTAAGTTAATATACACATGTTAACTATGATAGCAAACTTCAAATTTAACTTTAGGTTAATGGTCAATAAGTTTAGGATCAACAATGTCCATTGATCCAATGACTAAAAAACATTTGTGGCATTTTCAAGCAACTAAAATTTCTTAGCTAATCCAATTTCAACTACCCGAAAATAAAAGTAATTAATGTCATTTCATCTTTATATTAAAATGACATAATTAATGTGGTTTACATGTAGCATAATGTGTTCAAGTTGATAGATTCAACATTGAAAGTTGGTTAGAGAAATTTATGGATAGTTCAATATTATCCCTAGTTTATCCACTCAAATTATATGCCATTCATGACCTTTTGCTTTCACATTGGGGTGCAATGTCTTTATTATGGCATCACCTTCTCTTATCTAATATAAAACCCATGACTAGGGAAAAAGGTCTAGATTGATCCAAGGTTGTGTAAATAAGTTGCACTTGGGTTTTGTGTTCCTTTGCATTACCAATGATGATCAACTAACATAAGGTTCTAATAATAATATGTTTAAATGATCAATGCATTGTGTAGTTAATAATATTTCCATTTCCATTTCCATTAGTTTCAATAATTTAGTTTAAATCTATAATTATAAATCATATGAATTTACATATTGAAGTGTCAGAAGATGCCAAAATATTACAATAGTTCAAGTAAAATAAATATAAAAATGACATCCATATACAATAAATTATAGAAGAAACAAGAAGATTTTTTTTTATTATTCTAATAGTTGCTAGGTCATATTTGCATGAAGGAAGAAGATTATCAAATTAAAAAGACATACATTCCATTTGATTTCATCAATTAATTGTGTTTGTTCTATCACAACATCTTCATCTTATATTCTTTTCTACAATGTCAATAATAATTCTAAGAAGTTCCATAAGTTACAAATATATTTAAATTCATACATACACCTTGCAAGACAATGGTCATATGTTGAGTTCATTTTATTTTGTAACAAGTTCACACTCAAAACAACATAGATTTGGGAGATATTGAATGTAAGTGATTTTTGTCACTAAAATTGAACAGAATTCCAAAGTATGGAAAAAAAATTAGCTTTTCAAAGTTTGACACACTAAGATTTCCCAAACCACAAGGTTTCCAATTACATTCTTGGTATTGTTAGAAAGCTCTCAATATGTAGGGGTGCACACATTGGTTTTGTGACATTTCACTAGAAGGAAAATTGTTGTTTGCAACTAATTTTTGCAACTAAAAATTATCATTTGCAACTATACTAATAATTTAAGCTACAAAAATTTACAAAAAATTTTTAAAATAATGTTTGGAGCCATGATACACAAGTTATTGAATATTGAACAATTTTTTCAATGATAATTCAATTAATCAAATGAAAAAGTTTAGTAGAATTTGGGTGCATCATTGGTATCATTGCAAAGATCTTGAATGATTAGGATTTAATGGAATTTGTTTCATAATTTTCAGACCTAAGGTGCTTGAGATGTTGAAATTTGAATTATTTTTGTCACTAAAATTTCAAATAAATTAGAAAATTTTAATTTTGGAAGGAAAAATCAGCTCAATAATATGTTCACACTTTAAGAAAGCATGTTTACCATGCAATTTAGGTAAGATTTCCTTTCATATTTTTCTCTTCAAAAATTGAGTATATACTTTGCACAACAATGTTCATATGTTGAATTCACTTTATATTAATGTAATGGGTTCACATTTGGACCGAACGTGCATGCCACATTATATACCTTGCAAAACAATGTTTGTATGTTTTCACCATATTTTGTAATGAGTTCACACCATGTTGGGTCAAATATCACATTAAAAAAATATCTTGTTGTGATGTGTAGTGTCATGACGTTCAGTGTCATAAGGGTGTAAATCCATAATAAATTCTACTGAACAAAAAGACTAAAACCAATCAAAGGTAAAAACTAATTAACCAAAAAAAGATGCACGCACATATATATACAATGCACAAGAGGAGGCTGAAATTAAATTTTCATGTATCCCCTCCCAGACCTGAGCCGAGAAAAACGTGGCATGGTCTAAATAGAAATCAAGGTGCTACAAAAAAACATGATGAATAGTACCAAATGTCGACGAAAACTTGAATGAGCTTTGGCTTGAGGCAAAATAAATGGTATCCACCATTACAATTATCGCAAAGTAGCATTTGATCAACATCATATGTCCTTTGACATACCTGACATGGATAGTCAAGTGGAGGAATCCAAGTCGACGTGATGATGATAGGATCCAAGTTCAACAAGTGGTAGGGTGCACAATTTTTGGAATGATCCTGAATTATGCATTTGTCAGCTCCTTGCAACTCTAACACATGTGAAGGCCTGATCGCCGTAATCCTCAAAATAGTGCAACTGGAAGAAGTGTTTAGAGTATCATTAGGTTACCACTTGAAATACACAAAGTCACCAACATCAAATTGTCTCACCTTAGGTTTATAACTACCACCTCGTGTGTGTGCATACCGTAAGGTGTTTCGATGTTGTGAAATGGACAAGTTCTCCATGGCCATGGGCATAACCTTCTTGAATAGAGCAACCCTCTTTGTGATGACCCTAGCCCAAATGGCTAGGGAGTCCAAACCATAACCTCATCCATTAGAAAAAGGTGGAATGGGATGTCTCCCAAAAAACAAAAAGTAAGGAGACAAATGAGACAAAAAGGCATGTTTGGACATCTAACCCATGGTGATGTAAAGTAGGGCCAAGTCCCAATCCTCTTTGTTCCTAGTGAGGCAAATATTTTGAAATCCCTTCTTACATGTCTGAACCATCTTCTTTACAAGGCCATCAGCTTGAGGATGATCCCTTGAAGTCCGACAATGGTCAATGAAAACATGATCAAATAGGTATTGGAATTTTCTTCTGAATTTTGATCCATGATCAGTAAGGCACTTAGCAGAAGCCCCAAACCTATTTAGGACCTATTGTAAGAAAGCCTGGTTAGTGCTATATGATGACTTTTCCGACAACACAACAAGTTCAATCCACTTTGAAAAATGCTCAATCATAATCATGATGTAGACATTACCCTTGGAGGTCTGTGATAATTCTCCAGCTAAATCACATGACCAACGATAGAACATGCCCTGAATAAGGTGTGAGCTGTTGAGAGGAGAAGGAAGTTCTCACTATATCACATTATTCACACCTAGCAATGACGTCTCAGACTTGAGCATACATACCTCTCCAATGGTAATGAAAAGCGAAAAGGTTATAAATATGCTTAACTCCAAAATGTTCAAGCTTCGAGTGTACCTTTCTAATAAGACCAGGCCATTCATGTGGTGGAGGAACCATTCTATTGTCTTGTGGTAAGCATCGGACGAGGCGATTATCACTCCATGACTAACGTTTGCACTGCTATTGTATGCGTTCCTGTTGACTCGATGTAACTTGGGGAGGGTATTCCCCATGCTGAAGAAATCTTAGAGTGTCCAAGTCTTCCCATATATCCACAATGGGATGCTCAACCAGGTTACATTGCAATAGTGCAAAATAACTAGATGCAGAAGATACATCTATTATTGGAATCTTATCGAAGTCTTGCCTAACTTTTGAGAAATCTTTAGAGGTAGTGAGGGGTTTTCGCAACATGGTATCCGCGTTTTGATGTGTAATACCATGTCAGTGAATAATCTTGAACTCGTACTCCTGAAGTATAAGCACCCAACGAGCTAACTTACCAATAAGCTTGTCGTTGGTCATCAACTACTTGATAAGCTAGTGGTCGGTATACAAAATGAACTTGGTGCCATAAAGATAAAGCTTGAAATGTATCACAACCCATACAATAACAAGACATTCCCTTTTGTATGAAAAATAGTTGCTCTCAGCCTTGTTGTTGCTTCGGGATGCATAGGCGATAACATATTCCTTGCCTTCCTCATCAAGTTGGCCAAGAATAGCACCAATACCAAGAGCACTCCGGTTAGTGTGTAGAATGAAGACCTTGCTAAAATCAAGTCTTTTCAGAATGGGGAACTTTGAAAGCTTTTCCTTGAGTGTGTTAAAAGCTTCTTGAGTGTCTTCACTCCATGTCCAAGCAACATCCTTCTTTAACAATGCATAGAGAGGATGAACAATAGTACTGAAGTCTTGGACATAAATCATGTAATAATTACATAGTTCGATGAAGCTCCTCAAAGTGTGAACATCAGTAGGATTGGGCATTTCCAAAATGGCTACTACTATGGCCCAATGACCCATAATACCATTTGGCAAAATTTTGTGTCCAAAGTAGACTACTGAGGTGATAGCAAACTCACATTTTTTAGGATGGATCTTCATATTGACTTCATGGAGCCTCTTGAATAACTCCTCAAGATGAGCCAAATGCTGCAGGAATCCCTTACTATGCATTAGGACGTCATCTATGGAGCACTTCAAGAAATCTACCCCTTCGAAAACCTGGTCCATGATTTGTTGAAAGAAGACAAGTGCATTCTTCAATCCAAAAAACATCACAAGCCATTCCCACAACTTGTTGCTTCCATGGAATGTCCTTTTTTTGTAATCCTTCATAATGAGCACAATCTGGTTGAAACCTTACCTCAAATCCACAATTGTGAAGATGTTTGAGTCTCCAATGCTATCAAACAATTTTTCAAGGATGGGCATGGGGTACTTGTCATGAGGTGTAACTAGGTTCAAAGGCCTATGATCCTCGCACATCATTTTCTTAGTCCATAATCCAGCTGAATCCTTATTTGCTGACATTACTGTAGCGGCTACAAAATCAAAACTCGATGGCTGAACGAGACCAGCCTCATGGAGCTCTTTGCATCTTTCATTTACTAGTCTCATTCATGCTTGTTCAATCTATGGCTTTTTCGATAGATGGGTGTCTCATCTGTAAGGTTTATAGAGAACTACATGGTTTTACACCTACCTAAGTTTTTCATTGAGAATGTGAACACATTCTCATACTTAATTAACAAGTCTATGACTTGGTGTTTTTCCTTCTTGATGAGTTGGTTCCCCATAATGAAAGGGTAGTTGGAAACACATGGAATGGAGTTTGAAAGTGTGTTTGAAAAACCTAATGTATTGGGTTCTCCACTATCCAACTGCGCAGATTCGTAAAAGGTTATAATTGTTTCTTTAGAAGTTGATGTATTTCCAGGTGTATCAGAAACAATTTGAGTCAAATTACATGGTACTTCCTCCCCCCCAACACTAAGAGTGAAGTGTAGAGTGTTGAAGATAAGCAAGTGTATTTGGTCGGGGTGCCATGTGGTCGCATTGTCATAACTACAAGCTAATTGAATCAATGTTAGTGTTATGTACATTTGAAAGAGTACACAAGTTACCAATAACCATGTAAGGGAGTTTAGGTCCATGCCTCTCCCTAGTAGAGTGTTACACTCCAATCTAATCACCTTGGTGTGATTAGTAATGCTAATTTGGAACCCCATAGCCCTTTCTCTTTCTTCTAGGCTTGGTTCATCCCAAGCGGCTGAAGGATGATGATACACCAAGCCTGGTCCATCTCCTTGAAAGGTGTGTGCTCCTAGGAAGGAAACAAAGGTGAGCCAAGCTTCTCTTGGTTTTCCTATTGCATTTGCAAGAAATCAAGGAAATTTTTCTTGCCTTGTAACTAATTAGCAGGAGTTCTGATCATCCAACATGTGAAAAACCTGTAGGTTGGAGTCTCTGATAGTGTATCTCAGAGCCAATTGGTAAACTGAAAATGGTGCAAGGTTGGTCCACCAATTGCGCAACCGATGCGCATAAGAACCGCATTGTGTTGCATCAAGTAGGAGCGGCTCTTCAAGGTAATGCTTGACCAACCTGTAGTGTTCATGGACTTTTTCCCGCTAGTCAAACTGAGAAGGGGTGTTCTAAATTACATAACCAAATGTAAGAGAAATGGATTGAGCCCAAATGATCAATTGTACCATGTCCATGAAGAGACCGAACCTTGTATCACTCAAGCCTTTTCCAAATCCAACCGCTAAAAATCCTTAACACTCCCAACTTGAAATGATGAGGTCCACGGGGCCAAGTAATTCCATATGCTTCTTTTGAATTAATTGTATGTTAGAAGGCAAGAAAGTGAAATTGGCCTTCCATGCGGTGGTTGCAAACTATTGTGGGAATCTGGCTGTGAGTTCCATCATTCTCGATGCCACCATTTGCCTTGCAATAAGATCAATGTCTATGTAAAAATACCTGCAAACCACCATCCCTAACTATAATAGGGTTTTGAGACATATACCAATACCACCAAAGAACTCTAATAATGTAATCCCCTCCTTAGGCGGTGTCTAGGTGATGAACTAATGAAGTATTGGCTTAATCAGTTTGCCATGGCTCTCCATGTTTTCAAAACTAAACAAAGTTTTGACCAAGGGCTCGTGGGCTGCTTTGAACCTCTGTAAAACCTTTGGTCCATGTTGAATGTCAATAGGAATCACCCTCAAGCTTTCAGTAGCTTGGGCGTAAGCTGTCTCCTCTTCACCTCCCTCTATCCACTTGTGGCTAGCTTGTTGGATGTAAGAAATAGTGTGTGCTTCCTTGAACATACAATGTGGGCCATAGGACTATGGTTCCCATGTAAATCAAGGGGTATGTATCCTAGGTGGCGGCCATTAGTCTTCCAATCCACTTGGTAGTACACATGCTCGAACTAATTGTCAATTGTGAAATTTGGTGGAAACAGGGCCTCTTGCCCAATGAACACATCATAATTGGTGGCATTGGTGATTAAACATCTGACATGTAGGCAAAGCTCCTAATCTGTACCTTCATTGAATTTAAGTGCAATCAAATCTGAGCTCTCCCCAAATACCTCCTCTACGCTCCCACTAATGCTGCGAATTTGCCACATAGATTTCCGTAGTTTGGAGTCAAGCATGCCCATCTTCTTGGCGAATTGAACTCCAAGAATCATTAGTTGGGCACCTGTATTAAGAAGTACTACTATGGGTGTATGTTCTCCCACCTAGATTGCTGACTCAATATTGTCGACCATGGCAACTTTGGTGGCGAGGAAAGTTCTCTCACTAAACACCACCTTCAAAAATGAATGAGAAACTTTGTGGAGAAAACAACTATCCACCACGCCTTTGTTGAATAACAAATCCACAAATGAGGTGTTTTTAACTCCATTCTGATATGTGAATGTAAAATTAGAGGTAGGAAAACCCACTAGTTTAACCATGCTATAACTAATGATTAGATTACGAACACCATCTACAACACGTGAGCCAATCGAGTGTCTCTCCAAGGTGTTGGATGGGACCCATGTAGCATGTGGATCAGGGATTAGTAGAGGACCTGATGTAATGTTCAGGGTATCCTTTAGTGCTATAATTATGTCCCTAGTGCTTAGCTTCAAATCTTGAAAACTAAACAATGGTGTATTCATAAGCTTTTGCACCACTTCACACATTTGAAGTTGGCACTCCATAAACTAATCAATGGAAAATTGTGTGTTTTTTTAATGTACATGTACTCCTGGGACACAAAAATTTGATGCCCTAGCAACTTGTGGTGTAATAATCTCCTCCCCTTTTGCTAACAAATTGCGTTTTTCTTCCATGTTGAGAGGATGAAAAGATTATGGCATGATTACTCGAGCTCCTCTAGCCCTGGTAATAGGACTTGAACCAAATGTGAGTCCATTAGTCTAAATTACCTGCCTAATGGCAAAAACTTTGGGTGCCACACTAGCCCTTTGTGTCGTGAAGTAGGAAGGGCAAAAAGAAGTGGCAAATTCTGGTGTGAGATTAGAATTGTGTGCACTGGAAAAAACATACTCCCCAACCATGGCATTGTGTGAGAAGCCATAGAACAACCTAGGAGGTCCCTTGTGTAATCCTAAACCCTGTATAGGTTGGGCATGACTAGTTGGTTGGGAAGACTTGCTTTTCAGATTAGCAAGTTGGGCCCTTAATGATTTGAGTTCATTTTGCAAAATTTGAACTTGAGCGGCATGGGCTTGAAACACCTCTCTCTTATCAGCATTATGCTCCTTCTTCTTAGCATTCTTACTAGAATTACCCTTGGTGGGGAAAATCTGAGTGGAAGGTTGAAATGCCTTAGTTTTTTGTTAAGGGGCAATGGAAGATGCTAGCAGATTTTGCCGCAGTAATTAGAGTTGCTTCCATTCTGAGAACTTAGCAAAACAAACAACTTCCTAATGTCCCTCTTTCCCATAATAATTACAAAAGAGATCTTCGAAAGAATGTTGCACTCATTTAACTTTGTGGGTAGGATTGCCACAGTAGTTGTAAGAAGGTAAGATGGGTGTAATTGAGTGCACCGCTTTAACCCTTAAAGAAGAATGTGATGATTTGGTTGGCGCAACTAATGGAAGCTGAAGCCTTCAACATGATGGAGGCCTCATAATACTAGCCTCATAGTTTGCATGAGCCAATTCCAGCTTTTCAAAAATGTTGTACACATTCAGCAAAGTGTACGAATCTCCAACTTCTACAAAAACCCATTGCAAAACCTTTGCATGGAATGTCAGAATACCTTCCAATGAATGAAGATACCGATGGGCAGCTTCTAAGTCTATGATGCTCTGAGTATCTTCTTTAAGCTTGAAAAACCTCCTATAAAACATCTTGAGGGTTTCATCCTTCTGCCGAGAAAAGGTGGCGAACTATAGAATTTTTTCAAAACTTTTAACCGAAAATTTTAACTCAAGAACTCGAAAGAATTCCCCCACTAGATCAGCAAAAGCTGGTGCATCGATGGTGGGAGGAATGTTTACGATAGTAGCAATGAGTTGTTGAGGAAAAAAATTTACTGAAATAGGTATCGGATTTGGATTATTGGGCATAGTCCCATGATGTGTAATGGCAATTTACAGTGCAATTTGAAAGGCGGTGGCGATGGTTGTGGCATAAGCTGGATTGGGGATTTGGGTGACACCCCAAATCCTCGAAGAATGTTGTTCGTAGACATCCAATGCCTCATAAAGCACATAATGGGCCAATTGTTTGAATGTGAACACCTTGATGTAATTAGCACCATACTTGAGCTCCAATTCACAAACCACAGTTGAGAAAGTTGCTTTGAATTCCTTCAAAGAAATGATACCTAGCCTTTTGTTGAATTTTCAATTCTCCTAGAGGAATTGTTGACTTCCATGGTGTATATGGGTGTAAAGGTAATGGTTTGTAATGAAATATACAGTGATGGTGTGAAAGTTGGTGCGGTAGCAAACGTACCTCACTAATTAACCCCTCTAATTGGATTTTGATGTATCGTTGATATAGTGTAACCTAAACCTAAATTCTTAATGAGAGTTGTACTGGATGACGATGGTGCTATAGACGTTTGATGGTATCGTCGTGAAGATCACGAACTTAAAGAAATTGGCTTAAATGATTATGTGTTACTTTGTGGTTAATACCTTAGCTCTAGCTGAACAATAGTGCTATCATCATTCGAGGACATGGTGTTATCCCATGCCCCAAAATTTTGTAGCAATACAAAGCATTAATTACAAAGTTCTAACACAATGTACGGTTTGAAAAATACACTACGTCAATGAGGATGAATGGCAATGGATGAATGTCAGTGGATGGACATCTATGGATGGACGTTGGTGGATGGAAAGGGCTAGATGGACGGATCCGGACAGACTTACTGCAACGGACGTCAAACGAAACAAAAACGAATGTCAAACAGAATAGCAATGAACGTCGAACGAAACGACGATGGACATCGAACGAAATGGCGATGGACATCGGACGAAACAATAGAACAAAACTTACTATGAACCAAAATGGCGGAACAGAACAAATTACGATTACAACAAACTACACCGATGGTGATGTTATAAAGTGGTCCATGTCTGTGAACTTTGCGATAATGGTGTGCAAAAAAAAAATTTTAAATTTTCTTTTACTTCCTATGTTTTTTTTTTCTCCCTTCTTCTTCTTCTTCTTCTTCTTCTTCTAGAATGCTATAAGGGTTACTCACTACATGACTATAAGCTCAAAAACACATAAAAATGCATAGCCCATATGTTAACCTCAAAACCCATGTACAAGGAAAGCAAGTGTATGTGGGGTTGCATCACTTGGTGCAGATGTTGTATTATAATCAATCCTTGTGTGTGTGTATGTGCGTGCTCCCAAGACCTAAAGCTAGCAGTAAAATAAGCTTTGGAGATGTTCGTTCCTTCCTCCCTCTAAAGCTCCAGAATTCAGAACTTCATAACTTGTAGCTTGTTTCCGGTGTCCCTTTTCCCTTGCTTACACTGTTACTAGTTATGGTTGTTGTTATTCCTTTTGTAGCTATAGTACAAAAATAGAAAAAGAAGAAGAAGTAGCAGCAACTCAAGAACACAAGAAACTAGCAACCCAAAAAACTCAAAGCCAAGAAAAATCTACTACTTTCAACATGAAGCAATAGAGAACAATTTTTCTATAATTAAATTGAAAAGAAGGAAAGAAAATATAATGTATGTAAACGATGGCCGTGTAATAACTACCGTGAGCATGTAGAAATCCAGTCTAACTATGGAGGAAACTCTCCCCAACAAAGGAATTCTAGAAAAACTAACAAGAAAAGGGACGAACTTGGCCTTTTATACAATTGTCAACAAGTTAAAACCCTAAACAAGCCATAACCCTAAAACACTTCATAACGTACGGTAACCTAAAAATGTACATTAACCCTAAAAGGCATGATTGGCATACCCGTAATCAGTTGTCATGTATGAAGCCATGCATACGAACATGACAATCCATTGGATCTAGTTTTCAAAATAGGTTTTAAGAATTGAATTAGTTCTTGTAAAAAACAACTAAGAATATATATTGTAATATCATGACATGAATCATCATTTATATTTACTATATTATTATTTAGAATATATAATATTATATTTATTAGTAACTAAAACAAATGAGATAACAATATATTATTATTACTTATTACTTATTAATTTTTGTTACTTATAATAATTGATATAGTTAGTGGATAAACTAGTTTACTATAGTATGGGTACTAGGAAGTAGTTGCAAATAATTTGCGAGTAAGTTGGAGACATTTGTAATTACAATGTTTAACCCATCTTTTTTTGCTTTTCAGTTTTTGTGTGTAGTATATAATTAAGTGCACTAGAATTCTTTAGAATGCAAATGTCATTCAAAGGATGAGCCAATAAAAGAAGTTCAATCCTAAAGGTTAAAACCCAAATTCTTAAACCTACTTCATAAACCTAAGCCTTTGTACTTACTTCCTTAGGCCTAGGCCTTCATTACCTATCCACATGTTGACATCCTATTGACCTTAAATTAAACAATCCAAAATCAATTAGTTAATTAAAAATATTAAACATGAAATAAGGTTTAACATGCCACATGTCACCAAATAATTAGCTTTCAAAAGATAAATGGACACAATTTATATGCCATGTGGCACAAAATAATTCACCTTCAAAATAAATAAACACAATTAGTATGCCACATGGCAAAATAATGTTTTGCCATGTGTCATACACAAATACCATACAAAATGGATGATGTGGATTTTTTCAAGATTAAATAAAAATAATTTTGAAATATTAAAACATGTTGCCATGTGGCAACACATCATTTGTTGTTAGGGTCACCAAATTAGTTGCATGGTAAGTCACAAATGACACTACGTATACAATAAGTCAAAGGATGAAACCATATTTCTTTAATTTTTTTTATACACCTACAATCCATGTCATTTGCGACTGTTGTTTTATGCGACTTATTCAACGCAACTAAAAGGATTTTAGTTGTAAATGTTGCTTGTGACTACAAATTAGTAACAAAAACCAATTTTTAAAAAAACCTTTTTCTACCAATGTATTGGCCTCTCATGTGCAAGGATCATGTTGAATATGCAAGGAAATGTTTTTGGTCTTCATCCACTTTGGAGACCAACTCTTGGACATGGGTGACAAAGGAAGCCTTTAACTTGGATTATGTGAATAATAAAAGTTTGACCATGGTATGTATTTTATAGGACATCTTGCTATGCTAGGTACTATGAATGTGCATCATAAAAGACTCATTCTAATTGTTGAAACAACAAACCTTGAGTGAAGATGGGGAATTGATCATAAATGGGTATTATGAAATTTGAATTAGTGGACTTTATTTTGTAATATATTATATGTGCATTGTATCATCCATCATGATTGGCTACTCATGATGCAAAAATTTGAGCAATGAGTTATGGATGGTTTTTAGCTAACACTTGGACAAGTGGGACTTTTACATAGAAGTTTTATGCTTATTTTTTCAGATGAGTGCAAATGGTTGGAATCTTCCAATATAACGTTGGATATGGCAAATTAGTTCATGATCCTATCAATTACAACATCAAGGTAAATGTTTGTGACATGTTTCATTTCTATAATAATTGTAATGAAAGGACATATTATCATGTTGAAAATGACAATGATGATATGTGATTATAAACAATCATTGGAATCTATGTTATACATGAATGATTTATTGGCAAGACCAAAATTTCAAATAAAATAGCCAAATATCATGTAGGCCTTGTTGAAGAATGTGGGCCTTACCATATTGGATGATTGCAAGTGCTAATAGGGTATTGGTAGTGATACATATTGGATCATATTGGTGATTTCAAGCATGTGGGCCTTACCATATTGGATGCTTGCAAGTGCTAATAGGGTATTGGTAGTGATACATATTGGATCATATTGGTGATTTCAAGCAAGTTGGCTCAAAATGATGAGGAGGTTGGATGGAGACTATGCACTTGATTTGACAAGTCAATTGACTAAAGCTAATGAAAGTTACCAAGTTCGTGAGATTTGAAAAAAAAAATCATGGATGCAAAGTTGTGATGTATAATAAGAAACTTTATACGTAAATGAATGAGAGCTTGGATTTGACCATCCAAATAGTACATGAGAAGATTGTGGTGATTTGAGAGTGTCATGCTACAATCTACAACACAATAATAAAATAAGTATTATATATTCCAAAAATGTCAAATCTTGATTTGGAATCTTTTGATGGAAAATTGGTCACTATGTATGTTTATCACAAGATTGATGTTTTAGCAATGAATTAAAAAATGAATGTTCATTCATGTTCCTCAATCAAATGTTATGGCACACATGTGCATTTATAGGATAATTCCTACCAATTTATTACCAAATATATATAACATAATTGGAAGTTTGTTACCAAGGCCTATGCCACTAAGACTCATGTCACCATGCCCTTTGTTAGTAAGACTTATGCCATTAGGGCTTTTGACTAGGGCTTGTGTCAATAAGGCTTATGTCACTTAGTGTCACAAAGGTTTAATGCGACACTCAACCTATATTAGTAAGACCTAAGTGTATATCACTAAGGCCTATGGCTTTCAACCTATGTCACTAAGGTGTAATATGTCATTGGGGCGTATGCCACCAAGACCTTTGACACTCAAGTCTAAGTTAGTCTAGGTTGGTGTAATATGAAACTAAAGCCTATGTCACTCAAATCTATGTCAATCTAGGTTGGTGTAATATGAGATTAAGGCCTATGTCACTCAAGTAAATGTCAATAGGTGTTTGGTCACATTGGCCTAGTGTAATATTATGTCATTAGGGCTATGATAGTAAGCTTTGCATCATCTACTGGCCTATTTCACTAAGGTTTTTATTGTTCATAAGTTTTGTGTCTATTGGGCTTGATGTAATATTAGTATTACAATTCATGATTTTTCAAAAGGTCCAAGTTCATTGACAAGCCCTTTTTTACTATTGGACATGTACATTCACTAGTAAAAAAGATGTCCTTTATGACTAAATTTCAATCACAATCAACACTTGTGACTAAAAATCGGCCAAATAACAAACAACAAGTTACAAATGACACTAGTTGCAAACAATGGATGAAATTTTTTTCATAAAATATGAGTATGGTAATTTCATACGTATCCAAGGATGAGTTCCTATAATTACATTTGCAACTACGCTTATGATTACAATGCACACAATATGTTCACATGTGGTAGCCTAAGAATGTGACACATGGTATCATTTGGATTTTTCAAAATATTTTGCTAAACAAATATTTCCTTTTTTAAAACCATTTTATCAAAGCAATTAGATTGTGCCATGTGATGGCCTAAGATTGTGCCACATGGCAACTTAAAATTGCCATATAGTCATTTAGGGTTAGTTTAGGGTTGGACCACTTATGATAGGCCACATGGCACCCAAGCTAGGCTAAACCTAGATTAGGCCACCTAACCTAGCTAGGTGCCTAAGGTACTTAGCTTAATTTTGGGCTAGGCCATGTGGTGACATGGCCATAGGTCTAGCCCAGATAGATAAGTATTTGGTTCTAAGTCTAAAACTTTTACAACAAAATCCTATTTATTTTAAGTTTAGACTTTTGGGTGGAGCCTATGTGCTTAACTCATCCCATATGGCAATTGAAAAAATTGAATGTGTTTACTATAGCAAACCAACCTATTTCCTACTTCCCACCTACCATCCTACATCCTTGCTTATATACCTATTTACCTACCTACCTACCTCCTACTTCCCACCTACTATTTTACATCCTTACCTACCTATGTACTTACAGGTACCTACCTACCTACCTCCTACTTCCCACCTACTATTTTACATCCTTACCTACCTATGTACTTACAGGTACCTACCTACCTACCTCTTACCTACCTGCCTACATATTATTTATCTATCTACCTACCTACCTATTATGTCCCTCCTACCTACTTACTAAGTACCTACATGCCCATTAGCTACCTAATAAACTTTATAAATAATTTATTAAAGGTTATCTAAATATGTATTTTAAATGAATAATTATCTAGAGGTTATTTAAATATGTATTTAAAATAAATATTATCTAAATAGGTACATAGTAATAACCTATACTACCTAGTAGGTAGGCTATGTAATAATATGTGCTAAAGAATAGTTGCAACTAGGCTATAACTATGTGACTTGGCTATAATTAAATTTTTATTTCATATTGTTTATTTTCCTTTTCAAGTTTACAAATTATATATGTAGGTTGGTTTAATGTAATAAACACATTCAATTTTTTCAATTGCCATATGAGAAGAGTTAATCAGATAGGCTCCACCCAAAAGGCTAAACTTAAATAAAAATAAGATTTTGTTGTAAAAGTTTTAGACCTAGTGTTAAGTACCTACCTACCTAAGCTAGACCTATGGCTAGGTGGCCTAGGCTTAGCCTAGGTGCTATATGGCCTACTGTAAATGGCCTAGCCCAAAACTACGCTAAGTACCTTAAGCACCTAGCTAGGTTAGGTGACCTAGCCAAGGCCTAGCCTAGGTGTCACGTGGCCTATCACAAGTGGTCCAACCCTAAGTTAACCCTAAATGATTATAAGGCAATATTAAATTGTCACATAGCACAATCTTAGGCCACCATGTGGCACAGTCTAGTTGCTTTAATTGGATGGTTGAAAAAAAAGGAAATATTTGTTTGGCAAGATATTTCAAAAAATCTAAATGATACCACATGTCACATTCTTTAGGCAAACATGTGTGAACAAACTATTAGTGTGCATTGTAGTCACAAATGTAGTTGCAAGGGTAGTCACATGAATTCATCCCTAGATACATATATAAAATTGTCATACTCATATTCTACAAAAAGATATTTCATTTGTTTATTTGTGACTAGCGTCATTAACACCTTGTTGTTTGTTGGTAAGCTAATTTTTAGTTGTAAATGTCATTTGCGACTAAAATCTAATTGCAAACAACACTCACAAATGATGTTTTTTCTAGTAGTGATTGAGGATCATTGTGTACAAAGTTAGGGAAAATGGGCTAGGATTTATTTTCAAACATGTAAAAATATACAAGTTGTAATTTATTGAAGAATAATAAATTTATAATTTATTGAAATGTAAATAAGGTAGTTCAAATTGGATTATTATAATATAATTTTAAAATGATAAAATATTATCAATTTTAATTTTTAAAATATATTAAATAATAATAATGATGATTTCCACTAACAAAAGGGTTATTTTGAAACGATTGCCTTTTACAATGTAATGTCCCCATGGTGTGAACTTGTACTTGAAGTGTTTCCTCCTTTACCTTTGTAGTTCAATGCATTTCTTTCACACATTTGTTGTTAATATGTTTTTGCAAAGCAGATCCTCACTAAATTTGATTGTAATGATGTCATTGATATTCACAATTTCATCCACTTGGGGTGCATCATTCAAGGCAATATTATTCAGCTCCAATTGAATTCTAAACATTGAGGAACTTTTTATTTGAATATGAATCAACAATAAATGCCTATTTTTTCCCTTGCTATGTTATATACAAATCCAATGATTTTTGTATTGTGCTTCTTGCGATTTTTTCAACTATTTCAACATAACTTGAAGTGCATAAACTCCAATAAATTTCAACACATTTGAATTTTGGCACCATTTGTTCTTTAATCTTTGAGTTGGCATGTCACCACCACCCACATGCAAGTGTTTGACGCAAAGCAAGTAGACACATCATCCCAACATATTGACAATTTTTGGCCACTACAAACACACACGAGTGTCTTGTGATACATGAAGAAACAATTTTACAAGTTACCTCTCCTCATCTACAACAAAAAATTCTTTGCTCCTTTTCTTGCTTGTGGGTATTGTGGTCTAAGGCTTGTAGAAGGGCATGGTCACTATTGATTCCACAAGGCACACTTGGGTGAGATGAAAGATTTTTCTCAAGGCTAAGGTTAGAGCTTTAATAACAATAACATGGTTGTAATTGAGGTGAAATCAAAGACATGAAATCAACTTCAACAAATGGTGTTACTAGAATATGGGCCAAGTCCCAATGGAGCTCCTCTAAATACCTAATGTGGTCATTGTTAGTGGCCTATTAAGACACATGCATCAATGTTGTGTCATAATGCTTTTGTTGGCTGGCAAAATTTTGGATCCAACATGACACAAGACCCCCTAATCCCACATGAGATCCGTGCAACTTTGTTATATCATTGTCCCTTGCTTGATGTCACCTGAAATATCTACCAAAGATTTCTGAATTTGTAAACATTGAATCCAATGGTTGGTTTTGTAACCCCATTCATGGGGTAATATATTGGACTGGATTTCTAGAGAGAAAACAAGTGTAAGAAGGCTTAACCTCTTAGGCCTCTAAGAGGTATGCTTCATTCCAATGCAGGCTTCATGAAATATTCTTGAAGCTGCTGAAGGGAGGAGCAATAATCCAACAACATGAAAACCAGTACAGTGAATGCAATCTAAACACTAAACAGAACACATACAAGAACTTGAAACATGAAGATCTGAACAAATCAGTACCATCAAACAGCTTCAGCCATCAATTGTAAGTTGAGCCAGAAACAATCAGAAGATTCTACTATCAAGAAACAAGACCTACTAATTGACTGACACATCCTTGCCACTCTATAAGACATTTAGTTTCCATTTTCTTGAAATTCTTGCAGCCCTGCAGAAAAATATTTTCGCAAATCCATTGCTAGCTCAACCATGTCCAATGATCGTTTCTGACCTCGACTAATCAACCTATTCATCACAGTAAATGACAGTCTAGTGCTTTCCTCATTAACTGTCAGCAAGTTCAAAGCTGTGGAAGAGTGCAAAGAGTTTGATAACAGTGTACAAAGCAAGGTGAGCACCTCCTGGAGCAAACATTCCCTGCACATCACAAAAAAGGAGCAAAACCCCTGAAGGTGTTCAGAGAATCTATGGATCCACCAAATATCCTGCATCTGGAACTCATTGCATTCTAACTTCTGTGGATCACTGGGGCAGACAATCACAGAAACTTCACAAGCTCTTTAGGAACTACTAAGTTGTTGTCCTTATCAACTAGAGCCAATGAGACAATCAGAACTTCCCCAAAATTATACCTCTCTTCTGCACAACCAGCCCTCTCCCCTTCAGCTGTCTTCTGATCATCATCTTCTGCATTGAGTTCCATCCCCAAAAGCCTCACTAGACCTTCAGGTACATTACAGTGATTTTCTCTTTCCTTTACCACCATCCCTTGCCTGGCTTTTGGAATAGTCACCACATCTGTTCCATCTCCACATGACAGAGTTCCGGGAACTCTTGTCTCACTGTTGCCTCCTCTTGCCTGTAATCTACCAGAATCATCAAAAAGAATTTCACTTTGAGGGTTAGCCATCCCATCCCCAGTTTGATTATTGTCTTGAGGGACTCTGGGAGTGTCCGATTCAGTTTGGTTTGAATAGTCTTCCATCAATATTGCAGTGCCTGTGTCCCCTGTTGCTGCGAGGAAGGCTAGCACACGTACTACATTCCTTCGCAAGGCATAATCCTGCAGGACAGACTATATGTTTCAGAAATCACAGATAGTGCTTAGAAACAGACACAAGAAAAGGGTTTTTGAGTTCAGATTTCAGGATGCTGATGATGTCCAGCTAAAAACAGAGGAAAGAATTCTAGAAAAATGAGCAAGGAAGAAACAGCCATACCATCTACACAAAGTAAATGATCCCTAAATGAAGTGTTGAATGATAGAGCTCTACAGAAAATAGCTGTTATTGAACTTTGCTACACAAGTAAAAGGCTACCCCTTAACTGCAAATTCTTCTGCCCATATCTCCTGACATAACAAAGGATCACCTGGAGGCTGTTGCCAGAATAGTGTAAGCAGGCAACCAACCCTTGTAGAACCTGCCTTCGTATTCTTCCCAATTTCTGTGCCTCACAACATTTTTCAACTGTCAACTTTCTTGTCGCTTTCCCCTCATCCACCCCAAAGTTGGGGTTTAATTTGCAAGTAAGATTGTCACCCACTGAGATTGTCTCATCTTTGGCACTGCAAAAAGTTTGCAAGATGAGAGGGCCTGCATGATGACAAATGATATTCATCATTTTCTGGGCAAGGGCAGATGTCAACATAACAAATCAGTCAAATAATAAGCAAGTCACAAGAAAGCCTGCTTTGTGAGGTCAAGGCTGACATTGAACATATTCTTGGCCAATAGCATGTACAGACCAATGCCAGCCACATGGAGGTGACAACATAAGGTCTCTGGTAATTGAGTTTGAACATGTATCATGCAAGAATCTACACGGTGACACTTCTTCTGGACAAGAGTGTGTGCAGAGGTAGAAGAGAATAAAAGTGCTTTCAGCTCACAGCAGTCATGAGTAACTGTTTATCTGGTAAATTGTGTGTCAAAGACCAGCTTTCACTGTGTTGTGGACCTACAATATAGGAGAAGGTGCACAAGACAGACAGCCTGTAGTTGGACACCCACACCCACCCTTTCTGTCAACAATGAAGCCACACCACCCTCCCATAGCAATGCCCCAAACCTGCCCACAATTTGTAATGCCCAGTAGACCATCATATTAGTCAACCAGAGGGATTGAAATTTTCATTCAGCATCTTCCACCCCAATATCACCTGACAACTGTTCCTGACTTCCAAACAAATTTCACTTGTAGAAGAACTATGTAAAGTGCATAAGGCCAAGACTTGTCAAGAAAGAACTAAAAGCTCAAGAGTATCACTGTGAAAAGAGAGCAAGAGATAGAGGCTTACTGCACTCTTTCTACCAATGGCTCGCTGTGAACAACAAGGAGGCCAATGATAGCTGTTGCTTCAAATTTTACACCCAAACTCGGAGACCCCATGGCTATGTCCAGCAGCCATTCTGTGAAGGGGCTTAAACTCCAATCCCTTTCCCCCATATTCCCCTTTACTTCAGCTGTGTCCTTCTGTTGCTCTGCATGACCTGGGACCTGTGGTGAAATTCTTAGACCTGGGGATAAAACGTCTATTGGGATATCCTTGGGCAGAGTTACAGGGTGGCAGAGTATTCTTGGACAAGAGAAAATAGGTGCAGAGGCCTTCTCCTTGCCATGGAAGGGAGTATTGGGGATAAACCATCCATTCCCCTCAAATTTCACTTCTGTTTTCGGTAAATTGGCAAAGCTGGCTTTGCCCAGTTGCAATCTAAGACCTGTGTCCACTACCCTGTCTCTGTGATAGACCATGTTCAGACTTCTGTCAGTGAATAATAGCATACAAACACACACACCTCTAGTCATAACTCCACTCAACTCTTCTATCAGCAAGATCGTAGCATACAGAATGCTATAAAGTGGAAACAAACCTTTCAAGCAATTTTTTCCTTGCACCAGAATCTTGACGGAGTACACAGCGCAGAACATGAAGTGCACTTCGTACAATGTCCACCTGCACAATTCCCTCAGTGCCCACTTGAGAGGTCGTGTGACATAGCAGAACTGCAAAGGTTATATTTCATAGTATCAGCTTGTAAATTCAAAAATCAAGCACTAAATTAAAAATATTCACTCAACACTACTGAAATCATCTAACCATAGATCTGATATGTGGCCTACAAAGCCAAACAATCCTGACACAGACTTCAAACTCACAAAAGCAACTCAGCTCCACCACATTCCCCATGCAATAAGATAACAAAGACTCACTTCAAGTTAGCCAAGGAAAAAAGGGCTGAGAAGTACACTCGAATCCTAGAACAGAGTTCAAACGTTCAAACCTGAAGTCCATTAAAGAAGGCAGACCAAAACTAAAAAGAGAAATAATCAACAAAGAATCCTTGAAGGATCAGTGGGACAAGGAGGAGAATGCAGAAGTACAACTTCAACCTTTGCAAAGTTGCAAAACAAAGAGAAATAATCAACAAAGAATCCTTGAACAATCAGTGGGACGATGAAAACTTCAACCTTTGCAAAGTTGCAAGACAAATTCAAAACAACTGCCATTAAATATGCATAGCAGACATATGATCGAAACATAAGACTCAACTTCACTAATAGATAGCACCCATCATTTAAACCCACATGAGAAATGCATACAACCAGTATGCACCATGTTAAAACTGAGAATGACCCAGTTTCACTTACATTTTGAAACTTGCAGTACTCCAGAAGTGGGCCAATGAGTGTTGCTGCTACTGCAAGCTTATTCATTACCTGCAATTGGGCAAAGAAAAAGTCAGAAGCTTTAGGGGCCTAGAAAGCATATACAAGCTCAAAGATCAAGGGCAATCAACAAATTAGAAACATGTATTAGCAAAAGCAAACTCACATTTGCGACTGCATTGTGAAACTTGAATGCAATTGCTTCTCCTGCCTCTTTGTTTGACTGTGCATTAGGAGCTTCCTTTTGCTTGAATGCAGCCTTGTGATTTGAGCATGATGAATTGGCACATAATCCGTTGATGCTACTAGGCTCCTTGGGACATCTCTCATGTGTTGATAACAAAGTGTAAAAGTCTTGGCGGCAATCTGCAAATATTGCAGACATGAGGGAGATACTGTCATTCCTTGTGCCTTTTGAGAACCATATTTGCTGAAGGGTGTGTGCAGGTTCACCCATGCCACTTGCATTCCTGAAACCCAGAAAGCTCCCTGGTCTTACTGTTTGCATTCCTGAATGTGGATTCTCATTCATTGCAGTTCCAGGTTCCCTGTTAGGGAATTCTGATTCCTGCAATCAAAAATAGGAAAACAATCTAAGCATTCAAAATATCAGTGACATACTCCATGTTGACATGTTCTGAAAAAGCATATTGCCTATTCATCAAGACCACCCAAGCTTATGAAGCTCTTTCCCATAACTCATCTCTATGTTATTACAAAGAAAACTTGAGAACAACACTTGGACGGTAACCATTCTATCAGTTCCAGCAAGACCAGAACTAACAAAACAAGAAAGAGTGCGTCATAACCTTGTGAGTCACTCACAAAGTGTCAGACCATAACCTTCATCCTGATAGCAGTGACAGGCTGCTGTGACTGCCCAGTGACTTTGTCAGCTCCTAATGGCAGATGTAAATAAGTTTATAGTAATCCGCCCAAAGTTTCAGGCAAACCATTATACAACATCTGCATCCTGAGTTTCTGTTGCATTTCTGCAAGTGATGGGAAGACTTGGTCATGATGTTGCCTAACCCTCAAGAGACATACCTAATAACAAAGTCAATAAGTATCCTCAATCAAGCTGCAATAAGCTTGTGAGATTAAGCTTCATTTCAATTTAGATAATCCCTACACAAAGCAAGCATCTAAGCTTAAGTCATAGAGAGGCCTACACAGAGGTTGGGGCCTCTGGCACTCTCAGCATATCCTTAAGCACACCACTGGTAACTATTAGGATGCCTGTGAGAAATCACCTGGCAACCTGGTTGGAAAATTTGGAACTTAGCTCACTATGATGAGATTTTGATGTTTGAACATAACATCAATTTGATTGCAGAAAGAAATCCACAAAAACTTGTTTGCATATGATATACAGCAGCCATAAAATTCTACCCACTTTTAAGGATTTCTGCATAAGTGTGAACTTTATCTGATGCTACACTAAACATTAAATGACAGGTGAATTACCTGGGGTCCTTCTGACCCTGCCCTATCTTTTTCACGAAAAGCTCCATAACCTGCAAGATTAGCACCAACAATTGTATGAGCTTCATGCAAGCAGCAGCTACTTAACATTGCAAGAAGTGGATTCACATACCATCAGTTGAAGCTGGGGCTCGAAGTAGCACTGCATCAGAAGCCTTTAAGATGAGCTTATCAGGAGGGACAACTGTTGAGGGCTTGTCCTCATACCAAGGAGGAGACACAGCTTCCTGATCAAACTCAATCTGTATTGCCTGGTTCTGTGGATGTGTCCCATTCCCATCCTGCACTTGATTCTGGCATTCTCCATTATCATCTCTACAATGAAAGCCCACAGGCTGCACAAAACTGACTTCATTCACAGCCACCGCAGGTTCAGCTGCTTCCTGACTCCTCTGGCTTCGTGAAGTGTCCATTTGCCTGACAAACATCCCTGACTTCCATTTGAATCTCAAATTAAGCACCCTTAACCATATGAGCACAATGAGAAAACCTGTATGAAACTCAATGTTACTGAAAAGGATTAGACTTCCAGAACTGGGAAAGCCCTTGGAAATCCCAGTATAGTCCTGAAGACTTCTAAAGCATGAATTAAATGTTGGGGGCTTAAGCAAGGGATGGACCACACATGACTCTCTTCAGACTTTCGAGCTCTTCTTTCAGCAATGCAGCTGTGTCAAGAGCCACTCTGAGATGGTCATCCTTTTCATCTCGTGCTCTTTTTGCCTCTAGCACCTCCTGGTCCTGCACTTGGGTGAAAAAGCTCAATACTGGATCCCTATGACATGAATTATCTATCCATGAGATTGCAGAGCAAAATCCATAATAAAACAGGTAACCATTGTGTCACTTCCCAAAAAAACAAAACTAGCATGACCAGATTGAGAGGGGTCATAACCTTAAGAGTGTCACTCAGAATTTATCAGACCATCACGTTCACTATGAATAGCAGTGTTTAGCTGCCACGAAGCCCAACTTACCTTATCAACTCATGACACTGGGTGAAGATAAGTAATAGCAATCTGCCCAGAATTGATCAGGCAAACCATTATACAGAAATCCTTGTCCTAAGTCTCTGTTGAATTCCCAGAAGCAATGGAAAGGCCCAATTATAATGTTGGCTATAACTCAAGAGACATAGCCAATCAAAAAAGTCAATAATATCGTCATTCAAGCTGCAGAAAGCTTGTGAGGATAAGCTCCATTTCATGTTAGCTTCACCCTGTACAATCAAGCATCTATGCGTAAGACATAGAGAGGCCTGCAGAAAGGGTAGTGGTTGGCACCTGAACATATCCTTAAGCACACCACTTAGACCACATGGGTGTAGTACATCAAGTGATGTGCAATATGTACAAATGTTTCAATGGTTATGAGGATCCAGATCTGAATCATCTTGACAAGTTGTTGAATCAGTGTAAACTCTCACAGGGTTGAAACCTTATGAGTGGACACAGAAGTTTGCACTAGTGCTGGGCAGCACAAAGAGATATTCCTTCCAGATATATCTGCAGAACTCGCATATAAAGGAACCAACAAAGATCTATAAAGCTTGTTCACATTAGAAAGCTTGTTCACTAGTACAGTATTGTACTACTACAGACTCAAAAGCTGTCAGAGCCTATGCGCCTGAAACACCTTCACAAAAGAGTTGTCAAGCAGAAACTGAATCAACCTTGAGCTTTTAAGACAACACGAAAAAGAAGCATTTGCTTAGAGTGCATAATCTCAATCAATCCTACTTGGCTACAAATTTCACTAGATCAATTTGGGATGCAAAGAGTATGCAGCACCTTGAAGGCTAACTCTGATGCAAGGCGCTTGAGTTCTCGTTGCTGCAAGTTCATGAAAAAAAGATGAAGTTAGATTTCCAGGATAGCATTGATTCTACCCAAAGGAAACCATATTGGAGCTTGCTTCATAACATTGACTAGAACAACCCCTCATGAACAACCTCCAAAACTCCATCCACGGATAAGGTGTATGGACATGTAAACCCTAAACCCTAAACCCCCTCCACAATTTCACCCCAGATTCACAAACAATGAAACTGGCAACTGTATGCTGCAACAATCCTGTATGGAGACAATGGGATGCAGAGATATAACAATGGAGGTCAAGCAGAACCTGATTAAGTGGGGCTTGTTGTGACAAATTGTGGGTTCCAGTCCCTTTGCGGAGTTCATAAAGCTCTGACTCTGCCTGACAACACATCTCTGGCTCCTTAGTATCATGACAAGAGAAATATACTTTTACTCTTCACTTGAAAACTATTAACATTTGCCCTCAATTGTGAACTGTATACCCTGAAGCAATCAATTTCTTAAGTGATGCTGGGAATGCTACAGCCTCTCACCAGGAATTCTTTGGTGAAATTTAAGGAAAGCAAGCATCAAGTATCAACCTGCTGCTAATTGAACAGGTTCCAATGCATGCTACCCCTCAATCAGCAGCTGCTGCTTTAGGCAAGGACTTTACACTGGACCCTAAACCCTAAATTCAAAACATCGCTATAGCGTACTTAGCTCCAAAGGAACAATGTATCGGCAGTCAAAACCTGAAAACAAAGATTAATCTTCACCTTTTGGAGGCGTGCCCTGAGAAGAGAAATTGCGCCATTTTTCTCGGAAAGAATCTGCTCAAATTTTTGTCCTCCGTCATTCTGTGTGTCCAAGGCACTTGCGTCCCATACTCCACCGGCACCATGCGTAACCAAAGCCTTTGAATTTGGAGTTCCAGTATACGGCAATCCAGACTGTACTGGATTTTGCACACCCAAACTTTGGGAGGATTTGAGAAAAACATGTGGTCGTGATTTCGTATTCACAGCCTCTTTTGCGTCAAACCGAACTGGAGGTTTCGGTGAAGGGGGTAGAGGGAGAGGCCGCAACGAGATGAACGACGAATTTTCCCCAGCAAGAAGGGACGATCGATTTTGGAAAAACTGTGTTTTCTGGAAGTTTGAAGATGCCGCCAGATCAGTAGTAGCAAAACAAGAAGACTGGATGATTGAGGGTTCTGTGCTGAGTGCCACACTTTGTCGCGGTGGCACCTTCGTTGTCGAAGACGAATCAAAAGAAGGGGGTTGCAAATGTGAAGGTGTGACGGACTGTACCGTTTGGCTTTCGCGCTTGGCGGCATTTTCTTGCTCTGCTTCCTTGACCAGCTGATCAAAGAGCAGCAACAATTCCTCGTCGTCGTCGTCCTGTATCCCACTAGAATCGCTCAGCATTTCTAAACCCTAAATCCAACTCTCCTATCCGCTTTCTCTTGCCTACCCTCCTCCGAGCGGTTCTTTTAAAAGCTCGTGAATTTTCTTCAGAGAAACTGCAACCTGCTCTCTCCCTCGTCCAATTCCTTTGGGTTTCAGACATTCAAGGCACTCCTGCTTCAAAGAGTTGTTTCCTTTGTGACGACCATATAAAAGGGGTTGCAAATACAGAAGATCAGCTTCTCGCAATCACCACGAAACCCTAAACCCTAAACCCTTACAACACATATCTGCCAACACATTTTACGCACTCCGCAAAGTGACTTTATTAGATCTCAGCAAGTTAGTGCCCACATAAACCCTAAATCCTACTGTAATAGATAAAAAAAGTCTTCTAGGCATTTTCATTATATGTTTTGGGCAGTTTGAATTGAATTGAATCTTGGACCTTTTGAGTTTTCGTTGTTTGAATTTAATTTAATACCTCTTGAATTTAGTGTAATTTTAGACATCCTAAATTAAGAGAAGCACAAGGTGGTAATCACAAAAGAAAGAGTTGTTATTCCTTTTTCTTTCTTTTTGGGTTTTGGTTTGTGCATATTAAAGTTACCTGTAAAAGTCTTTGTGGTTTGCTATTATTAGTTCCCACGTGTATGTAGTTCCAGTTACAGTTTTATTGGTGGGGTTGCCAAAAGAAAAACAGCTAAACTTAGACATTTAATTTTATTATCCCGAGTGACATATTGAGCACCAGTGGAGATGCTCTTAGGGGGGTGAGAAGGCCCAGTTTTTGCGACTTTGGGGACGAAACCAATAATTGGGGGCGAGATTTTAGCAAAAGAAAAAAAAAAAAAAAACTTGGATCCAAACTAGTTTTTCCACCCAAATTGGTCGTAAAACTAGCTTGATCCCATGTTTTTTTTTTTTTCGGAAGGAGCATGTATGATTTTTATATTCTTCCTCCAATTAAGTATTTGCCCAATGTGCATGATGAACCAATTTATAGAGTGTGAGAGCCTTCAGCTGAGTTCTCTTCTAAGCTTTTATTTTGTCTAGCCAAGTTGTTTGCATGACGAAACACAATGAACTAGGTTTGCACAAATGTTGGTAGAAATTATAATGCCACAACCCAAAAAAAATGTGAAAGGTTTTGAAGGTTTTGAAGGTTTTTCAATAAGAGTTTGTTGTAGCCAAGGTGTTAAGGTCGCCTTAAGGACATATTAATTAGTTGTGGTGCATCCCAAAATGTTTTGATTTTTTTTTTTTTTTGGGTAATGGGCCATTTGGTTGGTCTATCACCAAAAACACTACTAAATTTCCCCTCTCCAAATACAAATCACATTTTTAATGTTGTTTTACACTTCTAACCATATAAGTGTATTTGTTACATTTACATTGTTTTACATCACCATGTAAAATCATATAAATGTATTTTTTTACATTTACATTGTTTTACACCATCATGTAAAATCATGTACGTGTATTTATTTTTACACTACATTATTCCACATAACATAAAATAGATTTACATGATTTTACATTTACATGAACATAGATAGATATTAGACATTTACACATTATAAATATATTTTATTATGAGATTTACACTTCCATAGACTGTAAGTTCCAAACTATTTACATGCACAACACTAGTTTTTATCAGTGTTGTGTGATTATTCATTTTTAAAAAACCCTCCATACTTAATTTTGACATTGTAGAATTATTTTGAAGTTTTCCAGGTGGGAATTTGAGCTAAATTCGTCAATTAAAAAATAATTAGTTATATTTGTAACACTTTTTTCCAAATTGAAAAATCTCAAGACCCAGCTTCAAAATCAAGCCTCGTTTTATGCATACCTTACACATCCCCCAATGCTAGAGATTGTCGGAGCATAAAATTTTACAACAAAATACAACAAGGGTCTACATAAGATGGAGTTTAACAACTATTTAAAATTTACAATTAATTATTAAATTCAATCTTATTTTATTATTATTATTTTAAAAATCAACTTTCTTACTAAAATGTCTTAAACTTCATTTCATGAATATTGTGTCATGACTCCGGTTTCACAATTCCAAATCTAACAAAATATTATTAATTCCATGGTCAAGCTCTTGTGTTAATTCCAACAAAATAATGTTAACTTGAGTTTGTGTCACAACAACCTAAACTTAAAGCCCTGATTGTTGAGTCCCCTAACACCATGCTAATCATTTAGGACTTACACCTACTTACCATGAACATTTTATGTTAAGCTACCATTCACTTAACATGAAACTATCACCCATTTAACATTGAAGGGCGCCACCTAGGATGATGCCATCCAGATTTTCACTTAACACTGACTTAACATCAAGTGTGAATGCACCACAAGAGGCCTCACTCAAAAAGGTGAAAGTCTAGAAGTGGGTGCCAATTCAACTTGGCACCCTTGAGGGGCGAGGGGATGTAGAATAGAATGGTTGGCAAAGACATGGGTGGAAATCACTAATATTAAAGGATAAAATGGCATAACTTGGTAATGCCTGAGGATGAGGGCAATAGCAGAAGTAGGGTGCACGCGAGGCAATAGCCAAGCATTGGCACTATTCGGTTAAAATGCTCTAGTTTGTTAAGAAGTTACCTCATGTAAAGATACATACAATTCCTTTTTCTTTCTATTGGGCAAGATCTGCAAAAGGAATGGAAGAACCTGCTCCAAGAACAGAAAAGAAATATGGAAGATCTTGTCCCATGGGACCGAAGAATTTGCTTCAAGAACAACATAGGTAACGTGTTCTTAGAAAGTGCTATAAGTCCAGGCCAAAAATAATGGCAGCCAATTTTAGGAATAGAATTTCCATGCAACCAATAAACCCCTCACTCAGGGGATGAGAAATTAGGGTTTAGAGCATTGCCTCCCACTACTTACACTAGGAAATCTTTTCCGTGTCTTTGGACGTGTCATTTTTCAAAATGCCTCAATTTTTTTCCCTTTTTTTTTTTTGACCGTCCAGATGGTGACTGAACACTTAAGCGTTCGGGGCATCCAAGGGGATGGCTCCCTTATTTCTGGTGTCCAAACAAAACTTGAACCCCTTCTCTTGACACATCTAACACGCTAACAATTGTCAAAAATGAATTGAAATTGAGGAAATTACTGCCCCACAAAGTAAAGGGGATCAAGAACTAAAAAAAAAGCAAACCATCGAACACTACAAAGGCTGATTTCCAAACACTCAAAAAATTTCCTTGTATGTTGCTCTGTCGCCATTAGAGGACAAAGATTACTTGGAGAACTTCAGGTTGCTCTCACGACATTTTAAATCCCTTAAAATGAAGCACATATGATGAAGATATAAATAAGTGTTTGGTCATAGATAATGAAGCACATATGATGAAGATATAAATAAGTGTTTGGTCATAGATAATGAAGCACATATGATGAAGATATAAATAAGTGTTTGGTCATAGAAAATGAAGCACATATGATGAAGATATAAATAAGCGTTTGGTCATAGGTAGGTGATTGGTGATGGGCCGGTCTACTCTACCTGCTGGGTCTCATGAAAACCAAAAATCAAAATTTGGAGCACATCTTTACACTTGGTAAAACACTTGGCCAAGAACTTTATTGGAACCACTGCGCCCACCAAGCTCTCGGCTTTGCCTTGCAACGGCGCCCTTATTCCCGTAAAAAGTTCACCATTTCACACCATTTCTTTGTGTGCTTTTTATGCTCTACAATGCACTCTCATGCACTCTCGTAAAATAATTTTTTAAAAATTGTATCTGGAGGTACACTTAAAATAGAGCATAAAAATCTCACGAGGAATTTCGGAAAATGGAACGCTTGCTTACGCTTGTGGGCGTTTCATTTTTCAAAACGAACGCAATGTTTTGCTTTCTCGTGGGTATTAATCTTGTTGATTTTGACGATGGGTAGGTAACGGCCTTGGAGTGTGGGCGTTACCCTACACAAAATACAATAGAAAAATCCAAGGAGGTCTTTACGTGTGTTGGCCGGTTATTACTTTCTTAATACTGTCAAGAAGGTTTTTTTTTTTTTGGGGAAGTTTTTGAAGGCCATACAGGTTATCAATATCAATATCAAATTTTCTTTTGTTGCCAAGTAGGTTATAAAAAAATTTCGGTAATAAGTGTGTCAATTATGCACAAAGGGTAGGTTACCAATTAACCAATTAATAACCGCTTGACATCCTGCCTACTTATTAGTTGGTTTATAATGGTTTTTCTTTTTCTTTTTTTTCCTTTTTGAAAAATTGTATTAGTGTTTAAAGATTGATAACCTACCTGGATGATAATCAGGTCATCCAAGTAAGCTATTTATTAAAGGTTTCAATTTTCAATATCAAGCGGTTAACCAATCTAACTGGTTAATCAATAACCAACAAAGTCATCCAGGCGGTTATTAGAGGTTTTTGAATTTTCATACCAGAAGGTTATCAATTTAACTGGTTATCAAAATCACTAACCGACAACGACAACAACAGGTCATCCAGGTAGGTTATCAGAGTTTTTTTTAATTCTCATACCAGGCGGTTATCAAAAACAAACAACCGTCTGATAGAGGTGTTTAAAAACCGGATGGAGAACCGGGTCCAAAGTCAATAACCGGCCAACGCTGGTCGTTACGTGGGGCCGAAGACCAGTGGGGAAGTTATTTCGGCATTTACTCCCTGGGGTTCCCAACTGTGCTAGGTGAGGGGAACTCGGAGCGGGTTCCCCACTGTCTGAGGTGAGGAGAACTAGGAGAGGTTCCCTACTGGGGGGAACTCGGAGCGGAGAAATGGGAGGCGTTCCCCATTGTATTCGGTGAGGAGAACTGGGATTCTTTAGCCGGTGTTCCCCTCATGGAGCACTGTCGAACGCGGGCTGGGGGAAAAATGCTTCCACTTATACAACACAGCTGTGATCGCTTGCTTGCATCGCACCTTCTCGTCTCCGTCTTTCTTCTTCCTCTTCGCTCGAAGAAAAAAAAAAAAAAAAGCTTCGCACACGATTCTTCTTCTTCTTCTTCCGCTTCCATTGGAGAAAAAGTTTTGGAAGACGATTAAGCTACTGTAGTCTTGAGGTTTGGCCTTAGATCCAGGGTAAAGAGCATGAGATGCAGGTTGGTATGAAGCTGGAGCAGCAGCAGCAGCAGCAGCAGGCAGAGAAGGAGGTGGAATGTAAGGAGGTGGCAGGTGGTGGTGGTGGTGGTGGTGGCAGGGAAGGGTAGAGATTGCCGGTTTATAAGGAAGCTAGAGAAAGGGTGAAAAATATGTGCTCGTGTTGGAGTGCCCTGGAGCGGGCGTTGGGTGGTGTGTTTGGGTCCAAATCTGGCAAACCTGATAGCCCTTCGACGATCAGCATCAACAGTTCCGGTAGGTGTTCTAGTCGTCTGATTCCCTTGTTGCTTCTCTCTCAGACCCTCCGTCCTTAATGCAGCTGTCGGGTGCCCATGCCCATTTTTAATTTTTTTCTGTGAGCAGGAGCGGGTAGAATGGTCAGGGAGTATACATTTTAGTAGTAAGTGTGGCGACAACTGCAGCAATGAGGAGGAGGCTCTGGAAAGAGGGGGACATGAGTAGCTTGCTACTTGATGTTTGCATACCCATTGCACAGCTCGATTTCCCCCTTTGGAACCGGATAATCCAGCTTCGGATTTTACCTCTGTTTTTTTATTGGTCTGATTTGCGGGAAAACATTCTCGTGACGACCTACATACCTAACCTGCCGAAGAAGATTTACGCCCCAACTGATCCGCTTGAGATGGCCTTGTAGTTCAGTATGGTGATAGTTTTGTGGGTTTGTTTGAGCAGGTCAAGAGCAATCGCGTGGAGAGGTGAACTGTCAAGATGCACCAGTCCTATCAGAGATGTCATCGTCAGGTGAGATAGGGTCAGGGACTCCAATAGTGTCAGATGAGATACGTCGAGGAGGGAACTTGCGCATCTTCTCATACCTAGACCTTAAGTCTGCCACTCGCAACTTCAGGCCAGATAGCCTGCTGGGCGAAGGAGGTTTCGGTAGTGTTTATAAGGGTTGGGTGGATGAGACTGGAACTGCCGCTGCCAGGGCAGGCACAGGCATTACTGTGGCTGTCAAGCAACTTAATCAAGAAGGTCTACAAGGGCACAAGGAATGGCTGGTGAGCTCTTCTTTCCTTGCAAGCCAGTGCTTCAAATGATTCTGACCAGTTGTTATCAGCTTCACTCAGTTTTTGGAACTGCAGACTGTTGTAAGAGTCACATAGAGGGTTTACTGGTGCATTGGAAGGTAGGAGGGGGAGTTTGGTTGCAGGTAGGAGGGGAATCATGAATGCATTCTCTTGTGCTTGCAGTCTCATGGGTATTCCTTTGTTTCAGGCAGAGGTGAACTTTCTTGGTCAGCTTCATCACCCAAATCTGGTGAAATTAATAGGCTACTGCTGTGAGGATGATCAGCGTCTGCTGGTCTATGAATTTATGCCTCGTGGGAGCTTAGAGAATCATTTATTCCGAAGTAAGTAATCTCTTGGTTATTGATTCTTTCAACCATAAGAGGGACCATCTCTGGGTTACTGTGGAAATTGACCAGCCTAGCATCTGATGATGCCTATGTTGAATTAAGCACAGTATGCACTGTTTTGCCTCTGTGAGATTTCTGTTGATTGCATTGGAGGCTTAACTGCATCTTTGGAGGGCTCCAGAGTGGATTGCAGAGGCCAGTCTTCTCTCTTGCATGTCTGCAAATTGAAGTTGGAGTTGATGATAGTGGCAATTGTCAGTAATTTCACAGTCTGCTTAATGATGTGAAATGTTTTGGAATGGCAGAAGGGGCTATGCCTTTACCTTGGGCAATCCGGATGAAGATTGCATTGGGAGCTGCACAAGGGCTTGCTTTTCTCCATGAAGCAGTCAAGCCTGTTATATACCGTGATTTCAAAACCTCCAACATTCTGCTTGATGCTGTATGTTGTTTTTGCTCTTGTACTTTGTCATGGAATGTTGCAATTCTGGGCTATCTCAAGTTTTCTGTCAGTTGATCATGAAACCAGCAGTGACTTTATAATCAGATACTGGGATAGCTGCTTCAGAGTTCACAGCTTTTTGCAAGCAAGGGATGCAGGGAACTGGAGATTGATACCAAACAGAGCTGATGAGAGAAGTTGAATCTCCCTCTTGTTGAGTTAGAAGCTTCCATGCGTGGCTTAGTAGTCCTTGCTGTCATTTGCCATTTCCAGGACTATACAGCAAAGTTATCAGACTTTGGGCTAGCCAAGGATGGACCTGAAGGAGATAAGACGCATGTTTCCACTCGGGTGATGGGAACATATGGCTATGCAGCCCCTGAATATGTGATGACTGGTGAGCTTTTGTCCCTTTCCTGTGAGATGGACCTTTGGAATAGGATAAAATCCAATAAATAAACAGTTCTTCAGTCCCCCATGAAGAGTTGTTGGATGTGAGATCTAATTTTTTTCTTGTTAGTAACTACAAATATACGGCAACAATATTCATTCATGCCTTTAGGAAAGCCTTCAACAAATCCTTTGCAAGGAAAAATCTGCAACAGTGATGCCACTGCTTGAATGCATTTTCTGCAGCCACAAGCGCCCTGCTTGGTTCAAGTTTTGACACTGAGAGACATGTACAGTTTCTAAGCACATAGAAATGGTAGTTTCAGTGCACACTTCTTTCTTCTTGTTCATGCATAACTGAGAATATGCTTTTGATGTGACTGAAAACAGCTCATGGACAATAGTGTGTTTGTTCAGCATTTAGAAGATGCTGTTCATGAGCATGTCAAAACAAATGATATTGGGGAGGGAATGCAGGGCATTTAACATCCAGAAGTGATGTATATAGCTTTGGAGTTGTTTTGCTTGAGATGCTGACAGGCCGAAGGTCCATGGACAAGAATAGGCCAAGTGGAGAACAGAACCTGGTAGAATGGGCCCGACCATATCTCAATGACAGGAGGAAACTTTTCCGTCTTATTGACCAACGCCTAGAAGGCCACTACTCTATGAAAGGAGCTCAAAAGGCAGCTATTCTTTCACATCACTGCCTGAGTCGAGACCCAAAGTCTCGACCTCTGATGGGTGATGTTGTTGACACGTTAGCCCCACTTCAAGACCTGAAAGACATGGCGAGTAGCTCACATCAGCCAACATCAAACTCATTATCAGACCGCAGTCGGTATGCTAATGGCAATGGATCAAGCCACCACACACATGGCTACCACAATGGATATTTGTCTCCTCACAATGGACCTGTTCGAGGCAGCAGCAATGGAACTCAGCTACCTTCATACCATCAGTCACCAAGGCAGTACAGCAGAGGACCATAGATGAAGTCCCTCTGCACTTCTTTCTCATCTTCTTTTTCTTGCTAGATTTGTTTCTTACTCCATGTTACATAATATATGCTTCCATGCTCTTTAGGTGCCACCTCAGCTGGATGGAATGCATATAGGCTTTGGTGTCTGAAGCCATGTGATCCTGGGAATCCTAGAAAACGTCATAAAGGACCACTTCAAGCCTTACAGACCAAGTTCACTGGTCTACATGTGGTGATTTGTTCCATTTGCTCTTTTTGCTTGAGGTGGCAAGACTCTGCAAAAGCTGTGTCATCTTATTATTTGGTGATAGATGATGTTCTTTCCCGACTCCCTCCAGAGCCAAGTGTATAAGCCTTTGTGAATTCAGGGTGACTTGTTCCACCCGCATGAAAGAAATTGGAAATTTACTCCAATGTGCCTGATAACAAAAACTGGCAACAATGATTGAACACCCAAGTGCTTCCTCAATAAAACTTGCTTTTCCAGTACATTTCCTCTCTGACTACTGTCTGATTTCCATGTACTTTCCCAGGTTCTATGACATGAATCAAAGATAGCATATGCTACAAGTAGGGTGACACCATAGGAGAAAGAATACTGTCAAGAGTTGGAGGTTGGAGCTGTAAATGCTTCTCGGTTAACAGTACTTATGGATAATGTATTTTCTTCAGCTTTAGGGTGTGGTATATGGATCCTAATTAGTAATCAACTCACAGACATGCCAGTTACTAGATGTAATAGTACCACTAAAGAATATTTTTGTTCAAAAATTCAAATTGAAGGTGTGAAAAATGTTTCTTTTTTATTTGCACACATTGTTCATTTGTTAATGTGCATTTTATTTCATTGATTCATGTTATGCTTTAGATTTATTTCCTTTGTCTTTCCCTAGTTCTAATTGTAAGCCCAACATTTGGGCCACAACAATCACACTAATAAGGCGAATATAAGGCACTATTTATATTCATCACAAAACCTTCAAACTAATCAATTCAAACAATAAATGGGTTGGAAAGATGAAACTGAAAAATTAACAACCAATATGTGGATCAAAGAAGATGGAAAACCTGACAATGTTGAATATGAGAAAAACTTGTCATTGAATCCATGAATTGTAAACAATCTCCCACTTTGAAACAATGATTTATCCATTGCATAATGTGTGGGTTGGGGAAGTTGTGAATGATACCATGAAATAGAGGTTTACCAAAATGGATATTTTTTAAGAGTTCACATCTTGGTAAGAAAATGTTAAAAATGATAGGGAAGGAAAGATGCAAAGTCAAATAAAAACAATGGATGAAATGGAAGCCAAAACACATGCATACAAAAAGGTTCAATTTTGGTGATGTGAAATTGATGTCTAAAAAGTGAAAATTTTGATAAAATTGACAATTCAAAAAAAGAATGATAGAAATCAAAGGTGAAAAAGATGTAATGTGAATGTACAAAATGAAGGCAAGGAAACATGGATTTGTAAAATTGAATCTAACCAATGTGATGGATATGTATATAATAAATGATGAAAAATACCTTATATGCAATTTTTTTTTCTTTAATGACTAGGTATTTATGTGAATATACATTGTATTGCATCAAATGAAAAATCAAAAGCATTTGCCATGATTAGCAAACATGCCCAAGGTTGCATTGGAGGTTGAGTTGCATTTAATTGAACTCACTTTTTTAGAGTTTCTAAATATTTTTACTAACTAAGAATGAATGTTATCAAAGTGCTATGTATTTTTCATTTTTATCTCTAGTTGAAAATAGTTTCAAAGCAATTGTCAATTTAAAAGAAACATCATAATAATAATTGTCAATTGACAAATGCGTGTGATAATCAACACATGATAACATTTTCAAAAACATTTAACAATAAAAAAGTTCACATCCTGTTTGTTAATTGTTGGATGAAATGAACAAGTTTATAAATGTTTTCCATCAAATTTGAATAATTATTCCTTCCACTCAAAGATTTTATCCTAAACCACTTCATAATAAAACAAAAATCCAATAAAAGACTGATGGCCATAACGATCGCAAAGGAAACAAAAAGAGAAGGCCAAAAGACACACAACTTGCAAGAACCAAAAGAGGAAAAAAGCTAGTCCCTTTCATGGTGGTAAACTATCTCACCCACGACCCCTCTAATGTTGTCAACATGCAAATCATGGGATTTAATAATAATGGGAGTTTTAGAATAAACATCACCCACCAACGCAATCTTCTTTTCTATAGCTGAGGCTAAAACACATTGAAAAATAATATTAACATGCTACTTGAAAAACTAAATGCAAAAAGACAAAAATAAATGACCTTTCGATTGTCTATCGTGAAAAAAACGAACACACTCCCTGATGAAACGATCTATATTATTACCACTTCATTACATGTTCTTCATTCATCTACATTCAATACGCATAATCTGAGGAGCTAATTGTAAAATCGGCTACACAAAAAAAATATTCAAAAATACTTTTCTTGTTGGGCCACTATCCTCTGAAAAATGTTGAGCTCATAATTGTGCACACACCTGTATAGTGTCTAGGTAGAGAATCTCAAGCAGCGCTCAGTATGTGACCCTGAACGATAAAATTGGATGAAACAAATTCAAAACATGCCGGTTTGGCTCAAGAAAATGGTTTTTGCTCAGTACAATTTCACAGCTTGCAGTGGCTGGTAAAGTGTGGAGTAACATTGTACACCTGCAGAAAAGAGTGTAATAAATATGATATGACAACTGCTCAGTGTTTCTGATTGGCCCATCATAATGATTGGTCCAGGTGGTTTACTATTAGTACTCCCTCACATATTTGCTGTCCCACTTTCAGTTTTATGGGTGGGGTTGCAAAAAAGTAAACAACTAAACTTGGATGTGAAAAATATTTTTGCAGGGTTCGCATACTTATCACAGCTGGAGATGCTCTTACACCCATGAAAATTTTGCTTTTACATTGACAACATTCGTGTGTCAAGTAGCATTGCATAGTAGATTATAGATTTGGAAGCTTCTCATAAAGCTGTCACAAGAAGAATCCAATCATTTTTTACAAAGGAAAAGGGTTCTAAGCCTACCTATGTTGGAAAGCATTCCAAATATTCTGGACCCTTGACTCTCCGACTAGCAGCAGCCTTGTGAGGGGTTGTACCTCAGATAATCCTGCAATGCTCTCCAGGTATAATGGTGCATTCACACTTGATGTTAAGTCAGTGTTAAATGAAAATCTAGGTGGCACCCTAGGTGGCATGCAATGTTAAATAGGTGATAGCTTAATGCTAAGTGAATGTTGTTAGCTTAACATAAAATTTCCATGGTAGGTAGGATTAAGTCCTAAAATGACTAGCATGATGTTAGGGGACTTAACACTAGAGTCCCTAACACCAAATGTGAACTCACCTTAACTCCTATAAATAAGTCTAGTTCTTCACTTATGCCATTTTATGTAGAGGGTGGCCATTCTGACTAGTTTGGGTGAAGGCATTACCAAAATAAGGGCTTGCATGAGGCAGCATAATGCTCTTGAGCTTTTGCTTTACCTATCTCTTTAGTGTAGGATAATGCACAAGGGTGAGGACATTACCAAAATAATTAGGGCCTGCACAAGGCAATGTAATGGCCTTGTCCTTTTGCTTTACCTAGCTCTTAAGTGTAGGATAAAGCACAAGGGTGAGGCCATTACCAAACGAAGGGCCTGCAGGAGGCGAGTATAATGCCCTTGCCCTTTTGCTTTACCTAGATGTGCTGTGGCAGTAGGTGAGGGTTCTTTTAGGCAAGGTCCTTCCCTTTCCTTATTTGATATGCTTGTTGTGACAAGAACCGATTGGGTTCGGGAACTTGATGTTCCCCTTGTGGTTTGCCCTCTTAGGTGGTTCTTTTGTCTTCTAGGACCTTATGGGTCCTTCCATTTTGTTCCTTCTATTCTCCCCTTGGGGGGGGGGGGGGGGGGTTTTTGTTTTTTTTTTGTTGAAGAAAAAAAAGGCATTTTTTTGTGTTGGATTTTTTATTTATTTAATGTTCCGTTCCTTTGGTTTCTTGCAAACCAC
>Ga0116229_10000382_pt1 | contig 56910 bp, 46 predicted proteins | sample S1TSphgellanicum_3_FD_87313 | JGI IMG/M metagenome (GOLD analysis project Ga0116229, IMG submission 87313) | Host-associated microbial communities from peat moss isolated from Minnesota, USA - S1T2_Fc - Sphagnum magellanicum MG | ecosystem: Host-associated > Plants > Peat moss > Unclassified...
GTTTTGGGTCTAAGGTTTTAGGTACAAGTTTTGGGTCTAAGGTTTTAGGTACAAGTTTTGGGTTCTAGGTTTCAACTTTTTTGGGTATATGGTTCTAAGTTCTTGATTCTCGGGGTTATTGCTTATGGGTTTGAATAATTGGGTTTTGGAGTTTTGGGTTTTAGCAATTGGGTTTTGCAAGATTTTGGGTTTTGGAATCCTAAGTTATGGATTTGAGCATTTGGGTTCTATAGGTTTTTGGATTTTGGGGTATTGGGTTTTAGGTTTAAAATTATGGGTCAGAGTGAAATGAATTGTAGTTGATGGTTGCTACAATTGTTGAAATGGTTTTCCAACTTGAGCATTTGTAGTGTTGATCGAAATTCAAGCACATCAAATTGTAGAAATGCCTCTAAATCAACCAACAAGGTAAGTCTTCAAGTTCAACCCTTTGCATTTGATTTTTTCTTTTTCTTTTGGGCTCCATATGTATTGCATTTTCTTGTCCATGTCCATGTACTTCTTCAAATTAAATGTCTAAGCTTCCATGTTTTGCCTTAAGTTTTTTTTTTGTGCACTATGTTGGTTAGGTTGTGAATGTTTGTTCTATAGCTTTAAGCAATGGCTAAAGATGATGATGTGCATTTGGTCGAGTCCATTAGCAGTATTGATTCTCCATGTGGTGGAGAAATTGATGAAACGTCACCACCATTAGATGTTTAGAATGTGCATATGCATGGCTTTGTTGGTTTTCATTCTATTGTTCCTATCTTTGATTTTATTGTTCCTATTTTAGATTCTACTGAGGTTGAAATATAGTAGCTTGCAAATATTTAAACCCAAGCTTTAACTTGGAAGCCACATAGTTGAACCTTAATATGTTAGGGTTTTTTTTGTCAACAATAACTTACTTGTGGATCTTAACAAGTCACAAATGTTATGGTGCATTATTTGCAAAGCAAACTAGTGCCTTTAATTTGTGCCAACAATCTATTCTATGAAAATGCCTTATCAAATATGGTAAGGTTAATGGGATCACTCCCATGAAGAGCCATGTTGAATATGCACATCCAAAGTTGGTTGGTTGCAAAAAGTTAGTCATTGTTAAGGAACTTGTTAATGTAAGTCACAATTGATAGCTCATGAAGAAGTGGTTTATGTCATCTAGGTGTGTAATCACGACATACTTTGATGCTACAAATCCTTACAAGAAGTTTAATGTGGCACAACAACAATTTATTGAGGACGTAGTCTTATATACTTGTAAAAGGTAAATGTCGTTTTCCACTTGTGAAAATATTTGATTGTGGAACATCTTACACCAATGCCCATGTGTTGGTTTTCCTTCTCGTATTACTTTGGTGGAAGAAATGTCACTTGTAATAATAATAAAAACCATGCAATTGCATGTGCCACTAAGGCTTGTTGAAACAACAACTATGTTTATTAATTTTAATCTTTGGATGCCAAAAGGCAATGTGAACACCTTTGCCATGGTATCAATTACTTTAATGATTCTTAAATCCCCTAGCATATTACCATTGGTTTATTCGAGGTTCATGAGACCACAAGGCTTTCCATGGTTTGTCAATTATGTTATTTACTTGGAAAGTGCAATCTAATGCATTATATAATTGTCTTTGTGAAGGATGAAGGCAATAACTTAATGTCTTTGGTGACAATATTACGTTCCGTTGTTGATTGCTGCCCTTTGAAACTTTAACGAATTTATGAAGGTGTGTGTTTCGGTCACATTATGTGTAAAGCCTGCTAATATGCTACAATGATGAAAAGGTGATTTCAAATCTAAAACAACTCAATGTGAAGGCTGCCCAAAACAACTTATAAAAGATAATCAAATGGACAAAAAAATTGGGAAAAGGAAGGTAGGAATGGGAAAAGTTGTGTGTTGAAAAAAGGTTGTGGCCTCAAAAACTCAAGAACCCAATAAATAAAACATTTACTAATAAGGTAATCATGTCTGAATAGGTATTAGAATTGAAAGAAACCATTCTTTTACAATTGTTTTGCAACAAAAGGTTTTTAAGGTTGAAGTATGGGCAATTGCAAAAGCACTCATAGGTTTTTTGAACCATGTTGTCACTACTTGTGTGATGAACTAGTCACAAGGGCATTGGCAATTTTTCAATACATGTATCAATTTGACACTAACTTTGAAAGTTGAAGTTGGACATGTTATTCATGTTCTTGATGCATTTGATGATGAGTTCTCATCTTTCAAAATAACATGCAAACAAAAGTTGTTAAAGTGATCAAACATTTTTTGAAAATTTTGTAAGCCTATGATTCACATCAAGTGCACAATATGTTTGCCCTTATGCTCGATCCTCGGTTCGAACCTTTGAAGGTTGTGGAAAACTATGTGGGATGTGGGGCTTGTATTTGTCTTGTTACTAAGTATGATGCCAATGCAATAATCCCTCTTCTAACGATCATGTTTGAAGTACTAAACCCTTTTGTCCAAGCATATGCAATAGGCGTTATTGGATCTAGTGAGTTTATTAAAGAAAACAATAATATATTTGGTGTGGGTGCATCTATGGAAAAGTCCTTGCATGGGTTTATTTTTGGGGAATTGTCTTTATTCAAGAAGTTATCTATAACTCCTACTACAAGTGTTGATCCCTTAACTTAGTGGTGAATTCATGAAAATACAATTTTCAAATTTAGCTTCCTTACTAAATGGATCTTGAAAATTCTAAAGTCACAGATTGAAATTGAACACGTGTTCAGTTTTGTTTGTGTGTTGATAGCTTTGAGATGTTATAGGTTGCCGATGGATAATTTAAATTAGATCATCATTGTGGTGAAAAACTAGCTTGACAATCCTTATCTGAATTTTTCACAACATAAGGATTTGACAAACTTTCTAAAAGTTGAATTCTCATTGGTTAAAGATATTTATGATTTGATTGAAGAATCAAATTATTTTGAACAATTGGAATTGGACAATGATTAATTTGGCAAGGTAAGCTCAAAAATTGTTCTTGTTGTTTTTTTGGGATTTCAAAATTTGAATGACAATTTGCATTTCAAAAAACCAACAACTTGGTCTTTTTATTTATGCAAAGGTTAATTGTGAAGCTATCAACAATAAGGATGGCTTTTAGTTGTGGTGTGTGTGTTTGTGGGTTAGATGGGGTGTATGTGGATGTGATTGGGGTAGGAAACTTGTGTTGCATTGGGTAAGGTTCTTTAAAATACTAGGGTTCAACTCCACCAAAAACTATTGGTTTTACAAAATTTTCTATTTTAATGGGGCAAGTTTTGATTGGAAAGATTAATCCAAAAAGTCCAGATGTCTCCCTAACCTTTGTACATATCCTATGATTAATAAGTTTGAAAATAAGGAAATGCATATCCACCAAATGAATACATCTTCGTCCAATCAAATGTATTTAAAATTTTTCTTATGTATATATTTATGTTATTATTTTTGAAAATTCTCCATATAGATACCTTGAGCAATGCCTAAAATCTTCATATTTAGCAACACTGGTTATTTCCATAATACCCAAGCCCTTGAGCCATACCTTACACTAAATGCTTGTTCAACATGTCCCACCTTCAACTACAGCCTTTGGGGTGGTTATGTCCAAAACACCCCAGCCCTTGAGCCATACCCTACATTAAATGCCTACTCAACATGTCTTGCCTTTTGCCAAGAAGAAATTCCACCATGTCCTGCCCCTAAGAAAAAATTCCACTAGGTAGGTGCCCTCAAGATAAACTAGAAAATTTGTGCAACTTTTAATTCTTTGTAAGACCCCAAAAGCATACATATGGTGGGATTTGAAGGTTCAACATATGAAGTTGCCAATGATAATTCTATTAAATTGAAACAAACATTAAACCTTTTGTTGTTTTGCATAAGTATAATGGTGACCAACATTATCAAATCAAACAAAATCAAACACATAAAAACATGCACACAATCTATAAATTGAAATACATGTGATACATGTTTCTTTGTTTGTTTGGATGTGATCATGTTGTAACCTTTCCAAATCATAGGACCTCACTCTTTGCTTTTGATAATGTTGAAAAGCTCTTGACAAAGCAATGTGCATATTTGTTGTTTTGTGATTTTCAACCAATAGAACAAAATTTATTGAAACTTAAGTGATTTTCATTGCTAAAAATTTAATTAAAATTAATTTATCAAAGTTTCGTAAGAACTTTGAAGTTGAAGTTAAGTTTGCTTCGACCTTAATAATAGTGGGATGGGCAATCTTATGGGAGGTTTAATATATTTGAGCCAATAGCACAAGAGACCACTAGTCTATATATTAATATGCATACTGGTTAGGATCTAATTACATTGGATCCCTTTAGGGTAACCCCCCTCCCAAGGCTTTGCCAAGAACAAGTTAGTATGATCAAAGGTCAATTTTAATCCAGCACTAATCAATAGGTGTATAGGCAAGGACATGTAGATGGTGAGTGAATTTCTAGTGGTGTTCAGTATGTGACTTGAAAAAACAGTTCTCACATCCAAATCTTAGTTATTTACTAAAGGATGATGCAAAATTCATTTAGTTTGAATAAGGGGGCAATGGGAAAGGAAGGAGAGAGAGAAAGAGAGAAAGAAAAAAGTTTTAGCTACAAAGAAGCTTGAAGTAATAACAACTACAAGAAGCAACATAGCAAACAAGTGATGGTAATAAACATACAATAATAAAATGTTAATTCTTGTTACCTCCCAAGACTTTGGAGGCTCATAACTTCTTATGAAGACCTCTAATTGAGATGAGGTTTGAAGCAAAGTTATAGCCTCCATCGAGAGTTGTCCAATGATATGTGGCACGCCACCTTCACATGAGAAAATTGGGTCATTCTTGACTTTTAGTGGTTGAAAGTCAAATTGGTAATTTGACTCCCAACCCTTCTTTTGGCCATAACTTATGTTTTAAATACCCAAATGGGTCATGCAAGCCCATTTTAAACATCTGCATTTTAAGAGCTTTTCAATGATATAAAAAACTTTTCAATCCAATGAATTTAACCCCTACAATGGCCCTTTAAAAAATTTCCTTTCCTAAAGTGGGAGCTCATTTGGGAATGTGGGGGTTCATTCCCTCACACTTTCCTACACTCCTAGGAGCATGAAATGTGACTCCCGGGCTTTGCTCTTGGCTCGCACTTTTGTAAACCTTTGCCTTGGTCTCAAGCCCAAGGTTAGGGTTGCAACAATTTTGGTTTTTACATTTTAAGTAGCCTATCGAGGCATGTCAAGAGTGTTCACCCTCTTGTTAGCCTTGTTTCTTAAGCTAACCAGGCTATTTTTCCTTTGTAAGCATCTTCACCTCCTATACTTATCCTTAATTTTATTCCTTTTGTTTATTAATGTTAGTTTTGGGTCTAATCTAGTTCCATTTTGAAGTTGTTTGAGTTTCATTTCGTGTGCCTTCGTTGTTTCATAGGATCTTTTGAGCCATCCAAGACGAAATTAGGCAAGCTTTTCATTTACCCCTTGATCGAATTACTTAAGTCTTAATGGATGAATTAACATGGTTCCTGTTCCTTTTGTTGTCGCATTGGTGTTTGTGTTATACTTGTGGTGGTTGTTTAGGTCAATGAGAGGTTTTTGTTTGCCTTAAGAGGTTTTTGGGCAAGCAACTAATCTTCCCTTCAAGAGGAGTCTTCATGTGCCTTTTATGCGCCCCGTTCTCTCCATTCATGGGAAGACTTTTCAACCATTCGTCTTTGTTAATGTCTAACTTTAGGGAGAGTCGATGAGTAAAGTCACGATGTTAAAACTATCCAACCCATGACGTTAGTTATTCCTTCGAAAGACACCATTACTGCCTTGCATTAATTGCATGCTCCTCCTTCAGACCTTGTCCCTCCACCTATTTTTTACTATCAACCTAAGCACATTTTTGTCTTGGATAGGACTTTGTTTACCCAAGCTTTAGCTAATGCTCCCCATTTGTCTTCAAGTGGGCTTTCTAAGATGGTATATGAGCATCTTTCAGGATGTTCCATACCAAACGACCCATCTTTAGGGTTTTCGGAATTATTCTAGGTTGTGACTACTATTGTTCATGGGGGTATCCCTAGGGCAGCGACCCTAGTGCTAGGGGCTAATAGATTGTTGGTAATGGCAAAGGACATTGGTGGCCTTTGTCCTATTATCATGGGTGAGGTGTTTTTTCAACGTATTAATCATTCCATTGTCTTACAACTTTGGGGGCCGTTTCAAAAGTAATTATCCCCCCACTAGTTTGGAATTTCAACCCTTGAAGGTTGTGAGGCCATCCTTTTTGGCATCTAAGCCTTTGTCGACCTACACCTTGATTGGGCTATGATGCATGTCGATGTCAAAAATGCTTTTAATAGTGTTTTATGAGGTGACTTCCCCTCCTTCTACTCCCAGTTCTATGAAATGATTATATTCGAAAGTACATATGCTATTGGTGAAAGGAAAATGCATATTTAGATATTAAATTGCGTTTGTAGCTTAAAACAAATAGTTTGCTTCCTATGCATCACTAATGATTTGGAATTAATAGATATATTTTCAAAGTTCAAACTTTTCAAATTCTATAATTTTATGTTAAACTACCACCCACTTAAACCAACTTCTAAAGAGTTAACATAATGTTCAACTTGACAACAAACCTTTAGTTATTCAAAACATTGTTATCATCACATACATTAACCAAATTTAGGTTGCATTAATCCATTGAAAAGTTAGCTACAAGGTGCACTTACCTACCAAATCTCAAGCCCTGCACCTAAATGAGTAAAACGTTGTGCCATAAAACCCAAAAGGATTTTACAATAATAGAAAGTTCAACTTGATAGCAGACCTTTACTCATTTAAAATGTTATTGCCCTCATATACACTATTCAAATCTAGCTTACATTAGTTGATTGAAAAATAAACAATAAGACGCACAGACTTGCCAAATTTCAAACTCTGCATTTAAATAAATAAAAAGTTATGCCACAAAACTTGAAAGGTTTTATGAACATTTTCTAAGATTTCAAGTTCCATATCTATTCGTACTCATTTCCATTATTTGAAAGGTACTACTATGATCTAATTTATTCTCCATCTTTCCATTATCTACTAGGACTCAATACTCTTTTCCTCCAAGGAAAGTTTTAGGAACAAGTTTTCAAAGATTGAAATCAAAAATCACGTCCAAAAATAGAGAGATGAATGATCCAAATTCACGCCTTTAAAAAGAAGGGAAAAAAAAAACAAAGGAAGACCCCAACTTGTGGGCAATGGATGGTTCTAAGCTTGGTGGCCCTTGGAATGTTCCATGCTTAATGGCCAATGGAAGGTTCCAATGTTTGGTGGCCTTTGGAAGGAAAAGGAGAAACATCATTTTACCTCTTTTCACTTCCCCCCTTAAAAAATTTTATTTAATTTTTTTCATTAATTTTAAGGTTTTAATTTATCATGGTTCTAGATCGTTACTTTACATCTTTCCTTCCTTTTCCTTGACCTATAAATTATAACCATGCATATCGATGTACCAAGTCTTCCACACATTCATTGCCAAATTGATTTTGATTGAAATTTTTTTCCTTTCCTTGAATTCATGGCGTCATGCATGACCACATTTTATGGGTTTCACGCCGCACATGTGAATGAAGAACCGCCATAGGAATCATCTTTAAATTTAACGTTGACTCAACATTTTTGTGATGAAAATCTTACATCGCGAAAGGTGCACCCTCATTTTGAAATTGAACCCCTTCAAGCTTGATATTATTGCATTTCTCTGAACTCTCGTACCTTGGTGATTTTGTTGCAAGTCGACCTCGCTTCTAGTGATGAACCTAAAACTATTTGCGAAGGTTTTTACAAAATTGAAGTCACCTCCATTTTTGCATGGTCTTCAATTCCCAACATTGGACACTATTGTTGGTTACATGGTCTGATTCATTTATCGCCTCCTATAGTAAGGTGGATTACTTAATTCGCACCATTTGACGCATAATTTTTTACAATTATGAACTATAACTGTGGTATAACCTAGGACATGTAATTGCAGTTCCTCATTGAACTTATCCATAACATGAATGAAAGTTTCATTCATCATGAAATTCATGTTACCATTGCCACCCTATCACATTATTTATTTTAATCATTATGTTGTTTCGAATTAATCTTATGTTTACAATGTTTGAAGATTATTCTATTTCCATTAGACCTTTCATTAACACCCCCTCAATTACTTCAAGAATCTCAATCATCATTGTTTGCACAACTATCCACTAAATACTAGAACAAAACCAATGTTTTATCGAACATTACGAATTTTGGTGTTTGTTTCTAACCCCAATCTCTAAAGGTTTTCTCACCCCTAATCATGCAATTGAAGTCCGAAAACTATGATAACTAACTTTTGTTGAATAAAAAATTAACCTTACACCTCTCATCCAATATCAAATTTTAGGGGGAAAAAAACCCCTTACAACCATGTGCACTCATCATTTCTTATTCTAACATGATGTTACTCAAAAACCCCTAATAACATTACCACACCCCAATATTCCTTATGTAATTCTTAAAAATTGAGACTACCGCGCATGGTTATGTCAATATGGTTCATACATTTCTCAAGCTGTTATTTTTAGAAGGCTATGTGATGTCAAAGGGCCTTTGGCGAGCATTATTCCTTTTCCAAGGTTATTTTATGGTGTTCATTCTTCTTTTTACTACCAGCATTAGAAGCATGTGGAGGGGGTCACAATTATTAAATCATATTTAAGCACAAGGTAGAGTGACCCCCTAGGAGGTTTTTTATTTATTTTGGCTCATTATAGAGCTCTTTTAGAGACCATTGTGCGGGCTTCTAATTACATATTTCCATCTTTAATGGATGATATCCACATCGCGGGGCCTTTGAGTGAAATTACCTGTGCTTTTGACCACCTTTTGACCCAATTAGCTCTAGTTAGGCTTAAGGTCAAGGTGTCAAAATGCAATCTTTGAAGGCCATCAAAGATCTTTTCAAGCATAAAGAATCTTCAAAGTTGCACCTTGGTCACAGATGGCTTACGCTAATGGGTTTTCAGGACTTTGCCACACATTTTTTAGATGAAGCTTTATCTCAAGATGTGGCGCGTATTGACGATTTCCTTTCTTGATAAACGTCCAAGTTACTTTGGGCATTTTTTCCTCATGTGTAGTTCATCGACCTTTTTATCTCACACAGATAGCACCTCTTCCTTCTTCCTTCTTGTCTCTTTTGGCGGGTTTCAATGAAAGAATTATGCATGTTTGTGAGGACATTACAGGTCCAAGATTGTGAAAGTCTTTTTAAGGCCCTTTAGCAAAGTGTCATGCTCAATTACTGATATCCTTTCTATGGAGGATTATGCGCCATTTTTTTTTAAAGGAGTGGGGCCTTGGTGGCTTTGTATTTGTGTTCTAGGTTTCATATTTTCGATATACACATTTTGGAGGATTACGTTTCTTAGGTTGAAGTGGGCCCCCCACCTACTTCAATCTTGCTTACATGCAGCGCAAGATGGCTTTCCTCCTGCAACTAAAGATATGCACCTTTCTTTTGAATGTCTAACAATTACTCGCACCCCAAGTCTACAAGCATCTTTGATGGATTTCCACCATGACACATCTCTTAAGTCCATCTTGCAGGATGACTCCATTTCCTCAACATCTAAAGCCAACATTTGTTCTTGTTTGAGTAAGGGGGTGGGGCTATGGTCGGTTGTTAGGCCATTTATTTGTTTGTTTCGCATCGCACATTCTATTTTCACCTCAGTGTTGCATTTTTGTTTCGGTTTAATTCGACCCTTGGCATTTAATCTTCACATGTGACTATGGACACAGGTTGGATGCATTTAACACACATTTAATTCATTGTTCGTTTAGAGGTCAATGAATAGCCACACATGACGCCATTCGAGACATCATATATGCCTTCGTTTGAAAGAATGGACATGTTGTATGGAAAGAATGGTGGTATGTCCTTATGTCCAGAGTTTCATTACAAACTAATCTTTACATGGCTCGAGAGGTTCAAGTTTTCATTGCCGATGTGGTGGTTATTGAACCAACATGGGAAACAATGGCTTCAAATGTCATTAGTTGATCAACAAATGTAACTACGAAATTTAGCGCCATTACTAAAATCCACAAATATAGAAGGTTTCATGAAGGGCACCATTTTATTCCGATGGCCATGGAGGTGCATAGCGCACCTAAGCATGATATGGATCATTTCATCAAGGAATGTGCTCGTCTTTTCCATGATAGATGATCAAGAGATCATTTATCCTTGTCTTTTTGCATTCAATTTTCCAAGTAATGTGTTAGTATTGCCCTTCAGCATGTTTTAGCCTCTACTATAGAGAAGAAAATTGTGTTGGCAAGTGATGCGTGTTCTAGACCTCCCATTACTATTAGGTGGGAGATTATAATAGGAACCCATTTAGACGAATCAAACTATCTAACCAATGAGAAACAAGGAACAATCAATAAATGTGACCTTGATTGTGTTTAATAGACTATTCCATGGCTCCTCCAAGCACTATTTTGGGTAGAAATTTTCTCTAAACCAACTGGTAACTTTTTTAATCATTGGTTGGAGGGGTAGGGTAAATATGCCTATCACTAAACACATTGGCAAATATTTCTCAATTCTTGTCATTTTGAGTGATTTAAAATGTCATAGGAGTGCCTTTTCAAGTTCTATAAATCATCTTTGAAATGCAAAGCCAAAGGAACATCCAAAAAAGAACAATAAAAAAAATACATTTTTTCGAATTGCAAAATGTGTTTTTTTTCATTTTGACCCCTCGTATTTCATTAGTGCATAACTTTTTCATTTTGTGTTCAAATTGAGCAATTTAAACTGCTTTGAAATCACCATCTTAAGCTTTACAAATCATATTGTAACTCTAAAGGCAATAGAATAATATTTAAGAATTTTTTTGAGGGGTTCAAAAATAAGCTATGAGTTGTTCAATTGAGAATTTTCTTTAAAAATGAACCCTCATTACTTTGGGGGGGGCCTTAACTTTCTCACCTTTAATCAAATTTTTCCAATTTTTAGTGTGACATATGCATCAAGAGGAGAGCTCCATCAACTCTTTGGACACCATTAACCATGGGGCCCTCTTGCAAAAACAGGGAGCAAACCCTACATTAAGTGTTTGGACACTGGCCTGTCTACCCTACATGTTCCAGTTGTCATCTATTGAAGGTAATTTGGAACAGAAATTTTCTGAAGTTTTGTTTTCTTTGTCAGTTAATTTCCCACAAGAAATAAAATATTTCAGTTCAAAACCCATTCCATTTGAATTGATCTGGTGCATTTTCTTAAAAACTTATTCAAAAGTCAGTCACAACTTGTATGTGTACAGTAAAGTTATCCATAAAGTCAGGAAAAGACGGCATCGGAACCCCCTGTTTGGTCACATAGGGGATGAGATTTCATAAAACATGGAAAACTAGTACATTGAGCTTCAAGGGGGCATGAAACTCAGTTTAGCAACAAATTTGGTGCTAAACTGAGTTTGCCATGTCCTTTCTTTTCCTGAACGCCTTCAACCAATCACTGCTCCTGCTATGTGTACTGTAGCTATAAATGTTCTCGCGCCTCGTGCATTTAATCCTGAGTCTCAGTATTTCATACCCTTATTTAATTAAATTTCATTACTTTGCGGACAACAGCCAGGAAGGGGTGAAGCATCAAATAAGGGGTGCAACTCAGGTCCAAGAGGGCATGACTTTCCAGATAACTCTGGTAAATCATGAGCTTTTGTTGAGTCTTATGACTTAACATTTCTAGATTTTTTAACCTGGAAAATAAAATATGTTAAAATATTAAATCTTGCTTCACCCCTTCTCCTCCCTGCCCCCACCCAAAGTCTTACAATTTGATGTCTCCTTTGCAAACCTACATAAATCAAAAGAAGAACAATAATGAACATAATGATAAATCTCTACAATGTATGGGAAGAACCTCATGGCAAAGGATGCAACTAGAATCCAAATTTCCTGTTTTTTTATCAGTCAAAATCCTTGACAAAAACGACTAGTAGTTTCTAAAAACTTCCTATCTCTTGAAATTCTGGTAGGCAATAGGTATAGTTGTTGCATGAAAAAATTGTCTGGTTAATTTCCTTAGCATCATGTTTTATGATCAATTCCACTGCCTTAAGTTCCAAATTTTATATCAAGTTTGTTGGGCAAAGGAGCTCAGCTAGCATATAACTAACTGCAGGTTCCTCTGGTACATCGCCTCCAGTGCTCTGAAAGCTGTGCATTGTTTCAGGGTCACAACACTCTTCCAGTGAAGCCGCTGGATCTGACTTCTGTACCTCATACAAGATTTCCAGTGCAGGGTCACATATTGAGCGCTGGTGGAGATGCTCTTAGCATGAAAGTACATGCATGTAAATGGCCAATATGTAGGTTGTGGCCAAGGCGTGATTTGTTGGTACATTAGAGGCAAAACGGTTGTCCATCGGTAGGTAGGTAGATACATAGGTAGACCCTTTGTTAATTGGTGGGAGCAAAATACAAAAACAAGTGCTTCTCGGCTACATATCATCGATCTGGCTGCTGTTGTGGGAGGTTTTGGGAATGCCACGCTGGTGAATAGGTGATGTGGCGAGTCCTTTTCACATGATGTACCTACCTCTGTAGTGCGGTTTGACCACGTGTCGATCTCTCGTGCCATCTCTGATCCTCTCTCAGCCTGCCTCTCTCTCGCGCGCTCTCTCTCTTCTCCCTCTCTCGCCGCGATGCACACACAGAAGCGCAAGAAGTTGGCAGAAATGGAAATGTAGCAGCGTGAATTGGTCTTCACAAACTCGTCCACATTGACGCGTGGTCTCGAAAACATCAAATTTTGCAGCTGTCACATCGCAAAGTCTTTTAAAGTCTTTTGTGGATCCGCAGTTTGGTCTGTGTGCAGTCTGGCTGTTTGTTTCTGTGTGCGATCATCCGAGTTTTCAGAGACGGAGCTATACGATTTGGGCCGGGAGTTTTGCTCTGAAACAGTCTTGTGGAAATGCCGACAATTGGAGAAGAAGAAGTTGTGGTCGTGAAGAAGCAGCCAGACAACAAAGGAGGTGAAGAAGAATTAGAGGAGCTGCCAGACCATGATGTGGAAGTCACCTCGCTGAATGAAGATGTGGTGTTGCCCACAACATCCTTATTCAAGGACTCAGACCAAAATGAGAACCCGTTTGCGGTTCTGGAGTCTGCACCATCTGATCTTAGCAGGGAAGCAACAGCACCAGAATCAACCACAAATTTGCCTCTGGAAGAAGAACATGAGGAGCAGGCAAGCAAGCAATCATCAAACCAACTGCACCCATTTTTTGAAGCTCTCCACACATTTGTTTGCAAGTTTGAGCTTCTTTGCAATGTTTCCTTGCAAAGCATTCTTCACCAGTTTCATGTGCAAGGAAAGATCTGATCTGTCCATGAGTGAGGAATTCTCTGATTTCAACCAAGTTTGTGCTGTGCAGGAGGAGAGTGGTAAGAAGCTCGAGGATTTGAATGAAGTGGAGAAGGAAGGTGGGAAGGTGGAGAAGAAGCATGAAGATTTGGATGAAGTTGAGAAGGAAAGTGGGAAGGTGGAGAAGAAGCACAAGGATGAGGAGAGGGACAAAAGGGCTGGTGAGGAAGAAGAAGACATTGGGGAAGGGAAGAAGAAAGAGAACAAACATAAAGACATCAAGGAGCGGTCAGAAAAGGAAGTGGTTGAAGATGAGGTGGATGGTAACAAGGAAGTGAAATCTATAGAGAGGAGGGAGAAGAGAGAAGCTGTGGAAGAGGAGCAGGAGGTGAATGGCAAGAAAGAGAAGAAGCACAAGGATATCAAGGAAAAGAAGCTGATTGTGGATGAAGAGGAAGAAGGGGAAGATGCAAAGCAGAAGAAACACAAGGAGAAGAAGGTGAAAGAAGTTTTTATTGAAGGTGAGGAGGTGAAGAAGGAAAATAAGGAGAAAGAGGAGACCACTCTTGAAGACAAGAAAGATGGGAAGATCACAAAGGAGAAGCAAGAGAAGAAAGACAAGGAGAAGTTTGAAGAAGATGGGGAGGTGAAGAAGGAAAAGGAAGAGAAGGAAAAAAAAGAGAAGATTGTTTGAAGGTGAAGTTGTGGAGGAGGAGGAAGAGAAGAAAAAGAAGAAGGAATAGAACAAGACAACTAGGGGAGGATCAATGATGCTCAGAAGAGCAATTTTTTTCTTGGCAACTGCAAAGAGATTGGAATGAGAGAGAGGGATCTTAATTCATTCCTTGACATTTCAATGATGAAAGACAGTACCTATATATACAAACCTAGAGAGAGAAAGAGTGTGTGTGTTATGGCCCTCAAACATGACCTGCTCATCAGCATGACAACAACGTCCAGACTTGCTGCACAGAGTGCCTCCACTTGCTGTGCTCTTTCAACATCAGAACTGAAATGGGTTATAGCAACAACTCGACAAAATTGTAGATTACACAGTGAAGAGAACAAACATTCCAAGTGAAGCACATAAAGATGATGTGATGCAGACACGAGCATGTGCGACTAGATGCAATCTATGTAGATTTTCCTTTCAGAGTACAAACATAGTCAGAGTTTCCTGAATATAAGTACTAATCTCCTGGTCCTTCTCCTAAACCATAATCAAGCTAGAAATTTGAGCAGAAGATATGTAGCTAGAGTGTATCAACTTTCTCATTTCTGTTGGAAACATTGTTCAATACAGTTAGACAGACTGTGATTTATTCTGGAATTGCATGCAACATTGGAGTCTTGCAAAATTATGTCCTTTAGTTTCTTCCAACAGTTTCTGCACATTTACAGTGATGCTTCTTCTATGAGTCAGCATGTACAAATAGAACAGAGAATTTTCCTGGAGTGATCCAACATGCTGGACTTTATTCTTCTTTCTTTTTGATGCTCGTAACAACTAGAGGTTTTGTCATCCTCAATGTTGACACCTGAAGTAGTAGTTCCTGCTTTTGTGAACTTCACACCTGGTCATTTTCTGTGGTGGGCAAGGCCAGCAATTTAGAGTTTGCAACTTTTACCAGCCATGCACGGAATGCACACACTCCTCTCACACAAAGAACCATTTGTGATTGAACAAAATGTGAGACACCATAAAACAGGGCAAAACTGTGCAGAACTGCTTTGTCCATGTCACAGATGGGTTGTTCCTATTATCAGATGTGCTAGGTAGATTGGTTTTCTGTGCATAATTCCTATCCACAAGAGAAAACAACATTCACTCACCCCTGATGAGATATACAATGTCCCTGATTTGGCAAGAATTATATACCCGGAATGGTAGAGCGCTCCGAATCCTTGGCATCGGATGAATAGTTCTGTTGTTTTTCACCTTCTGGAGTTGTGTCTACCACAGCCTGTCTCACCCACAAAGTACCTTAGGACTGACTTCTGTAAGGATATTTGGTCAAGTGAATCCTGCATCAGGCTTTGATGTTTTGCAGCAAACAAATCCAGGTTTTGGAATTTGGGTGGAATAATGTTTGATGGTAGCAAAACCTTGCACAAAATTCATAATACGTCTGGCCAAAATACAGTTCTGGAGATCTGCTAAATGGAAGTTACATGTTACTTGAAAATACATGTTTTCCCTTACGTTTGATGAGTTGGCTGTTGCAGCCAGATCAGTTGGAAGGTTGAGCAAGACAGCTACGCCCACCAGTACTCCTCCTACCAGTCCAATTAAACCCAAAGTAATATTTCCCCCTGCTTGCTCCTGCTCAGGATTCACATGTCAACCAGAGGCAAAGTGTTAATGTTGGACACCCTTGCTGCAATTCCTTGATAATTGAAAGAGAGAAATGGCCAGCACCCACCTCTGCAGGCACAGCTGCTGATTGTGGAGGAAGAGACTTAGTATACTCATCAGACACTTTTGGAATTGTGTTTGGAGTAGGTGACAGAGTCTCAGAAGCTGGAAGAGACTGCTCTGGAACATCATTTGTAACCAAGGATGAGGGGGATGTTGTCTCTGTAACAGCAGAGGACGTTGAGGGAGGTGGAGCAGATTCTTCATCCTGAGCACCTGGCAGGGAAAGAGACCTCTCTTCAGAGATCACAGTGGGTAATGTGGGTAGTGCTTCTTCAGATGAGGAGGACGGGAGTTCCTGAATGACAGAACCAGGCGGTGGTGAAGGGAGTTCAAATTCCTTAACAGCAGGAGTAGCTGATGAGGTCCTATGCCTCTCAATTTGCTCCAACATCTCTAGCCTCATCCTTTGTGACTCTGCAAGATCCAAGGAGGAGATTTTTCTGTGAATAAGATTTTCCTTCATACTTAAAAGGCCCTAGATACTAGTCAAAAGGTTGCACACACTCTTGAACTGTTGTGACTAGCACTAGGCAGTTGCCCAAATCACCCCATTGCTACCCTCAAGCCATTAGGTTAAACTGCCATAAACACAATCAATGAAATCTTCCTCTCCAAATTGGATGCAAGAGGAATGGGTTTCGAATTACTGCACCATTCAACAACTCAGTATCTGCAGAAGCTGAGGATGCAACAACCACTTGTGCCAATACAGCAATCAGCCCTGACACAGCTTGCCTTCTCAGCCTATTCTTGCTCCCAACTCCATCTTCATCTCCAGATGACTCTGACGAGTTGAAAGAGGCTCTGGTAACACCAACACAAGTAAATTTGCCCCTTCCCCCACATCCCACCTCAACTCTCCTACTGACTGCAGGCTTTGAGAGATGCCCTAGACAACAATTCACAGACATCGAGGTACAAGAGAGCAGACCCATCTCTAGTACAACTATCCAAGTCAATCCCTTGAGCTTCAAAGTATCAGTAACATGCTAACTTTGCCCCTCCCACTTTCTTTATTCACATAACTTCTGCCTCCAGAACCTGTAGTACATCCTCAGCAACATGATCCTAAACCCACAGCCATGGATGATGGAACCGAGTGAGAGAAAAGACCAAAACTTAGTACAGCACCCAGGACAGTACTGGGGTTTGTACTATAAGTTTGCCCCTCCTCCCACTTTCACTGTGATAACATTCTCTTTAAGATTCTCTCATTGAACCCAGAGCCAGCCTCCATTGAATGCAAGTGACCAAAAGTTGGGGTGGGCTCCACCATCTCTTCTTGTGGACTTGTCTTGCATGCAGGTTCAACTAGCAAGCTCCCCAGATCTTCCAATCACAGAAAACAGACAAAAAGTGACAACGCAATCTACACAAAAAAAAACCCAATCCAAAATCACAACAACTTACATCATGAGGGCGGACCCCATGGGTTGATCCAGAATAGCCAAATATAGTGCTGCACACTGGACCCACTTCACCCACTTTAAATAAGTTGTGAGCAAAAAGCTCTGATACCTTCCAACTCTAATAGAAAAGGCATGAATGTTTACCTCTCTCATCCTCCAACAGAAAGGCAATTTTATAGATGCTCAAATCTTTCAAAAATTCACCAAACTTTTGCAAACATTTGTTCCTTGTGCACAAATAGCATGTCACCCAGATTCAGTCCTTCCAATCTTAATAGAGGCTGTTGCAAGCCCTATTGTATTAACTTAGTTGCTGCATTCAACATGACACAGTCCAGCAATTTTACACACTGAATCCAGCAATTCAGAGTCTCTGACAAGCTGAAAATGTGGTTTTTCCTCATGTCATAAGCAACTGCACAATCTCTCTTTAAACTTCCTCACAAGCACCTAATCATTGAAGAAACTTTCATTTCAGTAGAACTGGTATTCACAAACTTGGATGGGAAACAAAACACAAGCACAAGCATTCTTTATAGAAGCAAGTTGAAACAATATGAAGGAAAATCTCCTTGCTTGGATTCAAACTCATGTTCAGAAGGACTCTTCTGCCTATCTCTATATCTCCCAAATTTCTCCACTTTATTATGACAAACATCTCACCCTAACCCTAAACCTGGGACCTCATCATATCACTACGAATTCTACACAACCTGTTGAAGGAAACATAAATGAAAAAAAAGGAGTAAAAATCCCATAACTACCCTGTAGTAACAAAGTTTTTTTGTTTCTGAAAGAAGTGCATCCTGAGCCACTTGCTTATTTACGAAAACTCAGTACAGAAAAACTCTGGCACAAACTTACTAAACCGATCCTGGAAGAATAGATGCAGATTGTCATCAGATGGTCAGACGAGGGTGTTTCCAAACAATGTCTGCTAGTCAGCATTCAATGCTTTATGCATAAAAACATTGTAGCTACTTAGACTGGTTTCCTGCGTGATGGCTTCACCACCCTGTTTTCTTTCACACCTGTCTTCAACTCATCCACTGGTTTCCCCTCCATTGTTGTTTGGTCGGGCACAGCATCATCCTCATTGACTTCAGCATGTGGGGCAATCTTCACAACCTGAGCTCCATCGGTACTATCTGTACTGATTAATTTCTTCTCGGTTGGTATCTTCTTCACAGTTACATTCTGAACCCTTTTTGCATCAATGGTCTCTGATGTGTCTGTTGACCTGTTTTGTGAACCACGTACACCATTCCCTCCCATCTCTGCTCCAGAAACACTCATCCGTCGAGCTGTTGCAAGCTTTGGGGACTTTGGTCGTGTAAGCTGTGTTTTTTTTACTGCAGTTTTCACAACTGGAGATTCTTGGTAAAAGTTTGGCATTGGTGAAGCCTTAAATGTCAGGCTCTTACGCAAATGCCGCATCTCCATCTCCATTTCTTCTTGGGTTTTTGCCTGCATTTGGTTTTTCTCCACTTCTTTTGCCCGAAGCCGCTCCTCAAGCTTTGAGTAAAATTCCCGTCGCTTTTCAGCCCGTTCATCACACTTGAAGCTGAAGCTGCTTGTCCCTGGAACAAACTGATTTGGCTTGACTTTCAGCGCTGGGTCTAAAACCTGATCATGCTTTTTGTCCTCACCAGAAAGTGGAGCTCTGTTGCCAGCTGCTGTCAGCACTGACTTGACTGGGGTTTTTGGCTTCTTCAAACCTGATAACGGTCCACCACCTGCACTGACACCAGCACCAGCAACACCAGCAGCTGTGTGTATTGGCCGGAGCCCATCAACATCTGTTGGACGACCCCCTGTTGATGCCCTGCGCTCTGTAGCCAAAGCAAATGGCTGTGGAACTGTAAGTCGTTTTCCTCTCTTGGGTTCAGAGTCGATCTTAAAGGGGGACCCCTTGGAATCTGCAGTTGGGGCAGAAAGTGGCTGTGATTTTGGCAGTGGCAAAGAGATTGGTTTCCGTTCCAACCGTGAAACTTTTCTTGACTCCGTCTCTGACAGTTTCTCAACCTTGGGTTTCAAAGGTGTCCTAGCACCATTGGCATTTGACACCTCTGGGTCTGAAGTACGATCTGATTTGGAAGTAGCAAGTGCTGAATCTTCCACACCACTCTTCCCCACAAAGTTCACATCCTCTTCCTTGAGCTCAGAAAGGAGGGTTTGATGCTCATCATCTCTTGTCAATACATTCACAAAATGGTTAGCCAATGCACGATCTGTTTCACCGTTCCTTTGTGACTCATTCACACTGTGAATATTGCCTTGGAGTTTTCCATTCCTTTCAGAAATATCATGCTCCAGTTCATCATCAGCTCCCTCATTCACAATTGCTTTTCCTACTACATCTGCTTCATCAGTCACTTTCACCATAATGTACACATGCTCACCCAAACTTCCCTTTGCAGAGGAGTCATCAAAGTTTCCAGCCAAACTCTCCTTACCATGAGCTTCCTCATCTTGCTCATATTCCTCCTGTTCCTTGATATGTTTGTGAAACTCTTCGCTCCTTTTGAATTGATCTCCCCCTTCATGATTCTCATCATTGGTCTCCTCCTCTCCTCCCCATTCACCACCAACATCTTCTTGGTTCTCATCCGTAACACGTGCAACAATTTGCATCACATTCTCATGGGGTTCAGAGTCAGAAAAGGGATACTCTACATCATCCCTATGTTCTTCTTCCTGTCTCTCATCAGCACCTGTCTCCATCTCACCGCCTTCACCATCTGACTCAAAATCCAGATCTAACTTCTCATCTTCCTGATCCGAGAAATCCGAAGCCCTGGCAACTGGCATCAATTCATTCTGGACAGCAGTATCTGCCATTCTGCCCTGCCTCAGAGAACAGTCCTTTTTAGTCATCTATTGGAAGTGCAAAATGCAAAAGATAGAAATGACACCAAAAAAGAAGGAAGACTTTCTACATATACTAGAGCCAGTACTGTAGAGACTGCGATGTGATATCCATGTGTAACCATAACGTGATGACACTAGCATGTAAAGTGGAGATGTTGAGTCAATACACTCGAATGATAGAACTGTGGAGATAGGTCAGAGAGTCCTCAAACAAAGCTTTCCTATCTGGTTTCATGAGTCCCGATCTGTACTTCCATACACAATAAGATGCTCTACATAACAATGAAACTCCAAGATCTAACAAACAAACAAAGGAATGTGAGCTGATGTGCGAGCAGATTGCAATAATGACGTAGTTTCAGGCTTCAGCTAACATGTCGTGATTGAGCATCAGCTTGAGAAAGAAGCCACTAACGAGAACAACAACAATGAACCTAACAGGGATGGAAACACCGCCTCCAGGGGCGTAGCCCTGAACTCCATTCCCCCCACTTCCTTCTTCCTTTAAATCGCCGATGCATAGACGAAACAGGAAAGTATATCAAATAGAACAGAGCTGCAACCAAAAAATACTCGTAAAACAAGGTGCAAGGAAAACAAAATACCTCGAAGAACTGTCGAGACCGTTTCACCAATCCCGCCGCCCAATCTCCCTAAATTTGTGCTGCTTCTGCTGCCGTTTGTTCTTCTGTTGCTCCTTTCCGTGCCCTCGGCTTTCCCGCCATCGCTCACGCCTCTTTTATTTTCTTCTTCTTCTTCTTCTTCTTCTTCTTGCACAAGAGCCGCTTCACAAGGCTTCAAAAAACATACAAATGACTTTCCCTCTCGCCGGGAAAAACGGAAAAAAAACACAAAACAGATAACAGAATCTTCTTGAACGACACCACAGCGGTCTTCAACAACCGATCTTCATGTGTGCACGAAGATCGAAAGAAGACAAAACTCCAGCGATCGTCGTCTCTCTCCCGCAAGCTCCGCCCCCATTTCCCTCCCGAAGCGCTCGCAACGAAGCACGAACAGCAGCAACAACAGAAAGAGAAAAAAGAGAGGTTGGGTATTCCCAGGTCCTCTTCCGACCCACCATTTTGGGTACCAACCCTCCTGCCTATAAGTAGGTAACCTAGGATATAGGGATCTAGGCAAAATGGCTCAACAAGGTAGGTAGGTAAGTAAAATCCCTGTGCTTGTTGATGTGTCCCCCAAAACCCAGCATCAAATTTCCAGGTTTTTTCTTTTCTTTTCTTTTTTTCCCCAAATTTTTGGTTTGGAAAAGTGTTGCCATTTTGTTCCCAATTTTGAAGCAATTTTTTTCCGAATTTACACTAAAAAACAGATAAAACTCCAAAATTTTCCCAATCTTTTTGTCACCACAATTCGAAAATTCACCCCAAAATAAACACTACAAACCCACCAAATTTTGAATCTAATTTTGCAGATTTCCAAATTTTCACCAACTTTTAATCTAATTTCTCAGATTTTCCACCAGCTTTTAATCTTATTTTTAACCTAATTTTTCACATTTTCCACCAACTTTGAATCGATTTTCAATCTAATTTTCGAGATTTTTCACTGACTTTGAATCTGATTTTCAATCTAATTTTCCAGAGTTTCCACCAACTTTGGGTCTCATTTTAAATCTCATTTTCTCTCCAATTTTCCACATGTTTCTGTTGTGAATCAACATTTGCTAATGGCACATTCACACTTGATATTAAGTCAGTGTTAAATGAAAATCTAGGTGGCATCCTAGGTGGCACCCAATCTTAAATGAGCAATAGCTTAATATAAAATGTTTATGGTAAGTAAGTGTAAGTCCTAAATGACTAGGATGGTGTTAGGGGACTCGACACTAAAGTCCCTAACACCAAGTGTGAATGCACCTTAAGTTAAGGACTTGGGCAAATATGTACATTACTAGCAACTTTTCAAATAAAACCCACCAACTTTGAATCCTATTTGCAAGCTACTTTTCAAGATTTTTGTGTTAGGAATAAAGTTGCTAAGTAGGTAAGGACTAAGGACTTGGAAAATATGCTATTATGACCTACCTACCGTTTGAATAAACCCACAAACAACTTTGAATGGAGTAAATCCCTAGTAACTCCTAGTAACAAATATTGTACACTAAACATCAAAGGTTTTGTTTTCTAATTTATTGAACATTTTGCAAACTTTCTCCAAAAAATTAGCAAAATTACTTGAATTCATACTAGAGGGGGGGGAAAAAACCCTAAAAATTCCCTTCTTTTTTTGGTAAAACGAAGACCAAAAAATTTTGGAGAAAAAAAACACTGCTCATGGTACATTTCCAAAGAACACATTCTAAGAGTGTTGTCGGCTTTTAGGTTTAGGCTTCCCTTGCTTTGCTACATTTTATGAGTGTAATCCACTTTAGGGCAAGCTTCTCTTGCTTTGCTACATTTTATAATTATGGTGTGCCGTCAGGGTGGTCTTGGCTTTGTTACATTTTATGAGTGTTTTCAGCTATTAGAGTCAGCTGACCTTGTGTAGATACATTTTGTGGGTGCCAGAATTTAGGGGACCCAATCTTTTCTGGCTATATCTTTTTGATTGGTAGCATTTAGGGCAATGGGCTTTAGGGCAAGTTTCTCTTGCTTTGCTACATTTTATGAATGTTGAGCTTTGAGGCAAATTGATGGGCCTGTAACTTCCATGGTACTGCTCTCCTTGTAAAGGAGTTGGTTCTATCTTGGTGATTTTAGTGAGAGCCTTTTTTTTCTTCATTTTACATCATTGCTATCTATCTGCCTCCTGTGAGCAGTGAATTTTTTTCTGATAAATTTTGTCCCTTTTCTGACAAGAAATTGGGAAATTTTTGGAATTTTTTTTCTTGGTGTAAATTCAACTAATTTTTATAATATGTTGGAAAAAAATTGCCAATTCTTCAAAATCACCCCACCCCCCCCAAAACAAAAAAAAAACAAAACAAAAACCCTGCCTGTGAGGGGTGAGTTGTATGCATCTTTGCAAATCTAATATTTATAATTATCTTTTGAAAGAAATTTGAATTTCAATAATATGTTGTCTAGGTCAAGAAGGTGCTTTAAACTTTGAGTTTCATGTTTTGGGATTCAGGTATGTATGTCTAACTTTACTCTAGGTAAGCTTATAACCACCCCCCCACCCCCCACTTACCCAATAAGTATAAGCTTTTTGCACATACCCCAAGACTGCACACTAACATAAGGCGAAAAACAAATTGTCATTCTTCCCCACTCTGATTGGTCACTTTTCCAAATTTCTCATTTAGTGCACATGCTCTGTCTGTGGAGCACTCTGCGGTTCCTCTGACTCTTTCAGTTGTGTGGGTAAAGTGAAATACACACCTTAACTTATTTGGGCGATCTTTTGTGTTTTTTGAATTGGCCCTCAGTGAACCAGCACCCACTTGTGCATAGTTGGTGCACCATGCAAGACAAGATGGTGTGTGGACAAGACATACTTTTTCATTGTAATGTACACGTACAACTATCTACCTAGTAGTCACCGAGTGCCTTACTTACCTACTACCCACATAGTAACCTCTTACATTCCCTACCCACCTTTTGTATGTACCCACATACCTAGGTCGTTTAGGTAGGTTAGGAAAGAGGGAAGTAGGACGGTGTATAGGTTAGGTTACTAAGATGGAGCCTCGGTAACTGAGTTGTTGTTCATCCACAACTGAGTCATAACAGGTTTCCAATGGATGGTACACTCGTGGCTGCTGGGTCGCATAACCAGTTTTTTGAATCAAAGTGTGATTTTGCAAAAATTCTTCCTTATCTAGATACATGTGTTTGTACATTGGAACAAGTCCAAAAAAGTTAGGTCATGCAAAGAAGATAATACTCCAACAAGAATCAATTCTTTTAATTTTTTAGAAACACTCAGTGGATTTCCTTGCCATGAAAAAAAAGGAACACAAATATTGATCACCACATGGGTTGGATAGGAAGGCTTTTGTTGTTCATTATTTTCTTTATTTTATAATAAATGACATGGGCTGCCAGCTGCATTGGTTTATGGGTATGACTGATCTTTTCCTTTGGGTCTTTGCATTCCCCCACCCCACCTTGGCTTGATGCTGCTTTCTACTTGCTAGTTCTTTTCATCCTCATGAGGTTTTTTCAAGTTTGGGACTGATGTTTTGAATGGAAGGATCAAGGTTCAAATCTCATAATGTAACACTAATCATGCACGGGCATGTCCCCAAAAGAATAGTGATTATAAATGCTTGAGAGTGTTTCATCTCATAAGAGCATCTCCAACCCTTACATACTATCAACCACTGAATAAGTGCAAATAGGGATTCACTTGAAGGGTTCAAAAATGAAGTATCATAAGTGGATTGGCTCCAACATCATGGCATTTTTGTTTCATGTGCTTCGTATTTGATGACTTAGGACTTGAATGTTGATTTTCTCAATTCACAACATTTTGGTTCCCAATGCACCTATTTACAATGATCAATTGTTTAAGAGTAGCTACAAAATGAAAAGATCGTCGTTTTTGAAAATTATGAGGTTGATGCTATGATGCCTATTTAACATTTCAAACATCAAAAAATGTAGTGCAACGTTGCAAATGGTTGCATATGGTGTTACTACATATGTCATTAATTAATATTGTCACTTTGGTGAAAGCACAACAATAGCAACCATGAAGTGCTTTGTGTAACTTGCATTCAATTTGAATATTTTAGGCAACCAACTTGATTTGAAAATACACATTTAAATAATTGAAGTTTATTGAGGAACAAGTTCCTCAAGGATGTTCATATCAATTGATGGAAGAATTGTTTGACAGTATGGCAATGTTACCTTCAAAATAAAAATAACAACCAAAGCATAATTCTTGAAGCCATTGTCGCACATTTGTCGCACACTACCATATTAGCACTTGCTTTTGTCTTTATCCACACACATGTAAACCAAATCTCACAAACCACTTTAAATGATGCAACACCACAACCATGTGAACCTTAAGCCTTGAACCTAGTGTTTCATCTATATTTCATCCATAATTGTCATCCAAACCAACATCATTAATCATTTTCATCAATTTTCAACGATTTTTCATTCATTTTCCATCCATCCATATTTTCCATCTATTATAATTCATCCAAATTTTTCATCCCAAACATTGTTATCATCCATGAACATCATCTAATTTTTCCCTCCAATTTTTCATCCATATTTTTCATATTCAATATGATGAAAAGTTCAAATTTGTTGGATGGAAATCTTCGATGACATTTCAAATGAAGGTTATCCACCACTTCCATTATAGTGATGTAAATTCTCCACAATATTGAACATGACGAATATATCCAATATGAACATTAATATGTTTGTCCACCATGAATAGTTTTTTTAAATGAAGGTTATTTTAATGACCTTTTAAAAGCTACACACAAAGATATCCAACAAGGAAAAACAAGGTTAAACACAAAAATTTGAACATAATGAATGAATAGATAAAACAACCCAACACAATGGCATTGTTTTTAACACAAAAAAGTACACATAGATTTTGCAACAAAAGTGAATATGAAAACTATTGATGACCTTTCAAAAGTTGAACACAAAACAACTTGAAACCCATAAATGAACTCAAAAAATTAAAGTAGCAAACTAATATATACAATGAAAAGACTAGAATAGACCAAGTCAAACCACTAAGAGGAAACCAAATGTCAAAGAAAAGGAATTTAAATGCCCAAGAAAAGGAGCTAAATCCTATTTTAAAAAACCAAAACCCAACCAAAAGGAACTTGAAACCAACCCCTAGGTACTCAAAACCCAACCAAGAGGACTCCAAACACAACAAAAAAGAAACTGAAACTAACCAAAAGGAAGTCAAAACCCAAACAAGAGGAATTTGAAACCCACCAAATCCCAACAAAAACCAAAATAAGACCCAACCAAAGGGAAATTAACACCTACCAAATCCCAACCAAAACCCAACTAAGAGGGACATGAAACCAACCAAGAGGAAAATGAAACCCAACCAAGAAGAACCTCAAACCCAACAAAGAGGAAATTGAAAGTCACCAAGTCCAACCCAAAACCCAACCAAGAGGAACCCAAACCCCAACCAAGAAAAACCCGAATGTCAAAGAAGAAAAATTAAAATGCATTAAAAAAAAACCACAACCCAACCAAGAGGAACTTGAATGCCAAGAAAAAAGGAATTAAAAAACATTAAACACAAACCAAAACTCAAATAAAAGGAAATGAAATACCAAAAAAAAGGAACCCAAATGTTAAAGAAGATGACCCAAAAAGCACTATGAGGAATTCAAATGCCCAAGAAGAGGAACTAAGCCATTGAGAGAAAATGAAAACACAAAATGAAAACACCAAAACCCAACTAAGAGGAAACAAAAACATAAAATGTAAACACAATGAAAAAACCAATACATAATGAAAGAATCAAACACAAGTATTTTACACATATTTTTATAACTTTGATGAATATGAAATTAGTGAAAATGTTATAGGAACTACACATAAAGATAGTTGATACATAATGAAAGTTTAATAAAGTGAGAGCCAAACACAAAAAAAGGGCATGGGTGGTGGAATTGGTGTCAATCATTTGACTATATTGTCCTTTGTCAATTTCAAATTAAAACATTTAGTACTTTTTCAAGGAATCATTTACAACCATTCACCTTAATGTGTAGATGTTCCAACTTGCATTGCTTACCTAACGACACATATCTGGACATTTGGGCTTATATTACATCTTTCCATTTGTGATGTCTTATGGAATTAGTGCATCCACTTCCTTATTGTAGACAACAACACGTGATTCATAAACATCATCTTCTAAGTCTATTAACCATCTCTATAAAAATTTCACTATCAAACCCATATCTTTAATCACAACCAAACCCCAATAAATAATCAATCTAGCACATGAATCAATTCTATAGTTTCAATTTGTGGGTTGCAAGGATTAAGGATTGTCCTTGGAGGTTTAAGCAAATTATTAAGGAAGTTTAAAATGTTGGAGTATGGTCAAATTTAACAAGGAAGTTGCTAAAATCAAATCCACCAAGTCATTAAAAACTTGATTTGCCAACTAGATTAGTAATTAACAATAATATGTAAGGTTACTAAAACATGGTCTACCAGCTATAGATTACATCAATAGAAGTTGTCATTACTCGAAGGTCCAATGAATAATCGAGCACATGAAGTTGATTTAATAATTAGTCCCTAATTAAACGGCTAGCAAGTAGTCTTCACCAAATTAGCTACAAGAATTTTACCACGCAATAAATCATTCCAAGTGTGTAAATTGGCCTTGCTTGAAATGAAAAGTCACCAAATTCAGCCTTTGTCTTTATTCCATTCTTGAAATAATTTTCCTTTTTTTCAATCATTGTTTTTTTTGTAATTTACCATGGACACTAGTTGTTCACAAGTTATGGGCTCACTCATTGAAAAATTTGAAGGTAAGAATTACATGTGGAGGTTTAAGATGCAAACTCTCTTACAAGCAAAAGAGTTATGGGGACTAATCAACATGACATAAGCGAAGCCAAAAGCTCATAAGGTTGTTGGCATCATTAAGTACATGAAGAAAGAAAACAAGGCTCAAAACTTGCTAGTTCAAAGCTTATTTGACAATCAATTCATGATTGTTCATGAACATAGGCAATTGCATATGAGGTCTAAGAGGCTCTTAAAAAATGATACATTGATAAAGGACTTGCTAATAAGATTTTTTTGACTAAGAAATTTTTCATGTCACATATGAACCCTATTGATACCATGGAATAACATGTTAACAATCTTGGAACAATGATTGAGGAATTAAACACCATAGGAATTGAAATCCCTAATAAAGTCAATGTGATCATTATTTTCATGAACTTACTAGAAAGTTACCAATACTTGATCACCATGCTTGAATCGATCAAAGAAAGATCATACTTGGGATGACATGAATATCATGTTATTCAATGAAAATTCATACGCAAAGAAAAAGATGATTTTTCCCAAACCATGTAGGTAGCATTGCTAGCTCAAAAACATTTGGAATCCAAAGAGAACATGAAAGGAAAAAAAAAGAAAAAAAAAGATGTAACTATTACAAATAACTAAGCCATTGGGCTAGAAATTGCAAGGAGAACATGTTTAATGCATTGCATAAACAAAAGACAAAAGAAGGAAATGTTGTTGATAGCGAAGCTTATGTGCTTGTGTTGGCACTATTTGTAAATTCTAGTGAAAATGATACTTGGCATATAGATTCCCATGCCTCCATGCATTTGTCCTTTCATAAGGAATGGTTTAGAGATTATGAAAGGATCCCACCCATCAAAATCTACATGGGTGATGATTCAGTTCAAAAAGCAATAGGAAAAAGGAACATAAATGTTTCCATGACAATTTGGGAAAACACACTTCCTAAGGTGTTTACTAATGTATTGCATGTGCTTGGAATTGCTAAAAGCTTGTTACTATAAGTAAAGTTAGTTCACCAGGACACATTTTTGAGTTTAGAAACAATGAGTGCATTGTTAAGAATACCCACAAAGAAGTTGTTGGACATGGCACACGGGATAATCACCTTTACAAGCTATAATGTAGAACAAAGTTGAGAAGAGAAGAATGTGCTCAAGTTGTTAATCTTGGAGAAAGTTACACCAAGTTGAGTGTAGAAAAGTGTGCTCAAATCACTATTGGTTGTATAGAAAGTTCAATCATCATTTATGGCATGAATGACTAGGGCATCTTAATGTGGGAAAAGTGAAATTACTAGCACAACTGTCGCAACCCCACTTTGGCGAAGTGTGGGGGTGAAGCCCAACACTTGGAAAAGTTGGAGATTTGGAGTCCTCCAGGACTCCCGAATGTTCAGAGCTCGACAACAAGGCCCAAAACACCTCGTATTGAGGTGTTCTTGGTGTCATTGGAAATGTCTTGAAACGTAGATATCGAAAATGGCCTCGCATTGGCCATTCGGACATCTGCAGCCCAAGTTATGGGCAAAAGAAAGGCCGGGAGTCAAACTGGCAGTTTGACTCCCGACCATTAAAAGTCGGGAATCAACCTCTTCCCGACGTCCGAATTGAGAGTGCGACACGGCGTTGAAAAGATCTCGACGAAGGCTACAACTTTGGTTTAGACCTTGTTGCGATCGGACTCCAGAGTCGGGATTTATGGCCGTTCAAAGTTCCGGGAGTCCAGCCAGGACAGTTTCGGGACTCCATTTCGGGAGTCCCAACAAAATGTGCCATTTGGATGTAGCCTCGGCGACCAGCCGCAGATAATACTATAGGGAGTAAGGTGGTGGCTTACTCCCAAGTCCGGGCTGTGGTGAGTCTTGTTGTGCAAGTGCCCGTGGCAAATTCCCAACACCCAAGGGTGTCCCGAATGCTAAACTAACATCTTGTGGTTGGTTTTTAGATGCAGATTCACACGAACTAAACTAGTCCCTCTTCCTAGTCTAATCCCTGGGCTCCCAACTCGACCCTCTACCCCTTTTTAGAATTGGAAGCCGGGAACATGCTACTAAGTCACAATTTCCGCAACTTGACTTTGTGAAACCCTCAAGTGGGTTTCACCCCGTGACTTGGGAGCGGGTCAACAACAAAACCTTGTAGAAGGCTTGTCACTGATTATTGAAGGAAAAAAATTGTCGTTTTGTGAAAGATGTGTGTTTAAGAAGCAACATTGAAAACCTTTCCCTAAAAAAAGTGCATTAAGCTTCTAATGTGTTTGAGTTGATCCACTTTGACATTTGGGGGCTAACCAAAACCACTCTAATAGGGGGAACAAAATATTTTGTGAGCTCATGATGACATGTTTTGAAACAAATCTGATACTTCATGAAATAGATAGGAGAATGTTTTGTAAAGTTCATGGAATTTAAGGCTTTTGTTGAAAGCCAGTTTGAAAAAATAATCAAAATTTTGCAAAATGACAATGGAGGTGAATATTCTTCCAAGTAATTCAAAGATTTCCTAAAGTAACATGGATATGAACATCAAACATCTACACCTTATACACCACAACAAAATGGTGTAGCTAAGCATTTCAACATGACTATTGTAAAATTAGCCTATTCGATGATTCATTAAAAAAGTGTGAATATGAAATACTAGACTAAAGCCATCAACACAACTATGTATTTGAAAGCAAAGAATTCTCATAAAGCAATTGATGGTATGACACCAAAAGAAGCTTGGCTCAATGGGAAGAAACCTAAGGTGTCCCCTCTCAACGTTTTGGGAACATATGTTATGTTTTGAGGCATTTCAAACAAGAACAAAGGTTGAACCCAAAAACACCAAATGCATGTTTGTTGGGTATAGTGTGGACTCCAAAACTTATTGATTGATGGATTGATGAATAAATGGATACGCAAAGCGATGGTGGGCATAATGATAACATTTAAGGAATTGAAATTGATCAATTATTAAAAGGGAAAAAAATTGACCAATGACAATTTGTTGTTGATTAAAACCAATATTACAGCTAAAAGGATGAACCTACCATTAAATGAACACTCTATTCAAATAAGGAATGCACCCCAAAGCATTACTACTATTTCATTTACATGGTCATTTACATCTATGAACCCCTCACGTTGTTAGAAGTCTTGCAAGGTGAAAACAAAATGCAATGGGAACAAGCAATCCAAGAAGAATATCAATCTCTCATGAATAATCAAACTTGGAATTTGATAAAACTACCCACAAGAAGAAAACCAATGAGTTGCGAGTGGGTGTTTCGAATCAAGTGTAAGGGCGATGGAAGCGTGGATTGCTACAAGGCAAGGCTTGTTGCTAGGGGTTTTTTTCAAACGCACGATGTCGATTTTGATGAAACATGCACTTTTGGTAAAGTTTGTTTTAATAAAAACTTTATTGGCATTTGCAACAACATTGGATTTACAAATTCACCGTATGGACATTTTAAATGTTTTTCTTTAAAAAACACTCCAAGAGGAAGTTTACATGACATAACTAGAAGGATTTTAAAACTAATTTATCAAACATTAGTTTGCAAATTGAACAAGGTGATCGATAATCTGAAATAAGCACAACGAGTTTGGAATGAGAAAATGGATGATTTCTTGAAAAAAAAAAACTTTGTTTAATCTTAATTTGACTATAATGTTTACATCATGTCAAAAGGCACAATGGAAGCTGTGTTTTTGGCATTGTATGTAGACAATTTGCTAAAATTTAGCGAAGATTTACAAGCCTTGAAAACTATGAAGGAAAAGCTTTATGTTACATTTGAAATGGAAGACCTAAACAAGGTTTCATATTACTTGGGGATCCAAATTTTGAGGGATAGAAGATTGAAGACAATTAGCCTTGACTAAACAACATACATCAAAAACATCTTGAAGCGTTTCGGCATGGAAACATGTAAACCCACAAGCACCCCATTCGAAGCTAGAACACCACATTTACTACACATGTTGAACTAACTGAAAAAGAATCTAGAAAAGTGGTGAGAATACCTTACAAACAACTAATAGGTAACATCAAGTATGTCATGATAGCTATTACTAGGTGAATGGCAAAGATTTAACAAAATAAGATTAGGACATTTGCTTAGTTTTGATTTTCAAATTACTTTTGGAAGGAAATGATTTAGGTGTAGTTATTGATGATGATGAAGGTAGTGATTATTGTTTTACATATAAAGATAGACTTAAAGAGTTGGAAAAAAGAATCTATAGACACAATATGTAGTTTAAAGTTCTCTTGGGTTGTGATCCACAAATTTTCCTATTTTTCATTTTTGATTTCTACATTTTTATATTATAGATGTTTAATATGTTCAATTTTGAGTAAAGAAAACAGTAGTATATTAATGAAAAAACAACAAATACATTTTGAATCTGTCATGTTTTCGAATTATAATAATTAAACCTTAATCACATATTTGAATTATAAAAAGTAATCCAAAATCTAGGAAATAATGGGTTTGTAATAATAATGAGAAGAATGCGTGAATAAGGTCTGGAAATTACTTTGAATGGTTTAGAACAACAAATCTTGTAGGTGATTCACGTGCTATTGTGTGTACAATTTGTATTGTTTATTAGTAAGTAAAAAACAAATCAAAGTAGAATTTATGCCTATGGTTCATTTGGTGACCATCACTAAAAGAAAAACCCCATTTTTCAAGTTGTCTTAGGCGACTAAAAGTGTCTTTTGTGATTAATTTTTGATCAAAAATAGTCGTAAAAGACACTTTTAATCGCTTAAGACAAGTAAAAAAATGAGGTCTTTCTTCTAGTGCATGGGGACAAAAAAAATTATGAAGAAAAAAACACATGAAAAAATATTGAAAGTGCAGGGTTTGGTTCTATTTTGAAAACGTTGTTTTTTATAGATGTCAAAATTTGGAAGAAAAAATATTGTTTTTGAAAATCTTGACCTCTAAGTTTCTTTAAAACATAAGATCAAAATCTAAATGGTGAAGGTTGTAAGGACTAAAATTGGAAGTTCTAAAAAATTGAAGGAAATTGAAAATCAACACAACAATATGTATCGGATGGTGATTCGAAGTTTGTAGAAGTAGATTGATCAAAAAGCTAAAAAACAAAACATGAATTTAATTATATTCAAAAAATTTGAGATGCAAAACAAAAATTGTATGAAACACCAAACATAGGTATAATTTTGGAACCAAAAAATTTGTGAACAAAAGAATGACTCACATGACATCATGTGTTTTAATTAGAATAGTAACGCCAAGAAAAGTAAAACAAGTGACTAAAAAAATGCCTTGGTTGGATCAAAACATGGTAAAGTAAACAATTAAATCTCCTTTGATGTACCCTGAAACTCCTTGATGGACTCAATTGTGAGTCCAAAAGGTGTAAACAACAGAAGGATACGGAGTTGGGGCACATTCCTTAGTTCATAACATTTTGGGGAAAAGGGGCATGTTAAAGCTCTGAGATAGGGACTAGGAAGAGTGACAAGCAAATCAACTATTCACACGAACCTACACAAACCAAACAACAAGTTGGTTAGTGTGTGGTTAGAGCACTTTCGATGCATGGACGAACCACGGGCAAACACAAACTCATAAGACTCACCACGACCTGAACTTGGGGAAAGCCACCACCTTCTCCCTTATAGTATTCTTTGTGCCTGCTCATGGGGCCAACACCCAAATGTCATTTTGTCCCGAGACTCCCAAGTTGGAGTCCTAAAATTCCCGAAATTAGGACTCTCGCAACTTTGGAGGCCCATAACTTTGTGTGAAGACCTTTGATTGAGGTTAGGTCTAAAGTAAAGTTGTAGCCCTCATCTAGAGCTTTCCAAAGATATGTGGCATGCCACTTGTATGCAAAGAAATCAAGGCAATTCTTAACTTTTAATGGCTTATTTTGCCATAATTTATATTTTAAGTGCTCAAATGGGTCATGCGAGCCCATTTCAGACATCTACGTTCTAAAAGCTTTCTAATGATATAAGGAACTCTTCAATCCAATGACTTTTCACCCCTACAATCACCCTTTGAAGATTTGAGAGTCCATTGGGACTCCAACTCCCAAAGTGGGTGTTCATTTGGGAGTGTGGGGGTTCATTCCCTCACACTTTCTTACACTCCCGAAAACATGAAATGTGACTCCCGAGCTCCATTCAGGGCCCGCACCTTTGTTAGCCCTTGCTTTGGTTGCGAACCCAAAGCTAGGGTTGCGACATCCTTGGTAGTTTATTTGACAAGTAGAAAGAAAATAACAATAAAATCCATCACAAACCATTTGTACATGGAATATTTTTATTTGAATGATTAAAAAAAATAGTTCTTCACTACTATGAATTATCTTTCAAACTCCACATTGTAAAAGTAGGTTGAAAGTATATTTATAAAAATACAAGTAGATTTTGCAATCTATTTTTCATCTACTTTTTGCATTATGGACTTTTGTAAATTACATGGTAAGTAGGATTTAAATGAAAAATTTTCTACTTTTTAATTATGTCCTCACCCCAAATTATAGTGATATATATACCCCCAAAAGTAATAGAGTAATTTAGTTTTTAAAAGAGACTAAAAGTATCCCCATTTACAAATTTACCACCTTACAAATGGGGATACTTTTGGTGTACTTTAAAAATTTGTTTGGACCTTATTTCTTTAGAAGTGAATTCTTATAATAATAATCTAGAGGTGTGGGATGGTTTACAATTATATTTCCACCCATTTTTATACTACTTGTTTGGTTTTATATCCATGATACATGGTAAATCTAAATACACTCACTTTTTTGGTATATTTAACCATTTTTTACCTGGTTATAGAAGACGATCTTTAATGAAAGGGATTAGACCTAATGTATACCCAAGAAAAGGGTTTATCCATGCTTTCCAAACACCATCCATAGTTCAAAAACATTAGAAAAAGAAAAATCTAAGGAACAAATTATTGATGGTGGACAATGGAAATTCCTCAATTTCAAAATCTATGAAAAATCAAAGTGATTCAATAGGTGCACAAACTTATCATTTGTGTACTAGTTAGCATCACTGAAGTATCATGAACTAGTAAAAGATTAAAAAATAGAAGACAACTAAAATCCCAACATTTCAAAGTGGGTAGATGCAAATTATGCAAAAATATTTATGTACGATGATGCACATGTGAATGTTTTGGAGCCCAATATAGGAACAAAGGAATCGGGGGAAAAAAAGTCCAAAATGTAAAAGTTACAATTTTATGGATTCAACCAAATTTGTTCAAGTTCTTTTTAAAATGTATGTTTTCCATAGAATTAGAAGACATGTGATCACATAATGTCCACGTATTGACAATGAAGTGAAGGATGGATGTGTTAAACATGTGAAGCAACATATGTTGGACAAAGACTTTGTAGAACAACCATAGCCGAAAGAGCAAATTTTAAACAATCTAAAACAAAGGATGTAGGAAATTATTTTGGGTGAAAAACAAATTGTATAAAACAAATTGATGATCCATAATTCTCCCATTGTGAGGAGAGCATAACCATTTTCTGTATGACCAAATTTTATACCACATAAAGTACATACAAATGATGTATAGTTTGGGGCTAGGTTATCTAAATAATTAACACCATCACCAAGAATGCCTAGAACGATGAATGGGATACCTAAAATGCTAGTCATTATTTCAGAAAAATAATAGAATAAATTTGTGATGCCAAAAACAACTATAGTAGCTTATAAGCTTAGATAAGAGTATGAACCATTGAAAATAAAGAAACATTGTTAGAGTAGTCAAGGTAAAATACCACTATTGGTGAATACTCAATTTGGAGGAAATGTTAATTCATAAAGTTCCAAGCAAGGTAACAATGTTTATTTCAAGACCTTAAACAATTTACACAACACCAATTATGACAATGCAAGTAAATAGATCTACATGGGATGGCCACTATAACTTCTAATAACATATGAAAAATAAAAAACCAAATCAATGGTAAATCTTGGAATAGGGATTTCAGTCATAAGACCATATCGATCAACTCTAAAGTATCTAGACTACAAAAAAGATATAAATGCCCATGTGAAGGTATTCAATGTAATTGTAAAAGAAAATGGATAAACATACGAGAAGTACATGTTTAATGCATTTAGTTATACATTGAAAAAAACGACATTAGATTGGTGTCATAAGTACATGTCAAAAAAAGTTTATTATGTAACTATTCTGTAAACATCATCGAAAGACTTAGAATGATGAACAAATATATATGGAGCTCAAGAATATCAAACAAGGAGAGACTAAACAGGTAGAGGTGTATTGTGAACACATACAAAAGTTGGTTCATGGATTACAAACACCAACTGTAGACAATTTTTTAACCATTGTGTTTTGTATGGGATATAGTCCTATATGAGGATTACAATTGGAAGAATGGAACTCAAACAAAGTTATAGTTGCATAAGGAGGCAACTTTATTGTGTGAGGAAAGATTGACACTTGCAGAAACCCAAAATGTTATGTTAATACTGTAGATTAACAAAATTACAACAACACCGAAACCACATCCATAAGTAGGAAAGACTTACAAACATTTCACAAATTGTAGTCGAGATAATCATAATGTAGAGATTGTTAAAAACATGAATAACCATAAGAACAAAGGTTAAAGGAAAAGTTTAACTTTCAAATAGGGAACAAAACAAGATTATGCGATTTAGAAATAAAAACAAATGAACTAAAAACAAAAACATGAGATGTGTAAAACCAATGTGAAAATGGATCTTTATTTTGCAAACATATGAAAACATGAATATGCAAAGAAAATGACAAGGTTATAGTGTGAAATTGTGCCCAAGACTAGTCTTGAACAGATTGATGAAAATGAAGGGTCTTATTTCTATTTATATTCCTTTGGGGACCTAGCTCAAGGAAACTTCCAAGGAGGCTTATAAATGTACATCAAGTTAGAAAGCTTCTTGAGAACTATCCTAATTGAAAGTCAATTATTAATTAATTAAAATTTATTTGAAAGTTAACTAGGACTTAAGTAAAAGTCAACTAGGACTTAACTAAAGTTAACTAGGACTTAACTAAAAATTAATTAGGATTTAAAGGTCTATGGGTTAATTATGACTTAACTAGGATTTAATTATACTTTAACTAAGAGTTAACAAAAAGTTAACTAAGAATGAATTGAAACTAAACTAAGAGTTAGGTACAAATTCAATACAAGTTATGGATGAACATTGAAAAGAATGAACCCATGGCATTAACATTCGTGACAAAGACATGAAGATTAAACAATACTATAACGATAAAGGCTACCGCGCATAATAAAAAAATTCAAGATAATGGATCATATGCATGTCATATATGTGATTTGAATGGACATAAGATGCCAAACTACCCAAAATTTGCATAGATGCAAAAGATGTTCCAAGGCAAAAATGCATCAACTACAGATGGAAAATTGGTAATTAATGTCAAAATAATCATTACAATAGTGAATATAGTGGATCCAAATGTCGCTACCAAAAGTAGGATCATAGAAGAACAAGTGTTCCAAGAATGAGAACCAAGGAAAAAAAAAACTATTATAGACTAGGAGAAAGAGGAGATTCTAAAAAAGATGATGGTAGAGACCATATAATAATTACAAAAGGCACAAACTACAAATGAAGGTTCTTCTGCATCAATGTAAGGATGGAACACAACATGGTGTGGTATGTTGGACACTACATTTTCATTATAAACTCCTAAGCCTTAGGGATATGTAGTTTCACAAAGTAAACTGATATTGGTAGAAGAAATATTTCAAGATATCAATAGATAGATGTTGGAAGCTAGCTATATTTTGAACTTGGGGCAATTATTAAAGATTGTTCCTAAGTTGAAAAGATATCTATGATAGAAGATGAAACTAAATAAACCATAAAATGTAACAAAAGTAGTCACATAAAAAGTAATACCATCTATAATACCAAAAGTAGCAACAATAATTGTAGTTATTAATAACCATATGGCATTTATTCATGTATAGATTAGGAAGAATAATGTAAAGGATGTTTTGAATAGATGGTGGATCTAGAATTAACATTATTACATAGCAGTTAAGATTAAGCTTGGGGTTGCCAAAGCCTAAACTTACACCATATGATATGAGGATGGTGGACCAAAACACCACAAAGCTAGTGGGATTTATTCGTGATCCAAAGATATATGTTCATGGCATACCTTATGTTACTATGTTTATTGTATTACATACGTTATTTATTCCATGTTGCTAGGTAGACCATGGTTCAAGGATGCCAAAGTAACACACTACCAAGGAAATAACACAATGACCATTCAAGGGAATGGAATGGTCAAAAGAATAGAAGTGACTAAGCACTTGGGAGCAGAGGTGAAAAGACCAAAAGTGTTGTTATGTTGTGACTGCCAAAATGGTATCATTGATATAGAGGAGGATATCACATTTGCTATAGAATGATAATTGTTTTCTATAGGCACCATTGGTCTACTAGATACATTTCAGTATGTTGAAACCATAGAGTTTAACCATAAAAGTATTGGAGCCAATAATGATAGTACAAAACTAAGTAGTACACAATTTGCTTCAGTAAATGGGAAGACTACAAATAAATATAAGCCAATAATTGTTTTAAAAGAAAAAATATACCCAAAAACATACCATAAACATCAGCCATGGAATGTTTAGATAAATGAAATTCTAGTAAAAGTGAAGGCTCAAGAGTTGCAGATAGTTAAATGGATGTTAATAAAGGAGCAATAGTTAACAAAACTCAATCTAGGGACTAAGGAAAACCATACATGGTGAAGGTGAATTCTTAATTACACCCAAAAAAGATACTACATTTGACGAAACTATTTTGATAGTATAAGGATGTCTTTGCATGGACATATGTATAAAGATCTAAAGGGCATCCCACCAGAGTTGGCTCAACACACAATTGAATTGGATAAACCATACCATTAACACATCAAGTTAAGTATATGTTAAATCCAAATCACATTGTAGTAATGAAACAAGACATTGATCAATTGTTAGCAATATGTTTCATATAACATGTGGAGGAGGTCACATCATTGTCACCGATTGTGGCAGTACCAAAGAAAAAGGGGAAGTTCAGAATTTGTGTGAATTTCAAAAAGTTGAATTCAACAACAAAGAAAATCCTTTTCCATTACCATTCATAGATGAAAAACTAAACATAATGGTAGGATGTGAAACTTATTCATTTTTGGATGGATATTTTGGGTACCATCAAATATCCATAAATTTAGAATATAGATAAAAAAATAATGTTTATCATAGATTGGGGAACATTTATTTGGAACGTGATGCCTTTTGAAATGAAAAATGGACCTCCCAACATTTTAAAAAGTTATCACAAAAGCATTTAAAGAGTATCTAAACAATTTCGTGAAGATATTCCTAAATGATTGCATAGTACATAGTGACATGGAGATTCACTTGTAGAAGTTCATATTATGTTTTCAAAAGTGTTGGGAGTATAAAATCAACTTAAACGCAAAAAAATGTGCTTTCATGGTAGTTTGTGGAGTGATTATTGGATTTATTGTTTCAAAAGCGTGTAAGTTACTTGGTTCAAAGAAAATACAAGCAATAGTGAACATGCATGTACTAGAAAATTCACTACGGATTCAAATATTCAATGGAATGGCGACAATTTTACATTTGTTTTACTAAGAACTTTGCATCAATTATGGCTCCAATTACTAAGCTCACACAAAAAAAAAGAGGTTTTCATGGACAAAGGAAAGTAAAAGAGCTTGGGAGCTTATAAAGCAAAAATACATTCAAGCACCAATATTATATAATACCACCAAATTGGGACGCGGAGTTCTATGTTCACACATATGCATCATTGTTGGTCATGGGTGTTTTATTGGCATAGAGTATCACAAGGAATAGTGATCAACATGTAGTGTATGCTTATAGACTTCATAATAATACAAAACATACTATAACACCATAAAAAAGGAAACCTTAGCTATGGTCTTTGCACTACATAAGTTTAGGTATTATTTATTGGGAAATCAAGTTGTGTTTTATGTAGATCATAAGGCTTTAATCTACTTAGCAAATAAACCACATGTCGCAACCCCACTTTGGGGCCAAGTGTGAGAATGCAACTCACACTCCCAAAAGTGGGAAAATGGAGTCCTTTGGGACTCCCGAAAACTCAGAAGACGATTTGAAGGGTCAAATGTCCTCGCCTTGTTGCATTCTTTATATCAATGAAAAGGTCTTGAAGCGTAGATGCCCAAAATGGCCTCGCATTGGCCATTTAGACATTTGCAGCCCAAGTTATGGGCAAAAGAAAGGCCGGGAGTCAAATTGCCAGTTTGACTCCCGACCACTAAAAGTCGAGAATCGACCTCTTCCCGACGTCGCCTTAAGGAGTGCAACACGGCGTTGAAAAGCTCTCGACGAGAGCTACAACTTTGGTTCAGAGCTCGTCCCGATCCGAGTTTGGGGCGAGGAGCTATGAGCGTCCCAAGTCCCCGACTCCAACCTGGGACAATTTCGGGACTCCAACTTGGGAGTCCCGGGAAAAAGAGCCATTTGAATGTAGCCTCAGTAGAGAGCTGCAGAGTATACTATATGGGGGAAGGTGGTGGCTTCCCCCGAGTCCGGGCCGTGGTGAATCTTGTGTGTCAAAGTGCCCGTGGCTTGTCCCAACACCCAAAGGTGTTTCCGAATGCTAACTAACCCTCTTGTGGTTGGTTTTGGATGCAAATTTCGAGCTTGATAATCTAGTCCCTCTTCCTAGTTTAATCCCAGGACTTTTAGCACACCCCTCTACCCCCTTTTAATGCTAGAAGTCAGGAGCGACCCTCAAGTCCCAACTTTTCGCAACTTTACAAAGTTGGACCCTCAAGTGAGATTAACAAGGGACTTGGGAGTGCGTCACCACGGGTCTCAAAGAGAATAACTAGGTGCCTATTATTGTTTCTAGAGTATGACTTCATATTAGTTTACAAGTTGGGCAAGATTCATGTAGTTGTAGATGTTTTGTTTAGATTACCTGATACCATAAAACCCATAGGAATCTTGAAATAGACCATAGATGTGAATTTATTTTTCCCAAAACTAGAATGGTTAAATGATGTCAATAAATTTTAACAAACGGTATAAGGTCCATTCATGGTTGGGCTACCAAAAAGGGAAAAAAAGACTTAAAGACTTTTTAGAACTACTTTTTACACATAACATTTCCATGAAACAGAATTAAGTGAAAAAATTTGAATAGTCCAATATAATATAATTCATGTGTTAATGATTTTTCACATTCATACATAATTGTGTATGAATATTTTTGTTTAATTCCAGAAATGCAAAAAATCCCAAAAAATCTCAAAATGAGTTTCAACCAAACATGTTTTTTGGCAAAATTATTTCTTACACATGTGACTTGCATCTAAAGCGAGACACTTTAAACCCATTGAACATAATTTTTTTATCAAATGGTTTTAAAAACAAGTCCTTTGCCTTGTAGCCCTTTCCTTAAATAATTTTTAAACTTTGAAAATTTTGTATGATTTGGTTTTTCATCAAGTTCATCCAATGAACATGTACTTTCATAGAAGGGGGCATGTTTTTGTTGTACAAAAAATTTGAAATCAATTATATGATTTTATGCCTTCCTTTTGATTACTTTTTTAAAAAGTGTACTTTAAACACTTGATTCTTTTAATTTACAAAACTCAAAATGGCATTTACATAGTACCCAAATTATTCTTAAATATTTTTATTAATTAAAAAAGACATCATTTTATCTACTGCCATACAAAAATCTAGTACAATTATAATAATGTAAGATAAACAAAAATCCAAAGTTGTCCTTGGCAATCCTTTTTCAATTGGACATTCCTTTTTAGTACCCCAATCGTGAATGTACCCGACAAATGGAAAATTCTTTGTTTATAAGACAAAATTAAAGGTTAGCCATGAAGGCTGAACCCTTTACAATTAAAAACATGGTGTTATGTATAAAATGGGATAGGACGATAGATTGTGACAACGCTTGTCAACCATAGAAGCACAAAAGGTGATGAAGGACTTGCATGAAAGAGTAATAGGATGACACTTTGCAATAGAAATCACATAGAAGAAAATTCTAGATGTAAGGTATTGGTGGCCTACAATGTACAATATTGTGAATGATTTCTACAAACCATGTGATGTGTGTCAATACACTGGGGGGTTGGCTACACTGAGTTTGGTTAAGCTAATCACAACTCTTCCAGAGGAACCATTTATGAATTAATGACTTGATTTTGTGGGTCTAATAAAACTAACAAGCATGTATACATGGAACAAGTATATATTGGTGGCCATAGATAATTATGCAAGAAAATGGATGGAAGCTACGAACAAATACTACAACAATGATAACAAAAATTTTGTATGAATGCATTTTTACCAAGTTTGGACATGTCCATTGACTATAATCACAATTTCAAGGTATGCATTTCATTAATGATGTTGTTAAACATTTGACTAATCATTTTTTAATGAAACATGTTAGTTCCATTATTTATTATCCATAGGGAAATGGTTAAGCATAGTTCACTAACAAGGTGTTAAGAACATTGTTGACTAAATTGGTTAGTGAGAATAAAATGGAAATTGGGACAATCATTTACTAACAATTTTTTTTTCTTACAAAACAACATTCAAAGTAGTTATAAGATACACATTATACCAGCTTGTTCATGGATTACATCTTTTAATGTTTATAGAATACATATTGCCAATAATCGATATTGACCACAAAGAAAGGAACCATGTATTAACAAGTAAGTCTTAAAGTTAAAGAAATTGCAAGAAGGCAAACTTGCACTTTAAGGTGAAATTTGGAACACAACACTAAAATAGGGCTTTGTGGAGTCAAGAGAAGAATATGAAAAAATAATTCAAATTTGATGACTTTGTTTTGTGGTTTTTAAAGGGTAGTAAGTCACATCTTGGGAAGTTCACTTGAAAATGGTTTGGACCTTATAAAATACAATATGTGTTACCTAATAATATGGTATTGCTAGTGACATTTATTAACTTTGAACCAAATATAATGCTAGTTAATATCAACAAATTAAAACCATACAATTCATTGAACTAAGGTACAAGATTCTGAAGTATAGATGCCATTATATTGGGAAGAACCACAACATCACAAATTTACAAGCTTCATGGGTTCATTTCAACTCCATGCAAAATATGTTATTTCATAGGTTCATATTGTTTAAACATGAATTTTGTATATTATTTAAACATGAAAATTGTGTGTACGATTTTCGTGTGCAAACTAAATGAATAAATAGACAACATCCATGATTAAATGATACGAATAAGCATGTGACATTTGTGTTTAAATAATGCATGACATCAATGTTCAAATAACAAAAGTAGATGAATGACATCATTATCTATTCCACATGAACCTATGAAAAGTAGATTTTGCATGACTATTATTGTCAAATCGTGACCCATTAAGTCTGTGATGAAACAACAAACTAATCACAAAAAGTTATAAAAAAGATAATGAAATAGATGAAGATGGAAAAGATGAAATAGTGGTATGTTGACTATAGATGAAGGTTGATAGCTTGGTAATCACAATTACAAAATATTTGACTCAATAGTTCAATCAATTGATTGTATTGATGAATTCAAACATATTTCAGTACACATGGCAAAGAAAGTTAGGGATGAAGGGACATGTGGCTATGATTATACAAGGATTAATGAAAGAAAGAACATTAATTCTAAATCATTGATATGTGACAAGAATGTTAGAATGTTGGAGGTATAGGAGAAAAATCATCATGAATGTAATGAGGTGTTTAAAAAAATGACTATTTAATACAAGAATGACGAGCTATTTTAAAACAAAAGGCAAGAAGCATGAGTGGCCGTTGATTTTTTTTTGGTGTTTGAGAATTCTTGGCAAAACATTCGTGTTTTGTGTTTACAATGTGTTTTCTAGTATGAATGAGAACACAATTGAAAGATTGTAGATAATTATGAGGCAAGAATCACATAGAGTTGTAGAAAAGGAAAGATTGCAAAAACTTGAAAAAGAGAGGTGTGTGGAAAAGGTTGTTGAAAAACAATGAAAATAACATGAAGAATTGGAAAAACAAGTAAGAAGGCCAATGCATAACATTGTGTCACTAATAATGATTTCACTATTGGAATCACCATCATGATCAAAATGTGATGAAGGAAAAGGTTTGAAACATGGATTGGTGCAACATTTCAGTTTGCAAATGACATTCTGAAGTTAATATGACTTGTGTTAGAGTGTTTACGGAAAGGCATTTTCAACTGAAAATCGAAAGTTGCAACAAAACCAAATGCAACAATGGAAGAATCGGTGGAGATTCTTGATTCAAGTGATGAAGAGGACAAAGAAAATATAAATGCAGCATAATAGTTAATTGCAGAAGTGCTAGAAATTTTGGAAGCTATAGAAACCAAATTTGTCAAAACCAACATGACATGGCCATTTTGCATCAGGCATCACATTGATGTCCGCCCTAACACATTGGTCGCATCCAATTTTTAGTTGCCTTTGGTCATTAAATTAAGTGATTAAAAAAATTTGGTCGTATTAACTTTGGAATGTCATTTGCAAAAAGTTGGCGATTAAATTCTTTTGATCTTCCCATAAAAAATTTGGGAGTTATTTGAAAAAATTTAGTCATTAAATCGATAATGGCCATTGATCAAATGACCAAAAAATAATTTTGCCATCCAAAAAATTTCAATCATCAACTTAGGCAACCAAAACTTTTTAGTCACCTTTTTGTCGCAAGACTGGGTGACAAAATAATTTCAGTCATTTAGTGTGGTGACCAAAGATTGGCGATCAAATTTTTTGTTTTAGTTGCCACAAGGTTTACAATGACCAAATGGCATTATTTTTAATCACCCCTAACTATTTTTTGGGTAACATGACCTTGTTTTGACCTAGGTTAACCTACATGACATGATGTAAGGTTGTATTTACGTCCGTTGCATTGTGATAAATGCACAAACCTAATGACAACCTTGACAAAAACTACATTGGAGGTGATGTAGCCATAAACGTCCAACATGATAACAATCCATGTCTACCATACCATCTCAACCAAGTTTGAGAGACTCACCAAGATCTAGAAGTGAAAAAAAAAGAAAAAGTCTTTAGGTAATGGTTCATAAGACTTTGGAATAGAGAGAGATTAAGATCTAAGATGATAGATGAATGTTTTTTATTCCAACCAAACATAGTTATTCCAAACAGGTTGAAAAAATAAAGATGCGGAAGAAGATGTGAGAAGGAGAAAAGGCATGGGCTAGTAAGGTAGGTGACACACTACTAACTCCTTGAAGGACTTAAATGTGAATCCAAGTAAAAGACAATGGAAGAGGGAGGAGTCAGGGCACGCTCCCTAGCTCACAACACTTTGAAGGTAGAGGGGCATGTTGGAGTTCCGAGATGGGACTAGGATGAGTTGACAAGCTTCACTCACTCACACGGGCCTGCACACAACCCACACAAAGTGGTTAGTGCATAGTTGGAGCACCTTTGGTGCTAGGACAAGCCACAGGCAACACGGACACATTAGATTCATCATGGCCCGGACTTGGGGGAAGCCACCACCTTCCCCCTTATAGTATACTTTGTGGCTGGCCACGGAGCCTACATCCAAATGGCTATTCTATCTCGGGACTCCCGAGTGGGAGTCCTGAAATCGCGCCAATTGATACTCCCGTGACTTTGGAGCTCCATAACTTTGTGATCAGACCTCGGATCGAGGTACGGTCTAAAGCAAAGTTGTAGCTTTCATTGAAAGCTTTTCAACGGTACGTCGCACGCCCTTTGCAACCAAGTAAATTGGGTTGTTTCCTGACTTTTTTTGGTCCGGAGTCAAACTAGTAGTTTGATTCCTGGCCCTTCTTTTGGCCATAACTTGTGTTTCAGATGTGCAAATGAACAATGTGAGCCCATTTTCGGCATCTACATTCCAAAAGATTTTCAATGATATAAAAATCACCACAATCCATTGAGTTTTGACCCTGAAATCGCTCTCTGAAATCTTAAAAGTCCACCAGGACTCCATCTCCCAAAGTGGGAGTTGCCTTGGGAGTGTGAGGGTTCACTCCCTCATACTCCCTCACACTTTTTTACACTCCCAGGAATATGTGATGTGACTCCCGGGCTTCTTCTTGGCTCGCACCCTTGCGACCTCTTTGCTTTGATTCTCGGGTTTCCTCTTAACCTACAACCTTGTAACCCCTTTGCCTTGGTCGTGAGCCCAAAGCTAAGGTGCGACAATAGGTTTAGTTACATTATTGGACATTAAGTGGAAGGAATTAGATTGTGGAGCTACGATTGAATTTCTAATTAAACATTTTTGTGATTAAAAGATCTGAGATTTAATTTAGGAGAAAAGGCATAGTGTATGTCATAAATAAATAAATGATGGTTGATGCATTTGGAGTTTGTTAGATTAAGTACATTGAGGATCTAAAGGGACAAGTGAACAAATTGGTGGTGGAGGAGTTATTGTTTAGTCATGATATTAAACCACCATACACAAATGTAGATGAATGGAATGTTAAGAAATGCAAAATGTCATTTAACATTAGATACCCAATTGTAATATTTGTGGTATACCAAAGGGAAAAGGTGAATTATTTGAATAATAGGAATCCATTCACATTCGTGAAGGTGAAGGAAGGAACTAAGGTGGATTGGCCATATATTATGTTCAATAATATGTATAGTGAGTTGGATACATGGACAAAAATGAAGGAAGATGCAAGTGGATGCAAAACATGGGGACAAGAAAAAGACCTATCATTCACGGTTGGTTTTGGCAGTTGTTTAAATACATGTTTTAGGAGGAATTTATGGTTATGTAGAAAAGAAAATAATAAAAACCCATAAAAAACCAAAAAGGACCAAAGAAAAACTACGACATGTTCTGGATAGTAAAAGAGGAGCATCGAGGGGATTTCCATGGACCATAGAAAAGAGGAAAAATATATCTAAGATTGGGGAAAGATTGAAATAGAAAAAGAAATCAAGGGAGGACATTAGACCTTAGAAATTCATGAAGGGGAGTACAAAATCATTTGGAGTTACAATCCCAAAAGTGGTTACACCCCATGTTCCTTCTAAACCATTGAAGGGAAAATAGATCATTATAGGAGCAACAAAGGAAAAAACAACTACAACAAATGAAGCATGAGAGGAGTAGATCACCATAGTTAGCAGCAACAATTCAAGTACAACAATAACATGTGCAATGTGATGAAATGGATGACATGTATGATTATCATGCACAAATGAATGTTCATCATGATGATGTACTAAATGTACGTACATTACAAGCACAAATTAATTAGCAACAATAACAACAACCTCATGTACTGTAGGTGGTTTTAACATAACCATGATTCAATGTTCATAAACTAGCTGCAATTAATGGTATCACAAAATAAACCAAGGTTAGCAAAAGAAAGAGTTTCAGAGGTTGGCCAAGAATGGCAGGTGTGGGATAGGGTGGTATCATCAAGAGATGAATCTAGGGAAGAGACATCACAAAACTTCACACCCAAAAATGTACAATATATGGCAGATGACGTCCTAAAGAGTAATAAAATTGTACAAATGTTTCAAGTCATGGCCATTATCAACTTGAAGATGGGTAATTTGGGTTTAGAGGTGCAAACATTAAAAACCAAATTAGGAACCATAGTGGAAGGAGAAAAACAAGGATTGCTTCAATAGATATGGAAAGACCAAGGACATGAAGAATACATGTAACGAATAAGTGGTTGGAAGAAACTGAAAATAGAATTGGAGGAAAATGCGAATGTTAAAATGCTAGAATTGACCATAAAAAACAAGGAGATTAAGAGGAAGTCGGAGGAATTGATGGCTCAATAGAAGGAATGGCAGGAGCTAAGGAAGAAAGAAAAGATATGGAATGAAATAGAACAACAATACTAGAAGACACTAATGGAATATAAACATAAGGAGGCATTGGAAAGAGAGAAGGAACCCTGGCTGCAGGAATATGAAACAAAAACAAATATAATCAACCAAATGTTTATACAAATCATACATATGAAATTTGTGGTGCAACAAAGGAATTCCATAGACAGAAGGAAGAGAAAGAGAAGGAGTAGGTAGTCTTGGATGTGTTAACAATACAAAAGGAGATGTTTAGAACCAAGACAAAGTTCGATGATTTATTGGAAAAGTACAAAGATCTTGATCATTGAATGCTAAGAACAAATTACTGGAGTTTAACAATTTGGTGCAATATTATTCGATATTACACACCAAGCAACAAATGGAAGACTTTAATGCCATGTTAAATGAGTGCTGGGAGTTGGTAGAAGCATAATTCAAAAAGAAAATGTAGAAAAAGTTAGTTGCACACAAGAGAGATGAGGAAGGATAGAAGGTACCTTTTTGCATTAAAGAAAACATTTATAGATTTTATGTACAGAAGTCCAAATAGTTTAAAGTCTTTTAATATAACAAAGGAGGAAGGGGAAGTGAATGTAGTGGAGCAACACAAGAGAAATCAGAAAAATAACCACAAAATCTTAGAGGAGGAGGACATGATCACCATAATGAAGAAGTTAAGGAACAAGAACAGAAAATTCATGCAAAAAAGACTTAGCTAAAAGTTAATGACACTAACATACAAAAGGAACCATTTAGAAGTACAAAACTAATGGTGGAACACATATTAAAAGGGGCAAAAATAAGTAAAATAGAACCACTGCATGAAGTTCTAGTTCCTTGAAAATGAGTGCAATAGCTGAAGTTAAAATAAAAACACAAATAAAGGTGTAGATATAAATATTAACAATTCAGAATGAGCAAAGCAAAACCATAGATGGTTGACACAATAAATTGAAGAACAAATGTTCTTTTCATCTACTATAGTAAGGATTTTGAGGATGGAATCCAAAGCGGAAGGAAATTAACGTTACCACATGAATGGCAAAGATTTAACAATACAAGATTAAAACATTTGCTTAGTTTTGATTTTCAAATTACTTTTGGAAGGAAAGGACTTAGGATGTAGTTCTTGATTATGATGAAGGTAGGGATTATAGTTTTACACACAAATATAGACTTAAAAAGTTGTTGGAAAAGATAATAGAAACATAGTTTGTAATTTGAAGTTTTGTTGGGCTATGAACCATATATTTTCCTGTTTTTTATTTCTAATTTTTACACATTTATATTATAAATGTTTGATATGTTTAATTTTAAGTAAAGAAAATAGTAATATATTGATGTGAAATTATTGAATACACGTTGAATCTATCGTGTTTTCTAATTATAATAATTAGATTCTGATCACATTTTTTTATTATAAAAAAAATCCAAATTTTGGGAAATAATGGAATAGTAACAAAATGAGAAGAATGTATGAATATGGTCTGCAAATTAACTTGAATGGTTTGTAACAACATTTGTAGGTGATTTAAGTGTTATTGTGTATGCCATTAGTATTGTTTGTTAGTAGGCCAAGAGCAAATTAAAATAAAATTTGTGCCTACCGATAGTTACTAAACTAGACATTGCCACTATTGTGGGTATAATAAATCAGTTTATGCAAGATCTTGGGTTGCCACATTGGAAAGTTGTAAAAAGGATATTGAGGTACCTACAAGGCATTAAATTTATTTTTTTTCAATATTTTGGGGCTAGAAATGGAACAATCGTCATTGGATTCTGTGATTCAAATTGGGGAGGTGATTTGGACACTTGATGTTCAACTACCAAGTTTACGTTTCTTTTGCGCCCATGCAACAATCATTTGGTTAAACAAACTACAGACCATAATGGTGCTTTCTACCACTAAGGCTAAATATGTGGCTACTTCACAAGCCACACATGAAGCTATTTAAATTATAAGGTTTTCTTGAGGAGTTAATTAGGATATGCTCAAGAAAAAGAAACTATTATCTACACAAATAGTCAAGCAAACATTGTTTTCATCAAGAATCCAATCCATCAAAATTGAACAAAACATATTGACATTCGCCACCATTATGTGAGAAATCATTTGGTCATTATTGGAGAGGTGTTTTTTGAATATTGTGCCACTTCAAACATGAGCGCAAACTTGCTTACGAAGGGGCTACCTATACATGCAGCAACTAGGATTAAAAAAAATTGACCAAGGGGGAATGTTGGAATATAGTCAAATTTAGTAAGGAAATTGTTATAATCTAATCTACCAAATCATTAAGAGCTTGATTGCCAACTATATTAACAATTAGCAATAATATGTTGGGTTATTAAAACATGGTCTACTTGCTATAGATTACATCGACAAAAGTTGTTGTTATTTGAGGATCCGATGAATAACCAAATACATGAAGTTGATCTAATAATTAATCCCTAATTAGATGGTTAGCAAGTAGTTTTCACCAAATTAGATATAGGAATTCTGCCATGTAATTAATTGTTCCAAGTGTATAAATTGGCTTTCTTTGAAATGAAAAGTGACCAAGTTCAACTTTTGTTTTTATTCTGTTTTTTAAAGAATTATTTTCTTTTTTAATCATTGTTATTTTGTAACTTGCCATGGACACTAGTTGTTCACATGGAAGGAACATGCAATTTATCACTATTACATAAATCTTATAGTCATGTAGAAGTTTTTTTATGCCCACACTTTAATTCTTCCTTGGAACTTGGGATCGATTGTTGCCAACTCCCTTTAGTCCATGGGTGGGTAAAAGTTAAGGTCTAATGGTGTCCAAGAATCATGTGGAACATCCATTCCAAACATTATTAAAGTAATCTACTAAATACAAAAAAATTATTGTGTTTTACAAACCTAACATTATGAATAGGAGTTTTTAAAAATTACCTTTCTTTGATTTTATAAATGCTTAAATTTGGAATTGAAATATAAATATTAACCAAGAGCACTTTACTTATTTCATCCTTTGTTGTTTAAGTATAATATTGTACTTGAACAACAAAAAATGAAATAAGTTGGCCTTACACCACTTTCATTGTGATAGGAAATATAATGATGTTCATAATTATTTGTTAACACCAACAATTGCACTTATAAAAACATGTCTTAGAGTGTTTATGCAAAAAGATATGGTACAAATATTTTGTTACTAGCACTATAATAAAACTGTACATGGATTTCTAGGCTTGTGCCATCACAAGACCAAAAACCAAATAATATTATAATTTATAGTCAAGGTTTTATGGTCTTTCGCCCCACAACAATGCCATTTTTTGGACTTGTGCCATTGCAAAACCCAAAAGCAAGCAATATTACTATTTTTAAATTTATTTAACACTCATTAGCCCACTAAGAATGCCATCTTTTTGGATTTGCACTGTTGCAAGTTCAAAATTTGTCTAATATTTACACATTATAAGGTTCATTTTTTAGTAGCCATTCCCAAGAATATGCAAATTTTGCATGCACAATTATTTAAATCAACATGTTTTGAAATTTCCCTTTTCAGGTTTAACCATAACAAATTGAGTATATATATATTCAAGGTTCATGGCCCAAGTTTCCAAGCTCAATGTTCATGCAATTGTCATTGTGAGACTCAACTGGTATAAAAGCTTCACAACAAAATTGTTGTTCAGTTCATTTATATATTTCAAGTAGTGTTTTTATTTATGCAAAAGTTGGATGACACATCCAATGTTGTTAATTACCATTTGTACCACCAAAAATTTTACCATACATTATTTGATTGCACCATTGATGTTTAGTTTAACATGTTTGCCATTATGTAGAACCTAGTCATTGAAACCATAGAAGGCTTCAAACATTGTCTAATTGTGCCATTGATGTTTAGTTTAGCACATGCTTGCCGCTATGTGGAACCTAGTCATTGAAACCATTGAAGGATTCAAAAACGATACACTCCTACCTAAAGATGGATGGATACTCATTCCAAGATTAAGTTAATTTTGTTACAACTTAAGATTGGTTGATGAATGAATTCATCTATCATTGGATTGCAATGCATCACATGGAAAAACATGTAATATAAATTCTTGTAATTTACCCATTTTTCCTTTTCCCCTAATGTTTGTACATTAATTCGTGAGAAGTTCAAACAACATCTACATAAATTTGCAATTGTAATAACATATTCATCTGACATGCTTCTAAAAATTCTTGTTTCTAAAGAGAAAATCATTATATACCCTAGTTGGTGGAAATTTCACAAAAACATTCATGCAAATCATACAAAACCATTTATTATTATGGTCAATTCTAGTTAAAGTTGAATAGGAATGTTAATTGGTGAGCATGTGAGAAGAATGTGAATAGATGAACATGAGCATAAGGAATATTCATTATCATATTCCATTCATGTCATGAGAATATTCCTAATGACATGGCAAAAATATTATGTGATAAACCCAAATATTATGCCATGTCATGAAAATATTTCTTGATAAGTTTCAAATATTTTGCCACATTAGCCTAGGTGCCAAAATTTAGGTTAATGTTGAACAACACTACTATGGGTTTCATGCAATGGTTTCTAGAGTCCTAAGTTTGGGTTGAATGGGGTTGGCAAAACATTGAAATATTTGTGATTACATGTCCCACAACTCGTAATGTTTGGCTCACCACTTTAAACATTGCAGCCTTTTTTTTAAAGTTGAAATGATATTATTTCCAACTTCAAGCATTTTAGTTCTTTTTGAACTTTTTAAAGCCATCAATAAATACATGTTATTTCATCAATGGGTGCATTTGAGCTCAAACGAACCAAAATTGATGTCAAAATGTCAACTTTTTTACAATAATTGTTAGATTTGTCTATGTGGTGCCACTTTACTAGCCTGTGAATCATGGAAAATTGTGTTTATTGAATAATATGGATATTGAAAAATCTAAAATGAGTCAAAAACTCTTCCAATATTAAAGTTTGGTTTGAACAAAGGATGTTTAACAACTTCATTTAATAACACTATTTTCATAAAGGGCCCTTTAGTTTTTGTCATACAATTTATTTCATCCTCAATTTTTTTGTAGTGATAGGGTATAATTAAACACATCTAAAAAGCACTCAAATTTTCATGTTTTTTCAATTTTGTGTTTATCAAATTTAAGGTTTTAAAAAAGTTTATGAATCGTTTGGAACATATAAATGTGACATGATGTATATATTGTTTAAAAAGGTTGTAACTTAATTAAAATATTAAAATATTAAATTGAAAATGTTAACATGTTTTTGGTATGATTTGAAATTGTGACAAATTTCCAAAACAAAACACAAAATCTTGCAAAATTTATGCACTTTCAAAAATTCATATTTATTCAAAATTGATTGTAAAAAAAAAAAGACATATTGGGGCAACTATAAATACAATAAATAAAAAGCTCAGAATATTTCATTTGAAAATTTCTTTTTATGAAAAGATGTTTTTTTGGCAAAAGGACCCCAAAAAGGATAATAATCCTAAATGCAAAGCAAACACATTGGCTTGTTAAATGTGATTTGGACCCCAATATTGGCTTGTTGAACCAAATGTCCAATTGGTAACATAGTTACGACAAGATATTCAAAGAAAATAGAACATATTAAACAAAATGAATGCAAAATAAAATGAAGAATGGATATGTGGGGTTGTTGGTCCCATAAGAAATCTTTCTAGGATTGCTAGGCTAGAGGAAGGGTGTGAAATAATAATAGGGCTTTCAATACAAAAGAAACCTTTAGTTATAAGGTGCGCAATTAAAAGTAAATAGAAAAAAAATTATTTCTTCTCTTGCCTTGGGTTACTTTGCCACACATATATTGATGTATTTTTCTTGAGATATATAGCCCCTTTTCTTGCAATGAGTGCGTATCATAAAAAGAGACAATTGATTAGAAATTCATTGAATTGAACATGTCTCAAATGAAAGGGTTTAGGGGAAGAAAAAAAACCAAGTTAAAACATAGTGACAACACAAGGGGGTGAAGAGAATAACACGTGAGACAATTGATTTCATAGAGAAATGTTGTCACTAACAACCTTTAAGAAAGTCTAAACAAAAAGAAATTAACCATCCATCCATAATCTTTGTTATGGTTGCTAAAATATTTCCTACATAAGATCTTTAAAAACCAACCAATCTCTATAACGAACACATGGATAAAGATATTTTAGATTGTTTAAACTAATGATACGATTTTGGGGTTGTTCTAATCATACTTTGTAGTTATCATTCAAAGTGCATTGAATGTTTTTCTTCATTAAATGAAACATACAAGCTAATTATATGTTGATCACATAATGTGTTGTGCAAAATCCACATGGATATGATTTTTTAAAAATGTTGTGGTAACGAATCCATTTTTTTTTTAACATGTTGACTTTTTTGAAAACCCTTACATGTTTAATTGGTGAAAGAATTGTTTTGAGGAACAATGTTCAACGTGTTAACCTCATTAAATGTGAAATTGTTAGGAGAGGTCGAAATGTATAATAATATAGTGCACCTTATAATATCTATCACCACTTTAGTTGGATATGCAAATTACTTTGTTCATTTCTAGATATGTTTAGTGAGAATGCATCACATTATTGTTGAACACTTGTCAACTTGGACTTATACCCATTTATGGATTTGAGGAATTATTAAATGTAGATGCATAGAACAAAATATAAATGGGATATTGGGTAGCAAGAAATGGGTTGTAAGACTATAAAATTTATGGGATAGGAATGCAAATGTTTATTCTATAATTTTTGAATAACTTTCGACAACCTCCTAGAGATAATCCATGGCCAACATAATCAATTAATTGAAACAACACAACTCAATTCTAGAGACAATTTGACCATCTTTTAAGATTCCATAATGAGTGAATTCAAATAGAAGTGTTCTATGACACAATACGCAAGAAGTGGCTAAAAAATGTTTTGGACCTAAAGGATGATGCATATGACACGTCATGTGCTTGTATACAATTGAAAGGTAGATGCCTTAATGCAAGATCTGACAACAACTAACAAGCTAGATGAGTAACACACTTTGCCATATGTAAAAGGGTCTTGTAGCATGTTTAAAGATGAGATGCCACAATAGGTGGAAGACAACTCACCTCCACACATTCATAGAAAAGATAGGTGTCATTGAGACCTTAAATTAATTTCAATCATGTTTACATAAATATGAAAGTAATTGACATGACAATGCAACATTTTGAGTAAAATTTTGTTGTATTGGAAATTAAAATGCATTATTTGACTTGAATGTCATTCAATTAAATGCGTGAGAAATGGCATATAATAGTGATTAAAAATGGAGATTGCACACATTAAGAAATATCACTTAGCTGTTCATTACAAAGGGGTTGTGTGCGATATTTAAATTTTTTTCTTGTTTATTAATTTGGTTGAAGGATAACATGTTATTTAGTTGATTTTGTAGTTAAAATATATCAATATGTAACTATTATTTATTTGATTGTTGTAGTTTCAAGTACATGTAAGTTTTTTCAAAACGATTCAGCTATCAATGACATGGAAGGATCTTTCACTTCATGTTCTTTCACATTTGGTTATATAGTTCATTTATTAATACTAGTTCACTCACTAACTTATTAATTCAACTTAAATTGAACTTACTAGTATTAATTCATTTACTAACCTATTGATTGAACTTATTAACAGATAATACCTTAAAGTATTAATACATATATGATATATTTTTCCTACTTTTCTAATACCAAAAATTAACACATATCCTATATTAATTATATCTTGGTTTTTTTAGTTAAACATAATCTTATTATGAAATTAAATTATAAATTTGACCCAAAGACAAATATATGGGACCTTATATTCTTATTAATGTATTTTGTAAATTAAAAAAAGAGTGTACCCCCTTGGGGTATTAATGAACTTTAATTTGTTTTGGTTCTATTCAATATTGTACACAAAGAAACTTTAGGTTTCATTGTTAAATGTGTTTTTTTTGTGCATATAAATTTAGGTGGTTGTTCTTGCTCTAAATGAAGAAAAGAAAGTACATAATTTATTCAATGGAACACATTTTCAAGATTGTAATTCAACTTTCCTTCAAAACCCCATCATGTTCTTAGATGATTATGATTTGGAAGAGGTTATTTGGAAGAGGTTGTACATCAACCTCTGCAAAATATACATGGAAGTTGAAAGAAAAAGATTTTATGCCCAAAACCTTTCTCTCATAGATCCACTTTAACAAATTCAATAACTTTTTATTGGTAAAAAAAATATTGTTGTTCGTAGCATCTCAAATTTTGTTGCCATCCTATTTATAATGTCCAAACTACTTGGAGGAGTTCAAATACAAATCTAATAGCATATCAATTGAATGCTACAAATGACATGTGACCAATTCTTTGAATTCTACAAGGATCCAAACATTATTGTTGAAAAAATGTTATACATAGGTTGAAGATTTTATATGCTTTAGCCAATAAATTTTATTTCAATTTATGACTTCATAAATGAAATGTGATCTACACTATTTTTTTCACTTCTTTTACACCCTCTTTGTTGGTTTTTTCTTCAAAAACAATTGTTCAACTATTTAAAATGAGAAGGTTCCCCACACACAAAACAATTGTTGCAAACATAAGTCTTGCATAATATTCTCATATATAAGACAACAAAATGTATCGTTTCTAAAACTCATGATCCAATTGGTATCCAAAGAGATCTATAGCTTATATACAAAACTTGTAAACCAAGTTTGAAACATACTAGCTATTTTATGCTCACAACATGCATATGGCTTGTTAAGAAATGAATAATTAAAAAAAAAATGCTTAATGGAATAAAACTCCTAAAAAGGCTTCATGGTGATAATGCTCTTGAATCCACTAACATTGGAAGTTGTAGAACTTATAGGAAAGAGATGGATGGGAGGTGTTTAATGGTTCAATAGTCATGTTAGCCCCATTAACATAAGATATTCCACAACATCACAACAAAGATTGTGGCCTACCAATGGGAAAGTTCTTCCCTACCTCCCATTGATTGCACACAACTAGAAAAAAAGATTATAAACCTTCACCTTTTAAAGTATTATTCTTACCTCTTTTTCACACAAGTAAAGTTAAATGATCACAAAATTTAAGTTTAAATATTTATTTAATTATTAAAGTACATTCCATAAATCTAAAATCCTCCCCCCCCCCCCCCAAAAATTTTTTTTTATTTTTTTTTTTTTGAAAAATTAAAAAATAATATTTTTTAGTGAGAAAATTTTTATAAAAGACTAATAAA
>Ga0116229_10000384_pt1 | contig 56875 bp, 40 predicted proteins | sample S1TSphgellanicum_3_FD_87313 | JGI IMG/M metagenome (GOLD analysis project Ga0116229, IMG submission 87313) | Host-associated microbial communities from peat moss isolated from Minnesota, USA - S1T2_Fc - Sphagnum magellanicum MG | ecosystem: Host-associated > Plants > Peat moss > Unclassified...
CGGCGGTTAAGGCCTTGGGTCGTAAAAACCTGATCCTCGCGGGGCTCACGACGGACATCTGCCTGTACTGGGCCGCCCGTGACGCGGTGGGATTGGGTTACGAAGTGATGGTTGTAGCGGACGCGTGCGGCACGATGTCGACCCTCGGCGATGAACTCACCTATGCCAGTTTGCGGGAAATGGGCGTCCGGGTCACCGTCGTCAATACCGCCGTCACGGAACTGGTCAACAATTTCGGTACGCCGGAAGGGCAGAAGGCCCAGCAGATCATGAGCGACGAGATCATTTCGAAGCTCGGCAAATAGGTAAATAGTCGTCGCGATGCGATCTTCCCGATGGATCGATCGTGTCGCTGCGGCGCTCGTGTCGATTCCAATGAGAGGCGCTGTATCGGCCGTAGTGGTGCTCGCCAATCAGGGGTTCAACCGCTCCTTCCCGTTATCCTGGCTGAAGGGATGGACCGCATTCATCGTGGTGCCGTTAGTGCAGCGCTCGGCTGCCGCGGCACGTATGCGGGCGAATTCACCGGACACGGCCACGCCAGGAAAGGAGCCATAGTGCAGACAACAATCGACGATCAGGCGCACATATTCACCTTGATCAACACGTTCAAGGTTCACGATGGCCACGCCGCGCAAGTGGTGGGGTCGCTGCAGAAATTTACGGAAGAGCAGACAAGAAGAATGCCCGGGTTTGTCGGCGCGAGTGTTCATGTCAGTCTCGATGGGACGACCGTTGTCAACTACGTGCAATGGAAAACTAGGGATGCGTTCGACGCGATGTTCGAGTCCCCAGCGGCGAAGGAACATATGCGCGAGCTCAGTGCCTTTGTCATCAGCGTCAGTCCGGTGTTCTACGACGTAGTGTATGTCGGCAAGGCATCGTCGTAACCTGATGAAGTGCCGCGGGTTTGCCTGCTTATCGCTAATTGGTGTCAGCGCTGTTGCACGGGCGGACGGATTCGCGTTCTTTCGTTACGATGACGACTTTACGTATCTGTCGGATCCGTCGAAACGCGTTTCGTGGTATGACGAGATCAAGTACATTCCCCTAGGCGACGACGCGAGTCAGTACCTCTCTATCGGCGGAGATCTTCGGGAGCGTCTCGAGTCCTACTCGGATGGCTATTTCGGGCTTGCCGACGCGCCGCACACGACGTACTTGCTCAGCCGCGCGCTGCTCGATGCGGATCTTCACTTGAAAGACGTGCGCGCCTTCGTACAACTCGGGAACGCCGTGGAATGGAATCGACGGCCGGCCGCATTGCCCACCGACGACAATCGTGGCGACGTCCAGCAAGCGTTCATCGACTACGCGCCGCAGATCGGAGGCGGTAAAGCGACCGTGCGCTTGGGCCGGTTCGAATTGAAATTTGGGGAGGGGCTGATTGTCAGTCCGCGCGATGGCCCAAACATTCGCCAGGCATGGGATGGGGGGTGGGTCTTCTGTACGGTGCCGGCGCTGCGCGTCGACGTACTCGCGGTGCGGCCGGTGGAGGACAAAGCAGGGTGGTTCGAGGACACCGCGAATCCCAATCAGCAGTTGTGGGGCGCTTATGTGACGGCGACTCCGGCGGCCCTGAAGGATTACGCGGTCGATCTGTACTACTTCAACAATATCAACCACGCAGTCGCATTCTATTCCGGCGCCCCGGAGCCGGGAACGGAACATACGTCGACGTCCGGCGGGCGTTTTTACGGTCACATCGGCGGTTTCGACTCCACCACCGAGGCCGCCGTACAGACCGGCAGCTTCAACACCCGGGACGTGAGGGCGTTCGCAATTCATAGCGAATTGGGTTGGACGTTCAAAGAGGTGGCCTGGACGCCCCGCCTAGGCCTCAAGGCCGACATGTTGAGCGGCAGTAGCGATCCGTTCACCGGTACCGTCCACACGTTCAATGCTCTGTACCCGAACTACTCCTACGGCACCGAAGCGGTCCTGGAAGCGCCATCCAATCTGATCGAAGCGGGCGTGGATCTGCATGGCTATCCGAACCATGCCGTGGACTTCGAGTACACGGGGGCCGGCCTCTGGCGTTATAGCACGCATGATGCTTTTTATGCCGCTCCCTTGTTTCCGCTGATCCCCGGCAGCGCCGGCAACCAGCGCTATGTCGGGATCGAGCATCAACTCGCCGGCAATTGGCGCATCAATCCGCTTGTGACGATGCGTGCGACGCTGGTGCATTACTCGGTCGGCCAATTCGTGACCGACGCGCATGGTCGGGATACCAACTTTGCGATGCTTTACGTAGCTACGCGTTTCTGAGCGGAAACGAGGATCAGTTGAGCGGTGCCATTCGTGAGTCCGTGCGCGAGAGATCACACGTCGGCGCTGAGTATGTCGACATTGAACCCGTATTGCGTCTGAGGAGAATTGTGTATGAGCGATAGTCGAAGAATTGCGCGGCGGGTGTTGGGTGAACGGCACGGGCCGATCACCCGTCTGAGATGAACGCTGGTGGTGGTCGTCGACACGACTACTCGCTGGTGCTGGAGTCCGGTTCGGTACACACGAATGAGCGGTCGTTGGTTCGGGGACAACAACGGATTGAGGAATTGGGGTCAATACTGACAAACTCTCGGCGGCTTACCTGAGAAAGTCATTCCTTGACACGGTTGCCGCTATTCACTACCGTATGGTTGTGAATAGGCTCGACTCAACCTTCGCTGCGCTCGCTGACCCAACCCGCCGCGCAATGGTCATCAAACTGACCCTCGGACCGGCATCCATTCACGATCTCACCGAACCCTTCTCGCTCTCGCAGCAGATGATCTCCAAGCACGTAGCCTGCCTGGTGCGCGCAAAGATCGTGGTCAAACAAAGACGCGGGCGAGAGAGCATCTGCACGCTCCGCCCCACTGCGATCAAGGCTGTCGCCGACTGGGCGCTCGACTTCCGGCGGCTCTGGGAAGAGAGGTTCGACAAACTCGATGCGGTCCTGCTGGAAATGAAAAACGAGGAGACTACCCATGACAAGTCACGCAACCAATGAAGCCGGGGTGCAGACATTCAGCCGCGTCTTCGACGCCCGGCGTGCGCTCGTCTGGAAGGCGTGGACAACCCCCGAGTACGTCATGAAATGGTGGGGCCCCAAAGGCTTCACCTCGCCCGTCTGCCGCATCGATCTGCGCGTCGGCGGCCGCTTCACCTACTCGATGAAAACCCCCGACGGTCAGGTCTTCTACAACGGCGGCGAATTCCGCGAGATCGTCCCCCTCGAAAAGATCGTCTGGCTCTGGTACTTCGCCGACGCCGACGGCAATCGCGTGAGCCCCGCCCACTACGGCTTCCCCGACGAGGAGCGCGAAGGCAACATCGACGAAATACTCTTCGAAGACTACGGCAACGGCCAGACCAAACTGACCTACACGCGCAACGACCCCACCGCAACCCGGGAAGAGCAGGAAGGCGCAGCCGCAGGCTACGGCCAGATCTTCGACAAGCTCGCAGAGGTCGTCGCCGAACTGGTCCAGACCGCGTGAACCCAACTAAATCCGGAGCCGATTACCATTGATATCCTTTAGCGGATTACGAGGGCAACCATGCCAGACATCCTTTTAACTGCCGATGTGGTCCTGACGATGGATTCCGAGAATCGGGTTATTACCAAAGGCGCCGTGTTGGTGCGCGGCGACAAGATTGCCGCGGTTGGTACTGCTGCGGATTTGGCTATAAAGGCGCCGCAAGCGAAGAGAACTGATCTTGGCACAGCGGTACTCATGCCGGGCCTCATCAACACACATTGCCATTCCGGGTTCTTGCGAGGAACGGCCGAGGGATTGCCCTTGTGGGATTGGTTACGCCTCTATATAGATCCCATGCACCGCGTCCTTCTTCCGGCCGACGCGGAGGCGGCATCCTGGCTTTGTTACAGCGAATGTCTGCTCGCCGGGACAACCACGGTCGTGGATATGTGGCGTTTCATGTCCGGGTCCGCCCGGGCCGCCGAGCAACTTGGGATTCGAGTCGTGATGGTGCCCTATGTCGGCGAGGCAAAGGGTTTCGATTATTTCGATACCCTCGATCAGAATGAACAACTGATCCGCGATTGGCATGGAGCGGCCGGCGGCAGGGTCAATGTGTGGGTGGGCGTCGAACACCAACTCTATTTCACGCCGGATTCCTGCAGGCGTGCCGCCGATCTGTGTGATCGATACGGCGTGGGACTGCACACGCACACCAACGAAAGCCAGGCCGAGATTGGAGAGATCGGCAAGCGTCATGGGCTGCTACCGGTCCAAGCGCTGGAGAAGCTCGGGCTGTTGGATCCGGAACACGTTCTGCTGGCGCATTGCGTCTGGCTTGATCCGGCGGAAATCAAGCTTATTCAGAAATATAGGGCTGGAGTGGCGCACAACCCCACGAGCAACATGAAGCTCGCGAGCGGCGCCGCGCCTGTGGAAACTCTGATCGATGCTGGCATCGCTGTTGGTATCGGCACTGATGGGGAGAAGGAGAACAACAACCTCGATCTCTTGGAAGAGATGAAAATCATGTCGCTGCTGGCGAAATTCCACGCCATGCGTGCCGATGCGTTGAACAGTTGGCAAGTTCTGCGGTCGGCGACGATCGAAGGCGCGCGGGCAATAGGCATGGCTGACAGGATCGGCTCCTTGGAGCCCGGTAAGCAAGCGGATCTCATCGCCATTCGTGGCGACACTGCTCACATGACGCCCTTTGTCACCGACGGGCCATTCTTCAATATTCATCACAATATCGTTCATGCCGTCCAGGGCAGCGATGTGATCTTGACGATGATCGACGGCGTCATTGTGGCTAGAGGGGGTATTTTGCTCACCGGCGACATGGCGAAATACATTGGTGTCGTTGAAAAGGTGTTCGCGGACGTGGTCGGCCGAAGAGCTGCTTGGCTCAATGAGAATACCGCGGGTGCGCATTCGCCTGTAAGTTAGAGGGAACCGGGTTAATGAGCCGCGGCAATTGACTCTGCCCTTGCCTCGAGCGCGCGATTCTGATTCCTCGCATCAATGCACAGCGAGAATTGTCGGGTGAAACACCATTCCCTCATCCAATTCGATCACATTCCCTTCCCGAAGATCGCCCACAATTTTGTGGATCATGGGATTCCAGGACTGCGCAGGACGATTGCAATTCGCTTTCTCAGATTCACGCCAGACAGATACCATACCTCCTCTTTCACCACCATATTCCTTCGGGGGTTCTCGTAAATGCCATCTCCATCCTCCGACAAGAAGCTCCTCCTCATCGGTGCGTCTCGCGGTCTCGGATTCGCTCTTGCTGAGGAATACCTCAAGCGCGGCTGGCAAGTCGTGGCGACCGAGCGGGTCAGAACCACGTCACAGCTACGCAGTCTGTTGCAGGCCTACGACGGCCGACTCGAAATTGAGAGCGTCGACATTGTGCATCCCGATCAAGTGGCCGCGCTGCGAGCGCGTCTGGCATCGAGAGAGTTCGACATGCTGTTCGTCAATGCCGGCGTCAAGAACGATGATCGCGAAACGATCGCCGATGTGTCGACCGACGAATTCATACGAGTGATGATCACCAACGCGCTGAGTCCCATGCGCGTTGTCGAGACCCTGCAGGATCTGGTGCGCCCGAGCGGCACGATCGGGATCATGTCTTCTGGACAGGGCAGCATCGCGAATAATGAGAACGGTAACTATGAGGTCTATCGTGGCAGCAAGGCGGCCCTCAATATGTTCATGCGCAGCTTCGCCGCCCGCCACGCCAATGATCCGCGAGCGTTACTACTCATGGCGCCCGGTTGGGTGCGAACGGATATGGGAGGTGCCCAAGCGCGTCTCAGTATCGAGGAGAGCATACCGAACCTCGCAAATACCATGGACGCGCAGGCCGGAAAAGCGGGCCTTCAATATCTGGATTACCTGGGCCGCAAAGTTCCGTGGTGAGGGTGATTCAATTGTCGGACGGCGGCGGCGCGAGGAAGGCGTCAAAGCGCTTCTTGACCAATGCGTAGCATTCGCAGCAGGAGGCTTCGAGTCCGGCCCGATCGAGAACTTGCATTTTGCCGCGGCGGTAAGTGATGAGACCGGCCGCCTGCATCGATTGGGCGGCCAAGGTGATCGACTTACGATTGGCGCCCAAGATGCCTGCGAGGAATTCATGGGTGTAAGTCAGGGGTTCTCCGTCCGCCCGATCGTGCATCATCAGCAACCATCGGCAGGCCCGCTCCTCCGTGCTATGCACGGCGTTGCAGGCGACACTTTGCTGAACCTGCGACAGCAGCGTCTCTGAATAGCCGACAAACAGTTTGCGCACATGTGCGCTGCGGGTGAATTCGTCGCGCAGTACCTCGATCGGACAGCGCACCATGGGTCCTTCGAGTTGCACCATGCAGCGATTGAAGGACGTTCGACTGTACATGGCGGCGAACAGACCGAATGCGCCTTCGCGTCCGATGTTGGCGGTCTCGATCGCGGATCCATCGCCCAATACGGTCAGCAGTGAGAGAACGTTGCCTTCCGGGAAGTAGGCGTGCTTCAGCAAACCACCGGCTTCACAAACGATGGTTCCCAGCTTCATTTTTACCGGCTTGAGATTCGAGTCGATCCGCTTGCGCGTGGCGGGTTCCAGAGCCTCGAGCAACTGATTGCTTCTCGTACCCACCCCCGTCGATTTGGACACAACTGTCTCCGACCCCTCATGCGGCGATTTGGACCTCTCGACCGGCATCATGCGCCCAATCGTCGAATGGGCCACTGACAGGGCCCTGCGCTCAAGATTGCCACCTGATCTCGCCTACAGAAGACTATGTCAATCAGAGAACGAGTTATGTGGTGCAAACCACCGACATGCTGTTCGGATCGTGCGCACAATGTTCGGCAGCCCGACGGGGATGACGAGCGGTTTACAACTGGAATCTAAGCCTGTTTTCAGTGCAGTCAGAGGTCGCGCATCGGGCGCGGGAGCGCGATCTCAATGTTAGAAGATGTTTGCGACACGGAAGACACCATGGCCACGACGGCCGCTGCCCGGGCGCTCGCGGCTTCGGCGGAGGGAAGCGCGGCGCTGCTCAGTCATTGCCTGCTGACGATGGACCTCATCGACGCCGCGTGCAAGCAGAGGGAATCCCTCGAAGCTGAGCTGCACGCGCTCAGGCATACGATCACCGGAATGACAATAAAGCTCGCGGCCGCCACGGCGGACGTCAGCCGCGCACGGTACCAGTCGTTTCACGACGGGCTCACGTCATTGCCCAATCGGCAGTTGTTCATCTCCACCCTCGTGGACGTGCTTTCCGACACGACGCCTGAAACCGCCTCGGTCGCGGTCCTGTACTTCGATTTGGACGGCTTCAAGTCGGTCAATGATTTGCATGGTCATCAGTTCGGTGATCAGCTGCTGAAAATCGTGGGTGCGCGCCTCTTGCACGGCATTCGTGCATCGGACATGGCGTGCAGAATGGGTGGCGATGAGTTCGCGTGCCTCCTCATCGGAGTGGCTGCAAAAAACCTGTCTGCCATCGCATCGAAACTGGACGGTATGATTTCCTCGAGCGCAACCATCGGTGAAACTGAAATCAGGATCCACCCGAGCATCGGCATTGCCGTGTATCCAGACGACGGCCTCACCGCGCATGAGTTGCTCCATAGTGCCGATGTGGCCATGTACGCGGCGAAACAGCGGCGAATCGCAACAGGTAGAGGCGATGCCGCGGCCCGCTGAGCAGAACGGTTTGTCGCGTAGATCACCCGAATTCATCGATTACATGACGTCGATCGGCATTCCGCGGGGCAGCGCGGGTGGGCGCGAGCGTCGGCGAGATGGCGTGGTTCGCATCAGCAGCCAAATTTCCCTGCTTGGCTGCACACCGACCATCGAGGAGATCAAGGCGCTCACCGAGTGGCTGGCCATCGAGGCTAAGGATGGCGAGCGCGTATTTCAGACAGACCGGCTCGGCGAACTTCGCCACCCGGCGAAGGCCTTCGCGGCGGTCGGCGCCGGGTTGCTCATGGCCAACGTGTCGCGGGAATCGCGCGATTTTGTCTTATGGTTCCGCCCCGACTATCCGGAAACACTAGGCGACAGGTCAGGGCTCGCCGCCCGCCGGCAGGCTGAATTTGATCTGCAGGTCTCCCGGCTCGAGGGAGTACTGCGGCGCCTCGTTGATGGCGCAGGTGAGCCGGCGCCGGCACGTTGCCGGGAGCGCCTTCTGCTGTTGGAACTCGATCACAGAGTGAAAAGCACCCTGGCCAATATTCAGGCCCTCGTGATGCATTCAGGCCGCAGCGCCAGCGCGCTTACCGGCTTTACGAAATCGCTCGATCATCGCATTCACGCGATCGGCAAGACGCATGACTTGCTCAGCGACGGGCGGTGGGAAGGCGTCTCGATCGGCAATCTCGTCCGCCAGGAGTTGGATGGTTACGGACGGGACGTTGAGCGCATCAGCGTATCGGGCCCGGAAGTCGTACTGACTCCGCAGGCGGCGCTCGCGTTGTCTCTCGCCATCCACGAATTGGGTGCCAACGCGGCGAAGCACGGATCTTTATCACGTGCAGACGGCAGCGTCAGGGTCGAATGGCTCATGACCGAGGAGTCCGGGGTCGAGCTCTACTGGCGGGAAGCCGGTGGACCTCAAGTGGAGTATCCCGACGAGCCGCGAATCGGGCCCAACTTGATCGAGCGGGCGTTGGCGATGGAGCCGGGAGTCCGCTCGGCGCTCAAGTTTGACCGCGCCGGGGTCAATTGCAAGATCGGCATGCCATCCTCTTCCGTCGTCGCGCGCCCGGGTATCGATTAAGGCAAACAGCGCCGCTTGACTGCCCTCCGTCCTATGTATCACAGTACATATGTGACAGTGTTCAACTTCAAACTGCAGCGTGGCGCGCCCATCTTTGACCAGGTCTTCCTCGCCGCCATTGGAGCGATGCTGCGCGGTGAATACCGCAGCGGCCAAGCGTTTCCATCGGTGCGCGCCATCGCCGCGGATCTGAAGATTCACCCGAACACAGCGCACAAGATCGTCCAGCGGCTGATCGAGGACGGTTGGCTGGAGACGCGTCCGGGCACCGGCACCATGGTCGCCGACCGTGGGCGTGCACACGGCGAGGAATGGCTTCGGCTGCTGCACAAGGATCTGGAGCGCCTTTGCGCGCGCGCCCAAAGCATTGGAGTGAGCCTGCCGGCCGTCGTCGACGCGTTGACCAAGCAATGGAGAAGTGGAACCCAAGCAAGGAGGGCGGATGAGCCGTGATCATTGAAAGCGAAGCGCTCAATAAATCCTATCGGCGCCATGCCGCGCTGAGAGGAGTCTCCCTGGCGGTGCCCGAGGGCAGCATCTACGCGCTCATCGGCGTGAATGGGGCAGGCAAGACGACGACGATCAAGACTTTCTTGAACATTCTAACGCCAAGCAGCGGTCGGGCCGAAGTGTTCGGCATCGACTCGAGGCGCCTGTCGCCACGGGAGTACGCGCAAATCGGCTATGTGTCTGAGAACCAGGAATTGCCGGGCAGAATGACCGTCGGCGCTTATCTTGCCTACCTGCGGCCGTTTTATCCCGCGTGGGATAGATCACTCGAGCAGACGTTGGTGTCCGAGCTGCAACTTCCCCTGGACCGCAGAATCGGTGATCTTTCGCACGGGATGCGCATGAAGGCGAGTCTCGCCTGCGCGCTGTGCTATCGCCCGAGGCTCTTGGTGCTTGATGAGCCGTTCAGCGGCCTCGATCCACTGGTGCGGGACGAATTGATGGAGCGTCTTCTGCAGCAAGCGGATGAGATGACCGTGTTCGTGTCCTCGCACGAACTCGATGAAATCGAGGGCAGCACGACCTACGTCGCCTACCTCGAGAACGGCCGTCTGCTCATCCAGGAATCCATGGCGGCTCTCGGTGATCGCACCCGCGAGGTTCGGGTGACGTTGCCACGCGAGGCGTCGATACCGCCGGTGGCGCCCCGTAACTGGATCAACATCGCTGCGAACGGCAGCGTCCTCAGCTTTCTCGACCTTCAATATGAGCCCGACACGCTGCAGTCGGCCTTGAAGACCGCGTTCACTGATATGCGGGAGGTGGACATACAACCGGCACCACTGCGCTCGATTTTCACGGCACTCGCTCGCACCAGTGCCAGCCGCGAGCGGCGGCCATGATCTGGCACATCGTGCGCAAAGACCTGCGCCTGCTGTGGCCCATGGCCGTCATCGTCGCTGCGGTGAATCTCGTGAATGCTGCGCTGTTGAGCGTCGGCGGCACCTTTGCGCGAACGAAGCAATTGATCGAGTCTGGAAATCTCAGCTGGATTTCGAACCTGGCGTTGCCGGCAGTCGGCATGATCGGACTGGTGTTGCTCGTCTTCAGCGCGATCCAGCAGGACCCTCTGCCGGGAACCACACAGGATTGGCTGACTCGTCCGATCCCCCGCGGTCGATTGTGGACCGCCAAATTGATATTTGTCCTCCTCGCAGGTTTATCTCCAATCTTCCTGGGCGACGTCGTCATGGGCGCCGCGGCCCACTTTGGTCTCTTGGACGTGATCGCCGCCAGCCTGACGCGCTCGCTTGCGCTGCTGTGCCTGATTTGCGCTCCCGCGGCGCTACTCGCAGCCGTGACGCGCAAGCTCACCGACATCCTGGTTTTCGTTATCGGTCTGATCCTGGTGCTGGTTGCGGTGTTGATCGCGCTGATACAGCTGGGATTCCAATCCCCGGTGATGCAGTCGGGATACGTGTGGGTCGTGTGGTGGATCTTCGCCGGCTTGGGCGTCGGATTGACGGTGTTGCTGGTGCCACTGCAGCTGCGATGGCGGAGCACGCAGCGAGTGCGCTGGATCCTGCTCATCGTCGGAGGTCTCTTGCCGGTGATCTTTTTCATACCCTGGAACGCGGCAATTCGCATACAGCAGGCACTGGGAGGACACGGGCAATCCACGCTCGCCATCAGCGCAGATGCCGGCCGGCAAGTGGCCTTTCAGGAAATCGACATCGGGACGCCGAAGTCAAAGTGGATCTGGCTGACGGTTCCGGTGACCGTCGGCGGCACCGGCGCGAACGAGCGGGTGTTCGTGGATCGGGCTGCCATCCGGGTGCTCGGCACGGCCGGGCAGAGCATGTCTTACCGCGACGCCTCCAGCCGGGTCGGTGGGATGCCTGACCCGAATGGATTCTTGCTTGTGCCGGAAGCGGCCAATCGCGGAAGCGGGCCGGAAATCAATCTGCCGGTGTCCGCGCAGATCTTCGACGCGGCGCGCTCGGCTCATGCGGTGATCGAGGTCGACCTCAACCTGACGGAGTTTGCGCTTTCAACCGAGAAGCCGCTCGGATCACTGACGCGTGAATTCCCGGATGAACATACCCGCTGCGCCGAACGCCGGATCGATGGAGCCGGTGACACGGCTGTTGATTGCGTCTCGACGCGTGAGTTTGCGGAGTGCTTCGAGATTCAGGAGCCAACCGCGGGCGCGAGACGGCGTGTCTCGCAATGCGGGCACGGGAATTACGCACCTTGGCCTCTGCCGATTTGGCGGGACGCCTATTATTCCGTTCTATATGGCGGTGGTGTCACCTGGATCAATGCGGAAATCTCGCGGGTGGGAGCCGACCATACCGTGCCATTGTCCAGCTTGTTGCTGAAGAGATACACGCCCACGGTGCACATGATGCGAACGTTCAGCTTCCCAATCGATGGTGCCGTCGGAAAACCGAAGGCGGGATCTGCTCGTTCGATTGATGGGATCGGTCCGGCGGCGCGATTTGCTGCCCCGGGCGGCGCAGTAGTGGATCAGCGCGGCAACTTGTTCATCGTCGATCGGGCGGACATGGTCATACGCCGGGTGACTCCCTCTGGCGAAGTGAGCACATTTGCTGGAACACCGCGACAGGCCGGTCGGGACGATGGATCGGGGCATGACGCCCGATTCAATCTTCCGCGAGGTATCGGAATCGACAGCCGGGATAATCTGTACGTCGCCGACACGGGCAATGGTCTGATCCGCAAAATCACACCGACGGGGGTCGTGAGCACTGTCATGAGTGATGGGCGCCTCAATAGCCCTGTGGCCGTCGTGCCAGCCGGTGACGGCGCACTGTACGTGATCGACTACGATGACACTGCGGCCAATGCGTCCGCTGCCGTCGTGAAGAAAATCGCGCCTGACGGAAGCGTCAGCGATGTCGCTGGTCCCCGCACAGTCATCAAGCAGTCGTCGCCCTGACAGTTTCCATCGGCTGCATGGCCGACACGGCTTGGGTCCCCGCGCGCACTTATCTGACGTTCAGGCGGACACTTGACCGACAGCGCCGCGGGCCACCGGCGCGTAATCTATTTTTCCATGTCCGTCGAAACCCTGGAAAGGCCGGTTCAGACTCGTCCGCCCCACCTGCCGGGCGCTTCGATGGGGAGGCGCGTGCTGATCGGCATCGTCGCTGTCGTGGCGGTCGGCCTGCTGACGCTGGCACTCTTGCCCGATAGCCTCTGGAGGAGCCTCCTCGTCAAGGCGGTCACGCATGCGACCGGCCGGCAGGCCTCGATCGGCAGCCTCACGCTGCATCTGCTGCGCCGCAATCCTGAGATCACGGTGCGGGACTTTGAGTTGGCGAATGCGACTTGGGCAGCGCGACGGCCCATGATCACCATGCGCCGGTTCGATGTCAGCGTGAGTTGGACCTCCTTGCTGCGCTTCAGCCCCGTATTGTCGCGCGTCGAGGTCGATGGACCCGACGTCGACCTGGAGCGCGACACTGACAATCGCGCGAACTGGGATTTCAGCACGACGACCGCACGGCAACGGAAGCCGCCGGAGAAGACCGCGCCCACCCACTTGCCGGACATCCGGCAGCTGATTGTGAGCGATGGCAAACTCAATCTCGCTGACGCCGTCGCCAAGCTGACCTTCAATGGGCGCATCGCGGTCGCGGAGCGTCAAGACTCGGCTGCGACGCCCGCGCTTGGGGTGCAGGGTTCCGGCATCTTGAACGGTAAACCGTTCGATTTGCGGATCATGGGTGGTGCGCTCATCAACGTCGACTCCTCGAAACCCTATGAATTCGATGCCGCGGTGACGGCGGCGGACATCAAGTTGACCGCGCATACGGAGATCCGCCATCCATTCGATTTCGGCAAGGTCAGCGCCCGATTCCACGTCACCGGCAAAGACTTGGCGGATGTGTACTACTTGACCGGCCTCGCGCTGCCCAATACGCCGCCCTACGACGTGTCGGGCACGCTGGTTCGGGACGATCTCAATTTTCGCATCGACGATTTCAGAGGCCGGCTGGGCGCGAGCGACATCGGCGGCAAGATCGCCATCGATAGCGGCAAAGAGCGCCCCAAGCTCACTGCCGAGCTCACCTCCAAAGTTCTCAATTTGTCGGACTTGGCTGCGCCCCTGGGCACGCAGGCCGCTCCCGGTCTGAAGTCCGACACACTGGCACAGTCCACCGGCGCGGGCGGCGGCGCCGGCCTGACCGGAACGGATGCCCACGGTAAGAAACCGCGCGCCAACATTACCGCGCAGGACCCGCAGGCCAACGAGAGCGGCCTGTTGTTGCCTGACGCTGACCTGCAGGTCAACCGCGTGCGCGCCATGGACGCGGACGTGCAGTTCGATGCGCAATCCGTCACCACGGGCAAGATTCCCCTGCAGAGGGTGAGCTTCCACCTGCTGCTGAACGACGCGAAAATCACCTTGAACCCGCTCGCGTTCAATCTGCCGGAGGGCCAATTCTCCGGCAGCGTGGTCTTAAATGCGCGCCCGCCGGTCCCGGAAACGGATATCGATATGAAGCTCGACAACGTCGACCTGGCACAATTCACCTCGCAACCCGGCGCATCGCCGCTCAGTGGCCGGATGGTCGGCCGCATTCGCCTGCACGGGACCGGCACCTCCGTGCACAAGGCTGCCGCGAGCGCGAGCGGCGACATCACCGTGGTGCTGCCGGACGGCAAAATGACCTCCGCCTTCGCGGAGTTGACCGGCATCAACCTGGACAAGGGCTTGGGCTTGCTGTTGACCGATAAGCATCAGCAGACCGAGATACGCTGTGGAATCGCGAGCTTTCATGCGGACGACGGCGATTTGAAAGCGAACACGCTGGTGCTCGATACCACTCACGTGCTGGTCACGGGCAGCGGCGATGTCAATCTGAAGAACGAAGATTTGGACTTGTCGTTACGCGGCCAACCGAAGGAGATTCGCCTGCTGCGGCTGCGTTCGCCGATCCAGGTGCACGGCACGCTGGCACATCCGGACATTGGCTTGAAGACCGGCGATGTGGTCGCGCAGGCCGGCGGCGCGATTGCGCTCGGCGCGCTGCTGACGCCGGTGGCCAGCGTACTCGCCTTCGTCGACCGCGGATTGGCCAAGGATGCCAACTGCACCGGCTTGATCAGCCAGGCTGCGGACGGTGAGCAGCTGCCGGTTAGCCGTTGACTATACCTCCGGGGCGACCTGGCCATAGTTCAAGGCCGCGACGAGCGCGACGCCGCCGAGGATGTTGCCGAGCAGGGTAGGCTCGAAGAAGCGCACGAAAAAATCCTGCCACGTCGTTTCTCCGATTTGCACGAGGAATGCGCAATCGACCGTTCCCGCGACGATGTGCGGCAGCCCCAACAGGGCGACGATGTAGGTGATGATCACGATGATGAGCGGGCGAGAACCCTCCGCCGCCGGCAGAAGCCAGACCATGAGTGCGATCAACCATCCTGCAAAGACGGCGCGTACGAACGTGACGGCGAAATTCGCCCGCATCACCTGGTGACCCACTTCCGCGAACGCCTGCGTGACGTTCGGTTCGAACGCCCCGCCATGCGCGAGCGCCGTGGCGAAGAGTGTTGCGCCCGCGATATTCGCAACGAGGACGATTCCCCATAACCGCAGAACACGCCACAACGTCCGAGCGTCCCGGTTATGAATCAGCGCCAAGATCGGCGTCAACGTATTTTCGGTGAAGAGTTGTTGCCGACCGACGATGACGATCAGGAAGCCGATGCTGTAGCCCAACGGACTGATGAGATCCCTCACGGAGTTCGCCGACAATTTCGAATACAATTCGCCTTCCACCACCAGGGAGAATCCGATCGACAGGCCGGCCGCGACTGCTGACCAGGCGAGCGCCCACGAGCCCCGCTCGAGTTCGGTCTCTCCCTCGGCGCGAATGGTTTCATGAATGAGGGCGGCGCTCGGCCGGCTCTGATCCTCGACCTCGTGTTTCTGCTGGTCGGACAGGTCGTCGAGTTTCGCGGCGGCGCTGAAAGTGCGTTGGTCGTTCATTGCTCCGCAAGACTAAGGCGCCCGAGCATTGGTGATGAAGGAGCGAGGCGGTGTTCGCGCGTGTGGGAATCTGCCCCAAAAGGGTGTCGGTGGATGCCTTGTTTGGCGGATTCATCTGTAGCCTGGGCGTGTTGTGCATTACATTCGGTGTCGCCGTGCAAAGTACCCATCCTCGCTCGACATTGAGTCTCCCCGGAAGAGGGCGTCTGCCGTGTTGACTGAACACGACGTCTACCTGTTTAGAGAGGGCACTCACGGCCGCTTGCAATCGAAGCTCGGATGCTCTTTGGCTGCATCCGGTGATGGCGCACATTTCGCGGTGTGGGCGCCGAATGCATCCAGCGTTTCGGTGGTCGGGGAGTGGAACGACTGGAACGGCATGGCTGACCCGCTCGTCCTCCGCCCGGATGGCTCCGGAATATGGGAGGGACGGGCGCGCTCCGTGCAACACGGTCAAGCCTACAAATATCGGATAGTCGGCCCGCGAGGCGATTATCGCGCCGACAAAGCCGACCCTTTTGCGCTTTGTTGTGAGTGCCCCCCGGCAACGGCATCGCGCGTTTGGACCCTGGACTATCAATGGAACGATGCCGCGTGGATGGATTCGGCGGCGGGTAAGGGGTTCGGCGCACCCATGTCGATCTATGAAGTGCACGCGGGTTCCTGGCGCCGCGAGCGCGGACAGTTTCTGAACTATCGCGATCTGGCCCATGAACTTGCCGATCACGTGATCAGTCTCGGCTTCACTCACGTCGAGCTGATGCCGATCACCGAACATCCCTTCTACGGCTCTTGGGGCTATCAAACCACGGGATACTTCGCGCCCACCGCACGCTATGGTTCGCCCCAGGACCTGATGTACTTCATCGACCACCTGCATCAAAAGGGCATCGGTGTGCTTCTCGACTGGGTGCCGTCCCACTTTCCCATGGACGAGCATGGATTGGTCTACTTCGACGGCACCCATCTCTTCGAGCACGAGGATCCGCGGCAAGGATTTCATCCGCAGTGGAATTCCGCCATTTTCAATCTTGGACGCAATGAGGTGCGCAGCTTTCTGATTTCCTCAGCGCTTTTCTGGTTGAACTCCTACCACTTTGACGGCCTGCGCGTCGACGCAGTCGCTTCGATGCTCTACCTCGACTATGCGCGTACGGAGGGGCAGTGGATTGCGAACCGCAATGGAGGCCGGGAAAACCTCGAGGCGATCGAATTCTTGCGAACACTCAATACCGCCGCCTACCGGGACCATCCGCGGATCGACATGATCGCCGAGGAATCAACCGCTTGGCCCATGGTTTCCCGGCCGGTGGAAGGCGGTGGGCTGGGTTTTGGATATAAATGGAATATGGGCTGGATGCACGACACCTTGGCGTACATGAAGCTGGACCCCATCAACCGAAAATATCATCATGGCCAGCTGACGTTTTCGCTAGTCTACGCCTTCAATGAAAACTTCATCCTGCCGTTGTCGCACGACGAAGTCGTGTACGGAAAGGGGTCGCTCATCGGCAAGATGCCGGGCGACGATTGGCAGCAATTCGCGAACCTGCGGGCCATGTATGGTTATATGTGGATGCACCCCGGTAAGAAGTTGCTATTCATGGGCGGCGAATTCGCGCAACGCCGCGAGTGGACGCATGACGGCGAGCTCGAGTGGTGGGTGTCCGATCGGCCGGAGCATGCCGGGGTAAGGCGATTGGTCGCGGATCTAAATCGTATTTATCGGGCGGAACCCGCGCTTCATTCGGCGGATTGCTCTGCCGACGGCTTCGAGTGGCTCGATGTCGGCGACAGTGAGATCAGTGTGATCGGGTTTCTGCGAAAGTCGGCACGCGCGCAAGACCATCCCATCGTCGCTGTGTGCAACTTTACGCCGGTGCCGCGCTCCAATTTTTTGCTCGGCGTGCCGGCTCGGGGACATTGGCGGGAAATCCTCAACACGGATGCGCGCGAATATGGCGGTTCGGGATGGGGCAACTTAGGGGTCGTCGAGTCGGCGCCGGTCAACGTCAATGGGCGTCACGAATCGATCAATCTGAACCTGCCGCCGCTTGCGACGCTCATTCTTCGATGGGAAGCCGATGGTTGACGGCAGGACTCGCGCCGTGATCGATGCGGTGCTGCCTTGCATCGACGGCGGCCGCTTTGCCATCAAACGAATTGCCGGCGAGGCCGTATCGATTGAAGCCCATTGTTTCACGGACGGCCACGACCGTCTCCGCGTAGTGCTTCATTGGCGTTTGATGGACACCGGTCCGTCACATGAACTCGCCATGAGGCCCGCGACGAATGACGTATGGCGGGGGGAGTTCACTCCTCCCATCCCGGGTCGTTATCGTTATTCGATCACCGCCTGGGTGGATCCGTTCGAATCCTGGCGAAGCGAACTCACGCAGCGCGTCGATGCGTCCGACATCAGCGTCGCCATCCAAGTGGGGAGGTCCCTGATTGTCGACGCCCTGACGCGGGCCGGCGGAACCGACGCGGTGATATTGTCCGAGTGGTCGAGGGACCTCGAGACCGCGCTGGACGATCCCACCGGCGATCCTGCATCGCTCAAGGCGCTGGCGCTCGATGAGCCGCGTAGCGCGATCGCCGCCAAGTACGCGAAGCGCGATTTCGCCGTGACGGTCGCAATGGAACTGGTGGCCGATCGCGAACGCGCCGTCTTCAGCAGCTGGTACGAGCTGTTTCCGCGCTCCGCTGCGGAGGAGGAAGGACGCCACGGAACGTTCAAGGATGTGGCGAATCGGCTGCCGTACCTCGCCAAGATGGGCTTCGACGTACTCTATTTCCCGCCCATCCATCCGATCGGCCGCATCAATCGCAAAGGCGCCAACAACAGCCTTACCGCAAGTCCCGGGGACCTCGGCAGTCCGTGGGCGATAGGCGCTGCGGAAGGCGGCCACAAATCAGTCCTGGCGCAGCTCGGCACCTTGGAGGATTTCCGTCAGCTGTCGGACACCGCGCGGAGCTTCGGCTTGGAAATCGCCCTGGATCTGGCTTTTCAATGCGCGCCCGACCATCCGTACGTGACGGCGCACCCGACCTGGTTCAAGCATCGCCCCGACGGCAGCGTGCAATATGCGGAGAACCCGCCAAAGAAGTATCAAGATATCTATCCCTTCGATTTCGAGAGCGCGGATTGGCGCGGGCTGTGGGAAGAGCTCAAGAGCATCGTGGATTTTTGGGTTGCGCAAGGCGTGCGAATCTTTCGCGTCGACAATCCCCATACCAAGGCCTTCGGATTTTGGGAATGGCTCATCACCGAAACGAAGCGCGAGAATCCCGATCTCATCTTTCTTGCCGAGGCTTTCACCCGTCCGAAGATCATGCACCGGCTCGCCAAATTGGGGTTCACGCAATCGTATACGTACTTTACGTGGCGCAATACCAAGCAGGAGCTGACCGACTATTTTCAGGAACTGGCCTTGGGACCGGGCCGCGAATACTACCGGCCCAATGTATGGCCCAATACCCCGGATATCTTGCACGAGACCTTGCAGTCCGGGCTGCGTCCGGTGTTCGCCGCCCGGCTCATCCTGGCCGGCACCCTGGCCGCAAGTTATGGAATCTACGGTCCCAGCTACGAGTTGCAGGAGGGCAGGGCGCGCGAGCCGGGAAGCGAGGAATACCGCGACTCGGAAAAGTATCAACTGCGACACTGGGATCTCGACCGGGCCGACAGTTTGTGGCCGCTGGTTGCCCGCTTGAACCGTATCCGACGCGAGAATGCGGCCCTTCATACGGATGGAACACTCAAGTTCTGCGCCATCGATAACGATCAACTCATCGCCTATATGAAAATGGACGCCGCATCCGGGAATATTGTGTTGGCGATAGTGAATCTCGATCCGCATCACGCGCAATCGGGATGGGTCGACCTGGATATCGAGGCCTTGGAATTGCACCGCGATCAGCCCTATCAAGTCCACGATCTCCTGAGCGACCAGCGCTATCTGTGGCGAGGCCGGCGCAATTATGTGATTGTGGACCCACGACGCATCCCGGCTCATGTGTTCCGGCTGCGCCGGCGCGTTCGCAGTGAACACGACTTCGATTATTACCTCTGACGAGCGACCTTATGACCGAGGCGCAATCTCCGATCGTCGACCCGGCCTCCTTCATAGGCCCCATCACCGATGAGGCGCTTTGGTACAAGGACGCGGTCATCTATCAGCTGAACGTCAAGTCATTCTTCGATTCCAATGACGACGGCATCGGCGATTTCAAGGGCCTGACTTCCAGGCTCGAATACATCCGGGATTTGGGGGTCAACACCATTTGGCTGATGCCTTTTTATCCCTCGCCGCTGAAAGATGATGGATACGACATATCCGACTACAAGGACGTGCACCCGCAATTTGGAACGCTCGAGGATTTCCGGGGCATGTTGCGGGAAGCGCACCGCTTGGATTTGAAAGTCGTGACTGAACTCATCATCAACCACACATCGGACCAGCACCCGTGGTTTCAGGCGGCGCGCAATTCCCCGCCCGACTCGCCGAAGCGCAACTTCTACGTGTGGAGCGACACCGATCAGAAATATTCAGGTACTCGAATCATTTTCACCGACACCGAGACTTCGAATTGGGCATGGGATCCGGTGGCCAAGGCGTATTATTGGCACCGCTTTTTCAGCCACCAGCCGGACCTGAATTTCGACAATCCGCAGGTCATGGAAGCCGTGCTGCAGGTCATGCGGTTCTGGCTCGACATGGGAGTCGACGGCTTCCGCCTCGATGCCATCCCCTATCTCGTCGAACGCGAGGGGACCAGCAACGAGAACCTGCGGGAAACGCACGCGGTCATCAAACAACTGCGTGCGGCGATCGACGCGGAATATGAGAATCGGTTTCTGCTCGCTGAAGCCAACCAATGGCCGGAAGACGTCCGGGAGTATTTTGGCGACGGCGATGAATGCCACATGGCGTATCACTTTCCGTTGATGCCCCGCATCTACATGGCAATCGCGCAAGAGGACCGATATCCGATCATCGAAATCATGCAACAAACTCCCGATATCCCGGACAACTGCCAATGGGCGATATTCCTGCGCAATCACGATGAGTTGACCCTCGAGATGGTGACCAGCAAGGAACGCGATTACATGTACACGACGTACGCGGCCGACAAGCAGGCGCGCATCAATCTCGGCATTCGCCGTCGATTGGCCCCGCTGATGGAAAATGACCTGGACCGCATCAAGTTGATGAACAGCCTGCTGCTATCGATGCCCGGTTCGCCGATTCTCTATTACGGCGATGAGATCGGCATGGGCGATAATTTCTTCATTGGGGACCGCAACGGCGTGCGTACCCCGATGCAATGGAGCCCGGACCGCAACGCCGGGTTCTCGCGCGCGGATCCGCAGAGGCTCTATCTGCCGCCGATCATGGATGCGGTCTACGGGTATCAATCCACCAATGTGGAAGCCCAGTCACGCGATCCGAGTTCACTGCTCAGTTGGACCAAGCGGATGCTCTCGGTGCGCAAGACCAGCCAAGCGTTCGGTCGAGGTACACGCCGCTTCTTGAAACCAGGCAATCGCAAAATTTTGGCGTATCTGCGCGAATACGGCGACGACACCGTGCTCTGCGTCGCCAATCTGTCGCGCTCCGCCCAGCCTGTCGAGCTCAATCTGTCCTCCTTCAAGGACCGCGTCCCCGTGGAGATGCTCGGCCGCACCACGTTTCCGCCCGTCGGCGAGCTGCCCTATCTGCTGACGATTTCCGGCTATGGGTTTTTTTGGTTTCGTTTGTCGAGCGACGCCGAGGTGCCATCCTGGCATGAGCAAATCGTCTCCGTCGACGAACGGCCCGTATTGGTATTATTCGATGGATGGAGCAGCCTTTTCCGTGATCGAGTCGTGCCGTGGCGGATCGGCATGGCGGAGAAGAGCCGCCTGCAACTGGAGACCGACACACTGCCGCGGTACATCGAGTCGCAGCGCTGGTATCCATACAAGGGCACCACGATCGAGCGGGCGCGCGTCATGGAAAACGTCTTATGGCAGGAAGGTCAGCAGTCCTGGCTCGTGGCCTTGCTCGAGCTCGATGGCGCGCCCGAACAGGACAGCTACTTTCTGCCCCTGGCCCTTGCATGGGAGGAACGCGAAGAGGAACGCTGCCGCAATCTCTCGACGGCGGCGATCGCGAGAATACGCCAGCAAGCGAACGTGGGAGTGATGGGCGACGCGTTTGCCGATGAGTGCTTTTGCCGCGCCGTCGTACAAGGCATGGCGACGAGCCGGGTGCTGCCCATGTCGCAGGGCAAGCTCCGCTTTCGCCCGACTGCGGAGTTTGCGCACGTCGCGGGAACGGATTACGGCGCGCTGCCCGTCGAGCGGCCCCGCGGGTCGAGTTCCAATACCGTCGTCAACTTCGGCGAGCGGCTGATGCTCAAAGGCTATCGGCGACTGCGGATTGGCATCAATCCGGAACTGGAAATGGGTCTGTACCTCACCGAGGTCGTGCATTATGCGAACTGCGCGCCGCTCGCCGGCGTGCTCGAGTACGTAGGCAACGACGGTCAATGCCGCTTGTTGGCCATGCTGCAGGCGTATGTGGCGAATCAGGGAGACGGATGGACCTATTCGCTCGATTATTTGCGGCGTCATCTGGAGCAGTATCGCACCAAGCCGGCAAGCGACTCATTGCCGGCCGACGCTCATGACGCCTACTTGACGCTCATCCGGGTGCTCGGTGCGAGAACCGCGGAATTGCATCGCTTGCTTGGCCGGCAGTCGACGGACCCGGCGTTCTCGCCGCGGCCGCTCACGCGCAAAGATATCGATGGCTACCGTCAGCGGGCACTGCAAGAGGCACACAGCGCGCTCGAGTCGTTGACATCGGCCGGCGACCAACTCTCCGCCGCCGATCGCGAGCGGGCGCAAGCCGTGCTCGCCGTCCGCAAGCAGTTGATGGCGCGAATTGAAGCCTGCTGTGCGACCGAGTCTGCCCAGGGGCTGCAAATCCGGATTCACGGGGACTATCATCTGGGCCAGGTGCTCGTCACCCGCAATGACTTTGTCATCGTTGATTTCGAGGGCGAGCCCGGGCGGAGTCTGGAGGAGCGGCGCGCCAAACATTCACCGCTCCGGGACGTTGCCGGGATGCTGCGCTCGTTCAGCTACGTGCAACAGAGCGCACTGCTCAGCGTCGCCCACACGGAGAGCGAATCGGCCCGGCTCGTGCCGCTCGCGCGCGAATGGGAAATGCAAGTTCGCGAGGCGTTTTTGCGCGCGTACGACGCGGCCGCCCGCGATTCGGGACTCTACGCCGCCCTCGATCCGGTGCAGGGCCTGCTCGGATTGTTCGAACTCGAGAAATCCCTCTACGAGTTGCGTTATGAACTCGGCAATCGGCCCGCATGGGCGGGCATTCCGCTCGTCAGCATTTTGAGTTGGGCGAAACAGTGATTCATCACCGCATGCAGCATTGCAACATCCGGGAGAAGTCATGCAAAGCATCGAATTTTTCTTAGAATCGGCGCGGGAATTCCTGCATCAATTGGCGGTTTTTCTCCCCCGCTTGCTGCTGGCTCTGTTCGTCGTGGCGCTCGGATGGCTGATTGCCAAGGCGGTCCGCTTCGCGGTCGAGCGCGGGCTGCGCGCGGCGAATTTCAACGTGTTGACCGAGCGCGCGGGCACGGATGATTTTCTGCGTCAGGCCGGGATGCGCGGCGACACGAGCACGCTCTTCGGGGTGTTTGCCGGTTGGATGGTCATTCTCGCCGCGCTGATCATTGCCTGCAACGGGTTGGGTCTCACCTACATCACCGAACTGCTCGGCAAGGCGGTTCTTTACGCGCCTAAATTGCTGGTAGCCATGATCATCGTGATTTTCGGATCTTATTGCGCGCGTTTTGTCGGCGCAGCGGTCCAGAGCTATTGCAGCGATGCGCAGATCCCCGATGCCGACTTGATCGGGCGCATCGCCCGATACCTCGTCATGACCTTGGTGGTGATGATTGCCTTGAGCCAGGTCGAGATCGGCGGAGACATCGTGCAACGCACGTTCCTGATCATTCTGGCGGGCCTCATGCTGGCGATCGCGCTCGCATTTGGTCTGGGAGGCAAGGAGTGGGCGAGAGCGTTGCTCGAACGATGGTGGCCGCATACGCGCAAGGACGGCGATATGTGACGGCTCGCTTTGCGCATTCCATGCCATTCGGCGCGGCGCTGTTGCGTGACGGCGGCACGCTTTTTCGGTTGTGGGCGCCGTCGAGTCCCGTCGTCGATCTCGAGCTGCTGATACGCGAGGATCTCACAACCCGGCGGATGGACCGGCTGGATGGCGGTTGGCACGAACTCGTGATTGCGGATGCCGGCGCGGGGACGCAATACCAGTTCCGCGTGCTCGCAACCGACGGCCGCACATTGTCGGTCCCCGACCCGGCTTCTCGTCTCAACGTCGACGTGCACGGCAAGAGCACGGTGGTTGACCCGCAGGCTTACGCTTGGGCCCATGAGAGCTGGCGCGGCCGGGCATGGCCTGACCTGGTGTTATACGAACTCCACGTCGGAACCTTCACGTCAGCGGGGACATTTGCCGCCGCCATCGAACGATTGCCGGATCTGGTTGCCCTTGGCATTAGCGCGTTGCAACTGATGCCCGTCGCTGCATTTCCCGGCAAGCGCAGTTGGGGCTACGACGGTGTGCTGCAATACGCGCCCGCCGACATATACGGAAAGCCCGACGATCTGAAATCTCTCGTCGATGCCGCCCATGCGCTGGGACTCGTGGTGCTTCTCGACGTGGTCTACAACCACTTTGGACCCGAGGGCAACTATCTCCACGCCTACTGTCCGCAGTTTTTCAATCCGGCGCACCAAACGCCGTGGGGAGCCGCCGTCAACTTCGATGGAGAAGGCAGCCGCACGGTCCGAGATTTCTTTGTGCACAATGCCGTGTTTTGGATCGAGGAATACCAATTCGACGGGCTGCGTCTCGATGCCGTCCATGCGATGCGAGACACGTCCGGATCTCACATCGTCTGTGAGATCAGCACAGCGCTGCGACTCGGACCCGGACGGTCCCGCCACATTCATGTCGCGCTCGAAAATAATGCCAACCAAGCACGCTATTTGATACGAGATGCCGCCGCCGAACCGGTATATGCGACTGCCCAGTGGGATGACGATGTCCACCACGCGCTGCATGTCATCACCACCCGCGAGACCGATGGTTACTATGCGGATTATTCCGCACGACCACTCCATCAGTTGGGACGGGCACTGGCCGAAGGCTTTGGCTACCAGGGCGAATATTCGGCATATCGCCGCAAGGGCCGCGGGGAACCGAGCGGTGAGTTGCCGCCCAGCGCGTTCGTCGGCTTTCTTCAGAATCACGATATGGTCGGCAACCGCGCGTTTGGCGAGCGAATCCACGAGATCGCCGATCTTCACCTTCAGCACACAGCCTACGTATGCCTGCTGCTCTCCCCGCAGGTGCCGATGCTGTTCATGGGAGAGGAGTTTGCCGCCTCGACACCCTTTCTGTATTTTTGCGATTTTGGCCGCGAACTCGCGCAATCGGTGTCGGACGGCCGCAGGCGCGAGTTCAGCCGCTTCTCGGCGTTTGCGACAGAGTCGCAGCGAGCGCTGATTCCCGATCCGAACGCGGCGTCGACCTTCAACCGCAGCCGGTTGCGCTGGACGGAGCGAGATCAGCCGATTCACCGCGAACGATTGGCGTTCATCGGGCATCTACTGGCTCTTCGCCGGCAATATTTGGCCCCGAAACTGGGCCGCATCATGCAGGGAGGCGAGTTTGCGGTCGACGGCGGAATGGTGCGGGTGCAGTGGCGCTTTCACGATGGGTCGCTTTGGCAAGTCCTACTGTACTTTGGCTCCGCGGCGCTCAGCACCACCGCGCAGCTCGACGGGGAGGTCATTTATTCGAGCGGCGTGCATGAACAGTCCTCCCGCGGACTGCGACTCGAACCTGGGGCGGCAGAAGTCAGACTATCGTATGCACCTCACCCGCGGTGAGACGATTCAGTCACCACTAAGCGGCAACCTGGGTGGGCTCCTGAATCGCAGCGGCGTTGCCCGAGTCCGCGATGGTGGAGCAGACAAATCGAAGTTTATCGACGACAGGACCCGACAGTACGAAGGGATAGGCGTCCGGCAGTCCCAGACCTCGCGTGAGATTATTCAGCACATAGCTCAATGCATACCACTCGCTGATGAGTTGGTCGAAGTCGCCTATCCGCGCGGGCGATGTTCTCACGGGAGCGGGCAAACTCGGCTCATCCTTACGGACGGGTTTCACCGACAATCCCACCTCGTGGGCCGTCTCCAAGGCATCGACCATATGCATCACGTGCGCCCACGATTCGGCCCAGTCCTCCCATGGATGCGTCGACGCGTACGCGCTGATGAAATTGTCCGCCCAGTTGGCCGGCGCACCTTGCTCGTAATGCACGTTCAGCGCCGCTTGATAGTCAATTTGCTCATCCCCGAACAATTGACGAAATGCAGGCAGGCGGTCCGTGCCTTGGATCAGGCGATCCCAATAGTAATGGCCGATCTCGTGACGGAAATGTCCGAGCAATGTGCGATACGGTTCACGATGGCGCAGCCGCTGGGCCTCCCGATACACTTCGTCCGCCTCCGCCACATTGATCGTGATGAGCCCATTGTCATGACCCGTGAGTACGCGGCTGCGATCGCCATTCACCGTCACGACGTCACTCAAGAACTTGAATTCCAAGCCTTGTGCCGGGTCCGCCCGCTTGCCGAGCAAAGGCAGTCGCAAACTCAGCAGATCGAAAATGAGGCGGCGCTTGGCGGTCTCCAATTTCCGCCACGCCTGCTGATTGCCGGGGACGGTCAAATCCGGAATGGTATGAGTCAAGGCGCACGCAGTGCACAAGGAGTCGGGCGAATCCGAGGGGATCGCCCAGTTGCATGCTCCGTGATCCGTGTAGTTTGCGCATAGCCGATACGCGCCTCCCGCCTTCGCTCCCTTTTCGCGCGGCATCCAAGACCCGTCCGCCTGCGGCTCCAAACTCAACATCGACATACGATCGGCGACAAAAGCGAGGTCGTGCCCGCAGGCAAGGCATCGGGTGTTTTCAAAGAAAACCAGCGCTTGGCACGCGGTACAGTGGAAGGTCTTCACGGGCAGTCTCACCAATAATGAGCTTATTACGGCAAAATTACGCACTGACGAGCGGCGTGGGAACTCCCCTTTTTCGCGATCGACCCCCCGCGTTTTCCTACACGTCCCTGTCTGCATCAAGCCAGCCAAGCAGATAATCTGCGTGGCAGGGCTGGCCGAGTTTGCACCAACAGGCGAGGTTCTTGCCGCTGAGCGCGCCGCGTGCGGCCATCTTCCATTCTGCAGACGCCTTCGTGTCGAGCCAGTCGATGAAAGCCGCAAGGGCCTGCGACTTGTCGGCCGCCTCCCGGCCCACGTAATTTCCCCACCGGGTGGTTCGATCGACCTTGACGGTGTTCTGCGGCATTCGCCAGCCCGCCTTGCGGCTCAATTGTATGCGTGTCAAACCGCGCGCTCTGCTACCCTCGCGGTCGCCGGCGGCAGGACGGGCTGCCGCCGGCACATGGTTGCTAAGCCCGAGGACGGTCGGTGCGCTCACGCTTGGATTTTGCCTCATCGGTCTGGCCGCTTCCAGGCTCGGCCATACTCCGATGCATATCCGCGAGCGTTGAATCGGGGACGATATGAGACATGGCGGCGCGCATCTTATTGCCGAATCCTGCAACCACCTTGAGTTCGCCCTTCATCATCGCATCGAAGCCCGTTTTGGCCACGTCGGACGCGTGTGCCTTCTCGCCGCTGCCGACCTTCGTGTCGGTCATATCGGCGCGCTCGAAAAAGGCGGTTTCCGTGGCGCCCGGCATCAAGCAGGTGACGGTCACTCCCGAATCCTTGAGTTCATTGCTCAGTGCCACGGAAAACGAATCGAGGAACGCTTTGGAGCCATTGTAGACCGCCTGAAACGTACCGGGCATCAGACCGGCGATTGACCCGGTGATCAGTATACGGCCCGCACGTCGCTTGCGCATTTCGTAAGCCACGTCGTATATCAGTCGGACGGTGCCGTCGATGTTGGTGTGGATCACCTTCAGCGCTTCATCCAGATCCTGATCCAAAAAACCCTTGCCGAGTCCGCGCCCCGCATTGGCGAGCAGCGCATCCACCGGACGACCGGTCGCCGCGATCGCGCTCGTCAACTTCTCAACCCCTTCGGCGGTGGCGAGGTCGCACTGCACGGCGGTGCAGCTGACGCCTGTTTGCGAGAGTTCACGCGCCGCGTTATCTATGAGCGGCTCATCGGCCGCGATGATGAGATCAAAGTGTTGTTGCGCGCACAGCCGGGCAAGTTCCAGCCCGATGCCCGTCGAGGCGCCGGTGACGACAGCCAATTGTCTTGTAGCGGCATTCATAGACATCTCCTGTTGAAAGGTAACGGAGCTGCCAGCTCAACTCGTTCGGCGTTGACGTGCCATAAGCGGCTGTTGTATGCACATGACGGAAGGGACCGACGAGGTGTCGGCGCGCAGCGCGGCTCATTCGCAGGTGCGCCCTCATGGCAGGGCGCCTACATGCGAATTCGAGGATGGACGACATCCGGCGGCTTGGCAGGCAGGCAGGCTGTCAATCGGATCAATCGCGGAGGTGCCCAAATGACAAGTCCCATTTCCGAAACCGCCCACGGCGATGCACCCCTGTACACCGCCAAACATCCGGATCCGCTGGCCGTTGAGGGCGAGCTATCGCCACAACGCGGCGATGTCCTCGTGGGCCGCACGGTGACCATCGACCGGCCGCGCGAGGAACTCTACGCATTTTGGCGGGATTTCAAGAATTTGCCGCGCTTCATGCGCAACATCCGCAGCGTCACCACCGAAGACGGGCGGCGTTCGCATTGGGTCGTTGAAGCCCCGGCGGGCAAGACCGTCGAATGGGATTCTGCCATCACTCACGATGAGCCGGGGCGCGCGATCAGTTGGGAGTCGCTGGACGGCGCGAGCGTGCGCAACAGCGGACGCGTCGACTTCCTGGACTCGCCCGATGGACGCGGGACAGTCGTGCGCGTGACCTTGACTTACGATCCGCCCGCCGGCGCGGTGGGCAAGCTGATCGCCAAACTTTTTCAGAAGGAGCCGAAGATCCAGGCCCGCCAGGATCTGCGCCGTTTCAAGCAGCTCATGGAAACCGGAGAAGTCTCGACCGCCCAACCGCCTGACGCGGCTCCTCGCGCGTGAGGGCGCGCGGTTCGAGTCGCCAATTTACGATCTATCACTGAGGAGTTTCCAATGCGCGCACTCACCTGGCACGGCAAACATGATGTTCGTGTGGATACCGTCCCCGATCCGAAGATCGTCAATCCCCGCGACGCCATCATTAAAATAACCTCGACGGCCATCTGCGGTTCGGATCTGCATCTTTACGATCACACCATTCCGACCATGCAGGCGGGGGATGTGCTCGGACACGAATTCATGGGCGAGGTCGTGGAGGTTGGACCAGGCAATTCCAAGCTCAAGGTCGGCCAGCGGGTGGTGGTGCCGTTCGTGATCGCCTGCGGACAGTGCTATTTCTGTAAGCAGCAACAATTCGCCGCCTGCGATAATTCGAATCCGGCGGAAACGGCCGACATGTCGGAATTCTTGTACGGTTATCCCATGACGGGCGCCTTTGGTTACTCGCATCTCACCGGCGGTTACGCAGGCGGGCAGGCGGAGTACGTGCGCGTGCCGTACTCGGATATCGGTCCCATTGTCATTCCCGATGGAATCGAAGATGACAAGGTGCTGTTCTTATCGGACATATTGCCGACAGGATGGATGGCCGCGGACAACTGTGAAATCAAGCCGACCGACACGGTTGCCGTGTGGGGTTGCGGCCCTGTCGGCCTGTTCGCGGTGCAAAGCGCATTTGCGCTCGGCGCACATCGCGTCATCGCCATCGACCATTATCCGCATCGCCTCGACTTGGCCACGACAATGGGTGCCGAAGTCATCAATTTTGACGAGGTCGACGTGCGCGAAGCGCTGGTGGAGATGACGGGCGGCATCGGGCCGGATGCATGCATCGATGCAGTCGGCATGGAGAGCCACGGATTCACGGCGGACAGTGTGATGGACAAGGTCAAGGCGGCGGTGAAGCTCGTTACCGACCAAACCCATGGTCTGCGCCAGGTGATCATCGCGTGTCGCAAGGGCGGCAAAATCTCCATACCGGGAGTCTACGGCGGGGTGACGGACAAGTTTCCGATCGGCGCTTTGATGGAGAAGGGACTGTCGGTCAAGAGCGGCCAGACGCATGTTCAAAAATATATGCCGCAATTGCTCAAGCTGATCATGGACGGAAAGCTCGATACCACTTTCTTGATCAGCCATCGACTGAGCTTGGAGGATGCACCCGCCGGTTACAAGATGTTCAAGGAGCAACAGAACGAAGTGACCAAAGTCGTGTTGAAACCCGGGATGATCCGTCACTGACTTTCAAACGATCGTCGGATGCCCTGGACTTCGAACAGCGTTGGCGCTCTACCAACGCTTCGATCGCGAGTTGGCGTCGGGCCTACGTCGAGTATCAACTCCTGCTGACAGCTTCAACGACGCGATCAAGTAACCTGATCACCTCTGAAATGAGGAGATGCGATATGAACTCAAAGTTAATTGGCGCCGCCGTCGCCGCGTTGCTGATGATCACCGCGGAGTGTGCGATCGCGCAAGCACCCGCACCCGGCGGTTCGCCTGCCAGCCCGGGAGCGCCGGGAACCCCCGGTTCGCCGGGGTCGCCGGGAACCCCCGGAACGCCGGGTTCACCGGGAACTCCCGGAACCCCCGGATCACCTGGAACGCCTGGCAGCCCGGGAAAACCGGGAAAGCCGAGTAAACCAGGGCAACCCGGATCGCCCGCATCGCCGGGAACACCGGGTTCCCCCGGGACGCCGGGAAATCCAGGTACGCCAGGAACACCCGGTGTGCCGGGATCCCCGGGATCCTCGGGATCGCCGCCAAGTCCTCAAGGCATTTAGCCCCCCTTTAGGAACGTCGATCCAGGTGGTGAGCGACTGGTCGGTCACGGACGACCGATCAGTGCGCATTAAACTCATCGCACCCACTTGAAAAGTAGCGGCACAAAATCGACCGTATTAGAATAGTGTCGTCGAGCACGCCATAAGTGCCTGATTTAAAAAAAGACGGGGACTCATGTTATCTGGCTGGCTGCTGTCCGGATTGGGAGTTGCATATCTAGGGTTCCTGTTTGCGATTGCATTTTACGGCGATCGTCGCTCCATTTATCCCACTCGGCAGCGGTTGAGACCCTACATCTACGGGCTGGCGCTCGGCGTTTATTGCACATCGTGGACATTTTACGGGGCCGTCGGCACGGCTGTGCGCGACGGCTGGGGCTACCTGCCGATCTACGTCGGACCGACGCTGGTCTATTTGCTCGCACTGCCGTTCCTCGAGCGGCTGGTCGAAGTCGGACGCGCCCATAAGGTCGGGTCGATCGCCGACTTCATCGCGTCGCGGTTTGGCAAGAGCCGTTCGCTCGCCGTCCTCGTGACCGTGATTGCCGTGACCGCGGCGACTCCCTATTTGGCGCTTCAATATAAAGCGGTCGCCGCCAGCATCGCCGCATTGACGATGGCCGCCACGGGACCTGCGCCCTGGTATCACGATTCCGCCCTGGCGGTTGCGCTGCTCATGGCGTTGTTCGCGGTGTTGTTCGGCGCGCGGCGAGTCGATGCGACGGAGCATCATGAGGGGCTGATGCTCGCGATCGCGTTTGAATCGCTGCTGAAGCTGGCGGCCTTCGTCGCCGTCGGACTGTACGCGTGGCTGCAGCTCAAGGGGCGCCCCTTCGAGCTGCCGGCAGGACTCAAGGACGCCTCCACCATGTTCAACGGCAACTCATTCATTGCCACGCTGCTGGCCGCCGCCGCCATCTTCTGTTTGCCGCGGCAGTTTCAGGTGAGCGTCATCGAGTGCGCCGACGGCGCCGACGTGAAGCGCGCGCGCTGGATTTTGCCGATTTATCTCGGAATGTTTTCCGTTTTTGTGGTGCCGATCGTCGCGCTGGCGGTCAGCGGTGCGCATGCGGCGCCGGGCGGTTCCGATACGCTCATTCTGCGTCTGCCGCTCGAATACGGAGCGCCGTGGCTGGCCGTCCTCGTCTTTTTAGGCGGACTGTCGGCGGCCACCGCCATGGTGGTGGTATCGAGCATCGCTCTCGCGACCATGATCTCGAACGACATTGCAGTGCCGGTGTTATGGCATCGCCGCCTCGAGGCCGGCGCCAGCCTCGGACGGCGCATCCTGTGGCTGCGCCGCGTCGTCATCGTGGCGTTGGCGCTGCTCGCCTTTGCGTATTACCGGTCCACTTCCGGCTCCATCAGTCTCGCGTCCATCGGCTTGCTGGCGTTCGGAGCCGTCGCGCAATTCGCCCCCGGAATCCTGGCGGCGCTGTACTGGGGTGGTGCGAGCCGCGCAGGGGTGTTCTGGGGCATGTTTGCCGGGTTCAGCACTTGGGGCTATCTGCTTTTCTTGCCGAACCTGGTTGCCGGCAGCCTGTTGCCGTCGCAGAATCTTGCGCTCCATGAGGCGTTGCGCTGGCTGTGGCCTCATGCGGTGCCGGACTCCGGCCTCGGTGTCGCCGGGCCGGTCGCGCTTGCCTCCTTGATCCTCAATGTCGCGATCCTCGTGTCGGTCTCACTGCTTCGCGGCGTCACGCTGCAGGAACGCCGCGCGGCACGCGCGTTCGCCGTGCCCAAGCGCCCGACGATGGGGCTGACGACGATCACGGCCAAAGTGGGTGATCTCGAGGCGGTGGCGGCCCGCATCATAGGTCCGGAGGCGGCACGACGGTCGCTCGACGAATATGCCGCCCAGTCGGCAAGCCCGCCATCCAAAGCATCCGACGCCGCCGATCGGGGCATGCTGCATCACGTTGAGCGCGTATTGACAGGCTCGATCGGCCCGTCCTCCGCCCGCATCGTTCTGACTCATGCGCTCAAGCGCAAGGGACTCGACGTCGATGAAGTCGCTGAACTGTTGGACGAGACTTCGCAGGAACTGCGGTTCAGCCGCCAATTGCTGGCCGCGACGATGGAGAACGTCACTCAGGGCATCAGCGTCGTGGATGCCGACATGAATCTGGTTGCCTGGAATCACCGCTATCTCGAGATGTTCAATTATCCGAGCGAGCTGGTGTGCGTCGGCCGGCCGGTGGCGGACCTGATCCGTTGGAACGCGCAGCGCGGCGAATTTGGGTCAGGTGATCCGGAGTTGCAGGTGGCGAAGCGGTTGGCGCACATGCGGGCCGGGACCGCCTACACCTATCAGCGCGAACGCAGGAACGGGCAGGTGTTCAGCATCAACGGCCAGCCCATGGCGGGCGGCGGATTCGTCTCGACGTACACCGACATCACCGAGTACAAGCGCACCGAGGCGGCGCTCCGGGAGGCGAAGCAGGAACTCGAGGCGCGCGTCGAGCAGAGGACCCGGGAACTCTCCGAAGCGCTCGACGCCCAGCGCACCGCCAAACTGCAGGCCGAGGCGGCCAACATCGGCAAGACCCGCTTCGTGGCCGCAGCGAGCCACGATCTCTTGCAGCCCCTCAATGCCGCGCGATTGTTTGCCTCGGCGCTCGAAGCCCGGGTCGCAGCGCATCCCGAACTGTTGGAGCTCGCCACCCGGATTGACGGGTCGATGCGCGCCGCCGAGGAACTGCTCAAGGACTTGCTCGACGTGGCGCAGCTCGACATCGGCGGCATGCGCCCGGATGTCACCAACTTTTCGATTGCGGAGCTGCTGGATGACTTGCGCCGCCAATACGCGCCCCTGGCGCTGTCGCGGCGTTTGCGGCTCAAGGTTGCCGGTTGCCGCGAATCGGTGCGCAGCGACCGCGTCCTGCTGCGCCGGATTCTGCAGAATTACCTGTCGAACGCGCTGCGCTACTGCGAGCGCGGCGGAGTCCTGATCGGCTGTCGACGGCACGGCGCCGAATTGGAAATTCGCGTCTACGACACGGGTCCCGGCATTGCGCCGGATCAGCGCGAGCACCTGTACGTCGAGTTCACCCGCTTGGAGCAGGGTTCACCGTGGGGCGAAAAGGGGCTGGGGTTGGGGCTTTCCATTTGTGACCGGCTCGCCCGGCTGCTGAGTCATGAATTGACCTTGAGCAGCCGGCCGGGACACGGCTCGGTTTTCGGTGTGCGCGTCCCGCGAGTGGTGCAGGCAAGACGCCCCGAACGCCTCCGTCTGCCTGCCGCGGCGCCGGACCCGGCCGGCTTGCGCGAATTCAAAGTGTTGGTCGTGGACAATGATCTGTCCATACTTGATGCGATGCAGGCGCTCCTCGAGCAGTGGGGCATCGAAGTGCTCAAGGCGCACAATTCGAGCGACGCGCTGCGTCTGATCGGCGATGCCGACATCGACGTCCTGCTGGCTGATTATCATCTGGGCGATGGGAGCAACGGACTCGAACTGATCCAACGCGCCGGGGAGCTGCGAGGCGCCGCGTGCGCTGCCGCGCTCATCACGGCGGATCACGGCGCGGAATTGACGCGTGCGGCACGCCGGGCCGGGCTGCCGCTGTTGCACAAGCCGTTGCGCCCGGCCGCGCTGCGGGCGCTGCTGTCCGCTTTCAAACTTCGGTTGACGCGCGGTTCTGCGGCGTAGCTTAGGGTCAGTCGATTTCGTCGGGTGGCGGCCTGAGCTGCGTCGGATCGGTCAACAGCCCGCCCGCGAGCAGTGCGGCCTGAGTGCGGTTGGCGGCGCCGAGTTTGCGCAGGATGGCGGTCATGTGCGCCTTGACGGTCGCTTCCGTGATATCGAGTGCGTACGCGATTTCCTTGTTGCGTTGTCCGGAGCACAGCATGCCGAACACGCGAAACTGCTGGGTGGTGAGTTCCGCCATACGCTGGGCGAAATCGAGTGCGGCAGCATCCGCGGCGGGCGTTGCCGCGGCACTCAAACCCGCCGGGGAAACTTCCTCGCCGCGCAGGACCGAGGATATATTACGGGCGATGGTGGAGGCATCGGCCGACTTCGATAAGAATCCCTGAGCTCCAAACGCCAACGCCTGCCGCACCGTGCGAACGTCATCCATTGCAGAGACCACGATCACCGGCAATTGCGGATGCGAACCGCGCAAATGCGCCAGCGCGCAAAAGCCGAAAGCCCCGGGCAAGTTCAGGTCCAGCAGCAGCAAATCGATGTGCGGATGGCGCTCGAGCGCATCCAACAGGCCGGCGACTCTGTCCGCTTCGATGAATTCGCAGCTAGGACACGCTCCGGCGACAGCGCCCTTGAGCGCCGCGCGGAACAACGGATGGTCATCGACGATGAGGATTAGATGATTCAACCGCCCCTATGACCCGAACGTATCAGGCCCTCGGCGAGTTTGCGGTCCACCTCGGCTTCGGCTTCGAGCCAATCCTCTACTTCATGGCCTGATTCGAAATCCCGGCTCTGGGCGCGAAAGTAGGCCGCGTCCGCGATCATCTTGCGCCGCTCCGCCTCAGAGGTGACGAAGACGGGCTGCGCGAATCGCAGCGGATCGAAATTCGGCGGTCGGGGGGGCAGAGGTTCGGTAAACGTCGATTCGCCCATATCGCCTTCTCGTGCTTGGCCTGGCCATCAAGGGTAAGTTTGACGTCGAGTTCGACTCGGCGGGATCAGTGTACTCCGACAATAGTGCCAGAATCCGCCGACACACGCACGCCAAGCCCGCAACGGCGTTTAGCCTATTCCTCAATTGGCATGTTTAAAAGAGTTTTGGTATAAGAAATCCATTGGGCATCACAAGCACCAGAGGCCCATGAGCGTCCTGAAAAAACTGCCTAATTCGCCGGCCGCGACTTACGCCCTCGCCGGCGCGTTGTCCGTGGCGGCAGCACTCCTGCAATGGTCCATTCAGCCCTGGGTTGGAAGCCACGTACCGTTCCTGTTTTTTCTTCCCGCGCTGCTGCTGTCGGCCGCCACGCTCGGGCGCGGGCCGGCGCTGGTGGTACTGGTCGCCGGTGCGCTGAACGGTGCGCTGCTATCCCCCCCGGTGGGAACCTTGACGGTCCTTCGCCCGCACGATATCGCCGCACTCTGGGCCTACGGAGCGGTCGGCACGCTCCTGGTTTTCTACGGCGGCCATTTGCGGATCATCACCTCGCGTGCCGCCGTGGCGGAGCAGCGCCTGAGCCTCGCTCAGGAAGATACCGGAATGGGGGTGTTTGAATTGGATTTTGTCGCGGGCACGGCGTATGTGTCGCCGAGCTTGTGTCAGATTCTGGGACAGCCTCTGGCGCAAGGTTCCATCAGCATCGATGAATGGTTCGGACGCTTGAGTCCAAGCCACGTCGCCGAGAGCCGGCGCGCCATGCAGGAGCGAATCGCGAAGGGCGAGTTGGTCTACGAACGCGAGCAGCGCGTCGAATTGCCGAACGGCGGGGTGAGATGGCTGCTGCACCGGGTTCGGCTCGGGGCGGACGCCGGCGGACGATTGATTCAGGCTCGGGGCGCGACGGTCGACATCACCGCGCGCAAGCACGTCGATGCGCTGCTGCAGACCGCGCAAACCAAGTTGCAACAGCAACTGCAAGACTTGGAGCGTCTGCACGGGTTCAGCCAAAAGCTCGTATCCGCCGGCGATGACTTCAAGGCAGCGTTGCAGGGGCTGCTCGAATTGCTGGTGAATCTGTACGGCACCCGCCATGGCGTGGTGTCGCTGTGCGACCCCGGCGACAAAACCCTGAATATTGCCGCGCAATGCGGCTTCAGCGCCGACACCGTCGAGGATTTACCCTCCGCCATCGGTTTGACCAGAAAAACGCGCGCCCGGATCTCCGAAGTGCATCGGCCGGTCAACGACGCCGACTACGAAGCCCTGCTCATCCTGCATCGCGCACTGACCGTGCAGGAAGGACTGCACGGTCTGCACAGCATGCCGCTGGTGAGCGTGAGCGGCGGCGTCATGGGAGTGATATCCGTCATGTTCGACCAGCCGCACGAGGTGTCCGAGCGCGAAATGCGGCTGGGCGAGGTGGGGGCGGCGACCGCCGCCGCGGTCGTCGAGCGCGAACGCGCGCGTCTGTTGGCAGCGCAAAACGAAAAGCGCTTCTCGGTCGCGCTGGAGTCATCGATCGTGCCGTTCAGCATCCTGCGGCCGGTCAGGAACGACGCGGAAAAAATCGTCGATTTTGAATGGACCTATCTCAATCCCGCGGCCGCGCGCGCGTTGGGAGGGGATGCCAAAGATCTGACCGGCAGGCCCATCGGCGAGTTGCTGCCGCAGGCCTGGGAGGCGCCCGGTTTGTTCGAGCGCTACGTGGGGGTCGTCGAGCGCGGCGAACAGTGCGAGTTCGAGGTGCACACCAATGTCACGGGCCGCGGCGGGTGGTACAACGTGATCGCCTCGCCGCTGCAGGGATCGGCAGCCGTGTGGTTCGCCAACATCAATGAACGGAAAATCCAAGAGCAGAGCCTGCACGACGCCGGCCGCCGCAAGGATGAGTTTTTGGCGATGCTCGCGCATGAGCTGCGCAACCCACTCGCCCCGATCCGGCAAGCCGTGCGCATCGCCCGCTCGGGCGCTTCGAGCGACGCCCAAAGACGCTGGAGCCACGGGATCATCGAGCGGCAGGTGCAAAACATGTCGCTGTTGCTGGATGATCTGCTCGACGTGTCGCGTATCGGGCGCGGCACACTGTTGTTGCGCAAGTCCCGGGAATTTCTCGCCACGGTCGTGGAAACGGCAATCGAGACCAGCCGCCCGCACATCGAGTCCAAACGCCACCGGTTGGAAGTCGCATTGCCGGAGGAGCCGGTGGCGCTCGACATCGATCCTTTGCGCATCGCGCAGGTGCTCGGCAACTTGCTGACCAATTCCGCGAAATACACCGACCCCGGCGGGCTGATCCGGGTCACCGCGGGTGTGGAGACCGATCAAGTGGTGATTCGGATAGCCGATAACGGCATCGGACTCACGCAGGATCAGGCGGCGCAGGTGTTCGAATTGTTCTCCCAGATTCCGGCGGCCGTGGAAAAATCGGAGGGGGGACTCGGCATCGGCCTGGCGCTCTCCCGGGGACTCATCGAGTTGCACGGCGGACGGATCGACGCAACGAGTGCCGGTCCCGGGCACGGCACCGAAGTGACGGTGCGGCTGCCCTTTTCCGGCGCCTCAAATCAGGTCGGTGAACGCGACACGAGTCCTCAGCCCCCCGCGCTCACACTCATCGGCAAGCCCTCCCTGCGCCGTATTCTGATCGCGGACGACAACGCGGACGCCGCGGACAGTTTGGCCGAGCTGCTGCGGCTCGAGGGTCACGAGGTCCATGTTGCCTATGATGGCGAGCAGGCGTTGTCTATTTTCTCAAACATAGATCCGGACGCCGCATTGCTGGATGTCGGAATGCCCCGCATGTCGGGCCTCGAGGTTGCGCTCGCGATTCGTCAACGCTCCTCCGGCCAGCGCGTCACACTGATTGCCGTGACCGGATGGGGCCAGGAACGCGACCGGCGCACGGCGCTCGAGTCCGGATTTGATTACCACCTGACGAAACCGATCCAGCCCGAGGATATCCAGGCGCTGATCGATGTGGGCCGCGGGGTGGCTGCCTCGCGTTCAATTTGAACCCACCGGGCCCTTTGATGCGTCCAGCGATGAGTCCCCGCAAAAAACCGGCTTTGCTGGCCTGCGCGGTGTTGCTCAACGGCTTCGGAGCGTGGAGTGCGGCGCAGGGCGGAGAGGCGGTTTCGGAGGACATCACCCGCATGTCGCTCGCGGATCTTGCGAATGTCGAGGTGACCTCCGTGTCGAAGTCCAACGAAGCCTTGCAAGGCGCTTCGGCCGCCATCTATGTCATCAGCCACGATGACATCATGCGCTCCGGCCTCACCAGCATTCCGGACGTGTTGCGCTTGGCGCCGAACTTGCTCGTGACCCAGGTCTCCGCCAGCCAATACACGATTGCGGCCCGCGGTCTGGGCGGCAACCAGCCGGCACAAAATTTCCCCAATAAATTGTTGATTCTCATCGATGGGCGCAGCGTTTACTCGCCTTTGTTCTCCAGGATATATGCGAACACGATCGACGTGATGCTGGAGGACGTGGAGCGGATCGAAGTCATCAGCGGCGTCGGCGCCACGCTGTGGGGGGCCAACGCCATGAACGGAGTGATCAACATCATTACACGGCCTTCCTATCTGACCCCGGGGTCATTCGTCGACGGCGGGGCCGGCAACCAGGTCCAGTCGTTGGGCGCGCGCTATGGAGACCGCATCGACGCTGACACCACCTTTCGCGTGTACGGATTCGAATTCCATCGGGGCGCGATGGAAATGGGCGACGGTTCCTCCGCTCATGACGGCTGGTCGAAGGGCCAGGGTGGGTTTCGCAGCGAATGGTCAGCGGATCGGGACACGCTGACCGTGCAGGGCGATATCTACCGCGGCACCGAAAATGAGTTGGCGAACTCCGATGGGCTGGTGCTCGGCGGCAACATGCTCACCCGTTACCAACATCATGGGTCTTCGTCGGATTTGCAGGTCCAAGCCTACTACGATCAGACCGAGCAATTCGGTCCCGGGCCGGAGGGCCTCGGATTCGTCGTCCACACTTACGATGTGGAACTCCAGCAGACCCTGGCCGCAGGCCGGTACAACCGAATCATCTGGGGTGCCGGCGAGCGGGTCAACAGTTATGGAATCGCCAACTCCCCGACCCTGTTGTTCGAGCCCTCCCACCACGCGCTCACGCTCGCCAACGCGTTCATCCAGGATACCGCCACGCTCGCCAAGGCCCTCAATTTAACGGTCGGCATCAAGCTCGAGGACGATCCTTGGTCCGGGTGGAGTCCACTGCCGGATGCCCGGCTCACGTTCCGCGTCGACGATCGCACCACCGTTTGGGCGGCGGCGTCACGCGCGATCCGTGCTCCCACGCCGTTTGACGATGAAGTGGTGGAGAAAATCGGTTCGATCACGTATTTGGCGGCCAATACCGAGTTTCGGCCCGAACGAGTCACGGCTTATGAATTCGGCGTGCGCGCACAACCGCAGCCCGGTATCTCCCTATCCGTCGCGCCCTTCTATAATGTGTATGACGATCTGCGAACCATCGAACTCGCCGCGACGCCGACCGGGCTCCCGTATTATTGGGGGAATTCCATGCGAGGCGACACGTACGGCGTGGACGCATGGGCCGACTGGCAGGTCAATCAATGGTGGAGACTGTCGCCGGGCTTCTCCTGGGTGCGCGAGCGCCTCGCCTTTAAGGCCGGCGCCAGCGAAATTCTGGGGTTGGCTCAGGCGGCGGATGATCCGAGTTCCCACGCGACGCTCACGTCGTCGATGAATTTTCCGCATCACCTCACCTTCGATGCGACGGCGCGCTATGTGGGCGCTCTGCCGAGTCCGTCATTGCCGCACTATTATGATTTGGACGCCCGCCTCGGGTGGCAAGCGAGCAGCGCGGTCGAGTTATCGCTGAGCGGTGCGAATCTGCTGCATGCGAGGCATACTGAGTTTCCCGGCGACGAACAAATCACCCGTAGTGTATTCGCCGAAGCACGCTGTAGGTTTTAGAGCGCTCCATGGACGCAGCACGCCGGAATAGCAGGTCGATACCCACCCATGTGGCGGCGCTGGTCGCCCTGCTGTGGTTTGCACTGCCGGCGCGAGGCGCCGATTATTCTCCGGATGTGGTCAAAGCGGCCTATCTCGTTCGATTTGCAGGCTATGTCGATTGGCCTGAACGCATGCCCGCCGATGCGCCGTTCATCATTGCGGTGCTCGGCTCGCCGGGGGTTGCCCGGGAACTACGGCACCTGTTGCCGGGTCATCCCGTGAATGGCCGCCTGGCCGAGGTTCGCGAGATCACCGGAGCACAGGATTTGGCCAAGCCGCAAATTTTATATGTTGGCGCGGGAAGGGCCGAGTATCTGCGCGCCGCGTTTCCGGCGACCGAGTTGGCGTCGATTCTCGTCGTGACCGATGAGGAAGGGGGACTCAATGCGGGCAGCGCGCTCAATTTTCTCACCATCGACCGCCGCGTCCGATTCGAAGTCTCGCTCACGGCGGCGGATCGCTCGGGATTGAAAATCAGCTCGGATCTCCTCGGAGTCGCCGTCCGCGTGCACGGCGGCGGCCGCCAATCCCGCGATGCGTGTTCGCCATTCAACACATTCGACCCGGGCGACGGCGGGTGCGCGTGCGAACGCTTGCCCGCATGAATAAGTTCGCAGACACGGCGCTTGCACGGGGTTCGGTGCGCGGGAAATTATTGCGGGTGATGCTGCTGACGACCGCGATCGCTCTCTGCGTAGCCGGCATCGCGCTGCTGACGCACGAATTGTACGTGTATCGAACCACCGGGTCGGCAGATCTGTCCACCGAGGCGGCAATCCTCGCGTCGTCCACCGCCCCGGCGCTCGCATTCGATGATCACGCGGTGGCCGAGCGGAACTTGGGCGCACTCGCCGCGCGGCGAAGAGTGATGGTCGCTGCGCTGTATTCGGCCAACGGTGCGGTCTATGCGGTATTCGTGCGGCCGGGCGAATCGCCGCCGCCGCCAAAGCCGCCGCCGCCGGGGGTTCGCATATCCGGCGAATATATCGAAGTCGCGCAACCCGTCGAGCGCAGCGGTGAAGCTCTGGGAACGATTTACCTGAGAGCTCGATACGACGTCGCGGGCAGGGTCGAGGCGTATCTCGGCATTTTTGTCCTGGTCATGCTGCTCAGCATGGTTGTGGCGTTGCTATTGTCTCGAAGACTGCAAAAGGGAATCACCGAGCCGCTCGATGCCATCGCCGCGGTGGCCCGGGAAATCGTGAGCGGCAGCGATTACTCGCTGCGAGCTACGAAGTTTTCGGACGATGAAATCGGCGTCGTAGTCGATGCGTTCAACAAGATGCTGGCCGAGGTGCAGGCGCGTTCGCAGGCTTTGCGCGAAGCGGACCAGAGAAAGGATGAATTTTTGGCCACTCTTGCACACGAGTTGCGCAATCCCCTGGCGCCCATCCGTCACGCCGTCAAACTGCTCGAGTCGCATGGCGTCGAGGAGAAGGCGCGACAGTGGGCGAGGCAGGTCATCGCTCGACAGGTGCAGCGGATGGCGCTGTTGCTCGATGACCTCCTGGAGGTGTCGCGCATCACGCGCGGCCGTCTCGATCTGAAGATCGCCACGGTGGATCTCGAATCCCTCGTCGAGGCGGCGGTGGAGACCGCCAAGCCGCTCATCGAGTCGAAACAGCATCAGTTGAAAATCGACCTCCCGCCGCAGCCCGTCAGGCTGGCGGTGGATCCGCTGCGTGTCTCGCAGGCATTGTCGAACCTGTTGACCAATGCCGCCAAATATACCGACGCCGGAGGCCAAATCCATCTCACCGTCACCGTGTCACCGGCCGGAGTCACCATGGCCGTGAAGGACAACGGCATCGGATTCGATGCAGGTGCGCTGCCCGGGATGTTCGAAATGTTCTCGCAAGTCGATTCCGCGATCGCCCGCTCGGAGGGTGGCTTGGGGATTGGACTCGCTCTCGTGAAAGGATTGATCGCCCTGCATGGCGGGTCTGTGGAGGGATCGAGCGCCGGCCCCGGGAAGGGGAGCGAATTTACCATTCATTTGCCGTATTCGGTGGTGGTCCCGCAGTGCGCGGAATCGGCAGCGCCGCCGCAGCGTCGCCGGCCCGGCAAGGACATTGCGATTAAAATACTGGTCGCAGACGATAATCGAGACGCCGCGGACAGCTTGGCACTGCTGCTGGAAATGAATGGCCATGAAGTTGCGGTTGCCCATTCCGGAGAAGAGGCGTTGCGCATCGCCCAACAAAGGCATCCCAATGCGATGATTCTCGATATCGGCATGCCGGACGTCACGGGCTATGAGGTGGCGCGCCGCGTCCGAACCGAATCGTGGGGCAGCGAAGTGTTGTTGGTCGCCGTGACCGGCTGGGGCCAGAAAGAGGACAAGGAACATGCGAGCGCCGCCGGTTTCGATCGCCACATGACCAAACCGGTGGATCCGGACATGATCGAAGGCCTGTTGCAGGAGTTCGTCAGTTCGCGCGGCACGCTTGCCTGATGCTGGGAGCCTGTCTGTCGGACAGGCTCCTGGCGCCCGGGCGGTCCTCGCGGCTTGCCCTGTGGTTTGCTGTATGTGCGTATGGTCCCGCCGGTGCGTTCGCGGACTCCCCGACAGCCCCGGCCTCGCCGGGTTTCGTATCCGACGAAATCCTCGTCACCGCGCGCAAGCGCGAAGAGCCCTTGGAAACCGTGCCGGTGTCGGTCACGGTGGTGACCGACGCGGATCTGCAGAAGACCTATACCGGCAGTCTCGCGGACCTCACCGGTGCGGCACCGAATGCCGTGTTTCACACGGTCGGTGAATTCGGCCACTCATCGAGCCTCGACATCCGTGGCGTGGGCGGCGGCGGCGCGAACTATGATACCGATCCCCCGGTGGCCATTTATGTCGACGGCCAGTATCAGACCGTCAACACGATCAACCTCGAGAGTCTGGTCGGGATCGATTCGATCGAGGTGCTGCGCGGTCCGCAAGGAACCCTGTTCGGGCGCAACGCCTTCGCGGGCGCGATCAACATCACCACCAAGAATCCGAATGGGAACTTGGACACGGAGGCGGCGGTTACCGTGGGCAATGACGGTCGAAGGAACCTCGACGCCGCCGTGGAATTTCCGCTGAGCGGCGCGCTGTCGGCGCGCATCGATCTGGCGTGGATCAATTCCAATGGCTTTTATACCAATTCCCTGGACGACAACCAATCGATTGGCGGCGATGCCAACCTGACCATCCGGCCGACGATCGTATTCAAGGCCGCCGACGACCTCACGTTTCAGCTCAAATACAGCTTCGTCGACGATCAAAGCGACCCTACGCCGAACAAATATGATCTCGATCCGCCGGCGGGCCTGTTCGGCGCCCTCAACCCAGGCCAGTACGCCAACTGGGGTAGGGTGATGCTGGGCCCGAATGGAACCGGCGGACCGTACTCGATGGGGTTCACCAACATTTGCAAATGCAACTTCATCAAGATCAACTCCCCCACCCTCAAGGTCGACTACGACTCGCGGTGGGGTCAACTCACCGCCATCACGGGTTATCAGCACGTCGCGGGAACGGTGCAGACCGATGCCACCGGCACCGCCGTGCCGCTGCTCCTCGATGAATTGCCTTACACCATCCGCGTCGTCACTCAAGAAGTCCGCTTACTGACCCGGGTCGAAGACAAGTTCAAGCTGCTCTCCGGTCTTTACTACCTGCACGACGATCTCGATGAAAGCAATCTGCAGTACATCGTGTTGGGCGGCCCGCCGCTGATTACATGGAAGGACAGCAGACAAAGGCGCAGCAGCGCGGCCGCATTTGGCGAAGGAGAATACGCGCTCGCCAAAGACCTGCGCCTGACGGTGGGCACCCGCTACACCTACGAAGTCAAGGATTTTGAGTTTGGTGCGGCGGTGCCGGCCGGTTTGCAGAATGGCGCGGCGATTCTCACGGCGCCGTATGCGTACATGCCGCTGCACGCCGATTGGCACAATCTGGCACCGAAGGCATCTCTCGATTACCAATGGACCGCGGATACGATGGTGTATGCGACCTGGTCGCGAGGCTTCAAAGCCGGCGGATTTCAGGCGCTCGCGTCGACCGCGGCGGCCGCCGGCCCGTACGGAGACGAAACGATGGACGCAACCGAGGCGGGGATCAAGAGTTTTTTTTGGGAACATCGCGCGCGCATCAGTGCCGATGTTTTTTACGAGACCATCCGGGGTTTGCAGCGTGCCGTGGTGCTTCTCGAGGATGGCATCAGCAACAATCTGACATTGAACGCGGCGAACGCGATCTCCAAAGGCGTGGAATTGGAAGCTGCCTTGCGGCCGGCGGAGGCGCTGACCCTCAAAGCCAACGCCGGCTATCTCGATGCCTACTACTCGAGCTTTTGCGCCAACTTCGTGGCGACCAACGCGGACCAACCTCGTTGCGGCACGCAGCCGGGGCAGGTCGAGAATACGAATTTGACGCCCTCGAATGCGCCCCGATGGTCGCTGTCCGTGGGCGCCGACTACGCTGTGCGCGTGGGAATCGTCGGTGCTTTGAACTTTCATATCGATGACGCCTACACGAGTTCCCTGTGGACGGCGGATGACAACAATCCGGTGTCCTACCGCGTCCCGGAGGCGCTGCTCAACGCATCGGTCAAATGGTCCGGCGCCGAGGGGAGGTATTACCTGTCGGTGTGGGGCCGTAATCTGACTGACAAGGTTGTTACCGAAGACGGAGTGCTTGCCTATCCGCTGTTCTCGCTGTGGAATCCCACAGCCCCCCGCACGTTCGGACTCACGCTCGGAACGAAGATTGAGTGAGGCGGGTAGACGTAAGCCGCGCTAGAGGAGATCTTCGGCGCGAATGGGCAGCGAACGGATGCGCTTGCCCGTCGCATTGAAGACCGCATTGGCCACCGCGGCATTCATTCCGACAATCCCAATCTCGCCGATACCCTTGATGCCGAGCGGATTGACCCGCTCGTCCTGCTCGGGGACCATGATGATCTCGACGGACGGCACGTCGGCGTTGACCGGAACCAGGTAGTCGGCCAGATTGTGGTTGACATAGCGCGCGTGCTTCAAATCCAACTCTGTCTCTTCGAGCAATGCAGATGACAATCCCCAGATCGCCCCGCCCATGAACTGGCTATGGGCAGTTTTTGGATTGACGATGGTGCCGGCGGCAAACGCCGACACCACCCGCGGGACGCGGATTTCACGAGTGCGGCTGTGTACTCGCACTTCGACAAAATGAGCGCCGAACGCGAACGCGGTGACGTCCTTGCGGTCGGCTCCGCCAAGCATGGAGGGTTTGCCCTTCGACATATCGGCGATGGCGGTGGAAGGCAAACCGGCGGGCACATTTTCGGCGTACGCCTCCAGCCGATGGCCGGCGCGCGTCACGGCCTTGGCCAAGCGCTCGCGCTTTCCCATGGATCCGTGCAACTCGCCATCAGCGAGCGTCAGGGTATCAGGGTCGGCACCGTGGAAAGGACTATCCGCGCTCTTGACGGCGGCATCGGCAATTCGGCCTCTGATCATTTCGCACGCTTTGGCCACCACGTGCGCCGCCGAAGCCGCATTGTTCGATCCGCCGGCGATCATGATGGGAGGCAGGTCGCTGTCCCCCATGCTGACCCTCACGTCCTCGACTTGGAGGCCGAGCGCGCGCGCCGCGGTGATGGCCACGAGCGTGTAAGCACCGGTGCCGATTTCATGACCCGCCAATCCTACGGCGGCCTTGCCGTCCGCGGTGACCGATACTCGCGCCGCCGCCGGACCCATATTCGTCGGATAGCAAGCGGTGGCGCATCCGTAACCGACGAGCCAATCGCCGTCGCGCATCAAGCCCGGTTGAGCGCGGCGCTTGGCCCACCCGAATTGCGCCGCCGCTTGATCGAAGCATTGCATCAGTGATCGGGAGGAAAACGGTATTCCCCTAACCGGGTCGGTCTGAGTGTCGTTCACGCGGCGCAGTTCGATCGGGTCCATCTGGAGCGCATACGCCAGTTCATCCATCGCGCTTTCCAACGCGAACATGTAGGGCGTCTCGGGCGGCGCGCGCATGAATCCCGGCGTATTGCGGTCGGCATGCACGACGTTCACGGCGGTAAAGATGTTGGGACACGCGTACATGCGTGCGGTACTTTCAACGCCCGCCACATTGTAGCCGGAGGGGCGCGAAGTGACCTCCCATCCCTCATGGGAGAAGGCGACGAGCTTGCCGTTCCGCGTTGCGCCCAACTTCAAGTGCTGGCGCGTCTCGGCTCGATAAGTCGCAATGGTGAACCCTTGATCGCGCGTGGGAACGAGCTTGACCGGGCGCCCCACACGTTTCGCGGCGATGGCGATCCAGGCCGTTCGCGGGTTCGGCCCTTTGGAGCCGAATGCACCGCCCACATAGCGCGAAATCGCCCGCACGTCATCCGGATCAACGTTGAGCCGCACCGCGGCAGATGACTTGGTACCCCACATGAATTGCGACGGCTCATAAATGGTGAGCTTCGGTCCATCCCACGCACACGTCGTGGTGAACAACTCGATCGCATTGTGGTGTTGAGTCGGAGTGGAGTATTGCGCTTCGAACTTCACGGGGGCGCTGGCGAAGGCGCCAACGGCATCCCCCTTGTTGGGGTCAGGGCCTTTCTCCGCCGTGTGAGGCTCCGTCTCGATCCCCGGAGAGTCGAAGGTCGCACTTGGCGTTTCTGAGATATAGCGGACATCGAGCTTGTACGCCGCCTCGCGTGCGGCCTCATAGGTGTCCGCCACCACGAGCGCAATGATCTGTCCGTCGTGCCAGATATGGTCGCTCTCGAGCGAGGTGGTCGAAGGCTTGCCGTCCGGACCGGGCGCGGGTTTGGCCTGATCGCCCACGTTTTGATAGGTAAGAATATCGAGAACACCTGCGACCGCCTTGGCCCGGCCCAAATCAAAGGCCTCGATCCGGCCTCGCGCAATGGTGCTCGTGACCAGGTAAGCAAAAGCGGGGTTGGCCACCGGCTCGTCCGCGGCAAATTGCGCGGCACCCGTCACCTTGGCGACCCCGTCGATTCGCGGCGTCGGCGTTCCGAACAAATTGCCCAGCGGATCCTGCATGGCCTACACGTCGGCGGGCGTGATCGATCGAGCCTGCAACAGCGCGTGGACCAGGGTGCGTCGCGCAAGCTCCGGTTTGTAGTCGTTGTATCCGTGCGTCGTGGCACTGCTGAGCGCCGCCGCGGCGGCCGCTTCGGCGTTTGATTCAGTCAACGGTTTTCCGGTGAGCGCGTCTTCGGCCTCCTTAGCGCGCCAGGGCCGATACGCCATGCCGCCGAGTCCGATGCGCACGCTACGCACGCGCTCGCCATCCATGTCGAGCGCTACCGCCGCCGAAGAGATCGCAAATTCGTAAGAAGCCCGGTCACGCACTTTCAAATAGAGCGAACGGCGGTTCCAGGCGCCCGGCGGAACAGAGAACTCCGTGATGATTTCGCCCGGCCGCAATGTGGTTTCGATGTGCGGCCGTCGATTCAATGGCGCGTGTAAAGACGAGAAGGGCAAGCGACGCCGCCCACTGGGGCCGTTCAATTCCACCTGTGCATCCAAGGCAATGAGCGCCACGGCGAAATCGCCCGGATATTGCGCGATGCAGGTGTCATCCACGCCGAGAACCGCGTGATTGCGATTGAAGCCCTGAATGGCGGCGCAGCCGGAGCCGGGATTTCGCTTGTTGCAGGCACTCCAACTAGAATCCCGGTAATACGTGCATCGCGTCTTTTGCAGGACATTCCCGCCGAGGGTTGCCATGTTGCGCAATTGTGCGCTCGCGGCGAGCTGCAAACTCTGTGCGATGGCGGGATACCCTTGAAGCACACCCGGATGATCCGCCGTCGCGGACATGGTGGCGAATGCGCCCAAACGCAAGCCTGCCGCACCGGCTTCGATCGAGTTGTGGGCGACCTGCAGCGGGCCGATGTCGACCACGCGCGCGGGAGTCAGGACGTCCAATTTCATCAAGTCGATGAGCGTCGTCCCGCCGGCGAGGAATTGAACGGCGGCATCCGTTTGACCTTGCCCGCTATCCTGGCCGAGGCGCGAGGCGTGGGCTATGTCGACCGCCCGTTCAAAGCCGAACGGGCGCATCAGCCGTGTCCCATTTCAGTGCGGGCCTGTTTGATTGCAGCGACGATCTTTGGATAAGCGGCGCAACGGCACAGGTTGCCGCTCATATATTCCCGGATGTCGGCATCCGTGTTTGCATGACCTTCGCGAACACAGGCAATGGCCGACATGATCTGGCCGGGCGTGCAATAGCCGCACTGAAATCCGTCCTGGTCGATGAAAGCCTGTTGCATCGGATGCAGTTTGCCGCTTGCGCCTGCGAGTCCTTCGATGGTTTCGATGTGTTTGCCTTGCGCCGCGACCGCGAGGGTCAAACAGGAAAGAACACGCCGGCCACCGATGAGCACCGTGCAGGCGCCGCATTGACCTTGATCGCAACCTTTTTTGGTGCCCGTCAATTGCAGGTGCTCGCGCAGCGCATCGAGGACGGTCACGCGAACATCGAGGGTGAGCGCCCGCCGTTTGCCGTTGACCGTCATATGGATATCGACCCTTCCGTCCGCGGCGGTCGTCGGTTCATCTTTTGCCGGGGTAGCCGGCGGCGCAGCTCCCAACGCCGCGAGCGCCGCACAGCCCGTCATCACCGAGCGCCTGGTGACGGTGGTCATACCGCCGGATCCACTTCGGCCTCGAAATCGCGGTCGACAGGGACCTCGGCTCGTCCAACCCTCTCATACGTTCCGATCAGGCACCCGACGGCGACGGCTCGGTCGAGAATCGCTTCAATAAACTCCCGTCGTCCAGGCGTAGATGAGAATGCCTTCCCCGCGCGCAGCGCAAATACTTGGAATACATACCGATGAACTCCGTGGCCGGGAGGCGGATCGGGCGGCAACCAGGCTTGCTGGAAAAAGGAGTTGCGACCGGTCGGAAGGCCGATGCCTCGATGGTCAGGACTGCTCAACGCGCCCTCCGCAACCGACCCATCCGTGGGCTCAAAGCCGACCACGATCGCATGCACCAACGGATGCGGAGTCGGTGAATCCGCATCTTCGACCAGCAACGCGATCGAGTCCGCCTCCGGCGGCACGTGATTCCACGTCAGGGGCGGTGAAATTCCTTCACCATCCGCCGTATATTTGACGGGTAGTCGCGCGTTGAACGCGAATGCGAGGCTTGCGACGTCCAGCCGAGCGGTGGCGTGGTGAGCGTGCAATTGGTTATAGACCACGCTCTCCATCCCCGCTCGTTGATTGACGAGCGCATGGCCGAGACTTTCCGGAAGTTTCTCCAACATGACTCATATCCTTGGAAGTCGATTACGCGTGTTGGCGGCGAGCGCCCCGCTGTCGAACAGAGTAATCGGAAGCGCGCGAATGTGTATCCCCCGCGAGGCGAAACAGCGCGTCGGTGGGATCTGACGAGCGGATGGCGGGGCAGGTCAGAAACTGCCGACAAAAAAATGGGAGTTGGCCTACTGGCCCCGGTTCGGCGAATCATTGAATCTGCACTTTAAACCCTGTCCGCAGGCAGCCGAGGACTAGGACTTACCGGCGATGTTCGAGGCGGAGCAGAAGTGCCGGTTCACCAGGAGGTAAGCATTCGCCACTCGGTCAATGTGAAAAGCGCGTATTCGACCGCCCCTGAGCTTACGTTCCTGGCCGGGGGCGGAGCCATGGGGAACTTGATCCGCACGCACGATTGGGCCGGCACATCTCTGGGGCCACCCGAGGCGTGGCCGCGGAGCCTGAAAATCGCGATCAGAATCATGCTGACGTCGCGCTACGCCATGTGGATGGCGTGGGGACCGGACCTCATCTTCTTTTGCAACGACGCCTACCGGCCCACCCTGGGTGACAAGAAAGGGTGGCTCGGTGCACGCTCCGACCGCGTATGGGCGGAAATATGGCCGGACATCGGGCCCCGCATCGAACGGGTGTTGAAGACGGGCGAGGCGACCTGGGACGAAGGTCTGCTGCTGTTTCTCGAACGCAGCGGCTTTGCCGAAGAGACCTACCATACATTTTCGTACTCGCCGCTGGCAGACGATGACGGAACGATCAACGGCATGCTGTGCGTCGTCACGGAGGACACCAAACGGGTGATCGATGAGCGCCGATTGCGCGTTCTGCGAGATCTTGGGATACGACTGACCGAGATACGCACCGCGCAGGAGGTGTGGAGTGCCGTCGAGGCCTGCGTGAAGACGGAGGCCCAGGACCTGCCTTTCGCACTTGCGTACCGGTGGGATAAAGGAGCGGGGTCCGACGCGAACCTGGAGTTGGCATGCGGGATATCGAGGGAGCACATCGCGGCGCCCGCGTTCAGCGAGCTGGTCGTACAGGGAAATTCAGTACGAGTCGAGGCCCTGTCGGCGAAGTACGGGACATTGCCGGCAGGGCCCTGGGACAAACCGCCGGTCGAGGCGCTGTTGCTGCCGATCTCGGCCCAGGGTCACGCCGATCCGATCGGCACCTTCATTGCGGGCTTGAATCCGTACCGTCCTCTCGATGCCGATTATCGCGGGTTCTTGACGCTGTTCGTGGGTCAGATTGCCGCGGCGCTGGCGAACGCGAACGCGTATGCGGCCGAACATGCGCGCGCGGAGGCTCTGGCGCAGATCGACAAAGCCAAGACGGCCTTCTTTTCCAATATCAGCCATGAATTTCGCACCCCGCTCACTCTGATGATCGGGCCCATCGAAGATGCGATCAACATGCTCAAACCGCAAGATGCCGAGCAACGCGAACTATTGACCGTCGCTCATCGGAGCAGCTTGCGGCTGCTGCGCTTGGTGAATTCCTTGTTGGATTTTTCTCGCATCGAGGCCGGCCGCATGAACGCTCGTTACCGGGCGACCGACTTGGCGGCCTTCACCGCGGACATCGCCGCTTCGTTTCGTTCAGCCATTGAGAGGGCTGATCTACGATTCGACGTCGAGTGCGGGCCGTTGAGCAAGCCGGTGTGGGTCGACCACGACATGTGGGAGAAGATCGTACTCAATCTGCTGTCGAATGCCTTCAAGTTTACTTTCAAGGGAACCATCGGCGTCTCTCTGCAAGAGATTGACGGCGAGGTTCGATTGAGCGTGCATGACACGGGAACCGGCATTCCCGCCGCCGAGCTGCCCCGGCTCTTTGAGCGCTTTCACCGGGTCGAGGGCGCAAAGGGACGCTCATTTGAGGGCAGCGGGATTGGTCTTGCCCTGGTCCAAGAACTCACCGCCCTGCACGGCGGGCAGATCGCGGTGGAGAGCGAACTCGGATCCGGTTCAACATTCAGCGTCATGCTGCCGTACGGTTCCGCGCACCTGCCCCCCGAGCGGGTATCGACGGAGACCGAGGCGGGACACAAATCCGTGCGCGCCGATGCGTACGTCGAGGAGGCTCTCGGCTGGCTTCCGATGCACGGGGATGAGGCCGCCGCGGCGCCGCTTATCGCGGGTCGGGTGCTGGTCGCGGACGATAACGCCGATTTGCGCGGGTACATTGCGCGTCTTCTGACGACACAAGGTTATGTGGTCGATACGGTGCCGAACGGCCGCATGGCGCTCAACGCCCTGCATCGGGCGCTGCCGGATATTTTGGTCACCGACGTGATGATGCCGGAGCTCGACGGCATCGGGCTGGTGCGGGAAATCCGCGCGGACATCGCGTTGCGAGAGTTGCCCGTCATCATGTTGTCCGCGCGCGCGGGCGTTGACGCGACCGTTGAGGGATTGTCAGCCGCTGCTGACGACTATCTGACCAAACCGTTTTCCGCTCGGGAGTTGGTCGCACGGGTGGCGGCCAACATGGCGACCGCGAAGATTCGGCGCGAAGCCGCGGAAAGCATTCGGGCGGCGCAAGCCGCCTTGTTGCAGGCCAATGAAACCTTGGAGGAGCGGGTTGCCGAGCGCACCTCGGAGCGCGATCGGCTATGGCGCAATTCCCGGGATCTGCTCTTGGTGCTCGACGCCTCCGGGATCTTTCGCGCGGCGAGTCCGGCATGGACGAGCGTCCTCGGCTGGCAACCGGATGAGGTCGTGGGCCGATATCACCTCGACTTCGTTCACGAGGATGACCGGGCGGCCAGCCAGGCGGCCCTCGGGCTCGCATCGCGCAGCGAGTTGTCGGTGATCGAGAATCGAATGCTCCACAAGGACGGAGGCTTTCGCTGGATATCCTGGGTCGCCGCGCCGGAACAGAATCTGATCTACGCCAGCGGACGGCACATCACCGATGAAAAAGAAGCGCGGCAGGCATTGCAGCTTTCGGAAGCCCGGCTGCGCGCGATCTTCGAAACGAGCTTCCAACTGCAAGGGCTGTTGACCCCCGATGGCACCTTGATCGACAGCAATGCGACCTCCCTCGAGGTGATCGCTTCATCCCGGGAAGCAGTCTTGGGCAAGCCCTACTGGGACACGCCGTGGTTCACGGCCACGGCGCAAATGTCCGAATGGGTGCGTGACGCCGTCAGCAAAGTCGCCGGGGGAGATACGGTGCGCGGTGAAATCGCGCTCAACGTGCCCGCCGGACTTCGCAATTTCGATTTCTCACTACGCGCCGTGCATGACGATGCGGGTGGGATCGTGGCGCTCGTGCCGGAGGCGGTCGACATCACCGAGCGTCGGCACGCCGAAGAGCAACTGCGGCAAGCGCAGAAAATCGAAGCGCTGGGCCGGCTCACAGGAGGAGTGGCCCACGATTTCAACAATCTCTTGATGGTCATATCCGGCGGACTGCAGCTCATGGATCGAGGTATCGAAGGCCCGAAGCGTCAGCGCATGGTCGACGGCATGCGCCAGGCGGTCGACCGAGGAGCCGGATTGTGCCGTCAACTGCTCGCCTTTTCACGGCGCCAGCCCTTGCGCCCGCAGGTACTGGATATTTCCAAGCACATTGGCGAGATGCGCGAGCTGCTGGAGCGTAGTTTGCGCGGCGACATCTACGTGCGTACCGCGTTCCCGGAGGACCTCTGGACCGTTGAGGTGGATCCGGGTGAACTGGAGTTGGTCATTCTGAACCTGGCCGTCAACGCCCGCGACGCCATGCCCGACGGTGGCGGAATCGTGATCAGCGCGCGCAATAGTTCCAATCCGCCGAGCTCGGCCTACCCCGGGGACTTCGTTTGCCTGGCGATCAACGATTGCGGCGTCGGTATGCCGCCGGCCGTCATCGCTCGCGCGTTCGAGCCGTTTTTTACCACGAAGGAAGTCGGAAAAGGCTCAGGTTTAGGTTTGGCGCAAACGCACGGCTTCGTGCGAGCGTCCGGTGGATACGTTGAGATCGCAAGCACGCTCAATGTCGGAACGACGATCTCGCTGTTCCTGCCGCGCTCCTTGAAATCCTTGGAGCGTCCCGACAGCGCGACCGGTCAGGTTACCGAGGAGGCGGGGACAAAGTCCGCGGGAGGCTGTGTGTTGTTGGTCGAGGACGACGACGAAGTTGCCGCGTTGACCGCCGAAATGCTGCGACAGCTCGGCTACGAAGTGCTACGAGTCGCGAGTGCCGCGGCGGCATTGGGTGCTCTCGCCAACGGCCGCGCCGTGGATATCGTATTTTCGGATGTCATGATGCCGGGTACCATGAACGGCATCTCGCTGGCGCAGGAGATTCACAAACGCAGGCCCGGGCTGCCCGTCCTGCTGGCCACCGGCTACGCCGAGCCCGAAGCGCTCGCCGCCCGCGTGCCGCACACCCAGGTGCTTTTGAAACCTTACACGATCGAAGAATTGGGGGCGGTATTAACCCGCGCCGCCCTTCGGTGTGCTGCCAACGGAGCCCGGTTGTTGCGCTGACCGGGCTTGGTCTCGTCGGACGGCGAATGGCGGCACTTTCCTACAGGGCGCGATGGCGAGCGACGACAGGCGCAGGGGGCACGCCGCGACAATCATTCAAGACATGAGCAACAATGATCCTACTCGGCGGCAGTTCCTGTTCCGAGGCGCGATGGCAGCGGGCGCGAGCTTCGCTGCCGCGTCCGCGCTGAGTGCCGAGAGCCGCACGGATGTGGAACCACGAACCCTCAACGGACAGCCCATGCCTGAACCGCCGCCCGACAGATCCGCAGGTGTCGTGCGGCCGGGGCGCGGGTCCTCACTCACGGGCAAGGTCGCCGTGGTGACCGGTGGGGCACGGGGAATCGGCCGCGCCATCGCAGTGGAATTTGCCGCCAACGGTGCGGACGTGATCGTGCTCGATATCGCGGGCCCTGTCAGCACCGCGAGCGATGCCAAGCCTGCGACACCGGCCGATCTCGACGAAACGATGCGTCAAATCAACACCTATGGCCGCAGGAGCGAAGCGATACGTGCCGATATTCGTGACATCGGCGCGCTGCGAGCCGCGGCCGACCGCATCGAGTCGCGATATGGAAAGATCGACATCATCGTCGCCGACGCCGCGATTCAACGATGGAAGCCGCTGCTCGAGATGGAGGATGCCGAGTGGCGCGATGTCATCGATAATAATCTGAACGGGACCGCCAATACGATCAGAGCGTTCGCCCCGAAACTGGTCGCGCGCAAGCGAGGCAGAATCATCGTGCTCTCATCCATGCAAGGCAGGCACGGTACCAAGGACGCATCGAGCTATTCCGCATCGAAGTGGGGGATTCTCGGCCTGATGAAATCGGCGGCGCTCGAATTGGGCGAGTACAACATCACCGTCAATGCGCTGATTCCGGGCTTGGTCGACACGCCGCTCACGAGGTACGAAAAGCGGTTGACCGAGAGCATGGGTGAAACCGGCCAAAAACCGGCGAGCCCGCCGACGCCGCAGCAAGCTTGGAACTTGCGCGCGCCCACCGTTGCCCTCAAGGTCGGTTGGCTGCAGCCGGAGGACATTTCGCCCGCTGCCGTGTTTCTGGCCTCCGACGCTGCTGCGATGGTGACCGGCGCGGAGTACGAAGTCACGGGGGGCGACAGCGCGAAGGATGTATGAGGCGGATCTTGACCTAGCGCCTCGCGAGCGAGATATTCTTCGGGCGCCCCATGTTCCGGTTTGACCGGGCGAGGTATCGACATGGAAGACTCGAATCAAGCTCAAGCTGCGGCGAGGTGGTTGCCGGAAGTTCCTGATTTTCGTGGATCGGACGCGGCGGCAAGGCTCTTGCAGACCCTTTTCCGCCATGTGAACGACTGCATCACGATCCGGTTGTGGGATGGCTCAAAAATCGTTGCGGGCGCCCGCGCCCGAGATGCGGCAGCCAACGGCTTCGTACTCGGATTTCGCACACCCGAGGCGGTCTGGTCGATGGTCTTGAAACGCGACCCGCTGCAGCTCGTGGAAGCGTACTTTCACGGTGACCTCGAAATCGAAGGGGATTTTTTCGCGGCGCTCCGGATCAAGGATCACCTGGACTCCTTTAGATTGCCGGCCCCCGAATTCTTCAAGGCGGTGGTCGGCGCCGTGAAATTGCGCGCCTTGAACCGGGCCGCCCAGCGCTCAGCGAGGCGGGCGCAATTCGGGTCGGGACTCGCCGGATCCGCCCCTCGGCATTCGAAGGCGCACAATCGGGATGCAATCCGGTATCACTACGATGTCTCGAATGACTTTTATGCGCTGTGGCTTGGAGATTCGATGGTGTACTCCTGTGCCTATTTCGAGTCCGCCGATCAAAGCCTGGACGAGGCGCAGCAGGCCAAGCTCGATCACATCTGCCGCAAGCTCTTACTCCGGCCGGAGGATGATTTCCTCGACATCGGCTGCGGCTGGGGAGCGCTCGTGTTGCATGCGGCGAAGCACTACGGTGTGCGGGCTCACGGGATAACCCTCAGCAACAAACAGCTCGAGTACGCACGCGCGAGGATTGCGGCGGAGGGATTGACCGGACGCGTGACGGTCGAGTACCGCGACTATCGCGATCTCGAAGGTGAATCAATCTATGACAAGGTTGCGAGCGTGGGGATGTTCGAGCACGTGGGACTGCGCAATTTGGCCACGTATTTCGACGCGGTGCACCGCGTATTGAAACCCGGCGGCTTGTTCCTCAATCACGGCATCACCCACGAACGCGAAGGGTGGCAGGAGAATTTGTCGACGCAATTCATCAATCGATACGTTTTCCCCGACGGCGAACTCGACACTATCAGCAATGTGCAGCGTGGCATGGAACGTGCCGGGTTTGAAATTGCGGATGTCGAGGCGCTTCGCCCGCACTATGCGCTCACCCTGAGGCGATGGGTGTCCGAACTCGAACGGCGTCATACGCGCGCCCTCGAGTATGTGAACGAAGCCACCTTCAGGGTATGGCGTCTTTACATGTCGGCGTGCGCGTTGGACTTCGAGTCGGGCGGGATCGGTGTTTATCAGGTGCTGGCCGGCAAGCGCCGAAAGGCACCCTTGGAGCTCCCGTTGACGCGAAAACATCTCTACGTTCGATAGCCTCCGGCCGTTTCCGACAGACATTCCTCACAACGGTTATCGCAGCCAACCGACTGCGACGCCTGACTGGAACGTTCACTCTCGAATTGCCTGACGAGCCGGCTGAGCGGCTCAAACCTCTAGAACTTAAGGAGTGAACAACCATGTCCATTATCGATAAAGTCGTCGCGGCGGTCACGCCCCCGGAGAGCGAGGAGGCGAGGGCGGAGGCGCGCTCCAAAGCGCGTGCCGCCGCGAAGCCCGGCGACTGGCTTTCCATGATCCTCGAGCACCATCTGCAAATCGAGAATGCCTTTGCGGCGCTGAAGGCCGCAAGTTCTATCGGTACACGGCGACTTGCTGAGAAGCGCCTCGGACTGCTGCTCACCGGACATTCGAATGCGGAAGAAGCCGCGGTCTATCCGGCGCTGGCACTTCACGATGAGAAGGGTCACGCGAGCGCCGGATACACCGAGCAAGCGGCGGTAAAAATTCAGATGGCCGCGCTCGAGCATCTCGAGCCGATGAGTCAGGATTACCTGGACAAGCTCGAGCACATCCGTGGGGCTGTCGCGCATCACGTGTATGAGGAGGAAGGTAAGTGGTTTCTCGAACTCAAGGAGAAACTGACGACGACTGATGCATCGCAGATTACGAAACGCTACAAGGAGGAATACGATCGCTACATCGGCAACGACGCGGCGGCGTAG